>BNJS01001889.1_pt1 | contig 180251 bp, 202 predicted proteins | sample 8540461 | NCBI WGS metagenome assembly BNJS01 (sample SAMD00202454, study PRJDB9452) | human saliva metagenome | isolation source: human saliva | place: Japan
AAAAATAGATAAAATGGTTACAAAAAGAAAAATAAAAGTTATTATTAGATGTTTTGCTGTCATCAAGAGATGATAAGGGTTTCCTTTTTAAACACTTCATTAGAAAGTTATTGCGAACTGCTCGAGTAACAAGAAACCTCACAAGAGCCTTGTCTCAGAATCAATCTTTATGAGGGGAGGTCAAAACAAAAACGAATATTATTCAGTGAAGTTACGGAGAGCTGGTAGACATTGTTTATAATACACATTTTTACAAATCCGCTAAAATAATGGAAGAACCACAGGAAAGTATAAGTATTGAGGGAAAAATTAGATGAAATGAGCGACCTTATAAAAGACAATGGCTGGACAAATTAACTTTATATATAACGAATTAGTACACATAAAGAAATGATACGGATAAAAAGAAGAACAAGGCATTATCACGATGCATGCCCAGAGCCGAGATGTCACAGGGCAGATTATCAAAGTTTCTGCAAGAGCCAAGGCTATGAGGTCAAGGGTTACTATCTAAACCTTCCTGCTCAAGAAGGACTTCTTGTCAGTGAACCTGCTGTTTCACGATGGACATTTACCGCCACGAAAGAGGACGAAAAACAAAAGTAATAAAAACATCTACACCAATGTTTTTGAGAGTGAAAATAAAGCGTTTTTCAGAGAGTTTTCTAAAATATAAAGTTTTTCATCATATTATATGGTCGCCTGCATTTGTAGGCGGTTTTTATTTTTGTTCCCTGAAAAATCGCCTTGCAAAACTACAAAATGCTTATTATCTTTGCGACATGAGTAGAGAAGAAACGATTAAGACTTAGAAATCAGAAAGTAGACGAGTGTTTTCGGAGTTAGAAAAACACCACGCAGTGGAAATTGTCTGCCTCTTTTTAGAGGAGACAGCCCGACAAGTTCCGCCTATATCTACTACCACTGTGTCTGCGATAATAAAACAGTACGGAATTTATGCGAATTAAAAATATATTTTGTATATTTGCAATACAGAGGACAGGGTAATGCCTCCCACTGTGCCAAGAACAGCCTAATTGGACGGCTCTCTTATTTCAGTAGTTAAATATTTTATCTTCTATGATGTAGATAATCTTTTAAATCTGTATTTTGTCTGTCCGTTATACTTTTTAATACCATGCTCTAACCATTCAAATTCAAAAATCTTTTTGTTGTCAAAAATAGAGAATAGCAACTTGCGCTTTCTTTTTCTCTGCTGTGATTTAGCGCCCTTTTTATAGTATTGTTCTCTTCCCTAAAATAACGCTAATATCGTGGAATGGTCATTAAGAAATCCATCTGTTTTTCTTACCTGGTATGTTCGATGATTCATTTTCTAATGTAAATAAATCTCCTTGTTTGAAAAATAGATTTTTGAATGTGTTTTTCAAATTTTCCAGTTCTCTTATCAAAATTATGCTCTATATGTGTAGCTTTTTTAATCCTCCATTTTCATTTAATTCTACATCAAAATATTTAGGATTCTTTTTGTATTCATTAAAAAGTCTTTCCTTTCTTTTTGAGTACAAATTCTTCTGCTTCTTTTCTTTCTTTTGCTGTTTAAGTTATTTAAATAAGCTGTATCTGCAAATATTTTCCCAGAAATTGCTGGATTGTTTTCAAATTCTATTTTAAGCTGTAGGCCTCCTTTTATTTCCGTTGGTTCTTCATCTGTCTGCACTACATGACAGCGGCAGCCCCAGTCCAGAGGCGGGGGTGTATTTGTTCCAGAAAAGGGTCGTTAATAGGGCGTATTGTTCCATCTAACGCCTTGTGTTCTGGGCGGACTCTATTGTCATTAACGCTGACAAATTTAAGGTTAGGATACAGGTCGTACTTTCTTTCAAAATCTTTCCATTTCTCGGCCATATTTGCATTGGCAACCGTTTGATGATATTCGGTCTCCAGCCATCTATGATTATAATCTCCAGAAACTTTATAAGCTTCTTTTTGAACTCAGACCAAGGTACAAGACTTCGTCTTTTGTAAGCAAGTCCTTAGAGTATTCCTAAAAGAAGTTTCTTTAAAACGCAAAATTGTGCAATATTATATTTTAAGGCTCTTCTAAATCTTTGTCGTAAAATTCAGATTTTGAGCTGTATCCCTGCATCCACAGCTTTTGAAAGTTTATCAAAAAATAATATCCCCAGAGTTCCTCACGAAGTTTTTGAGGAACTTTCTTTTCATCAAAAAGCTCCCGAATGTATTTTTCTACAAGCCTGCTCAAACTAAAATCCGCATTAAGCTGCAGAGGAATATCCCACAGCATTTAGTGTGGTAGTGTAATCTGAGCAGGCTTAGGGCTTTGAGCTTTTCGGGGAGCTTTGCTGATACTTTCTGCCTGCGGTCTTGGCACAGATTCAATCTCAGTCCCGTATATTTCGGTAATATATGCAGCAGGGATAATATATCCAGCTCTAAAAATTCTGAATCTATCTTAATCTGCTCATTGGGGTCTTTGGTCATGATACAGCAATTTTAAGCCCGTCTGGAATAGCATAACCAATGGCTTTTCATAACTGGAACGAGTTTATCGTTCAAGATGGCCAAGATGTTTTTCATCAGCAAAAATAAGTTCTTTGAGCGTGTTCTCATGTACTGTTCCCTGTGCTTTAGAACCTCCGTTTTTCTATAGTCATTGTCTGATGCAGTATCAATATGGAAAGCTCCTCCTGCATGGCATTTATTTTCTGGAAAAACACATTAAAAAGCATCGCCTTTTGCTGTTTTCCTTAATTTCAATTTCAGTACCTAACGGGAAGACGCCGTAAGGAGCGGGCCCATATCTTCGAGCCACCCTGCTACTTCGTTTTTAACCTGTTCGGACTGCGAGGCGATTTTAGCAATACGGATAGGCACTCCGAATAATTCCTCAAATTCGTCCCAGCTTCCCCAAGAGTGGCGTTTTAAGATAGCATAAGGCACAGCTTTCTCTAGCAGTCCTATTTTTAATCGTACATCTGCACTTCTATGAGCTGCTCTGGAAACTCTCTGTAAAGCCAAAGCCTGTATTCATAGCAATATCGGTAACGATGATGCTAATTCTGGGATAACATGCCTGCTCTGCAAGCTCTACTTCTTTTTATTTCCCTATTCTCCACATTTTTAATCCAGACAACTTCCGTCCCAAAATAGACTGATTCATGTGCATATTTTAAAAAGTCTTCAAACCAAGACTTATCCTTGATATATTCGGTGCATTTATCATCTTTTTCTACCCTCTTTATCTACAAAGATGAACTCTTTGTTAGTCGTTCTAAAAAGTTCTATTCTGGGTAATTCCTGTGAGCTGGCCGTCCATTAGAGCATCATCATAGACCTCTTGAAGTAGGAAGTTTTGAGGATATTCCTTTACTTGTCGCATGAGCCTTGCCCTCTGCCAGTCGTTGATTTCTTTCGCCATATTCTTTTTCGCTGGCGTACCAAATCTACCATGAACTTGGTTACCTTGCTGATGTTATTGGTATCGAAGCTAATTCAAGGTTTATTGGGTTTTTAGCAGATTTCGCTGATGTTCGTTGTATGTTGTATATATTTCATTTTTAGTAATTGGTCTAATGTTTTGCTAGTTTATCTTTTAATTTTTCTTTTCTAAATAAGCAGATTTACGATGAACTGTCTTTGTGGTAAATCTTGTGTTCCCTCGTTGTGATAGGCGGCATATCCTTTATAGTGTGTAGAATATTACCGTAGTTTTTCTCTCTCGTGCTCTGGAAAGAGTTTCTCAGTTCTGTCCCCCGCCGGTATTATGTCCTGCAAGGTATAGCTCTGCCTATTTCTTTTCTGCCCGAATTTGGTTAATGCTCCATTTTGCCGTGCCGGTTGGTGCGGTATCGGGTAAGGTCTCTGCCCCTGCCTGTCTGTGGTTTTTCTTTCTTTCCATGAGTTTAAAGTGTTGTCGTTAAAACCTTCGTCTTGAAAGTTCTTTTGAATAAAAATTCAATCCTCTACTTCTATAATTTTTAATGCCTGTTCGGGGATTTCTTCAGCAGCTTTACTGAGCAGGTCTTGTAAATCTTTTTAAGTCTTTCATTTTTACCAATGATTTCTATAAGTCTTGCGGCTTCCAAGCTTCATAAAAGGCACAGGTTCATCAGGCTGTCCATCTCCGTCTTTATCCTCCATTTTAAGCGGCAAATCAGCTTTTCATTTTTCCGCTGGCAATTTCCTCCAGCCATTTCATTACCTCATTGTAATCGTCTTTGTCTCCGCCTGGCTTTCTCGTTCTGAGTTCATAAAGAACCAGTTTTTAAGATTTACTGAGCAAAAGCCCATTGCGGTTTCTCCCTGCATCAGAAAGATTTTTCTGTATCATAATAACTCCCCAGGTAGGTTTTAAAAACATCTATACTCTCCTGAATGATGTTCTCAACAACATTAGAGTCTGTCCCTTTAATATATCCACGAAATCTAAAGGTGCTATGGTGTGTAATTCTTCTTTGGTTAAAAATGCCATTTTAAAAAGTCTTTAAATTTGTTTTAAACTCATTTTAACTGTCTTGTATTTTAGTGCGAGCTTTCGGTAAATCATTGTATCAAAGCTGAGGCAGTAGGCAAAATTACCTTTCATGGTCTGCGAGTCGGTTTCGTCTCCTGTCTGCTCTAATGGTTTAAACTGCTTTGCCATACAGAAACTGCAATTTTTCAGCAATAGCATCTAAAAAGGTCTATTTCATTAAGCCCATGTTCTGTATCCTCTGTATTTTGGTACTGATTGAGCCATCCATCCCTGCAATACAGCGTAACATCTACCGAAGCCCCTGCCTTCTTGGTTCTGCTCAGTCATGGTTTCCCAGTTGATGCTGTTAATCCGAATAAGTGCAGCCACGAATAGATGAGGTTCTTTTTCTGCACTCATCTGTCCTCGGTCTAAATCTACCAGTTCAAGCTGGGGAATTGTTTGTAAAGCTTCTTTTTATTTTTGATAAATATTTCTTTTCTCGGTGTCATTTCTTATATTTTTAAATTCTTCGTTTTTCGGCTGCTGCTTCTTTTTCCTACAGCGGGCTTGGTGCTTTCCTTCCTTTCAGAATATCCAAAATAAGTCTGTATAAGAGTAATCCCCTCTCTAAGGTATCGGGAGCATCATCATTAGAATTTGTTCCTCTTTCAAAGGCTAAAAATCTGCTTCATAAAAGCCTCATAATCTTTTTGAACGGGTTTTAAGGCTTTCATCCCAAAAAGAGTATTTTTCCTGAACAACGCATTAGTAATTCCTGTAGCGACACGGTTATGCTTGTCCCTCCTGATGTTTCGGCATGGGAGTGTTAGGACAATGATTGTCCTCCGCTGCTTGAATGATAACAGGAAGATATACAGCCTCCTGTGCAGCAGTAGCGTCAAAAAGCCCATGATGTTATATCCTTTCTCCCAATATTTCTTTACCCATTCAGCGCGGACCTGCATTGCGTAATTGATTTCACATTTTTGACAGAATACCTCCAGTACAAAAATCTTCATGCCTTTAATCCCCAGCAGTACCCCTGCCTTGTAATCTCCATGAGCAGTATAAGACAAGTCCCAATGGTCAAGCATTCCGTCCCACACTTCATTTTCTGCAATATTGGATGAATGATATCTTTTGCCTTGAATAGTTTACCCTCTTCAATAGGGTTATTAAAGTCTTCCGCTGGGAAGTATAATAATCATCGGTTAATATGATTCTGATAATATCTTCTTTGGTGTCTCTCTCCGGCCAGCTTGGTTCCCAGTCAATATCCTTGTAATTTTCCTTAGTAATATTGGCGGTTGCCAAGTTGGTAATAGATTCATCAAAGTGAATGCTGTCCTGCCATTTATCTTTTAAATAGTCCAAAATACCCTCTTTGACCATGTAATTGTTATTGACGATTACCATTCCCTTTTTCTGTGCAGAGCCTTTACCAAGTCGCTCACAATCTTTTCGCCATATTTATTGACCATATCTGGACGCTTAGCCCTGTCTCTGTCTTCTATATCGTCTAATATAGCCAAGTCCGGACGAAATGAACCAAAAACGAAGCCCTCTAAATGGTTGATTTAACCCCTAATGCTTTAAAGTGCTTTCCGTCGCTGGTTTGAAAATCTCCATCTGCCCAGTCTCCATAACTGACCTGCATACCAAAAATCTTTGATAAAAACGCTCGTTGCTGACCAAATGCGCCTGCAGGTCACTTAGTAAGATTTTTAGCAAGTCCTTCATTGGCTCCGACGATAACAGGAAGAATATTTTGTTATTCTCTTTCAGGTGACATATATTGCCCACATTTGTCTGTATAGATTTCTCGCCCCTCTGAATTTCTTTTCTAAACTGCCGTATAAAAGGGTCTTTATATACTTTATTGTAGTCTCTGATATGAAATTGAGGAGTAATAGCATCACTGAGAGGGAGGCCGCTGTAAACACCAAAAATAATAGTCACTCGCCGTAGTTTTTCTGGCTTTTAAAAGGCGCTTAACTCTTGCTTCCTGCTCTTCTGTACTTTCTTTTACGAGTGATTGGGAAGTAGCATCTCTAATCATCTTAGAAAGGCTGAAATATCGCTCTTTCAGCTTCTTTAAGTTCGGTTTTAGTCATCTTGTAAAAGTTCTGTTATATAGGCATCAAAGTGAGGGCGAATTTCTTTGATAAAGCTCTAAATATTTTCTCTTTTTACCTTTGGTTTTTAGTCAGCTTTCTCCAGCATGTAAGAGCAGAAGGCATCGATGCTTTCCATGGAATAAACAGCTTTTTACGACTGTCGGTAATCCGGTCAAAAGGCAGCCACAATTTTAGAAATATCATCTGCCTTATATGGTGGTTCTTCTCCCTTTTCTATAGCTAATGCACATTTTAGCGTTAGCCTTCTAATATTGAGGGTTTTAATGTCTGGAGTTCTTTTCTTCGTCCCAGTTTCCTCCTTGCGCCATTTGCCGAGCGTCTTTTTCTCAATCCCAATAATCTCTGATATATATTAGTGATATTGAAAACCTTTTTACAAAAAGTTCTTTCCCTTGTGTTTTCTTATAATCTGCATCCGCTGCCTTTAATCTTGCCATGTTTATAAATATTTAGCTTCTACTTTTATTGTTTTTATTCTCCGTGAAAGAGATGTTGTCTACTTTCTGTCCGTCGTATTCTAAATTCTTTTTAGCCTCAATGAGAAATTCCATAGGCTCCTCGCTGTTAAGCATCTGCTCAATGCCAACCCCCAGCTCGGGAGAGGCTTTATATTCTCCTTTTTGAGCAATGAGGATATGCTGTGTGTGCTGGTTGTCGCTTTCTGCTATGGCAAAATCGCTGTTCTCAAAAGCCAAATCAGCGGTAAATAAAAAATATCTTTCATGCTTTTAAATTCTTCTGCAAAATTCATCAGAAAAGGACTTTTATAAAAAGCTGTAGTTTAATACTTAACAAAAAACTCTTAACCATTAAGACTTTTTTTGTTAATGAAAAACAAGCACTTTTTCATCGCTTTTCAAGTCTCAATTTTGCCACAGAAATTTTTCATCATGGAGAAAGGAAAAAGAAAAACACTCATACATTTATCGTCAGCACTGATGCGGTCAATCTTACGGATATAGAATCCTAACGGAAGGAATAGACACAGAGCAGTACATGAAAAACCCTGTTGTCCTCTATATGCACAATAGAGGGTTCAGCACACTTACGGGGAGTGAAATTATAGGAAGGACAGTTTCCTAAAAAGAAGCTGGAAAGCTCATTGCAGAGGTGAGAATTTGATGAGCAGGACGATTTTGCCAAGAAGATTGCTGCTAAGGTAGAGGGCGGGTTTATTAAAATGTCTTCATTGGGAGCCGATATTATAGAGACTTCATCTGACCCGAAATTAGCCATGCCAGGGCAGACCCTTGAAACGGTGACCAAGTGTAAAATGATAGAGCTTTCTATTGTGGATATTGGCGGAAATGACGAGGCAGCTTAAACTCTCAAAAATGGGAAACCTGTGCGATTACAATTACTTAATATTAATCAAAATAATAAAAATGTCAGAATTAAAAATGTAGCTCTTGCCCTAGAAAGGAGCAGAGAGCAGTGAATTTGAGGTGCTGCAGGGAAGTCAACTCTTTGAAGCTGGCGAAAGAAAAATGCAGAAAAAGAAGCGGGAGAATGGAAAGAAAATACATTCACCTTCAAAGCAAGGAAGCCGAAAAATTAGTTGGCGAGGCAGTAAAGCTGGGACTTATTCCAGAGGATTTGAAAGATGTTCAGGTTAAAAGCTTTTGAGAATGATTTTTGAAGGCAGCAAAGCCAAATTATCAAAATTGATTTCTGAAAAGACAGCCCAGAACAATCAAAAATGCAAGAAATGGTAAGGTAGCAGATGTTATAGCGCTACCAAATCTTCAAAAAGGAACGGCTGGTTCTGCTGACGGCAGCGCAGAACTCTCTTTGATTATCTGCAAAAACATGATGTGGCAGAGCTTAGAAGAATCAGGGCGAAGAGGAACCAGAAAAATATGCCCAGCTGGCTAAGGATTACGCAGCAGGTGTAAGGTATAAAGACAACTAAAAATTATTTAATCATCTTTTAAAATTATTTGAAATGAAAAAGACTTTCATTATTTGCATTAAGCATCAACTTTTTGTTAGCGATTGCAGTATCTCTATTATTAACCCCTAATAACATCGGTAGAGATTAACCCTTTTATCTTAGCGGTTGGCATCACGGCAGTGCATGCGGGGTAACTTATTTTTACACCTTCCCAGTACAGGGGAAGAATGCTCATGGCATTACAAACGGAAATATGGATACCAGGGATAAAAGAGAACCCTATCCTCAACCATAGTTTTTGTTGCCCAGTCGGTAGACATGTCGGAGTTTGTAGAAAATAACAAACTACATCTCGCGGAGGCAGGTATAGAACCTTCTGTTCATGAAGATTACTTTGCATCAAGCAACAACCTCTGCCTGTCGCTGAAATCACAGACATTCCTAATGAGGTGGTGCTTAAAACATTCTCTACCGCTCAAACACGCCACAGACAACTGCAAGAGATTGAACTCAGCTTATAACAGACGGGAATCGCTTATAAACCGTCACAAAAACTCCCTTGCAAAAACATCGGAAAAAGAGCAGCTTATGCATGGTCTGTGGATACAGCGAATGCTTTCAACAAATTGTTCAACCTAAATGCGAGCGATTCCATTATAGATGCTATCATAGATGCAGAAGCATTCTTCTTAGAGAATGACATCACGGAAGGCCCTCAACATCTGTTTTTAATGCACAGCATTTGGCAAGAATTAAGAAGGAAGACAAAAAGTTATACAAAGACATCATGAATGAGAAGCAGATGTACAGCTTTTAAAGTCTTCTCTTACAGCCAAAACCCTATTTTACAAAGCTGACGGAACTAAAAAGGCTTTTGGAGCAACCAAAGACGCTACCGACAAGCAGTGTTCATTCATGTGGGTAACAGATGAGGTGTCTCAGATGTTTCAGGGGATACAGAAATGTATGCTACCCTTAGAGACTCTGGATTACAGGCTGACCTGCTTTCATTTGCTCAAAGAGCATTAGTGGGTAACATTAGAGGAAATAACCCTAAATACAGAGCAACAATTCTTTAGAGATAAACCGGTTTTCAGCTGGTAGTACTGCCGGCTGAAAACTTTTAAAAATCAACAACAATGAAAAATAAATTAAAATATTTCTTTGAAAACCATCCTCACAATGTAGTGTATGCAACCTCTGATGAAACCTTATTCATCAATCAAGAAGACGCAGAAAAGCATGCGCAGACATTAAAAGACAATGTCGTAGAGGAGTATTTAAGAACAAGTGTAAAAAGAAACGTTTGTAATTCCTGCTCTAATGCGGAGCAAACAGGAGAAAGTGCTCTGCAGAATGCAGCGAAAAACCATCGCCGAGTGAGCTGAAAGCGATTAAGGCTAAGGCTGTAACAGATTATTTAGCTCTGTTTGGTGAAGCTCCAGACCTGAAACTTTCGGCAGCACAAATTCAAGAGCTGATTAAAGCGAAGCAATTAGAATTAGATGCTGAAAATCAGGGAGAGGACGAGACAGACGATGCCGAAAAATTCGGAAGGTGAAGAACAACCAGAAGGAGAACAATCACAGGAAGACAACCAGGAAGAAAATAAATCAGAATAATGAGAGAAATAAAGTTTTTAGCCGTGCATTGTACGGCAAACGCCCCAGACGACATCTGTAGAGAGTATTCAGCAGTATTGGAAAACTCAGTTAGGCTGGAAAATGCCCGGCTATCACTTTATCATCAAGCCCAATGGCGAGGTAATCAAGCTTCTGAGTGTAGATAAAGTTTCTAACGGAGTTAAAGGTTTTAATTCGGTAAGCATCAATATTGCCTACATCGGAGGTGTAGACAGCCAGAACAACCCCATAGATAACCGGACACCCTGCCCAGAAAAAGGCTCTACTGGATTTGTTGAAATTATTTAAAATAGCCCATCCAAGGCGATAATCCAAGGACACAGGGATTTTCCTAATGTGAGAAAGGCGTGTCCAAGTTTTGATGCAAAAAGAATATGCAAACATCTAAGATATTAACACTTGAGATTTTGTTTTTTTGTCTATCTCTCTTTGACATCCTGCCGGAGTGTTCGGCAGGAGCGTCAAAGCTCGGAAGAAAAACAGAAATAATCACGGAAAAGACAACAACTTACCGCGACACAGTCTTTCATACTAAACCTGCGGAAGCGTCTCTTAGACTGCCTTTTGTCTTCATTTAAGGCAAAAGAAACGGATTTTAAAGGAGGTTTAAAAAAACACTTTCAAAGCCCTTGAAATGGAAACAAAAACGGTAATGCTACCGCTTCATTAGAGGTTAAAGGAGACACGGTATATATCAGTGCCCACTGCGATAGTTTAGCCATAGAGGCAAAAATCTGAGCTGATTTTGAAAGCAGATATATAAATACAAGTAAAAAGAGGAAACCGACATTAAGAAGAAAAAGCTGGTGTAAGTGTCTTTACTATTCTCAGCTTGATAGGCATAGCGCTGATTGTTGGCTTTATTGCAGGAATAATCATAAAATTTAAAAACATAACAAAAATGGGATTACCAAAAATAAAATTTATCATTGCTTCTAATGGTTTAGAACTGCTCACAGCAGACATTCAGAAGACACCTGGTCTTGTTGTTACGGGCTCTACTGTTGCAGGTAAAATTACTATTGGAGAAAGCAAACAGATATTTTCTTTAGAGGATGCAAAGAAAATAGGAATTACAGAAGCAGAAAACCCTTTTGCTTACAAACATGTTAAAGCATTCTACGAATATGCAGGAACATCAGCAGAGCTGTGGATAATGCTTGTTTCTGATGCTACCACAATGGAACAGGCAGCTGACCATGAGAAGAATTTCGCCAAAAATTACTTGAAGATGCCGGGGAAAAATCCGTGTACTGGGTATTCTTAAAAATCTTCCGGAAGCCCTGCTATCAGCGGAAGCATTGATGCAGACACGGACAAAAGCCGTAATTAAGGCACAAAAACTAGCAGATGATTTTTGCAGAAAAATATTTTCCTGTGAGGGTTATCATTTCTGCTAATGATTTCAGCGGAGATGTGCAGTCCTTAAAGGATTACAGCACAACAAAGTTTAACAGGGTTTCACTTCTATTGGCAAACACAGACGGCGGAAAAAGAAGCCTCTATCGGACTGGCTTTTGGCACGGCTGGCATCCACTCCGGTTCAAAGGAACATAGGAAGGGTAAAAAGACGGAGCCGTAGAGCATACGCAGGCGTATTTTACAGGAGGTGCAAAAAGTAGAATCTTTATCCTCCGCTTGGGACAGCATCGCGGATAAAAATTACATCTTCCTTAGAAACTTTTGCAGGGGAAAGCAGGATTTTTCTTTACCGATGACCCTACACTTACAGGAGAGACTGATGATTTTAAAGCATTAGCCAACGGCTTTGTAATGGACAAGGCGGTTATCATCGCTATACAATGTACTGGTGGAGAACTTGGGAGATGAAATCCAAGTCGCAGAAAAACGGGACAATACATCCTGCTGTTATCAAAGCATGGCAGAACTCTGTAGAGAGTAACATCAACGGACAGATGACGAGTAAGGAGAATTAAGCAGCTGCAAGGTTGTGATTGATGAAAAGCAAGATATTATCAGAACAGGAATAATGGAAGTAAACATCAAGTTACAGCCTGTGGGGTATGCTAAGTATATCACAGTTAAGATAGGTTTCACTACTAAAAATAGATTAACAATGGCAATTTTCAATTCAAAACAATACAGCTGGTGCAGTATATCGGTGCTTCTCGGAGGAGAATACTGGATGGATGTACAGCAACAGAATACACAGAGAAAAAAAGAAAAAGACCTGCTCTATGGCAGGGGGATGTAAAGCCCTCACGGAGTTGTGGGAGGAAATGTGTCTTATGAAGGTAAAATATCTATATGGCAGAGTGAGCTGGAAGCCATGACCAGAGATGCAACCAATAAAAATATACTCGCTCTTTCTTTTTGATATTGTTGTTGCATATGTGCCGAATGATGGCGGACAGATAGTAACAGACATTCTAAAGGGTGTGAGTTTACAGAAGTAGGAATGAACCAGGAGATAAAAACATGATTGTAGAGCTTCCTATCCTTTTTCATTGATGTAAAAAGACAGGTGTAAAATTTATACCCGTCTTATTCAGGGCGGGTATTTTTAAACAATATTTAAAACAATTTTAAAAAGTAAAAATGAAATCAGAAATCACACAAGAGCAAATCCAAGAATGGAAATCAAAACATGGAGATATTTTTAGATTAAAAATAGAAGATAAAGAATGTTATCTTAAAAACTCCTGATAGAAAGACGCTGAGTTATGCATCTTCTACGGCAACAAAAGACCCGCTGAAGTTTAATGAAATTATCCTTAAAAACAGCTGGCTTGGAGGAGATGAAGAAATTAAAACTAATGACAGCTTATTTCTTGCTGCATCTTCTAAAAATTGCAGAAATCATAGAAGCAAAAAGAGGCTGAACTGGAAAAAGCTTTTAGAGCAGGCGGAAGTAAACGAAGACGAACAGCCCATCTCGTATTTTTGATGCGCAACTGCGGTATTTTTCAAAATAAATCCCTGACCCTGCTGACAGATGAGGAATGGGCAATACGTGTGGAAGAATTAAAGTGGATAAGAGCTAAAGAAGCAGAAGCTTCAAAATCTTATTAAAGATGTCTCTTTCTGTGAACGGCATGCGAAATACATAAAAACAGCTGGCAGAAAAAGAACAACATCCCTTTAGCAAGGTAGTCTATAAGAGGAACGCTCCATATCAAAAGCAGAAGCGACTAAGAAGACTACTGAAAGCACAGGGCGGTACTTGATAAGATATACATAATCTTTTTCCAAGTTTCATATAAAACCTGCTGCAAGAGCAATCAGAAAAATATAAACAAATACTAATAACATAATGCAAATATAACTAAAAATGGCAAATGTTTATGAATTTATCATCTCTATGAAAGACGGCATTTCCTGCAGCAGCAAAAAGGCCTCTTCTTCTATAGATGGTATCAAAAACAATGCCGAAAAACTCTCCGCCGCGGCAACGAAAAACACAAGAAAAAGATGTCGGCGCTTTTTTCTCAAAAGTTACGGCATCTGCTGTTAAGGCTGTTCGTATCCCCAAAACGCTTCAATACTCTATAGATGAGCTTAAAAAGAAACTAGAAAAAGGTAAACCAGGTTAAATTTTCTACTCATCTAAAAAGGAATTTAATGAAGCCACAAAGGAGGCTCAACGCCTTGAAAAACAAATTTCAAGATTAGAACAGGGAATCTCAGGAAAGGTTTCGGGTCAAAATGGCTGGCTGGCGGAAAGACTTTTGCAAACTCTCTGCCTGGTGCTGATATAATATCTAATCCACTGACTTTTGGCAGGGGCAACCATTGGTTCTTTTTGGACGGCAACAGAAAAAGCAATGGAAGCGGGCAAAGAGAGAATGAAGCTGCAAACCCTTACAGGAAGCAAAGAAATAGGAAGTTCGCTGTATGAGGGATTAACAAAGTTTGCTACTGATACGGTATTTGGGACCGAGGTTCTATGATATGGCTACGCAGATGCTTGCCAACGGAATTAAAAGCTCTGATGTTATGCCGCTCATGGAACAGCTCGAGACATAAGTATGGGAGACGCCGATAAGCTCGGAGGACTTTCACTCGCTTTGGCTCAGATACAAGGAAAAGGACATCTTGCCGGACAAGAGTTATTATAGCTCATCAATGCAGGATTTAACCCTTTACAGATTATATCCGAGAAAACAGGAGAAAGCATGAGCAGTCTCAAGGACAAGATGGAAGATGGAAAAATCAGTTTCAATGATGTTCGTAGGGCAATGGATATGGCAACAGGAGAAGGGGAAGATTCCACAAAAATGCTTGAACAAGTTGCTAATACTCCTTATGGACAATTAGAGGGTTAAAAGGGCAGTTGGAACAAATGATGGTAAAAATAGGTTCTGTATTTATTCCTATTGCTTCCAAAATGATGAGTTTCTTCAGTTGGTTAGGGAGAGCAATTAGGGCCTATTTTAGAGCCTGTGGTTATTATTTTGGGAAGTCTTGCGGCTGGACTTTTTAGCTGCCGCTGCCGCACAATGGGTACTGAACCTTGCATTATGGTCTAACCCAGTAGGGCTGATTGTAGCGGGAATTATCGTGCTGATTGCGGTTATCACTTATCTTATATCAAAAATCAGCGGTTGGGGACGAGGCATGGAGTACCGTTGTAAATAACGCAAAGCTCACATGGGAAGCTTTTTACCTCTATGATAGACTATTACTGGCAGAAGACCACTAACAGCTTTATGATAGGTCTCAATAAGATAAAGGAAGGTTGGTATACCTTCAAAAATGCTGTCGGAATGGGTGAGGAATCAGAAAATAATGCACTGCTTGAAAAAGATAAATCAAGACACTGAAAAAGAAAGAAAACAATAGAAAATGCTCAAAAGAATTTTTGATGAAAAAGCAGGTGCATTTTAAGAAAGGTATCAAAAATCCTCTTGATGAGTTAAAATGGAACGAAAAATCAAGTCTTTCCAGTACGGTAAATAATTTAAAAACACCATGATGCCTGAATATTCAGCAGTAGGAGGGCTTGGGAAAGATGACAAGAAAAAGAAAAGAAAAAGGGAAGAAAGAAAAAGAAGCATCGGATGGAATCATCTCCGAGGTTCAAAACAGACCAACATTACCATCAATATTGATAAAGTAGGGACTGACACCAAAAATTTATGTGTCCTCAAAAGAGGAAGGGCTGTCTCTTTTGGAGAAAGAGTGAGAGAAGAGCTGCTAAGAGTTATTAATAGTGTGAATCAACTTCAAACATAATGAACAATGGAATTAGACATTATGAACTTGTCGCCATGGCGCATTTTAATTATGATGGGCCGGATTTCCAATCTGGTGGGGAAAAACAAAACAAAAATTTGTTCTTCCTTCACTGAGGGAATAGCAAGAGAACTGATGCTTGGAGGAGCTTATTTTCAAACACTAAAAAGTCGCATACAAAGGAGAACAATTTGTTTTTCCCAATGAGCCGCTTATCTCTATGAGTTTAGCCAAAACCATAGTCGAAACAGCAACAGTAGGGAAAGAAAGCGCGGAACAGTAAAAAGAATACATCTGTACCGAAGACTATGCCCTTACAATAAAAGGAGTCTGCATCAATGAAGACCCAGAAAGAAGAGATGAATACCCTTCAGAGCAGGTACAGGAACTCCACAGGATGTTTGAAATCAATGACAGTCTGGAGGTTGTCGGAAATCCATTCTTAGAATTATTTGAAATTCGGCGTATCGTGCTCCCAAGATATTCAGTGGGAAGAAATGGCAGGAGAACAGGGCACAGAAATACACCATTACTGCTGTTTCAGACAGCGATTTTTATGCAGATTTAACTGATAAAGCAAGGGCTTTAAAAACTTTGTGAGATGTTTATTTTAAAAATCAGAGATAAAAATAGGTGATTTTATATTCCATTCAGTAAGTGAAGTGGAGATTACCAAGAGTACGGAAGAACTCTCAGACACTGCGGTAATAACCATGCCGTCCAAATTCAAGATAAGACATAATGGAGAGGAAAAACAGGTGGAGAATGCAATTAAAGTCGGCGATAAAGTAGAAATAAAACTTGGTTATGAAGAAAGGTACGAAGGAGTGGAATTTGTCGGCTATGTAACAGCGATAGGCTCTAAAATCCCCTTAGAAATCAAAATGTGAAGATGCTATGTGGGTTCTTAGGAGAAAAATATCACTCACGCCTATAATAGTGGCACTACACTCAAAGAGGTGTTAAAAAGTGGTTGAGGGGACAGATGTAGAGCTGGATAAAATCCCTAGCATGAAGATAGATAAACTCGTCATCAGGATGGCTAACGGGGCGCAGGTGCTTCAAAAAGCTGAAAGATGATTTTGCGCTGAGTATTTATTTAGACAATGAAGGAAAAATTATATGCAGGGCTGGAACAGATGAACAACATAGGAAAGCAGGTAATATACGACCTTAACTATAATTTGGTTGAGAACAATTTAGAGTATAAATCTGCCGGACCAAAAAGAAATTAAAGATAAAATACACTTACATAGACAACAAAAACAGGAAAAAGCATAGAGGTCGGCGATAAAGACGGAGAACTTAGAACATTTCATACAAGTGTCATCTCAGATGAAAAAGAAACTTGAAGAAATGGCACAAGCGGAACTTAAAAACTCAAATATGACGGCTTTGAAGGCTCTGTAAAATCATTTCTAATTCCTCATGCAGAGCACGGTATGGCAGCAGTCATTCAAGACAGTGAACACCCAGCAAGAGAAGGCAAGTATTTTTATAAAAAGTAGTAACCACTTACGGAAGTTCTGGAGCAAGAAGAGATGTAACAATAAGCAATAAACTATAATGAGCAAAGAACTACAAGATGGATTAAACCTAATGAGACGACGAGGATGGATACTTTTTCCTGCTGTAGTGGTTTCTGTGGATAAAACAAACGGAACCTGTGTGGTTAATGATGGAACATTAGACTACACCGATGTTAGATTATCAGCAAGCGTGGAGGACGAAGCTAAGAGGTTTTATTTGTTTCAAAAGTAGGCAGCTGGGTATTGGTCTCTCCAATCAATGAGGATATTCATCGTCTTTATATTGAATTTTTCAGCGAAATAGAAAGCATTGATTTAAAAATAGAAGAAACACAGCTGAAAGTAGACAAAAAGGCTTTTTACTTAAAAAGAAAACGAAACATTGGCAAAGCTTATGACAGACCTATTACAGGAAATCCAGAATATGAAATTTTTAACAGTTTCGAGGAGGGTTTCTACAACACGGCTTATCAACCAGCCGAAATTTAAGGAAATAGAAAACAGGTTTAAAGAGCTTTTAAAAGAAAATTAAAATGGCATTAAATATCACAAGATTAAAAAGATAAAAAGGCTTGGACAGAAGAAATGGAGAATGAGAACGAAAAACGATTATTTGGACAAAGTAAGCCAGAAAATAGCTTTCTGCTGTGATAGAAGAAATAAAAAGAAGTAACCATAACTGCTACTTGTCCTAATGGAAATGTAAATAATAATAAAGATACAATGATGGCGGTCATCATATTACACAATCAAAGTCTTTTAGATTTGGCGGTTCAGCACACGGGAGCAGTAGAAAACACCTTTGCGATTGCGAGTAGCGAATGGGCTGAGCCTCGACTGATGATTTACCCGCAGGGACTGAAATTAAACTTCCAGACAGCGTGAATAAAGACAGCGATGTGCTGAATTATTATATCGCAAAAGGCTTCAACCTGCCACAGCAGTAATCCTGCCTCAGAGGCGGAAAGATTAGAGGGCATCGGATATTGGGCAATTAGTGGCAGATTTTAAAGTAAGTTAGAAAATGGCGCGAACAATAGAACAAATCAACAACGAGATAATTAAAGCCAAAGAGGCTGAACCTGCTCTTGCAGGGCTGACATCCACCAGTAAGGTGGCAATATGGAGGCTTTTGGGCGTACATCACAGCATTTGTGATTTACACGCTGGAGCTGATATTTGACCAGCACAAAGGCGGAGGTTTTAGATGCCTTAACACAGCTAAAGCCACACACGGCACGCTGGTATAGGAATAAGGCATTAGCTTTTCAATATGGATTTGATTTAATTCCAGATACGGATAAATTCAATAATCAAGGATTTACCGAAGACCAGATTTCGGCTTCTAAGATTGTCAAATTTTTCTGCGGTAACTGAAGCAGATACAGAGAGCCGTCTCATTGTCAAAAATCGCTACCGAACAGGGCGGGAGAGCTTCAGCCCATCACTGTGGGACAAAAAGCCTCTTTGATGCCTATATGAACGAAATCAAAGACGCAGGGTAAGAATTACAGTCATCAACTACCTTCCTGATGTTCTCAAATTACAAATGAAAATCTACTGAGACCCTTTGGTTTTTGGATGAAAACGGACAAAAGTATTATCACAGGGAAAAACCTGTGGAGGATGCCATTAAGGAGTATTTGAAGAATTTACCATTTGATGGAGAATTAGTCCTCGCACACTTGGTGGATGCTCTCCAGCAGGTAGAGGGCGTGAGGATTCCGCACATTATCCTCGCTGAAAGCAAATGGATTGACGCGGGAGTAAACGATTACGGCGGTTACGAAACGATTGAGGTTAAGAAAATCCCTGTTTCTGGGTATTTTAGAATAGAGAATTTCAATAATATAGAGTATGTGGTTTAATTTAGATATTCCAAAGCTCACGAGCTTACTTTTACCCTGACTTTCCTCCGTAGGGAAAAAGCTATCGGCATGGCTTCGGGCGCTTCATTATCCTTTGATAAAGATAGCTGATGATTTTAATATAAACCGAAATGCCAATCTCTACAACCTCGCTCACAATGGACAGGTGGTACCTCCGCGCTGCGCTTAACGATAAATTTGACATCAGTCAAAGGCGGATAAAGATAACCTGACGGGAACAGGTTTCAACGGCAGTATATCTATACTAGGGAGAGCAAAAACCGAAGTTTTTGGTACGATTTATCTCATGAAAGAGCCGATTATGGTGATACAGGAGTTGATTTTTATCGTACTGGTTCCGAGAGGACTGCTGTATAATGAATTTGAAATGAAATACTTAATAGATTATAAACTAGCTTCAAAACGCTATAAAAATACAAGAATATTAACATGAATATAGTAAGATATAAACAAACAGGAGGGTTTCCGCTGGATACCAATAATCTGGATTTTCGAAAGTTCTTTCCATATCCTTAACACGCTTGGGAATTTGGCTGGTGATATGGTAATTATCTCGGGGTGTGAAAGAGCAGGAACACGGTAAGTAACGGAGTGGTTTATGTGAACAAAGAAGTATTGGAGTTCAGAGGCGGAAGTCTTTCGGCTAATGTCTTTATCAAAGAAGAGGAAGTATCAGGAACTTTTGAAGACGGTTCATTTAAACCTATTGAGATTACACGATATGTAACATTCTGGAAGCTCTACACCCGATAAAAACCTTTAAATGGGAAGATTTTAAGCGGGTGGAAAATCTGATACAACAAGGAGTAAGAACGCCGATTTTGAGAAAAAGAATTGAAGCTCTTGAAAACAAGAAAAAGGCCCTGTGCCGATTGGCTTAATTGCCATCTGGGGAAACCAGCCAGACGAACCTATACCAGAGGGCTGGAAAGAGTGCACCGACCTTAGGGGAAGAATGCCCCTGGGCTGGAATCCAGACGATACTGATTTTAGCGAATTACTTAAAAATGATGGAGAAAAAGACACAATCAGCTGACCATTGCAGAAATGCCTACTCATAGCCATAAATTACCAGCGTCCCCTCATAGAAGTGAAAGTGGAGGGGATGGTTTCAGACAAATGGTAGTGGTGCTGGCTGGTATGATTCTGCAAACCACTGGAGGCAACCAGCCGCACAACAATATGCCTCCATATAGAATTATTAAGTTCATTGAGTTTGTAGGATTTGATTAAAGCTTTAAGACTATGGCAAATACAGCGATAAATACAATATGGTTCAAGACAGGCTCAAAGCCTACACAGGAACAATTCTGGAATTGGATAGATTCCTTCTGGCACAAGGATGAACTGATACCGCAGGACAAAGTCCAAGATTTGGAAACCACGCTTTTCTGGCAAGGCCGATGCCGACCGGTTGGAAAACAAAGCTAATGCAGATGCTAGAGGACTGACAGAGGAGCATGTTGCCAAATGGCGGAGGCACTAGGTATTAAACCCACAGCATCGGGAAAATCTTTTGAATAATAACATTAACATTAAATATATAACATTATGAGATTCGTAGAATTACAGACAAGACCTCTGACAGAGGCAGCGCTGGCAGTCGGAACAATTATCACAGAAAAAGACACCCTTTATTGCCCATCAGGTGTCAGCCACCGAAGCCGATTTGTATGTAACAGATGACAAGGAAAAAGCCTTGAAAGTAAGAACAGAAAGCACACAATCCGGCGGAGGCGGAGGAACACAGACACCTCTCGCTATGTACAGAAAGAACAAGTGGACAAACTTATTCCAGAGATGGATAAAGATAAGAGAATTAAGTTTTTAGAGTCAATATTTAATGGGGCTTATTTCAGCCGATGAAACGGGGAAGTGAGACACAACGCACTACCAAGATAGAATTTGACACAGTATCGGCTAATAGAGAAATAAATATTGTTTCAAGAGAAAAGTATTATATTATAAGTAATAATGGAGGGACTCTTACTTTCTGATAATCACGGAACGCAATTAACAAAAAGTGTTAGCAGATGACAATTGTATAGCTTCTGTTTATGACAAGGATAATAATAATCTTTTCAAAGGAAGAGTGTTTATTCCACGCATGATAGGAAGCGGAAAAAGTCAAGAAAGAAATGGTGTAGGACTCCTTTGCTGGGAATAATACACTTGTTAAGTTTGAAAGGGCTAATGTTAGGGAATCTGACCTCAAATCAGTTGAATTTTTAATTGATGAGTCAAGTTTTGGAACTCACCCTCACTGGGTAAAGCATGATGTGCAAAATATTATTACATTATCTCCGATATATCCAGGACTGTTAAATCTAGATAACTTAACTGGTGTAAAGTTCTTAAATGGAAGTTTAAAAGAAAAAATTAAGCTATACAAAATAGTCTTAATAAATATCAAGTTATTATAAAGATTAACATAGATTCATCAATGAGTAAGATTGCGTTTATTGGGGTAAATGGAGCGACTGAAACAGAGTTAAATACCCCTGTTAAGCTTACCCCTGCACAGATTGATAATCTTGGAGAATCTAAGAGTCTTCCTCGGAAATCAAGCAGGAGTTTACTTGTTTACCCTTGATACTCTTTCCAGAAAAAGTAATGATAAGACATAGAGAGTAAGAAAGATTACCAGCGTCTTCGGACGCTGGGTTTTAAAAAGAAAAATTATGAATGAATTTATAAATGAGCATGTACTGCCGCACTGGGACTTTCATCTCTGCATTGCTGACAGGGTTAGCAGGGTTTATCTTCGGGAAAAGGAAGAGAGCAGAAACCGAGTCTATTGAAGTCAATAACGACGACGGTGAAATCGGCAATGCCGACAAGTTGGTGAAAGTCTATAAAGACACTTTGGATGACCTGCAGACCCGATATGAGGCAAAATTTAAGGAAATCACAGGACTTTATGAAGACAAAAATCAAGCTCCCTGCAGGATGAAATCACCATTTTGAAGCGAAGCATCAAGCAGCTTAAAGAAGAAAAATATGTTACTCGCCAAAGACTCAAAGAAAAACAACTTAGAGTAAAACTTTGGAGGATAGATTAAAAATGTCCTCCGCTTTTAAAATAGTTTCTCACGCTAATTTTAAAAACGAACCCGAAAGCCCTACGGAGGACAAAATGTCTTCTGTGGGTTTTCGGGTTTATTCATTATTAGCGTGAGAATTGCAAAAATATAAGAACTAATAACTATTAAAAAACTATCAAACTATGAAAAACTCAATTAAAAACGCCTATCAGTTATTATGGAGGCAAACAATCTATGTTGAAAAACCATTTTTCCACTCATCCCTGAACACAGCCTTTTATTGTGAACCTTTCTTTGGTGGTGGAGCTGTATTTTGGTCTAAACAGCCAGTAAAGAAAGAATACATCAACGACTTTTAACGGTATGGTAGTCAATTTCATGAGCAACTCAAAAAACAATTTTGATGAGTTGAAAAAGCACATAGAAGCCACACCTTACTCCCGAAGCAGTTACAAGCGGGCAATGGTTGTTTATGATAATCCTTATCTGTTTGAACCTGCTGTTAAAGCATGGGCTTTCTGGTATGCACTAACTTCGGGTTTAACAACCAAATAGAGTGTTTGGGCACGGCATATAAGAAAGTTATTCTTACTAAAAACAAAAAGCTAAATTTACAAAAGAACTTGCTGAAAGGTTGTCATGTGTCTTTATTGAAAGCATGGATGCAGTGAAACTCATTGAGAGAGTAGACTGTCCAGAAGCTTTCTTTTATATGAGATCCGCCTTATGTAGGTGCAGACCAAGGACATTATGGCGGATATATGCAAGAACATTTCAACAGGTTGTTAGAATGTTTGTCTAAATTGAAAAGGTAAATTCATGTTAAGCTCTTACCCCAATGAAGTGCTAAGTGAATATATAGAGCGGTTCGGATGGACAAACCAGCAACAAGGATTTAACACTCACTGTCGCCAGAAGTGCAACCAAGAAGAAAAACAGAATGCTCAACTCATGAATTATTGAATTATTAAACAGCATTTAAACTCTCTTTAAAAATTACATTAAAAAGCAGTCTAAATGACTGCTTTTCTTATCTTTGTCCTGTCAAATTTTTGGACATTTTTGTTTTTGAATTTTTAGACATTTTGTTTTGACGATTATACTTAAATGCTAGCCAATCTGTAGAAATAAGAAAAAGTCCAGAAATAGAAAATGTGAAGAGATATGTGGCCTCTATGGTATATTTTACCCAAGATATAAAAAGGAGAAATAAACAATACATTAACCGTAAAAATACCTTGGAAAGATGGGTTAGGACCTTTTAAAGCAGTATCTGTTACTAAACAGACAAATCCAGGAGCTGGTCTTGGGAGATAAATAACATTACCCTTGATATTCCTGCAGGAGATTTTGGGACGACAGCAGGAGCAAGTGGAGAACTCATAGCGACATTTACTGTAGATAGTGATGGGGTATATAAGGTAGACCAAAAAGACAAATATGGAATGGATATTGCGGAGTTTCCAATTACTCTAAATGGAAAACATTTAGTGTTCTATTAAAAGGTGTATCTGGTATTCCTGACAGATGTTTTAATAAACCACAAAGAATGTGCAGGGGACATGCTATGGTTTATCCAATGACTATGACCACCAGTTTGTATACATGCCCATTACGGACCGGATGGAAGAGTTTATTGAATAATGTATTGGGGAGCGGGCATTCTAACATAGAGGAAATATACAAACCCTGCAAAAGCACCGGATGGATACATAACATACCCTTTTGGAGAAATAGGCCTCTTTTTCCAGTGGAATAGAAAAGCAGATGGGCAAGGAAATATATAATGTGGAGGAAAGATATGGAAGTGCTATTATCACATCTAAAAGGCCTGCTCGTAAAAGATCAACAGTTCCTTTTGCTACTTGGACAAATGCAGGAACGGATGGAGTGATAGATCTTGATAGTTATAGTGATTATAATTTGGACACATGATGCGATTAGTAATATTAACAGATGGGATATAAATGAGAAAACAACCCTTGTCCTGTAGGCATACCATGTGTCCTAATTATAACGATTTGATGAACATTGTGTATACAAAGTGTAATACTACACCTATAACTATAGTGAGTGGGCAGGAATTATATCCTTGTAATCTGTCACAAGATGTTAGACGCTTTTTGCCTATAATTCTTTAGAGTGCTGAAACCACAGGATCTTCTTCTCTTCATTAAGTTCAGTGGAGCCTACAACTTATGGATCTCATCCTTTTTGGTTCTGCATGTTAGTATTGTTATTCAACATGGAACCCCCTATCAGAACTGGCATTATTTGTATTATAAAAGATAATCCTATTAATGGTGGTACAGGAATAATAACAAGGACCAAATGGACTCCAACAGGTCTTTTGCTAGCCATTATTACATTCTACCCTTTTTGCCCTTCCTATCCGCTGCATAAAAGATTAATTATAACAAAAAGAAGCATTTTAATGCTTCTTTTTATTTCTTCTTTGCTTTTCACAGAAATTTGCAAAGTCATTTCGTTTTTAGGATGCCGTTTTCTACGGGAGATTGGAAGTTTACATTAAAATCTTGTCAGTTAATGTCTGTCGGCCTCGGTAGAAATCATTATCTGCTCATCCGTTATCTTTACATTGGCACTTAAAACTACCAATTTTGTCTCGATCTTTATCGTGAGATTTCCAATGTGCTGTTGTAATCTCCTTGTTCTGTGGGAGTTACTTTTGTGAGAGTTCAAACAGCAGTGGATATTTTTCCACATCGAAAAATCTACACTTTTAAATGCTGGTTTAGCTTTTTCAGAAGCTTTTTGTCATCAGCCAAATCGGCGTTTGTCAAAGACTTTGGTATCAGCGACAAATTTTCCAGAAACAATAGCTCCATTTTTCACACCGATTTCTCCTTCCGAAAAGTTCATTGTCCCGAAGTGGCTGGTATTCTGTGATTTAAAAATCTTGTAGCCCTCTCCAATCTATGTTGGATTGCCTTTATCTAAAATTATAGATAGTCGCATCAGAAATTTGTTCAGTCTGTTTAGGTTGATTGTTTTCTGCTGTTTCTTTTTGCAGGAAACTGAAACAGAGAGGATTGAAGTTTATAAGCGCAAATCGAATGATATGTCATTTATGCTTTTTACAAATTCAGATTTTAAAAGCTACAGACCTGAAGCCGTCTATTTTGCAGTCTATATTATGGTCACTATCGGATTTAAACGGATATTTTTCACTTTCGTTCCCGATTTTACAGGCTTAGGAGCCCTTTTACAGGCAGGTCTTTGATGACACTCACGGTATCTCCATTCTGAAGCTCTGTTGCCATTGGCATCCAAAACTTTATCACCGCTGTTTGCAGACTCTTCCAGGATTCCACTCGTGGAAACATTGGTGAACAAGCCATTAAATCACCATTTTCATAAGTAAATTCCGAACCGCAGTTTGGACAAAATTATAGAATCGCTCATAATTTTATATTTTAAAAATTTAATGTCGCAAAGATAGTGAAAAACGATAATTTTTGAAAAATCTAATATTTTTAAGTCTGCTCTTAAAATGTATTTTTGCAGAAATTTAATTTATACTTTATAGAATGGAATTGATACACCGCAACTTACTGATAGGAATTCATGATGCATTGGAAGAGACTTTTTCAGGGATAAAAATATGCTGATAAGGTTTTGGAGCGATTACTAAAAGCTCATAAAAATGGGAAGTGCTGACAGGCAGGTGGTTTCGGAGATATTCTATGATATAGTCCGCTGGAAAAATGCCTAGAATACTACATGAGCGAGGGACAAAACCGTCTAATATCTACAATTTGATTTTTGGCTTATCTTCTTTGGAAGAAGGTGAAATACAAGAAATTTGATGAATTTGATGGAATAAAAACAGGCGGAATTTTGTCTAAATTGGACAAAAACATTCCCTACCAAAAGCCATAGAATACTCTGTGCCAGACTGGCTGGCAGGGTTTGTTTGAAAAAGAACTGGGAGCAAAATGGGAGAAAGAAATGTCTGCCTCAATGAACAGGCGCCTGTGATTTTGAGGGCAAATTCACTCAAAATTTCAGCAGAAAATCTTGTGGAAATTTTTAAAAGAAGAAGGTGTAAATTCCTTTGTATTAAGAGGTTATCCAGATGCTGTCCAGCTGGAAGAAAAAGAAAAATGTATTTCACATCGGCATTTAAGGAAGGCTTTTTCGAGGTGCAGGACGCTTCATCACAAAAATAGCCGAACTCTCAGATGTAAAAAGAAGGAATGAGAGTGGTGGATGCTCTGTGCAGGCGCAGGAGGAAAACCTTCATACGCTGCTTTGATGAAGAATAAAGGCAGATAATAGCCTTGGACATCTACGAATGGAAACTGGACGAGCTGAAACGAAGAGCGAAAAGGGCAGGAGCTTTCAACATAGAAACCAGATTTATAGAAGATAATAAAGTCATCAAAGACTTCACAACACGGCAGACAGGCTTGATAGATGCGCCATGCTCCAGGACTTGGAGTTGAAAGAAATCCTGACAGCAAGTGGAAAATAGATGAAGATTTCATCAACAGAATAAAAACCGAGCAGGAAAATATTCTGCAAAACTATTCTAAAAATCCTGAGGAGGGGAAAAATGGTCTATGCCACATGTCCATTCTTCCATCTGAAAACGGAGAACAGGTTAGAAAAATTCCTTGCCGAAAATACAGAATTTGCCCTCGTGAAGGAGGAAAATATCATGCCGAGCGATGGCTATGATGGTTTCTACACGGCGCTGATAGAGAGAAAATAAACTCTATTCCTGCTTTGTAGAAAGTATTCTGTAACTGAAAAATCCTAAAATACAGATAATAAGAGTCATCACCCCCAAAGCCAGCCTTTGTCCTCTGAATCAAGGTTCTTTGGTGGTTTTTTCCTTTTAGGAGTTTTTCCTCATCAGAGAGGTCTGCATCAGACTTTTGATAGTTTGAAAATCTTGTCTTCTATCAGTTTCAAATCATATTCTGGAAGGAAGAATTCTCTCTCCATAAAATAGAAAATAGTTTTCTTCGTTTTTGGTTTAAAGTAGACAAAAATATTTAGGCGAAACAGCGCTGACAGATTTTACAGTGATGAGGCGCATTGTCTTGATCAATGATGATTTGGAAATCTCGCCCCATATCCATCATTATTTGGAAATGAAAAACTCAAATCTTTTAGCTCCATAGTGAGTGATTTTCCAGAGTAAAAAGTATCACAATTTTTCAGCCAGCCTTTTTTCTGTTTTTATGCTGTCTGTCAGATATTTAATCTCTATAGGGGTGCGAAAAAGCATCGTTTTTCTCTCACATCTAGAATCAGTGAATAGACAGGGATTTTGTGAGGCAGAGAAAAATGTGATGACAGAGTTTTTGTCTTTTGTGCTGTTGGTTTGTTTTTATATTGTTGATTAGCAGTTTGTTGAACTCTATTTTCCGGAGTGAATTTCTCCTGCATAGAAGCTTTTGTAAAACGGGAGTTTCTTTACTAGGGATGAAAATTCAGTAAAATTTATAGTTCGTTTTTCAAAAAGCCAGCAGCTGGAAATTGTAATCAGTTTTGCTGTTTTTATGGAAAAGTATTCGGTAGTTTTCTAGGATAGAGAACCATTGTTTTTGGTCGTGGCTGCCTTCAAGGTGATTTTCCAATCAAAATTTTTGATTAGAAAAATGCAGGTCTATTTCCTCTATGTCTGCTGTGATGGACTTTCCAGCGTGAAATAGTATCCATCGGCAGTTTTTGGTCTGATTTAGGATTTTGAAGCCCTATGTATTCGGTTTTGTTTTCGGAAGAGAACTCTGCTTTGGATAGTAAATAAAGGATTTCAGCGAATCTTTTCCTGGAAATCTTATAAATCCTGATGTCAGAAAAATTTTGGTTCAATTTTCTCTATCACATCGGCAGAGGAATTTCTATCCTGTTCCACTCTGTGGCAGGGTTTGGTTTTTATGGTTCTTTTGAACGAAAAATTATTTTCTTGAGAAATTCCCAAAAGCGGGATCCCAAAGAAAATTAGTGAAAATATGGATTTAATGTTTAGTTTCATCGCCGATTTTGTCTTTTAAATTTATTGTATAAGAATGAAATGATAAGGAGCAACAGCCCTAAAACAATCAATACGACAGTTTTTGATATCGTGCTGAGATTAGAGATATCATATATGAATAGTTTAGCAAAGTGACACCAAAACAGCACGAGGAGCAGAAATTCTGAGGTATTTCTTTCTTGTAAATTCCTGAGCTGACCAAAAAAGTGAATAAACACTCAAAGGATGCTTAGTCCTGGTTTGAAAAATATCCTGATAACCAGCAATATCCATCCAAGTTACCAGTTCGTTGCTCAAGAAATTAAGGATGGAAATATGAATCACCATTTCCAAGAAAAAATGTGGAATTTTTATATTTTCTATAATGGATTTAGCATTTTTGGAAATTGCCCAGAGTGCAAAATGCTATACTGCTCAGAGTGGGGTATCGGATTAAGATATAGTTAAAACTAACATCAAAATATTTATTTGAACCTCCATTGATATAGGCATAGCGTAGTTCTCCCAATTCTTTCCAATCCGAAAGTTCATGTGCGAAAGTAAAGTTAAAAGCCCGATAACAATAGCTGAGAATTCCTAAACTTTTATTTTTGAATTTATGAAAATTCAATAGCGCTAATCCTCCAAAGAATAGCAAGAGAATAGGCGAGGAGGTATATATTTCTAAAATGCAGATATCATTGTTGTAGTCATTGTATTCATCTCCTTTTTCACGGACAAGAACAGATGAACTGTCACTCAATAATCAAAAAGTATCCAATCTCATTTCTAAAAGTGAGATATGTTGTCAATACTAATAAAGCAGGCAGGTAGAAAGACTTTATAGTATTAAAAAGGACTATATTTTTCAATTTCTGGATCAGGGTGTTTTATTGAAAGATAAACGTAAAACCATATCTCAAAACTAAAAACACTTCAGGAAGTTGATATTCCAGAAAGCATGAATATCCAAATCAACAGCATAACGATAACGAGACCAATCTTCCAGAAAACTTAGAAAAGCAAAGTATAGGAAGAGATATTTTTCGTAAATGGATGTCAAGCCAAAATAAAATAGTCCCTCGAGCTGTCCACACAAAGTGTTACCCAGTTTCCGTCCAGTTGTATCGGTATCGCAATCGTGACGAGTGAAAACCATCCCAATGTGGAGTAGAATAATGTGGAATCCGCAAGTTTTTCGATTTGATAAAGAATAAAACAGCAAAATGAATAACAGCATTAAACAAAGTGAATAACCCTAAATAGGAATCTAATATACTATGTCCATTAAAATACCAAATCCAAACCCAGTAAATAAATGAATTAATAGAATGAGATAATATTTACTTTATCCAATTTTTCTTTTTGAAATGATGTTATTAAATAAAGAAACTCCATAGAAGACCAAAGAAAAATGCCGTAGCAAAGCCTATTCTCAGCACTTCATCTCTTGTAGATTTGAATCAAAAGATTTATTTGCAAACCAAGAGCCATATATCATCCAAGTGAAAAAGAAAACGCTGTAATGCAGGGTTTTCCAGTCTCTTTTATAGAAATAAATAAAATTCTGGTTGATAATCCAGCATATAGCTGAATAAAATATCCATTCTTCCAGAGCCTCGATGATAGGAGAAACGGCACGGCATAAGCTCCTATAAGTCCAATGTGGGCAATCACCACTCGGTTGTATTTTTATCGCGGCAAAGACAGTGAAAACCGTGAATATCAGCATCATCGCAAAAAGCCAAAATTTGCGGAATGAGATTGTAAAAACTATACCAAAATAGGTGATGAAATAGAAAATAGAAATGGAACCACTCACCAAAACTGCGCTGTATCCCTCAAATTTAGGTTTTAGCTTAATTCCAAAACCAAGCAGTCCGATTCCCATTATATATCCTAATATAATTCGTGTAAGCAGGGCTGATGAGTTCGTTTTTCGATAGAATATTTTAGCACCGATGGCTACAACGATTATTACGATGAGAATTCCTATTTTGTTAATCCAGCTTTCTCCTATAATCTTTCTAAATCAGAAGGTTGTTTAGGTCTATTTATTGTAGGAAGAGAAAACTGAGGTTTAGGAGTAGAAGGAGCCGTTATGACTGGTGTCTCAGTTGTTTTTTCGGCTGGTGCCTCGGTTGGCCTTTCGATTGGTTTTTCAACAGGAGTTTTTACCGTATTTGTGGCAGAAACAGAAGAGAAATTGTTTTTGTCTTTTTAACTCAGCTAATTCATTCTCCAGCTGTTTTATTTCGTTGTAACAACAGTCTGTCTGTACAGAAGATTGTTTATCTTTTGTTCTAATTCATTTTATCTTTTGTGGATTCATCTTTTGTATAAATTTAGGCAAATTTACAATTTTATTGTTTATGTAGAAAGTTTTTGTAAAATCTATTTTTCATGTTAAAGAAAAATTATTATATTTGCCGACTAAACATAGAATTAAAAATGAGTACTATATTTATTTTATTAATGATGATAATTGTCATAGCATGTATCTTATTGGCTATCATTATATTAGCTCAGAATCCTAAAGGAGGAGGGCTTTCGGGAACTTTTGGAGGAGCGTCTTCTGCATCTTTTGGGATACAGAGAACGAATGATTTCATGGAAAAAGCAACATGGACGCTTGGAGGTGTCGTGGTGGGGCTTATTTTCTTAAGTGTGGTGCTTACAGCGAAGCCTTCTGCGGTTGCGGTACCAAATGGAAAGCCTCAGACTACTACACCAAGCAATGCTGCAAAGACACCAGTGAAGTCTGATGAATCAGCAAAAGGCAAAAATAAGTTTTAGTTAATAATACTGTATTATGGTCGGTTTAGAGAAATTTTTCTTTAAGCCGATTTTTATATTAGTAAAACTTAAAGAAAGTATTTTTTCAGGTATTATAAATTTTATTTTTGAAATAAAAATGGTATTTTTAGCAAAAACTCTTTGTTTTGAATAAAAATAGATACCATTATTTTACGCATTTGCGGCTGTGTTTATGGGGATTTTTCTCTATCTATATTTTGAGTATTATATATATATAGTAGGGATCTCGTTCCTTGTTCTTAATGTTCTGCTTTTCAGAATGTATAAAGGGTTATGCCTATGGCTGTCATGGCTTTCATGGCTCTCAATTTTGTGAAAGATATTCTTTGGGCGTTTTTGTGGATGTTTATAATTAAGAAAATGAGGTTTTAGTGATGTTTTTAGCTCTTGTTTTTCCTTCTATTATCCATACCTCTATACCATTCTGTACTTGAGAAATAAAGAATAATCAAAAAAATCTGATAAAAATCAATTATAATTATTTTTTAAAACTTAATTTATTTAAGTATATTTGCAAATCAATAAAAATAAGAAATGAACCAGAGAATTTTATTCACTATTTTTGTTTTGATGTTCATGTTGTTTTGGGAATACTGCTCTTGCTAGTGAACATGCAGATGGAGGTGAAAAAGCTTTTTAATCCTTCTGAACTTATCAATCATCACATTTATGATACTCATGAGTGGCATATTGCTACTTTGAATGAAGGTGAAGAGGAGAAATTCATATTTCGATTCCTTTGCCATGATTGTGAAAAGATGAGAAGGGTTGGCATTTTTATGTCAAGTGAGTGTGGCTCATGGAGAAGTAATAGATGGATATACTTTTGGAGCATGGTGTTTTAGTGAATAAAGAAGGTTTGGAAAAAGCACAAATTCCAGATTTATTCAAAGGAACTGAAAAGGTGTTTTAGATCTTTCTATTACTAAGAATGTTTTTGCATTGTTCATTTCTGTTTTGATTATCTTGGGATTATTCATTTCGATGGCAAATTCTTACAAAGAAGTCTTTAGTACCTACTGGAGTGGCTAGATTTTTCGAGCCAGTTGTGGTATTGATAAAAGATGGAATTGCAATTCCGAAATATTGGTTCTAAACATTACAAAGAAGTTTATGCCGTTCTTATTGACGATATTCTTTCTTTATTTGGTTGAATAACTTGATAGGACTTGTTCCGTTTTTCCCTAGTGAGGGCTAACACTTACAGGTAATATAGCTGTTACATTAGTTCTTTCTTTATTTACATTGTTTACTATTTTGCTGAACGCGAATAAAAGATTATTGGAAACATATTTTCTGGCCGCCAGTTCCATTTTTGTTGAAAGCCGATTATGATTCCATTGGAGATTATAGGTATTTTCACTAAGCCATTTCTCTTGACGATGCGTCTTATGGCGAATATTACAGCTGGACACATTATGATTTTAGTATTATTTCATTGATATTTATTTTCAAAAATGCAGCTTTAGGAGCGGTTTCTGTACCATTTGGCATTATTTGTTTCTATCTTGGAATTGTTAGTTGCGGCTTTACAGGCGTATATATTTACAATATTATCAGCTTTATATATTGGTATTGCAGTAGCAGAACATGGTCACGATGATGCGACGGGCATGCAGAAGACACTAAAAAGAATTTTTAATTTTAAATAATAATTTTAACTAAATATTTTTTTATTATGGAAACAGTACAAGCAATGTCTTACTTGAATTATGTAGCAATTTCACTTTGCTGTATTAGGAGTAGCTTACGGTATTTCTAAAATTGGTTCTCACGCGATGGATGCTATCGCTAGACAGCCAGAAGCGGCTGATAAGGTACAAGCTGCGATGTTGATCGCTTGTGGTCTATCGAAGGTGCTGGACTTATCGGATTGATTTTCTCAGTGCTCCGTTCATGAAAGTAATTTTAACTGATAATCTTGGTAACACGGTTGGTGCTTACCAAGATTATTTAAAATTTCTATGATAAAAAATATTTAAAGTAAAATAAAAAATAAAAATAATTTAGAAATGATAACACCAGGATTAGGTTTAGTTTTTGGATGACTCTTACTTTTTGCTGTATTGATGTTTCTTTTGGCAAAATATGCATGGAAACCAATTCTTAATGCACTTAATGAGAGAGAAACAACAATCATAGATGCTCTTAACCAAGCAAAATTAGTAAGAGAAGAAGTTCAGAATTTAAAAGCTGAGAAACGAAAGAATTATCCAGAAGCTAAAATAGAAAAGGATAATATATTGAGAGAAGCAAGAGAAATCAGAGATAGAATGATTAACGAAGCGAAGATACAGCTAAAGTAGAAGGAGAGAAAATGATAGAGGCTGCTAGACATTCTATTGCTATGGAAAAAGCTGCTGCTATAGATGATATGAAAAAGCAGATCAGTTCTTTATCTGTGGATATTGCAGAGACTATATTGAAGAAAAATTGGATAATAAAGATGCCCAAAAATGATTTAGTAGCTAATTTATTAAATGATAAAAACTTAAACTAGTCCTTATGAGGTAACACAACAAAAGTTGCTAAAAAGATACGCTCAGGGATTGTTGGATTTTACAACAGAAACTGGCAACACGGAAACTGTATTCAATGAAATGAAAGATGTGGCAGAAACTATTTCTGGTTCTAAAGAATTGAGAAGTTTTTTTCGCTACGCCTATCATAGATTACAGAAGAAAAGCAGAGTGTTGCAAGTGAGATTTTTTTCTAAATTTTCTGTTGTAACTAAAAAACATGATTACCCTTGTTATCAAGCAAGGAAGAGAAAAATATTTAGAAGATATTGCTAAAGAATATGTGGAGAAGGTAGAGGAAATGAATGGAGTGCAGAAGGTAACTCTTACAACCGCTGAAGAACTTTCTCAACAGAGTTTAGATCAGATTGTAAAAACTTCATCTTTGATAGATGTAAATAAAAAGTATAAGATAAAGTCTATAATAAAGCCAGAGCTTATCGGTGGATATATCCTAAGAGTAGGAGACCAGCAGATCGATAACTCAGTAAGAACACACTTAGCTAATCTTAGAAAAAGAATTTCAACTTTAATTAGAAAAACAACCAATAAAATGGCAGGAATAAATCCAGCAGAAGTATCTGCAATATTGAAACAACAGTTAGCAAATTTTGATACTCAGTCTAATGTAGAAGAGGTAGGAACCGTATTACAAGTAGGAGATGGTATTGCTCGTATTTATGGTTTGGAAAAATGTACAGTACGGAGAATTAGTAAAATTTGAAAGTGGAGTTGAAGGAATTGTATTAAACCTTGAAGAGGATAATGTAGGGGTGGCTCTACTTGGAGAATCTAAGAGAGTAAAAAGAAGGAGATACAGTAAATAGAACTAAAAGAATCTCTTCTATCAAAGTAGGAGAAGGACTTTTGGGAAGAGTAGTAGACACTTTGGGTAATCCTATTGATGGTAAAGGTCCTATTGGAGGAGATTTATACGATATGCCTTTGGAGAGAAAAGCTCCTGGGGTTATCTATCGTCAGCCAGTAAATGAGCCTTTGCAAACAGGTATTGTTGCGATAGACTCTATGATTCCCTATCGGAAGGGGCAGAGAGAGTTGATCATTGGTGACCGTCAGACAGGTAAAAACTACGGTAGCGATAGACACGATCCTGAACACAAAAAGAATTTTATGATGCAGGTCAGCCTGTATTCTGTATATATGTAGCAGTGAGGACAAAAAGGTTCTACAGTAGCTCAAATCGTAAGAACACTAGAAGAAAGAGGGGCAATGAGCTATACAGTAGTAGTAGCAGCTAACGCTTCTGACCCTTCTCCAATGCAGGTGTACGCTCCAATGGCAGGTGCTGCTATCGGAGAGTATTTTCAGAATACAGGACGCCCAGCATTGATTGTTTATGATGATTTATCTAAACAAGCGGTAGCATATAGAGAGTTGTCACTTCTATTAAGAAGACCACCAGGGCGTGAGGCTTATCCTGGGGATGTATTCTACCTTCACTCAAGATTGTTAGAAAGAGCAGCGAAAATTATCAAAGATGATACTATCGCATCTCAAATGAATGACCTTCCAGAAACATTGAAAACCTATGGTAAAGGTGGTGGTTCATTGACAGCGCTTCCTATCATCGAGACTCAGGCAGGGGATGTATCTGCTATATTCCTACCAATGTGATTTCATTACAGATGGACAGATTTTCTTGGAGTCTGATTTGTTTCAACTCAGGGTAAGACCAGCGATTAATGTGGGTATCTCTGTATCAAGGGTAGGGGGGTAATGCTCAGATTAAATCAATGAAGAAAGTTTCAGGTACATTGAAACTTGACCAAGCTCAATATAAAGAATTAGAGGCATTTGCTAAATTTGGTTCTGACCCTAGATGCTGCTACTTTGGCGGTAATTTCTAAGGAGAAAAAGAATGTGGAAATTCTGAAAACAACCAGTAAACTCACCGCTTCCAGTGGAAGACCAAGTAGCGATGATTTATGCTGGAACAGAAAACTTATTAAAAGATATTCCTGTAGCAAAAAGTAAGAGCATTCCAAAAAGAATATGTAGGATTATTAAAACTGCTCATCCAGAGGTAATGTCTTCGCTAAAAGCTGGTAAAAATCGATAAAGATTTGACAGATGTGTTGAAACAAGTGGCATTAGATTTAGTAGCGAAAATACAATAATTAAAATATAAACCAATTTGTTCTAAATTTTTGGAACATAAAAAAAGTAAGTTTATCAAATGGCGAATTTAAAGGAGATTAGAGGCAGAATAACATCTATATCATCTACGATGCAGATTACGAGTGCGATGAAGATGGTTTCGGCAGCGAAACTAAAAAAGCACAAAGATGCCATTACGATGCTTAGACCTTATTCTGAAAAACTTCAGGAACTTATTCAAAAAGTGAGTACAGGTTCTGAAGGAAGTTTGTCAGAGTATGCTCAGAAAAAGAGAAGTCAAAAATACTTTATATCGCTATTTCTTCTAATAGAGGTTTGGCAGGAGCTTTTAACTCATCAGTTATTAAAGAACTGAATGCTAATTATAAACAAAAAGAAGATGATAGAAATAGAGGTTCTTACGATAGGGAAGAAGGTTTTTGATGCAGTGAGAAAGAGTAAGAACAGTGTATGATAACCAAAGTTCTATTTACGATAGTGTAAGTTTTTGAGGCTGTTTCTAAACTGACTAGTGCTGTGATGAAAGACTTCAGCGAAGGAATTTTGATGAAGTGTATTTGGTTTTATAATAAATTTATCAATGCAGCGACACAGGAGGTAAGAACTGAACAGTTGTTACCGATTACGATGCCAGAACAAGCTGAAGAGGATGCAGAGTCAGACTACATCTTTGAACCTGATAAGCAGACTATATTGGAAACATTGATTCCCTAAATCTATAAAAACGCAGGTTTATAAGGCGTTATTAGATTCTATAGCATCTGAGCATGGAGCAAGGATGACCGCGATGCATAAAAGCGACAGACAATGCTAATGCTCTGAAAAATGAACTCGTTATCTTCTATAACAAAGGCTCGTCAGGCAGCGATTACTAATGAAATCTTGGAAATAGTTTCTGGTGCAGAAGCATTGAAAAAGGATAAGATTATATCATAATATAAGGTTTTTAAAGTTGAAAATGAGTATCAGAAAAACTGATACTCATTTTTATGCGTAATTACGAATGTTTAATTTTACTTTGTTTATTCATCGAGTATTTTTAATGTTGTTTAATTGTAAATTAAGGCAAAATGATATTAGATTTTTATAACCTGTTTATTTATAGAGTATTAGAATGAGTGTGGAAAAACTTTCATAAGAGATGATTTTTTAGAGAGTATTTATTTCTACTTTTGCAAATGCTAATGTGAAAAAAAGTATCATCAGTGGGAATATTTGATAAAAGAGAAAAACTACAAACCGTTTGAATATCCAGAAATCATGCAGTTTGTGGATTCCATGAATAAGTCCTTCTGGGTGCATTCTGAGGTGGAATTTACGGCTGATATTCAGGATTTCAAGGCGAATTTGAGTCAATAGAAAAAGAAGCTGTAAAGAGAGCTTTACTGGGAATAGCACAAGTGGAGGTTTCTGTGAGGCTTTTTGAGGAGACCTTTATGACCTTTTTCCCGAAGCCAGAGTTTAACGGACTTGGGGCTACTTTTTGCAGAATGTGAGTTCCGCCATTCAGAGGCATATTCGAGATTGCTGGAAGTATTGGGATACAATAATGAATTTGAAAATTTGTTAAAAGTTCCTATTTTTCAAGGAGAGAAATCAAGTTTTGAAGGAGTATCTTTCTAAAAATAAAGAAAATGCGCTGGAGAGAATTTTGTTTTTACTCTGATTATAGAAAACGCTTCTTTGTTCAGCCAGTTTGCAACGATTTTGTCATTTACTCGTTTTTAAAGGGATACATGAAAAATGTAGCAAACATCATCGCTTGGACATCCGTTGATGAGCAAACCCATGCCAACGCTGGGATTTTTTATCATCAAAAAGATTTTTGAAGAAAATCCAGACATGAAGGAAAAGAGGAATGAAGGAGATAGAAGGCTTTTATGAAAAAAACTATAGAGTTGGAAGACAAGATGTTAGATTGGATTTTTGAAAAATGGAGAGCTTGACTTTTTCAGCAAAAAAAGATTTGGCTAATTATATGAGATACAGGCTGGATGATTCTTTAGTGCAGCTGGGCTTGGGTAAACCTTTTTGAATAACAGGAGATGAAATAAAGCCGATGCTTTGGTTTGAAGAAGAAGTTTTTCATGAATGAACTAGATGACTTCTTTGCAAAAAGACCAACAGCTACACAAAAAACATGATAAATCCATCACGGAGGACGATTTATTCTAAACTCTAAAAGACAATAATAAACCATGTATAGTAGAATTCAACAAGAGAAAGAATTGAGCCTAAAATGATGACTTTCGTTTGGGTGAGTATATCTATATGGGAATGGGATTAGTGGGAGAGCATAGAGTGTGTATTTTCAGTGGGGTACAAAATAGAATATTGCATAAAAAGCAAAACAATTTGCGGAAGCAGACCCAAATGTGAAATTTACCCATGTCAATAAAGGAAAGTAGGCAGAGCTGAAAACCTAGAAAGATTTGGAATAGAATAGAAAAATATTATGGGACATTTTGTAGAAAATAAAGTAGAGAGCACAAAACAAATTCTAGTGTGTATTTGCCAATATATCTAAGGAAGAACTGCACGAAAAGATTAAGCAAAGAATGGCAGACGCAGGCTACAAAGCACTTTTCTGAAAGTATTGGAAATACAGTCTACGAAAAAGGAAATAGAACGATGAGACTTTTATTTGGGATATTTGTCGATTACTTTAAATGTTCTATCCATATCAGCGAAAAATGAAAAATAATCAAATAGAAGTATTTGTAAAAAGAAACTACGGGATTTTCAGGAGGAATTATCGGAATGACTCAGGTAGATGATAAACTGAAATCAGTATATAAGCTCTTAGAAACTTTGTAATTCGTTTCTGATGGAGTTTAGAAAAGCGGAGCAAGCGGATTTTGAGCAGATTTGGGAGATAATTTCCTTTGCAAAAGGAAACTCGTAAAAACGAAGGCAGCACCCAGTGGCAGGACGGTTATCCAAATGAAGAAACAATACAAAATGATATTCAGAAAGGATATGGTTTTTGTTTTTTGAAGAAGAGGGCGCTGTGAATCTTTATGCTGCGATTATTTTTGACAAAGAACCTGCTTATGAAGAGCTAAAAAAACTGGGAAGAGGCAGGAGATTATCTTACACTCCACAGGATAGCAGTTTCAAAGAAGCAAAGGGAAAAGGTTTGGGGCAAAAAGTCCTGCAGGAAGCCGAAAAATTAGCAAGAGAAAAGGAATGAGAGTATCCGTATAGATACTAATTTTGACAATATTCCGATGCTGAAAAATTATAGAAAAAGAAGGCTATAAATACCGAGGAGAGGTGTATTTCGAGGCAGCGCTAGGAAAGCATTTGAGAAAATTTTAAAAATAAAACTATATTTATATAACAGAGAAAAAGTGATGGAAGAAAAAGACAAACATTTGGTGGTTCAATGAAGAATCAGAACAAATGCTTAACAGAGGATATTTACTAAAAGGCAGAAACGCTAGAAGGGGCAATAGATAGAATAACTGAAGCTGCGGCGAAGAGGCTGTATAAACCAGAATTAAAGGAGGCTTTTTAAGGAAATGATTGTCAAAGGATGGATTTCTTTTTCATCTCCTGTATGGGCAAATATGGGGACGCAGAGAGGGCTTCCTATTTCGTGTTTCAATGTCCATGTGCCAGACAGCATAGAGGGAATTACCCATAAAATGGGAGAAGTTATCATGCAGACTAAAAATAGGTGGCAGGGACTTCTGGGTATTTTTGGTGAGCTGAGACACAGAGGAACAGCCGTTACAGATAATGGAAAAATCTTCTGGAGCGGTTTCTTTCATGAAATTATTTGATACCGCAATGGATGTGGTATCACAGGAGGTGTGAGAAGAGGGGCTTTTGCAGCGTATTTGGATATTGACCATGATGATATAGAGGAGTTTTGCAAATCCGAGACATCAGTAACCCTATTCAGAATTTGTTTATGGGAGTTTGTGTGCCAGACTACTGGATGCATGAAATGATAGAAGGCGATACGGACAAGAGAAGAGTTTGGGCTAAAGTTTTGGAAAAGCCGTCAGCAGAAAGGAATGCCGTATATTTTCTTCACGGATAATGTAAATAGAAATAAACCGCAAGTTTATAAAGATAAAGGATTGACTATCAATGCTTCTAATCTTTGTTCTGAAATCATGCTGCCTTCTACTGCAGAGGAAAGTTTTATCTGTTGTTTGTCTTCCATGAATTTTGGAGCTTTATGACGAATGGAAAGATACGAACGCGGTGAAATTAGCCATTTACTTCCTTGATGCTGTTTTATCTGAATTTATTGAGAAAACAGAAGGAAATTATTACCTTTCGGCAGCGAGAAATTTTTGCAATTCGCCACCGTGCTTTAGGATTAGGAGTTTTTGGGTATCATTCTTATTTACAGCGAAATATGATTCCTTTTGAAAGCATGGAAGCGAAAATGTTTAATGCAAAAGTTTTTAAACAAATCCAAGAGCAGTCATTAGCAGCTTCAAGGAATTAGCTGAAATCTACGGAGAACCAGAATTGATGAAAGGTTATGGACTGAGAAATGCGACCACTATGGCGATAGCCCCTACGACATCCAGCTCGGCTATTTTAGGGCAGACTTCACCAGGGATAGAGCCTTTGCATCCAACTACTATAAGGCTGGTTTGGCGAAAGGAAATTTTATTAGAAAAATAAATATTTAGCTAAGTTATTGGAAGAGAAGGGATTGGATACGGAAGATGTTTGAGAGATATTATGCTAAACCACGGTTCTGGTTCAGCATATGACCCAGCTTACACAAGAGGAAAAAGATGTGTTTAAGACCTTTAAGGAGATTTCACCTTTGGAAATCGTAACTCAGGCGGCACAGAGACAGCAATATAGACCAAGCGCAATCTTTAAACCTAAATATTCCATCTTCTATGCCGATAAAAGATGTGAATAAAGTGATAATAGACGCTTGGAAATTAGGAGTGAAAACGCTTTATTATCAGCGTTCGCAGTCTGTTTCTAAGGAATTAGTTGTTAATTTTATGAATTGTTCAAGCTGTGAAGCATAAAAATAAAACCGAGAAAATTATTCTCGGTTTTATTTTTAGAAAAGAAAAAGCACTCAGAAATGAGGTGCTTTTTGGTAGTATAAACTATTCTTTAATTTCATTTTTCTCTTTTCCTTTAAAGAAAGTCATAGGCAGAAGCGATGCGATGAATATGGTAGAGAAAGTACCGAAATAATTCCAAGCAGTAAGGCAAACATGAAGCCTCTCAAGTTTTTCTCCACCGAAAATAAATATCGCTAAAAATAACTAATAATACCGTAAATGAGGTGTTTATCGTTCTTCCTAATGTGCTGGAAATCGCATCATTAAACAATTCTGTAGCGTTCTGGATTTCCCCTCTTTTAAGTATTCTCGGATTCGGTCAAAGATAATTACCGTATCATTGATTGAATAACCCAATATCGTTAAGATAGCAGCAATAAAAATCTTGGTTGATTTCCATGTTGAACGGCATCACATTATAAAAATAATGAGAATGAACCTAAAATGATAATGGAGTCAAAACGCAAGTCCTATAATTGCTCCCAATGAAAAACTGCCATTTTCTAAATCTTATTAAAATATAGGCGAAAATACCTACTAATGAAGCTATTACAGATAATGCCCCGCCTGTTTTTATATCGTCTGCCACGGTAGGTCCTACTTTGGTAGAGGAAACGATACCAATTGGATTTTTATCCGTTGTTTTGAATTCTTCCAAACTTAACTGAGATGGCAGTTCGTTTTTCAGACCTGTGTAAAGTTTCTGCTCTATTTCTTGGTCAGCAGCTAATGATTCATCATCAATTTTTATAGTCCGTGGTTATTTTTAATTGCTGTGCATTTCTGAAGGTTTTGATGTCAATAGAGCTGTTTTCTCCTTTATCATTTTTGAAAACATTTGAAAGACTTTCTTTACCTTTTCAGTGTCTATATTTTTGTCAAATCTAATGACAAAACTTCTCCCCGGTAAAATCTATTCCGTATTTAAATCCATTAACAGCAATAGAGCTAATGGAAACAGCAACAAGAAGCGCAGAAAATAACATATGCGATTTTTTCTTTTTAACGAAATTTATCCAAATATTTCGGAATAAATTTTTCGTCATTGGTGTCCATACAGAAAGAGATTTTGCCTTTGTTCAATCTGCTGAAAAATCATTACCCTTGACAATAATACCGAAGTGAAAAGAGTCATAATCAAACCAATGAGCAATGTTACCGCAAATCCTTGTATAGGGACCAGTTCGAAGATATAAAGGACAACCGCCGTAAGGATGGAAGTAAGCTGTCCATCAATAATTAGCGATAAAGGCATCATTCAATCGATCTGTGTAGGCTTTGTTTGATGTTTTTCCTGCAAAAGCTGTTCTTTTGTCCTTTCATAGATGATTACATTGGTATCCACGGCCATGCTATTGTCAAAACAATACCAGCAATCCCTGGCAGGGTAAGTGTATCCATGGAATCCATAATTCCGAAAAGGAAAAACAGATTGAAAAATCATAGCGATAACTAGCATAAACTCCCGCACCACCATAGTAGAAAATAATATAAGCAATGATGATGCAGAATGCTGCAGCAAATGACCAAAGCCCAGCCTGAATAGATCTCATCCCTGAGAGATGGTCCCACTCACATCGGCCTGAACGATTTTTGCACTTGCAGGAAGTTTCCCGTGCGGCCAATACATTTATTAAATCCTCTGCCTCTTCCTGAGTAAAATTCCCAGTAATCTGTGAACTTCCATTAGGAATAGGCTGATTTACATTCAGAGCTGTATATACTCGGTTATCTAGAGTAATAGCGATAGGTCTTCCCACATTCTTTTCTGTGAGGGTTTTCCATTCTTTAGTTCCGTTGGCATCCATCTGCATATCAACCACTACTCTTCTATGTTGGTCAAAAATCTACTCTGGCGCTTTTCACAGCCCCTGTCAATGGCAGGTGCTTTCTTGTTTATATTACTTTCTAATAGCGTATAGGGATAATTGCTCAGGTGTTTGTGAATCAGGCTTGTAAGCCCACATGAACTCGGTATATTTTATATTGGGAAGTCTGTTTCTCTTTAGCAATTTTACTATTTAAAATTTTGTTTATTGCTGCTGTATCAGATAGTTTTACATTTGCAACGGTATTAGGGCTGATTTGATTTAAATTAAGAGCTTTAATAAAATTAAAAATTATTCTGAACTCCCATAGAATCGCCTTTTGCAGCAACTACCGAAGCGATCAAGATAAGGTGCCACTTCATCAATTTAGCTGAACTTCCCAAAATTGAAGTTTAGCAGAAGTCTGAAGCAGTTGTTTTACTCTGTCAATATCCTTAATCCCAGAGCATCTCTACCAAGATTCTTCCTGTTCCAGGACTTGCTGAACATTGGGCCGTGTAACGCCCATTTTTATCAATACGGGTTCTGATAACCTCATAGGCAGCCCCTATACTGGTGTTTATTTTATTGGTAATGATTTTTAACTTCTTTCATCAGGAGTGTTGAACTTAATTTCACTGCTTAAATTCTGCGTTCCAAATATTTCTGGATTAGAGAGTTTTAAGTTTGCTCCTTTTCTTTATTTACTGCATCAAATTGAGTAAAGAAATTCTCAATATAAGAATTCGTAGAACTGGTCTGAACTTTTATCTGTTCTATCTAAAGCTTCTATTAAGATGGGATTTGCAGAATAATTGGTTAAATTATTTACCAAATCTCTTTGGTTGATTTCTAAAAGCACATTGATTCCGCGCTTTCAGGTCAGCTCGAGCTTCATTTCACGCTCTTTGGCATCGGTATAGTATAATTTCGTAAAATAAAGATTCAGCGTGTCTTTGGATAGTTTTTCAATTTCTTTGATACTTTTCCGTGTTGTTTCTGCCGTGCTTTTTGCCTCTGTTTCTATTTTGTTGGCATACCAAGTAGGTAAGAGCTCATTAAGGGCAAATAAAGCCCGAGAGCGACTGCAATAGTGGTAATAAGTCCTTTTCCTGCATTGTTGTTAAATTATTTTTAAATTTAATCGGCAAATATAATGATTTTTAATAAAATATCTTTTTGGACATTAAAAATATTAGATTTTTCCTGAAAAATTTCTACCTTTAACGAAAAATTTTAACTATGAATTTAGAACAAATTCTCAATTATAGACGCTCTGTGCGATACTATAGCGACACAAAAAGGATGAGATACGGAAAAGGTGGCTCATTGTCTCGAGATTGGCGCAGCTGGCACCCACAAGTTCCAATATGCAGCTCTATGAAATGTACCATATTACGGACAAAAAGATATGCTCAAGAAATTGGCCTCTGCGTGTCTAGAACAGAGTTCGGCAGATACAGCACAGGAGATGAGTGGTTTTCGTGACTCGGCAGGATCTGCATCGTAAGCGTGAAAAAGAAATGCTGCGCTTAGAAATAGAAAAATATCGAGAGAACCAGCCCGAGTGGAAAAACAAGAAAAACGCATAAAAAGTGGGGAATGTATTACGAAAAATTACTTCCAATTATCTATTCTCGTTTTTTGGAATTTTAGGGATAATCCGAAAAATAACAGCGCTGGGAGTTGGACTTTTTCGCCCTATGATGAGGCAGGTTTCTGAAGCGGATATGCGTAGTGGTGCATAAAGCTGTGGTTTGGTAGCTCAGACTTTCATGCTGGCAATGGCGGAGCAGGGCTATGACACTTGCCCATGTAGAAGGATTTGATGCAGTTTAAGAGTGATTGCTCAAACCGCCCTATGGTGCGGAAATCAATATGGTCGTGACCTGTGGAATCCGTGAAGAAAAGGGTGTTTAGGGAGATAGAACCAGACTTCCTTTTGAAGAAGTGTATAGAAAAATATAAGTCAAAAATTATTTTGATTCAAAAGTTGAATTTATACTAAAATTCTTTCTATTTTTACACCAAATTTTTACTGAATGTACCTCATTTTTGACACCGAAACTACGGGATTACCTCAGAACTTTAATGCTCCTTTATCAGATTCTGACAACTGGCCTAGGATGGTGCAGATTGCTTTGGCAGCTGTAGATGAAAAACGGCGAACTGATAGAGAATCAGGACTATATCCATAAAGCCAGAGGGCTATGATATTCCCTTCAATGCGACCAGAATTCACGGATTTCCACTAAAATGGCGCAGGAACAGGGAAGGGACTTGCAGGAGGTTTTTGGAGGAGTTCACCGAAGTGCTCAAGAAAACCAAAGTGGTGGCAGGGCACAATATAGATTTTGACTATAAAATCGTAGGTGCAGAGCTTTTCCGAAAAGGAATAGAGAATACATTAGAAAAACGCCTTCTGCCGATACTATGGAGCTAGGACAGATTTCTGTCAGCTGAGTGGAGGGAAAAACGGAAGATACAAATCACCAAAATTAGAGGAACTTTACGAAAAACTCTACGGTAAAAGAATTTGATGAAGCCCATAATGCTGCCGCCGATGTGAATGCTACGGCTCAGGTTTTCTTTGAGATGATGCGTATCGGCATTATCCCAGCAGAAAAATCTTAAAATTTCTCAAGAGCAGCTGGAAGCCTACCAAAAATCTTCACACTAATCCCATAAAAGCCTTTTGCAATCGTTATCAGACGGCAGGGTAGAGGATTTTAACAAGAAAGAAAAACAGTAGATTTCAGGGGATACGGATGAGGTGGAAAGTGGGGATTACTTTAATTTTCATAATCATAGTATTTTTTCGTCTTTACAATCGACCACTTCCATAGAAGATTTGATAAATAAAGCCAAATCCGATAATTTTCCTGCTGTGGGAATGGTGGATTTGGGGAATATGATGGAGCTTTTAAGTTTATTTCCGAAGTGGAAAGTTATAATTCCAAGGTTAAAAAGCTCATCAAGATACATTGACCAAAAAACAAAAAGCCGAGGAAGAAGTGTAGAATTTTTCTGAAACGGAACCACAGCAGAAAAACGATAATTCCTGTTTTGGGGTGTGAGTTTTATATCTCGGACAGACCTGAGCAGAAGCAGTTTACCAAAGATGACCCAGACAGAAGGACAAATATGGTGCTGCTGGCGAAGAATTTTACAGAGTTATAAAAAAACTTGGCAAAACTCTCAAGTATAGGTTTTGTTAAAGGATTTTTATTTCGGTGTTCCATAGATTTCTCGACAGATGATTTCTGCAGTATAAAGAGGGGCTTATCGCATGGTTACTTCTGGACTTTCTGGGGATATTCCAGATGCGATTTTTGAATTTTGGGGAGCAGAAAGGGAAGAGCTTTTCAAGTGGTGGAAAGAGGAATTTGGGGAGGATTTCTGTGTGCAGATTCAGAATCATGGTCTGTACGAAGAAGAGCATGTGAACCAGACTTTGCTCCAGTTTGCAGAAAATATGATGTCAAAATTTTTAGCCCCAAAAACGAAACTTTTTATACAGAAAAAAATCCGATGCGGATATTCAGGATATTGTAAGCTGTATAAAAGATGGGGAAAAACTCTCAACGCCTATTGGTAGAGGTTTTGGGAAGAGGAGAGGACTGGCTTCGCATGGAGTTTTATCTAAAAATACGGAAGAAATCAAACAGGCTTTTCGCCAGTATCCAGATGCATTTGAGGCATATACGGAGCTGTTGCAGAAATTTGAGCCATATACATCTTTGAAACGAGATGTTTTGCTTCCTGAATTTGATATTCCGCAGGAGTTTCAGCACTGAAGATGACTTGAAAGATGGTGGAAAACGCGGAGAAAAACGCCTATCTACGGCATTTGACCTATGAGGGAGAAAAGAAAAATACGGAGGAATCACAGATGAAATCGCAGAGCGTTTGGATTTTTGAACTGGAAGTAATCGCTAAAAACAGGGCTACCCAGGGTATTTCCTTATCGTTCAGGATTTTTGTAATGAGGCAAAAATATGGGCGTATCTGTGGGGCCTGGGCGTGGTTCTACGGCAGGTTCTGCGGTGGCATACTGTATCGGAATTACTAATGTAGACCCTATAAAATACGACCTCCTTTTTGAGCGTTTTCTGAATCCAGAGCGTATTTCCATGCCCGATATTGATATAGATTTTTGATGATGAGGGAAGGGATAGAATCATCAAATGGGTAATTGATAAATATGGGCAAAGCAATGTGGCTCAGATTATTACCTATTCTGTTTTGGGTGGAAAATCTGCGATAAAAGATGCAGGAAGAGTCTTGGATGTGCCGATTTTTGGAAACGAATAACATCATAAACTCGTTCCGTCTGTGCCAGGGATGAACATCGCAAAAGCCCTTTCGAAATACGATAAATTAAAGGATGAGGATAAAGTTTTGGTGGATGAGATGAAGGCTATCTTGGAGAACCCGAAAGACAGCCGCTATCGTGTTTTTGGATTCTGCAAGGAAAATGGAAGGCTGTATCAGAAACACAGGAATTCACGCCTGTGGAGTGATTATCACGCCTGAGGATATTTCCAATCTTGTACCTATTTCCATTGCGGCGAAGATGCCGATATTTTTAGTTTTCTCAGTTTGATAACTCGGTGGCGGAGAGTGCAGGATTGCTGAAAAATGGACTTCCTCGGTTTGAGGACTTTGACCATTATCAAAGATGCTGAAACTCATTAAACAAAGATATAATATTGACATAAATCCAGATGAAATTCCGCTGGATGATGCGAAGACTTATCAGCTCTTTTAGGGAAGGAAGAACGGTTGGGATTTTTCCAATACGAAAGTGCTGGAATGCAGAAATATATGAGGATTTGAAACCAACGGTTTTTCGCTGACCTGTATTGCGATGAATGCGCTATACGGCCAGGGCCGATAAAATACATTCGAACTTTATCAACAGAAAGCACGGAGTAGAAGAAATGATCTATGACCTCCCAGAAACAGAGGAATATCTGAAGGAAACTTACGGAATTACCGTTTATCAGGAGCAGGTGATGCTTTTGTCACGAAATTGGCCAACTTTACCAAAGGTGAAGCCGATACCCTACGTAAAACCATGGGGAAAAAGCAAGAGAAATGTCTTGGATAAAATGTACCGAAATTCATAGAAGGAGGAAAGGCGAATAATCTGGATGAAACCAAATTACAGAAAATCTGGAAAGACTGGGAGGCGTTTGCAGAGGTATGCTTTTAACAAGTCGACTCCACATGTTACGCCTGATAGCCTATCATACAGCCTATCTAAAGCCAACTACCCAGCCGAATATGGCGAGTGTGATGAGTAATAACATCAACAACACTGCCCAAAATCACCATGTTTATGGAAGACTGTAAGTCTATGGGCGTGGATGTTCTGAGGGCGGATGTGAATGAAAGCCAATACAAATTCTCGGTGAACAAGAGGCAGATTCGTTTTCGGACTTGGGGCGATAAAGGGAATAGGCGAGGGCCGAGCAGAGCCATGAGACCAAGAAAGACAAAGGGCAGAATTCAAGGATGTTTTTGATTTTTGAGCGGGTTTCTTCATCGCAGGTAAATAAGCAGTGGTGGAAGGCTGAAGTAAGGCAGGAGCTTTTGATGAACTGGATGCCTTACCACAGGCTCAGTATTTTAGAGCAGACAGCTCAGGAAAAGGGACGGCTGTTGAAAAACTCCTCAGATACGGACAAAGCTTTAACGAAAAATAAAGGTTCTGTTGAGAACTCGCTGTTTGCAGATATGATAGAAAAGAAGTTCAAATTGGAGATTTAAGATTAATAATTCGCCGGAGTGGCCTAATATGTTTAAACTCAATAAGAGAAAAGAAACCATCGGGTTTTATCTTTCTGCCCACCCAATGGATGAATTCAAAAGTATCAATACCAGTTTTTGCGGAAATCTCAGCAGGAAAATATTTTAGAAAATAAAACATGGAACTTCAAGAATCTCCTGCAATGAGGATAATGCAGAAATATCCGAACAGAAATGTTAGACTCTGTGGAAGATTTCAATGAAGAAAATGAGGAAATAGCCGAGGAAAACAAAAAGGTAGGAGCCAAAAGGGACGTTCAACTTTTTAAACCTTGATGGTGAAGCCTATAAGACAACAGCTGTAGCTAACACACACACCGCCTGACCCTTCTGCATCGTGGAAGGAAAGACAGAATAGAACCGATAATGGTAAGGAGTTTATAGTAGCAGAGCTTATTACAGATTATTCTATTCGGGATGCCCAGCGCAGCGGGAAAAAGTAACTTTTCTTACTGGAGGACTACACGGTTCATACTCTTTCCGTTTGGGAGACAGGGATTACATGAAACTGAAGGACAAAATATGCAGAGCAGAGATTTGTGATTTTAAAGATAAAATCACGCTCGTGCTGCAAGATGGGAGATGTTTTCATCAATGTAATAGATGTTCTGGAGCTGAGCGAGACTTTTAACAATTTCGCAAAGAGTCTATGACGGTGGTAGTTCCTCTTAATGAACTCCAAAAGGAAGATTTAGAATTTTTCAAAGAAATAGTATTTTGAAGGAGGGAAATCAAAGACTTTATTTTTATATCAAAATCCATTGATGATACTGGATAGACTCCTTTCCTCAGAGTATAAGATAGAAATAAGTGATGAGATGCTCCGAGCGCTGAATCATGCTAATGAGTATCAAGTATGCACTTGAATTAAAAGGAGCGCATTTTCCTCCTAGAGTATTTTTCGGCAGGAATAAAGCTAAATGATTTTTATTGATTAGATTTGCAAAAATTTGTGATAAATGATAGCAATTTTAAAGAAGGAACTTTGGGTATATTTCGGGAATTGGGTGCATGGGGACATCATCGCTGCTTTTTAGTTTTATAGAGAGTCTATTCTATTTTCTTTGATAATAATTTCAACTTTTTGAGATAGGCAGCAGTTCTATGCAGAGCTATCTTTGTTTTTAGTTCCTTGGCTTTATATTCCTTATTCCTGCACTCAGCATGCGGTCTCTAGCAGAAGAGCAGCAGTCGGGAACACTCAACTGAGCTTTTCTCACAGCCTGTGAAGGTTTCGAGAGATCGTTGAGGGGCAAGTTTCTGGCAGTCTGGTTTATAGGGATAATGTGTCTTTTCCTTCGCTGGTGTAGTTTCTACACGCTCTATACCCTGAGCATTCCTGAGGGAAACATAGATTTAGGGATGACTTTTTGGCGGTTATTTAGGATTAATGGTATTGGTAGGTGCTTTTTGCTGCAGGTGGGCATATTAGCTTCGGCGGTGTCTTCCAATCAGATAATGACGTATCTGTCAGGGAGTTTTTATGTGCTTTATCACTTTACTTCGGTATTGAGCAGCTGGCTTCTTATAAACTGCTGGGCAGGGTGGATTATATTCTGCAGAATTTTTGGGTTTTATTATCATTATACAGCTTTCACCAGAGGCTGGTAGATACTCAGGATGCGGCTTATTTTGTGTTGGTTATGGTTTTGTGTTTAGGATTGGCGGCGTTCTTTTGTAGAAAAGAAAATAAGATTTAGGCATTATGAACAAGAATAAGATATTATATATTACGGCTGTTGCCTCTTTTGTTAGGGCTTATTTTTCAGGTTGTTTTCTAAAAGGCTGGATTTGACCCAAGAGAAGCGCTACACCCTTTACAGGCTACCATAAAGACCTTGAAATCCGTAAAAACCGATGATGATAGTCTATCGATGGTGACTTCCTGCGAGTTTCAAAGCGGCTCCAGAACGAAACCAAATTCATACTGGAAGAATTCCGCAAAATCAATCCTAAAATTGATTATAAATTCCGCGACCTATCAAAGAAAAATATCAAGAGATACCCTGATGGCTATGAGAATGCAGCCTTCAGTACCAGATATGAAAGACGGAAAGATTTCCGAGATAGTCCTCTTCCGTATGCTGCCGTAAAGATATACCCCTACGGCTCTTCCATACCTCTGATAATAGAGCAGTCTGGGCTGGATGCATCTGAACAGCTCAACAGGTCTAATGAAAGCTATGAATACAGCTTTGTCTCCACCATTAAAGCTATGGTTGGAGCAGAGAAAGAATATCGGTTTTCTGGTAAATCATCGGAACTGGGGCCTCTTCAGTTTCAGGGTTCTTGAGTTTGGCTTTGGACAATTATAACATCGGTCCCATTATCCCTAAAAATAGCGGAGGAGCTTACGATGGAGGATGTCCCTACACTTAGAAAGATGGATGCTGGTCATCGCTAAACCCGAAAGCCATTTACAGACCAAGAGCAGTTCTTGACCAATACATTATAGACGGAGGACGGACGCTCTGGATGCTGGATGTAGAAATGCGAAATGGACACCCTCTACCATGCCAAAAAGATTATGGCATATCCACAGGACCTTAACTCACGGACTTTTATGTTCAACTATGGACTAGGATAAATTCCGCCCCTCGTAAAGGACTTCCAGAAGGCGGCACTCAGAACCACTCGTGGTGGGAGAGGTGGCAGGAAATCCACCAGTATGCCAATCTGCTTTGGCCTTACTTTCCTATCGGTATCAACACTAAGTTCAACCTCACTGCCGAAACATCAACCCCTGTTAATTTGAATCCCCGCTGATAGATACCCCTCGGCAGAAAGGACATCAAGACCAAAGTCCTCTACAGGTCCAGTCCCAGAACTACACTCAAAACGGTTCCCAATTATGTGGAACTAAACGAGATTCAGAATCTGGACAGCCTTACCATCATGGAAAAACCCAGCACTGAGATATTTGCGGTAGCTTTAGAGTAAATTCTCTCTGCCTAGCAGCCGAAGTGAGCGGAACAGTATCCGAACTTTATGAACAAAAAGGTGCTGAAAAACAAAATGATAGTAATTTCTGATGGAGATGTGGCCCGCAATGCTGTATTAAAAAGGCGAACCCTGCCATTGGGAGAAGACTTATATACCAACCAGCGCTATGGGAATGCACAGTTTCTCAGAAATGCATTGGATTTCCTCTTGGATGATGACAATCTCATAGACCTGCAGCAGTAGGAGCGTGAGAGATACGCCTTTTGGATCAGAAGCTGATAAATGATGAAAAATCCTACTCGCAGTAGTTTTAATCTCCTCCTGCTGCTTTTTCATCGGCAGTTTAGGCGGTCTCTTCTTCTGGTTGAGAAAGATTTGGCTGATAGTATATATAGTTAATGATAAAGTGAAAGCTGGAAGGCTGGGATATTCATAAAACCTAATCTTCCAGCTTTCTTTTTGTTTTCCTATTTTGTCCGCATTCCGTTAATGAGCTATCATTGATGCACTATGATAAATTAAACCAAAATTGCAGGAAATTTTCAGGGATTGGACTTTCAGGGTGTCGGAAATGCAAACTACGAGGTGTGGTTTGCGTTTTTATTAAAAGCATAGGAGCTACAGGGTGTGTCTTGGACATTCAGGGTGTCAGGAAATGCAACTACAGGGTGTGGTTTGCGTTTTTGTTATAGGAGCTACAGGGTGTGTCTTGGACATTCAGGGTGTCAGGAAATGCAAACTACAGGGTGTGGTTTGCGTTTTCATTATAGGAGCTACAGGGTGTGTCTTGGACATTCAGGGTGTCAGAAATGCAAACTACAGGGTGTGGTTTTGCATCGTTAAAATAGGAGCTACAGGGTGTGTCTTGGACATTCAGGGTGTCAGGAAATGCAAACTACAGGTGTGGTTTGCATATTAAAAATAGAAGATACAGGGTGTGTCTTGGACTTTTAGGGTGTCAGGAAGTGCAAACTACAGGGTGGTTTGCATTTTGTTATAGGAGCTACAGGGTGTGCTGACATTCAGGGTGTCAGGAAGTGCAAACTACAGGGTGTAGTTTGTGTGTGTTATTAGAAGATACAGGGTGTAGTTTTGACTTTCAGGGTGTCGGGAAATACAAACTACAGGGTGTGAGTTTGTGTTTTTGTTAAAAAGATTAGAAGATACAGGGTGTGTTTTTGACTTTCAGGGTGTCTGGAATGCAAACTACAGGGTGTGGTTTGCATCATTATAGGAGCTACAGGGGTGTATCTTGGACTTTCAGGGTGTCTGGGAATGCAAACTACAGGGTGTGGTTTATATTTCTCAACACTCTGAAGCTAATCCAAAAATGCTGGTCATTGCTTTTGGGTTAAAATAATGAAAACCAGCAAAAGGCGATGGTTTTCAAATAAAAATGCCCCCAAAAAGGGAGCATTTTGTTTAATGCGGATTATTTGAAAGTCCTTATCCGTTGCTTTATTGATTTCGTAGGATTTTACATCAAAGTTCATTTCTATACCGCCCATATTCTGGCTGATTTTTGAAAGGACGCTTCACTCCAGAAACCTCTTTGTAATCCGAGTAGTAAGTAGGAATTATGATTTTCCTGCCCTGCATATTCTGCGTTTCAGACTCGCCTATTTTTAGTCCAGTTTTTACGCTGTAGAAGTAAGTCTTGTTTCCTTTTTACGGCATAAAGCTTCTTCTCCGTTCATGTTTTCAATGCCTCTTAGTGTCATATTTTAGCATTGAAATCCAGCTCTGGGAAAGATTTCTTTATTTGCGGAAAGTTCTTCTTTCAACTCTGCTGGTAGAGGCTGTTTTTGTCCTTGCACCATGATGTATCCGTCTTTACCGTCAAAAACTAATTTTCTGCATACTCTGTCCCATCATTTTCATCTCTACAAAGTTTTTCCTCCTTTTTGCTGCTAAAGTAACGGTTTCTATAGTCATTCCTTGTACTGATGCAGAAGCGTTCATCTGTAATGAATTGATTTTCTCTACATTTGCTTTTTCCTCCGATAGCAGCGATGTATTTTCTGTCCGATGGACTCAGCGGTAACGCCTGCAGCTATTTTTCTTTGTTTCTGGTTTGGAAGCAGGATTCGCAAATTTGTCAAAGTATTTCACAGGATAGCCTAACTTTTCTAAACCTTCTGCGATTTCAGAGCCTTTTCCAGCCACGAAAATTCTACTTTGGTTAGGAAGGATATAGGGCTTTTTGCAGCAGCAGAAACATCGGAAGTAGTTACCTTGTCTATGGTTCAGATAATTAGCATAGAAATCAGCAGGAAGGCTGTAAAGTCTTTCATTAAGAGCAAACCTTGCGATAGTTTCAGGTTTTTCTAATGACATGATGAACTCTCCTTTTAGCTTCGCTTTTGCATTGGTTAATTCTTCAGGTTTTATCTGAGAAATACCTTTTAATTCGTTCATGAGATTCTACGACAGCTTTGTCTGTTACTTCGTTTCTTACGCTTGCATTAGCTGTGAAACTAGGGCTGTATTTGCTTGTAGAAATATGAGAATAAGCTCCGTAAGTGTAGCCGTTTTTTCTCACGAAGATTCATGAATAATCTAGCTTCTCCACCGCCACCAAGGATGTAGTTGGCAATCACTCCGCTGAAATACTGCGGGTCTTTCATTTGGAGTGTAGAGATATTTCTACACGGATAACGGACTGCACAGCTGTAGCGCATCTACGATGTTGATTTCCGTAGCAGGCAGGTTTTTAGTAGGTTCTAATGCAGCGAATTTAGTTCAGATTTTTCCATTTTCCGAATTCTTTTTCTACTAATTTTTGATTTCGGAAGTTTTTACATCTCCTACAATTACCAAATAAGCATTGTCTGAGGCATAGTATTTTTTTATAAAAATCTTGAACATCTTTTCAGCTGGATTTTGTTGATACTTTCTTCAGTTTCAAATTCACCAAGAGCCGTGTTTTTACCATAAGTAAGCGCATTATCAACTCGTATAGCAATTTCAATAACATCTTTTTCTTTTTGTTTTTAATCCCTCGATAGTTCTTTCTTTTGGATTTATTTACTTCTTCCGCAGAGAATTTTTGGATTAACAACAGCATCTGCCATCAGGCTGATAACCTGTAGGAGTATTTAGAAAAGGGTATTCGCTCTAGCTCCTTCTGAAGAAAAACTAAGACGCGCTCCCTAAGAAATCAATCTTTTTGTTGAATTCCTCCTTGCTTAGTTTGGTAGTTCCTGTACCAAGCTGGTCAGCCATGATTTCTCCAACTCCTGCAATATTTCCTTCATAAATATGAGGTCTGTCCATGGTAAGCTGTATATTTACTCTTGGTAGTTTGTTGTTTTCTACTACGAGTACAGTAAGTCCGTTTTTAAGTTTAAAAGAGTTGGGTTTTTGCAATGTTGATAGCAGGTGTAGGGCCTGGTTTGAGCATTGTATTGATGTCAATATTTTGTCATAGACCATTCCAGAAAAATAGGAAAGCGGCTGCGATATATTTAATGTTCTTCATTGGTCAATTATTTTTTTAGGTAAGACAGTTAATGATAGCTCTTTGGTTGCTGTTTAGATATTTTTTAGCAGCGTTTCTCAAATCTTCTCGTGATAGAGCGGTAGATGTTGATTTCTTCGTTGATCAAGTTGGTGTTTCCTTTTTAGTAAATAGCTGTCTGCTAGTGTATTAGCAATACCTTCTACAGAAGAGTTAGCATTTACGAAATCGTTTTTCCACTTGGTTTTGAAGTTTTTGATAAATCTTCCTCTGAGATTAAATCTGTCTGAAGTTTTTGATTTCAGCATCGATGTCTTTTTCAAAACATCTTTTGATGTATTTCCATAGGAATAGCGAAGAGAAAGCAAAGATACTATGGTCTACCAATCCCAGGTTGAACGCTTCCACAGCCAACTTTTCTCATTTATCCACTAGTATAAAGAACAGAAGATTTTACCTTTAGCTAGTAGCTTCCCAGCATGCTTAGATGTGGCATCTCTTCTCATTTCCAGCAGGTGTTCTGTAAGCGAGATATAGCTGGAATCTGGATGTTAGCATCATATACAGTTTCCCTCAAACTCTTGCGTAATAGGAGTTTCTTTTGGGAAATTACGAGTAATAGGCGTTCCTTTTTGGGATGCTGCCGAAATATTCGTTAATCCATTTTTTAGTCTGCTCTGGTTTGATGTCTCCAGCGACTACCAATGTCAGCATTGTTAGGAATGTAATATTTCTTAAAGAAAAGCATTGAATTCTTCTAATTTTTGCTGAATTTAAATCCTCCATAGGGCTGATAACAGTTCCTTTATAAAGATTGTTTTTAAACAAAGTAGTAAGAATAGCATTGAAAAGCCCACCCGTAAAGGCTGGTTGTCCATTCTTAGCCTTTTCTTCTTTTACTACTTCTCTCTAGTATCTACCCCAATTTGATTTGATAACAGGGTGTCTTAGCCTTTCAGCTTCCATCCAAAGCCTAGCTGTTCATTGTTAGAAGGAAAGCTTTCACTAGTGATAAGTGCGTCAGGAGCTTGTGTTTGCACGTTGTTAGAACCTCCGTTAGAAGATACTAATTTGAACCATTCGCCTCGTTTGATGTTTTAGTTCCTTCGAATAAAAGATGCTCAAAAAGTGCATGAAACCAGTTCTCCTAGCGGCTTTCATCCTTTTGCACCCACATGATACATTACCGAAGTGGTCACCACAGGAGCAGAATTGTCTTGGTGTAAAATCACATGTAACCCGTTTGGCAAATCATATTCTTCAAACTTGATTTGCTGCGCATTAAACAACATTGCGAAAAGAAGCTGCCATTGCATTGATAGAAATCTTTTCTCATGAAATTCAAATTTTACTCTATTAGTATATAGTCACGGAAATATGTTACAAAAAGGAATATTGAAAAATAAAAATAGAAAACGGACTAATAAACGATTTTGAGCATTAATCAATTTTAACAATATAGCATGTGATTTTTAACTAAATTCAAAATTTACTTTTTGCATTCAATGTATGAGAATATTTTTATTGTTTTTATTTTATGTCAGACAACTATAGTTTTTGGGCAGGGAGACTACATAAATACTGATCACACAAAGGAAATAAAAACTTTGACGACTACGATGAGGCTTCTCAGCTTTATTCAGAGGCTTCTCGCTGAAGCAAAAGGATTTTAGCTCCACATTACTAATTTAGGGAATGCATTTTACCGAGGGAATGTATGAGGCATACCAATACTGAAAAGTCATTGAGAATATGCAGAGAATGAAGGGCAGAGGTTTCAAGCACTATGTAATGTAGAATGCTTATTTTCAGCAGAAACAGCATGAGGGCGGTGAGATTTTACGAAAAGCATTAAAATTAGACCCAAATAATGATAAAATTCTGCTAATCTTAGAATAGCTCAAAGAAGAGGAGCAAAATCAATCTGAAAAGTCATATGAAAAGAACAGAAATCAAACTGTGAGGATAATCAACACGAAAATAATAATCAGCAAGCAGGATATGAGACAGATATTCTCCTGAAAAAGATAGGTTCAGAAGAGAATAATGAAAAGTCAGCACGAACAAGACTCGAAAAATCAACCCAACAAGAAAAAGAGGAGAAGAACTTAGACAAATGAGCTGAAGAGAGCAGCATGCAGCGAGAAGGGCTTTGGAAGCCGTGGATACGTGAAATCCACGGGTAATGAAAGGAAGACTGGTAAATGAGGGAAAATAAATTACATATTATTTTTATTTTCTTTTCTTCCATATCATGAGCTATGACGGAGGTCCTTATATCTCATTAATGCCGAATACAAAGTGAAAGGAGCCTTTCAACCTAAATGTATAGGCATGGAACCGCGGAGATATGCCAGCAGCGCCTATAAAACTACCAGATTGATCAGGTTTGAGGTTTTGGGAAATGCTTCCAGGCTTTTCGTTTATGGAATCCAGAAACCGGTGTACAGGGTGAAACAGATTGTCTATCAGTTGATTCTCCTGCCAAAACAGACAGGAAAAATAAAAGATGAGGCAGTGCCTTGGTTCAGAGTCAATGGAAGGTATACCGCTCCGATGCTTTTGATATCATTAGTGAAAGACGGCGGAAGAAGAGATTTGAAAAATTCCCTCAGAAGTCCATCTTTCCATGGAAACGGAAAATAGGGAAGTGTATGAGAAACTAACCTGTTGTGGTTGTTTTGAAAGCATACGGAAGGAATTTTGATGATTTTAGAAAAAGTTAATGACATTCGGTTTCCTGCTGTAAAAGGGGTTGTATCCATAAGCACAACGAGGCAGGAAGTCAACATGAAAATGGAGAAATAGCCTCTCAAATAATAGGTTCGTTTGCTGGTTTTCCCAGAAATCAGGAGAATTTTCTATTTTGCCGGCATTGGCGAGATTTAATAATGATAAAATATCTTCAATAAGCTGAAATCAATGTGAAAAACTTCCAGATAGCTCTAGAAAGTTTTTAAAAATGCGGTAGAGGTTTAAAATGAGCTGTACAACACCGAATAAAAAGAAATTGAAAATAGACAAACCTTTTTGATGTCTTTGTAAAGCTCTCAGGAGGGTAATTTAAAATCCATTACTCTTCCAAAAATCATAGAATCAACAGATTATATATTCAAAACCAAGACAAGGCAGATATTCAGGACATAAATCAAAAAGGGCTTTTAGGGAAATTACAGAGCATTATCTCATTTCTATAAAGAAGGAGAAATTGCCGTTAAAAATAGAGATTTTGCTACCAATTTAAAGAAGAAATACAAAACTCTGAAAACAGATGAGTTGAATTAGTTCTATAAAACCAGGACCTGAAAACAGATTTTGTAATGGAAGGATTGGAGGAAACAGGGCATATATTGAGCCAGTAACTTTTGCTATTTTCCAGTGAAAGAAAAGAAAGAAAGGTATCAACTGGCAGAAAGTTTTTGACAGGTGTGTTTTTACGTGTTATATTATTTGGTTTTGTTAAAAGCTAGATCCATCAGTAAAATAGAAAATAAATTAGAAAAGATAACAACCATAGCGAAACCGAAGAATTATTGAAGGAAAATATTTCTATTGGGAAAGAGTACTGTCAGAGCAATAAAAATGCAGTGGACAAAAGGAAATTCTCAAGTTTCTTTGAAAATTATCAAGAACTTCATGAAGAGGCTGAAAATCAAATAAAAAGGGCTGACCAAACCATTTTTAGAGTTTTTAGAAGAAACAGAAAATGCTGATTTTGTGCAGGATTTTTGAGAAATTTAGAACAAAAATTCAAGAAGCAAAATATGCTCCTGTTCATGAGGGATTTATATGAATTCTATAATGACATCGTCAAATTTTACACTAAAAATTATGGAATAGTTAAAAATATTCATATTTTTGAGAAATTTAAAAACGAATCTATGCTCAAGCTATCTCATTTGTGAAATTATCACATTTGTTTTGGTTTTGTATTTGCCATTATTGACATCATTGGTTCTATTCCTATTTTTGTAGGAGTTTGAGGAAAAATTTGGAAAAATAGAATCGAAAAAGCAACGATTGTAGCAACAGGAATTTATGCTCTATTCTTGGGGATAAATTACTGAAAATCATTGGTTTGGATATTAACTCGTTTGCTATTGCAGGGGCGTTTGTTGTTTTCATCATTGCTTTGAAATGATATTGAGAATAGATATTCATAAAAACGAAAGATAAGCTTCTTCTATCATTTCCTATTGCGTTTCCTTTGGTGGCAGGAGCAGGTTCTCTTACGGCGACTCTTTCGCTTCGTGCAAATAATCGTATTATCAATATTGTCATTGCTATTTTGCTCAACATGCTGTTGTTTACATTATTTTAAAATCATCTGACTTTTTGTCCATAAACGAAGGGACACTTATGGTTCTCAAAAAGCATTTGGCACTAATTTTGTTGGCAATCTCCCATTAAAATGTTTATGGCTAATTTAGTTCAGCTAGATAAACACTTTTCTAACCAAATAAAGTAGAAGAAATGGAACAGACTAACAGAGTAGAAGAATTTTATAAAAACTGAGAATCAATTTAGAAAGAACAACATAATTTTCCAGAGATTATCTCTATAAATTCATTCTCATCAACGACAGCAGAAACTTGCTGAGAATTTACAGAATATTTGACGGCTTAGAATACAGCATCGCGACTAATGAAAGCAACAATGCTAAATATATAAGTTGCCGTATTTCTTGCTTCGTTTTTGGATGCAGACCATGTAATTAAGCTTTATAAGGAAGTGGCTAAAAATAGAAGGAGTTATCATGTTATAACTCCTTTTTATATATTCAAGTCTTTTAGGGATTAAATATATAGATAATAAAAACAGAAAACAGAAATTCCCAAAAACCATTGGAAATAATGTAGGTGTTCTGGGTATAAATGACTTCTTTGTCTGCTCTTTTTCCAGAGGATTTAATATCTTTAATAATTTCACTGGACACTTTCAGCGAGATTATTTCCATCAATATATTTTTCCATTAGTTTGCTCAGACAGAGGATTTTAGGACATTCGTCTGCCTTTTTGGTAATGATGGTTTCGCCGTATTCGTTTCTTAAATCGGAATAAAAATTGAACTGATATTCAGGAATCAGTGCTCCTTCTTCTGTCCCAATTCCACTACAGTGGAAAGTGATATTGTCTTTGGCAAGGTCTACATTACTTTTTAGATAATTATCCTCATGATCTACTCTTCCTTACTAAAGATTATTTTTGTTCCAGAAAATGCTTTATTCAGCTTTTATCAGCCTCTTGCACTACTAGGAAAATCGATTTCCTTGTTTTGGATAGGAGGTTTCTATATTTCGGATGTAGAGAGTCTGCGGTAGAATAGTCAGTAGTGGTGGCATGATAAATTGGGCTTCTCAAAAACCACAATGCCTACTCATCAGTTAAGTTTCAGAGACTGAATTACAATTTGTTTTGTGTATTCGAGATGGCTCAATATCTCCCGCATTCATTGAATTGAAATATCAACTAAAAAGATTACATTTCCGATTCTGGGTTACCCTTATTTTTCTTTTTCGAATTACTGATGAGGGTCTGTCATTTGCTAAAACTAAAAATGACGCCAAAATCAACAAAAAGGATCAAATTTTGGAAAATTTTTCTTCTCAGCTGAATATTAAATCAGTGAAAATCTTTTTCTTTCCGCAAAAGTATCAGTCCATCCACTTTAAAAAAGAAACTTAAAATCAAAATTATCAGTAAAATAAGCAGAAGAAATAAATGTTTTATGTTTCCAAATTCTAAATTCATTATTTCAATATTTTAAGCCCTGCCATCTCAGAGTCGAGTCTCAAAATTAGCAGACCAGCGCCATCCACAGAAAAAACTCTGAAAAATTCTGTGTATTCGTGGTTTTCTTTCCTTGGATTTTGTTTTCTCTATGATTGATTTCCATATGATATATTCTAAACTCTCCTGGAATCAGCTTTGGAAGTATTTCCCAGCTGTATTTTCCATGATGGAATTGAGCAAATGCTCATCATTTCCACTTTTTGAGTAGTGAAATATATGTCCCCAAAAGTAACCACAGGAGTTCTGCGTATCCATCCATCTCAATACCGATCGTGTATACCTTTGTCCCGTTATTTCTAGCCAAATCGCTGGCAACCTCAGCAGGCATTGCGTTTCTTGTGGTCAAGTTCGTTCCATCGAGTCATCAGAATGATTACTTTGCTCTTGGACTGGCTTTTTATCAGGTGTTTGGTAGCTACTGCCAGCCCTTCGCCCTATGGCGGTTCGTGGGACTACATCCTGGGCTGCATTTCTTCTATTTCAGTTAAGAAATCACCTCGTAGGTCGGTCAGCAGCACTCTCATGAAAAGCTTCTGCGGCGTGGATACCAGCCCAGGTCTATCATTTTCCCTTTGTGAGCAGAAATCTTGGGAAAAGTTTTTCAATTGATCAGTCGGTCTAGGGCTAAAATCCCGCCAGCATACTGAGCGAAATATCCACAGCAAAACGATATCAATGCCCTGATGTAGATAATGGTATAGTACGAGTCTTGCCAGCGCGATAATCAGGGCAGAGAGGATAAAATATTTTAGATAAAGTGAGGGATTTTATTTGCAAAATAGCCATTGCCCGTTTGTATATTTTGGGTAGATGGTATGAGGTGCCTTTTGTTTCTTTTTCTTTTACATCCTTGATAATTAAAGGAATCGTAATAAAAACAAAGCCAAAAACCACGGACTATGAAACTCAAAAATTGAAAAGCATTGTCTGTATTAGTTTTAGGGTTAAAATTGGTAGAATATATAATGTATTGAGTCAAAATCACTTTCCATCATTCTTTTCAGGAATGGTCTTCATGATTTTACTAAATCTCCACGAGTCAAGCACTTTTCAAAGACTTCTATTTCTTCATCTGAAATATAATGTTGCTTTTCATTAAATCTATCAAATCTTCTTGAGGCAGAATGTCAGCAGGAATTTGTTTATTATCAGCAAAGATAGCCTCTGCAGATTTCTATCAGTTCTACCTAGGAGTCGGTATTCGTTCTTTCTATCAGGTTTTCTCTTTAGCTGTTCTAATCAATGCTTTCAAAGCTGGATTTTCTACACAGAGATTTTTGACTTTTCTATTAAAAAATAAATAAAAGACAAATCCTAAAATCCTAAAATAACAAGCCCGCCGAAGAAATAGTTTTATACATTTTCCCAATAGTCTGAAAAAGAGTTCTCACCCTCTTCGTTGGGCGTGATGTCGTTGATTTTCCTCGCCCTGCTGGGTAGGATTAGTAACCTCTATTTCATAAGGCGTGAGTAGCGGTGGTTCCTCCTCGATTTTGAATTCCAAAGCAGAGAATGCTGTGTTTCCTTCCTCGTAAATCATAAATTCTATAATTCGTTCATATCTGCACTGGGTTTTTCGGAAATACTCTGTCTTTTCGTTTCCTCAGCTAAACGGCTGAAGCCCATTTTTGGAGCTGAAATTACATTTTTGATTTAAATTTTTCTATTTTAACTTTGAAAACAGCCGTTTCCTGAGTTCTATTTTTGTTTATCTAAACTCGTGAAAGCTGCTGCTGCAATCAAATGCGGTTTCCGAAAAGAGTATATTTTTCATCTTTTATTTATAGCAACTAAAATAGTTAAAATGCCTTCTTTTATGATGTTATTTTTGAAAATATTTTTCTTAGTTCTTTCACCTACTCATCGCCTGTTTTGAGGCTGATAGAATCCAGCAAACACTCTCGAAAATTTCCTTTGTTTTTGTTCTATTTGATTTTCTTTAGAAATTTTCCTGCCATCTGCGGTCAGATGTATTTACCCAAATCTGCTTTCCTGTTTCGCTGTCGGAGAGCAGAGCATAGCCGATAGTCAGGGATTTCGCTGTCTTTTGCATCAGAAATTTTTAGCCCTAAAATTTGGTGTTTTTAGAAGCTGTTTTCTCAGTATTTTCTTGAAAATCATCATTAAAATCCGATAAAACGAAAAGAAAAAGTTTCTTTTTGAAAACATTTCATCTTATATTCCAAAGCCTTGTCCAGATGGGTTTCAGAGCAGATGTAATCAGATGAAAATGATATCGAATATCATAGCCAAAGGTGCTTTTCCCTTTTTGTAGCGGGACGACTTTTATAGACTTTTATCCGCAAAGGAATGGGTCCTACTTTGTCATTGTTTTCATTATAAAACCTATACTTGCCGCGAATTCAGCTGCAATTCCTTTTTCTGAAAGTCTCGATTTCCGTAGTCCATGGATGCGAAATATCCACCAAAAGCATAATGGTCAGTTCCGCTCTTCTTTCTAAATCACTTTTACAAAGAGGCTGTTGGAATCGGGCGGTTTTGATTTCCGAGTCTATTCTGCAGGTTCATCACCGAACTGGTAAGGGTCTTATCTCAGCAAAGTCATTCCCTGTCCCTTGAATGCAGAGTGATATGCGCCCATGAGGGAGGCATCGAATCTCCCCTGCAGGAACAGTTTTCTGTTGTTTTACTATAGTATCTTTGATGTCCAGTCTACTCTATTATTTTGAAAGGTAGTAAGTGTCTTGCTGATGTTCCTTCTGAGCGTGCATTACTGAGCCGAGACCTCGTTTTAGATAGCCTATCCTCTGGTAGCGTGGTCTATGTCCCTTGGAATACGCTGCTGCACTCGTACAAAAGGATTCGTTTGTCATGTGGTCACAGTCATTTGCAGATAGTAATACGAATGTTGAAACAAAAATAATTTACACCCTACTAATGCTGTGGCATTCAGTAATTTGAGAAGCCTTCTTTATTCAGCGTTTTCTTCTGAAAATTGAGGATAGAGCCAAGAGCCGCCATCATGCAGACTGGATGATTTCTTTTCCGTGAAGAATAATTTTATCTAAAAGCATTAATCTTCTCGTTTTCAACAGGAGTAGATAGGCATTGTAGCACTCACGGGGAAGAACAATCCATCTGTCCCAAATAGCATTTGCAGGGTTTTCTGCTGGAACAAACTCGTGTTGAACATATAGCCGTAGAAGCTGTTTTGCTTTTTATTTTTCTTCGTAAATGATTTTAAGATGCTGACTTACAGGAATGTAATCCGTATTGTGCTTGCCTCTATGCCCCAGATATTCAGCAGCCTCCACCATTCCATTGATTCCGATGGTCAAAATTGTTTATCAAAGAGATAAAAACACGGCATCATACACGGGCAGAAGTCTGCGGCTGTATTCTTCGACTAATTTTCAGGTAAGCAACTGATATTTATGAATGAATTTCTTTAGTAATGTCTAGCTGAATTGGTCTATTGATATTCAGTGTGATAACATTGTATAGAACCTGTCCCGCCATACTCGCACCAGAGTGAATAGCTGAAGGTATTATCGCTGATTTCGTTGCGCAGTCGGCACGAAGCTGGCTGCATCTGCACTTTTCAGACTGATAAATAAAGAAGAATTTCCCTCGCTGGAGTTCTTCGGCGCACTGTCCGCAAAATCACCATCCACAGGCTTTGAGTTCCATCTAGTGGCATGGCTGCGGTAACCTGAGGAAAGTCAAAATAAGCTTTGAGTTCTTCGGTATTAAACCATTTCATAAAAGAATTTTTGAAACAGAAAATCGCTCCCAGTCAGGGCCAGGTCATATCAGGGAAAGACAAAATCGCCAGACATGCTGTCAAAATAAGGCTTTCGTCATAAAAGCGAAGATGTTCCAGAATGCAGACTGATATCCGCGCTTGCGCTGCCGCTGGCTGATTGATTGCATAGAGCCATGTTGTAAGTGGTTTTCTACGGTTTTCGTATTGGTTTCTAAATAGTTTCACCAAAATCTTTTCGCTGCAAAGTGGTCAAAATAAAAGCAAAAACTCCACCGTTGCCAAAGCTCCAGCAAACTGCGAACTTACCGCAAAAACTGATTCACAAACTCACCCATGAAGCTCTCCAAATGCTGGCGCTCTACTCTCCCGCCCTATTTCAGAAGTCCGTCAGCAGAAGGATGCATGCTGATGGACACGCAGTAGAGATTTCAAGAGAGTGCTCGTCATGGACATAGATTTCGTGGTTTTCTATCTGGCGAACATACTCATTTGCAGTCTCTTCATCGAAAATATCTGCGATTTTTCTTCGCACCAACTCGCGGTTGATTTTGGATATTGATATCGCATTGATTTCAGCCTCCATGGTTGCGATGTTTTTGGAGGTTACATTTTGCGTTTGCATCCACAGGAAAGCCGATGCGGCATTTACCTGCTGATGTAATTTTGGATAAAATCAATTTTCTTATTGATTTGTGAGAGTGTAGACGAATCATGGTGTTAAATTTTTGTGGTTTTACAAAAATAATGGTTTAGTAGTTTATGTAGTACCTCTATAAATTTTTGATTGGTTTCAGGGCTGTCAATCCGCGAATTCTGCTATCAAAGGCCCTGTTTTCCAGCCAGAGTGGATGGTTTTCAATCTCATCAGAAACATCTTCCAATTCCTGTGTAAAGACAGGTGTTTGGTCCATTATCTTCGGCTGTAGTTTGTTTATCAAATCTACTTCCTCCATTCGCCTCCCATGCAGAGGACGCAGGAAATCATACTTTTATATTTATTTAAAAATCAGCAAACAGACTCATCGTCAAAAATTTCGCCCTTCCGTTTTTCCATAAAAATGGTGGTGACAGCCTTCGCACCCTGCAGGGACAGCCCGTGATACTGAAAGCAAAGGCTGATTTGCCCAGGGACTTCCTGCACTGGCACCACTTGTATGTCGTGCTGTAGACATTTTTCCATTAAAGAGCTTATATTTTGCTCAAAATTTTATCTATAATATTTTCTGCGCTGATGTTTTTCCGCTTCGGCCTCAAAAGGTAAGCCCTATACGATGGCGGAGAACATCTTTTGCGATCACCTTTTCACATCTTCTGGAATCCGAAAGCCCTATTTTTGAGAATGCCACAGCACGAGAGGCAATAGCCAAGTTGATGAGACGCCCTCGGTGAAACACCAAAACTGATGTAATCTTTCAGTTCAACCAAGTCCGTGTACTGCTCAGGATAACGGGTTGCAAAAACCATATCAAGAATATATTTTTCTATCATTTCATCCAAAGGTAAATTTGGTTGATGAGTTCCTTCCTTCAGGATGTTTCCAGCGAAATTACTGGTTTTATCTTCGGCTGGTGGGCTGACTACCATGCGCATTACCTTTCACTCATCTTCAAAAGAAGGGCTAGTCTATCTGCATTTCAGCATAAGAGCAGTCGCTTGCGCTTCTGGCGGGAGTAAGTTTCCCTCTTGGTCTATCAGGTTCTGCGTTGCTACACGAGAAGGTTTGGCAACGATCTCATCTATGGTTACTTGTTTTTCCTGCATGGCTTCCAAGAGGGCAGGACTGCACTGGAGCGCACGGTTGATTTCATCACTAAAAACAAAGATTGGCGAAAATAGGTCCTTTTTGACCAAAAATCCATTTTTCTTTGACAATATAAATCATCGTCCGATTGACATCCGCTGGGAGACAAGTCAGAGGGTAAATTGTATTCTGAAAGTGTCTCAACTCACCGCTTCGGAAAGGGTCTTGATAGCCAAGGTTTTTGCCAGCCTGGAACTCCTTCCAGCGGGATGTGTCCATTTCCAAGAGATCCCATGAGAGGCTCACCGTGTATTTCCTGTCCGATGGTAACTTTTATTGATTTCTTCCTTTTAAAAGGGAGAAATGATGGTTCCTGAACTTGTATCAGTTAATATTTTTATTTCTTCTGCTTGATGTAATTCTGACACTCAAATTGTTAAAATGAGTGGGTAAATTTCTAACAAAAATGTTTAATAATCATAAGTATTAAAAGTTTGTTAGCGATCTGCAAACTCAATTTGTTTAATCCAATTAAATAGATTATTTTTGGATTTTTAAACAGAAAAATAGAAGATGATTATCACTTTGGCATCAGCAGATAAAGGAAAAACTGCGAAAGGTTCTCATGTTAATTGCTGAACAGACGAATAAAAAGTTTATTTTATTTTCTGCTTTCCCTATTTTTCTGAGGCTTTTCAAGGTAACTGATTGGTGTTTATCCTATGAAGTTTTATTTAAATACGACAACAACTTGCAACAGTTTGCATTCTCTTTTATTTACTTTTTGCATCGAAATTAGTAGCAAATCTAAAAACAATGAAAAGAAACTAATCAGAATCAGTCCTCATCATGTGCTGTTACTAGTAGCATGGTTGCAGAGCGTAGCTAATCTGCAATCTACCGATGGCAAATACTCATCATTTATCTTATTCCATATTTACTTATCAGCTCGATGTATTACAGGCGTAGGAAGGTATGGAGGGCGACCACTACGATGAGGGAATTTTCTTATAACTGTTGCCACAATAGGAGCTTTCGTTGTGGGCTTTTTACCCAATGCGAGCCTCAATTCTTAGAAGGTGTCTTCATATATTATTCTTCCAAATTGGCGGGTGTTTGAACATTATGCTAAAAGATAAAACTCGCTGACTCACATTTCGGATCTAGTGGATATACATCCAGACAGCTAACGTTTTTCAAGAAATGGCGAATCAATCTGATGAAATCCTACTACTATTGCTGTTGAAGATGGTTGTCATCAAACCAGAGCGATTCCGCTTGACGGGAAATGAGTGAAGGTAGTTCAAGTTTAAATACGGTACACTAACGGAGAAAGTGTTTCCCCAAGGATGTAGCATTTGGGGATTCTGTCATATCTGGTTTGCGTAAATATATCAGGAGTAATGAAGGTGAAAGTGATAAAACTTTCAGCGATTCTACACATCAAAATTTTAAATTTAGTAGAAGAAGCAAGCGAAAAGCAAATCAAAAAGCGAATCTCTTTCATTCGTCGATTTGCACCAATTTTACACACCTATAGTGATTGTTCTGCCCTCTGGCGTTTATTCGCCATTTTGCTGCAAGCTATACTGATACTTTATTTGCCAGCTTTATCGTGCACACATTTCTTATTGTAAGTTGTCCATGTGCTTTAGTGATTTCCATCCCTTTATCATTCTTCTGTGGTATTGGTGGTGCTGGACACGTTGGGTACTCTACTTATAAAGGGAGGCAACTATGGGGAGCGGTAGCACACCAAAACAATTGTATTCGACCAAACAAGCTTTCTCCAACCCGTAGTGTTTTTTGAGGTGAATCCATTCATCCAAATAATATTTTCAGAACAGGAACTCTTGCATCTTGCAGCCCATGTGGAGCAATATTCTACTCACCCCATTGCTACTGCATTTCATGTAATGCCTACAAAAGACAACTCTTGTGATTGTAAAGTTGAAAACATAAAAGAGATTGCCGGTCAAGGTATTTCCTGCAGAAATCAACGGCAAAAACATATAGTGGAAATGATGATGAAATCAATTGGAGCAGACATAGCAAATTGCGACAAATGTAATCACTTCAAAAGTACCATAATGATATTTGGGATAGACGGAGTATATGCTGGGCACATCATCATATCTGACCAAATAAAAACTGATTCTGCACGCTATTACATCATTAAAAAGAAGGGTGGGAATGACTGTAATGTGACAGGTGACCACAAAGAGGTTGCAAACTTTGTATCGAGCAATTAGGTATGGAATGAGCATTATAGTGAACTAATGCCTGCCGATAAAGTTGAACATATTGAACGCCTGCTTAACGAAAAAGTCGGCCAAAACAACACGCTTGGCTTTTGTGCGATGGAATAAACGATATCAGTATTAGCTCGAGCAGATATTGGCATAGCCATGGGAGCACGCAGAGTGATGCAGCCATAAGAAGCTGCAGATGTGTGTGATGGACGACAAACCTTCCAGAATTGTCAAAGCCATCAGTATTTCTCGTGCAGACAATAGGCATGCACGTGCAAACAAATACGTATTTGCTATTGGCGTTAAGGTTACCGATACTTGCACTTTCCACCATTGAGTATGAGAACAATGGAATGGCAGTTTTGCCGATGTAGGTGTTATAGGTATTTGCCGTTTTAAATGCCACACGAGCTTCTAAAGGTAAAATAAGTATATTCTTTTAACGCCACAAAAGAATATGCAATACACAATATAATATATAAAATCAAAATCAAAGGCGATAATTTTTCCACATAAGCCCAAACCCCTATGAATAAGGCAGAATTTTAGCACGCAGAAACTCGCGGTTTTTGCTAGACAAAAATCAGCGGAGATAGCTAGCTCATGCTGTTTTGCGATTTTTATGTATCAGGAGATTTCCCAATGATATATTAAGATTTCCCAAAGTTGGGAGGTTTCCCTCTGGCAGGTTAAAACTTTTCCCAAGATGTTGGGAGCTTTCCTCTAACCAAGTTAAACTTTCCCAAGATGTTGAGAGATTTCTCCAAGAGCCTAGAAAATAATGAGTAGAATTTGGTTTAAACAAAAACAATAGACTCACACCATTTGTACAGAGCCTACTGCACCTTGGTTTAATTTTATGATTTCTGTGTTAAAACTTTATTATAAAGTTTAGGATAAAGTCAGCAGGGAGTTTTCCTGCTATGCCCTTCCTCTCTCCGCGCATTTCTATCTTCCTCGGAGTAGTTTTTACGCATTCGGATGAAGTGGGCGTTTACCTCTATCCTTCATCTGCTTGGATGCTATTCCATGCATTCTTCCAGTGTCATCAGGACTTTCGGCGCGATGTTTTCCATCTTTATCCTTTCCTGCGGCACGCATATTGTTGAGCTGTTTTCCTTCTACAATATTTACGACAAAGGTCTCGGGTTTGTTTTGTTCTCCACAATCATTCCCATATCCACCTCTTCCCTGGGTCTACAAAGAAACGCCCTCAGTCTTTGCAGTTTTTCTATGGAGTAGGCTGTTGCCTGTCCTTGGTTTTAGAAATTAAAACTCCGTTAATACGGCTTGGGATAGCGCCTTTGAACGGCTTGTATTCGCTTGAAAACGATGCGCCATAGTGGCTTCTCCCGCAGTAGCGGTAAGCATCTGGAGACGAAGTCCGATGAGCCCGCGCGAGGAATATCAAACTCAAATGCTGCATTTTCGCCCTTGGTTTCCATGATGGGCAAATCACCTTTTCTTTTGGGTAGCATAAGGTCTATCACTCAGGAAGAATATTCTTCGGGAACATCTACCACATGGTTTCGTAAGGTTCGCATTTTTCTCGCTCTCTTTCTCGTCAAATTCACACTGCGAGCGCCGATGGTCATCTCATGGCCTTCTCTTCTCATGGTTTCTATCAAAACCGAAAGGTAGAATCCCCATGAGAGACTAAGAAGTGTTGGCATCATCAGTAAGCAGCTACCACTGAGGCGAGGTTCTTTTTCTAATTCTTTTTCCAAGCGGTCTTTCAGGTGGTTAGAAGTTACATATTTTCCATCTTTACAGAAAGGAGATTGTTGATACTGAAAGTCATGTTCAGTGTGGGTTCATCAATGGCAGATTCTTTCCAAGGCTCAGGATTTTCGATCTACAAAAGTATCCCCGATTTGGAATTTGTCAAATCTACAATCGCGCAGATATCTCCCGCGAAAACCTCGATACTTTCTTTTTGCCCAGCCTTCAAAGACATCATGGTTCCTTTACTTTTGCCTTTTTACAATCTGGTTTCCTTCCTGAGAGCAGACCAATCACTGACCTTCTTTGGAACCTCTTGCTACTTTCCCAGTGGCAGATTCTTCCTAAAAATGAAGAATAATCCAGAAGTAATCTGCATTTTGGAAGTTTTCCTTCCTCTACTTTTCGGTGCGGGAACATGTTTCAGAACGCCGTCAGGATGAGGCAGGATGCTGTCAGTGGGTTCAAACTTGTATTAGACCAGCCTTGCTTGGAAGACCCATAGTGGGTAGGAAATCAGCTGTTCTTCGGTGGCATCAGAGAGAAAAACAGGTCAAAAACCTTGTCATGCTTCCTCTGGACGGCAGTTGTCTTTATCCACTTTGTTGATAACCACAGCCAGAGTTTCAGCCCGAGGCTGTAAGCAAAGCATGCACAAACTACGTCTGTGCACGGTCCCTCGAAGGCATCTACAAGGAGAATTACTCCATCGGCCATTTTAAGCACTCTTTCACCTCTCCTCCAGATCAGCGTGTCCAGGGTGTCTATTACATTTATTTTTGGTGTCTTTGTAGTGTAACTGAATGTTTTTGGACAAGATAGTAATCCTCTTTCTCTTTCGAGGTCGTTATTGTCCATGATGAGTTCTCCCGTTTTCTTGATTTTCTCTAGAAAATACTTGTAGCGTGAATGATTTTGTCTACCAAGTAGTTTACACGTGGTCTACATGCGCAATAATTGCGATATTTCTAATGTTTTGCATCTTAATGCGGGTGCAAAATAGTATAAAATAAAAACCAATAGATAATGTTTTATAAATGTGATAAAAATGTTACCTTTGGGCATTATTTCTAGAAATTAAATTGTAGAAAAATGACAAATTTAAAAGTAAAAACTTTCTTTTGCTTCTCAGTGTTTTGGTGTCAGGATGATATCTTTTTGCTTGAGGAGTTACAGGGCATAGGTAAATTGCAGAGTGCGAAAACCATCTCTCCCGAAAATCTAAACATGAAATAAAAACTTCTCGAAAAGATGGTCTACTGGGCAAACTGGGCAGATGCTATAAAATCCGACTCTACGGATGCTTGGAAAGGGACTTCGCAGTGGCATTATATCAATGTAGAGACCTCAGGCGGATTTTAAGACTTTTGAAGAAAAGTGAAAGAGCAGAGCCATCCTAATGTGTATAACCAGATTTGGCTTTATCCAAACATTGAAAAATAAAATCTTCAAGGAGGAAAAGAAAACAGCTCTGAAATTCCTAATCCACCTGATGGGAGACATGGCTCAGCCCTGCGCTACAGGAAGAGCGGAGGATTTGGGAGGAAACAAGATGAGAAATTACCTATTTCGGAAGTAAAACCAATCTGCACTCTCCTCTGGGACAACAAACTTATTGATTCCCGAAATACAGCTATACAGAATACGCTGAAATTTTGGATACGAAAAAGCAAGAAGAAATACAAAAATACAATCAGGAACGCTTATGGACTGGCTGTACGACTCTCATAAAGCAGCAAACAAAAGTCTATGCAGCCACTCCGCATGGAGAGAGGTAAACTATGCGTATCAATATAAATTTAATGATATTTTTGGAACGTCAGCTCCTTAATGGAGGCCTCCGCTTGGCAAAAGCTGCTCAATGATATTTTTGGATAAACTATTTTTGTTTTCTAAATATCTGAAATAGTTCCAAAAAGCAGTCTGATATCATGAAAATCAAAATCCTTGGAAGAATTCTTTTCCATTCGAGTAAGAGTTTTCCTGAGGATTTTCTTCAAAAAGTTTTTTGAAAATCTCTATATTTTCTTCAGATATAATTCTTGAAATATCCAAAAACACCCTGTTCGAGCAAATTTAGCTAAATGCCCGATAATAGTTCCGTAAAGCCCTCTTTCTTTGGCAATTTCTTCTGCGCTTTTCCCCTTTTCAGAATAATTGGAAAGTGATGATGTGTGTAGGAACTTTGGCTATTTTAGTGCTTACCAGTTCATCTTTTTCTGCATTGAAAAGCATAATATCCAAAAAGGCTGACAAACTTTATATTCTTGAGATATTCTTCTAAATCATCCAGCCATGTTTTTCAGCTCTTCGTTGTATTGTTTCAGTCCTTTTTATACCTTTTTGTTTCGGCGTAAAATTGTTTTAAAGGCTCAAAAACCTGCTCTTTTACCTTTTGAAAAGAAGAAATTCACGCCGCCTTTAGCTTTATTTTCTATTTCCTGCCAAGATTCTTTATTTTGGACAAATTTAGCGGTTTCTGGAGTAAAACTTTTTCAAATTTATTGAAAACATCCGTTAGAGCCTTTTAATGTTGTTTTTTAGAAAAATGTAGAGTTCTCAGGCTTTTTCTTGGTCTACACTGCTTAGATTCCTAGCCCTGCTTTGTTCCAGTTTCCAGAGCTTGAGCTGAACCAAAAGGCAATCAGTGTATGTTCAGAACTTTTTATGCTGTAATCGTATTTTCTGCTTCTAAAATTTGTTCTATTTGGTCATTGGCATTTGTAAAATCCTGAAATTCATAAATTCTACAGTCATTAAAAATAACCCAGAAGAAGTAATTTTTGGATTTTTAGATAAATTCCCTCTAAAGTGCGGCACCGCAGAAACTACATAGACCTGTCCCATGGTAAAACTCTGTCCCGCATCGATGATGAGGCGGTCAAAAGTGAGCCCTTGACTTTTTATGAATGGTAATGGCCCAAGCCAGACGGATGAGGAACTGCTCAAAACTGCCGATGACTTCCTCCTTTATCTGTCAGTCTGAGCCGAGGGTATAGTTTTTGTTCCCAGACTTCTTTATTTACCGATATTTCCTCTTCGTTTCCTTCTAAAATCACCCATATTTTGTCTTCTTCCAATCGGGAAAACTATGGCAAAGTTTTCCATTGTAATATTTCTTGTCTGATGAGGTATCATTTCGGATGAACATCACTTGGGCGCCCACTTTCAGTTCCAGAGTTTCATCGTTAGGAATTAGATTTTCCTTGAAATCTCCATAAATGGAAGCTTTGTAGAAATAGGAGGGAGTCCGTGGTTCTTTCAGTTTTTGTTAGTGTCGTTAGCAGATTTGTTATGTGAGCAGAGATGAACAAAAAGTTTCGTTTTCGGCTCAAAATCAGGGTAATATCTTTGGTTGAGTTTTTCAAGGTGTGCAGGAGAGGGATTTCCATCTCGGACAGACATTTGCAATTCAAGAATTCTTCATCTTTTGGCGGAAAACTTTTTGTGAGTTCTACGGTCAGCAGGTTTGTTTCCTCTAAAACTTTGGCATCGAAAAAGAGTGCAGATTTGTAATATTTTTCAGGAATATATTCGTTTTCCTCCTTCAAAACGGGAGGTGGCTGAAACAAATCGCCAATGAAAAGTATCTGCACTCCGCCGAATTTCTGCTGGTTTCTTCTGTCTGTTCTCAGCGAAAAATCCATCATATCTAGCACATCTGCCCGTAGCATAGACACTTCATCTATGATAATTATTTCTACCTCTCTAGGAGTTTCAGCTTGTCTTTTCGGTATTTGAAATGAGGAGCAAATCAGAAATATTATTGGCAAGATTGGTATCTATCCAGCTCCAAAGTAGGGCACGAAAGGGCGCAGTGGTGGCCCGAACATAGAATGTATAGTAACTCCGCCGGCATTGATAGCCGCAATTCCCGTAGGAGCCACGATGATGTGCTTCTTGCGGGTGTTTTCACAAAATGGTTCAGGAAGGTGGTTTTCCCTGTTCCGGCTTTTCCCGTAGAGGAAAACATTTCTGCTGGTATGTTCTATTAAATCAAAATATTCTGATTCATTATCTCTGAACTTTTGATGCCCATTTTTCAACGCTGTGAGATGAGCGCAGCCAATGCCTAAAAGTAAAGCCTGAATAATCTGTGGTTCTCCCTGAAAGAACACGTAGGCAGAATGCTTTTTTTCTAAAAGGATAATTTCTTTGCCGTTAGAATCTATTTCCTTGTCCAAAACTTCTTTCCAAGGCCATACTTTGTTCAGCGAACCAATGATAAACCCCTAAGCCCCGCCATGGTGAGATTTCGGTGGTGGGAAAAAGCCATTTCAAAGCCTTGGAAAAAGATGAAAATTCCGGTAACAGCGCGAGTCCTAAGACAATCAGTATTTTAATATCTAATGTGTCAATAGCGTGTAAAACGGTATGATACGCTCCTAAAAGAACCAAAATAAAAGCTCCTGAAATACCTGGGAGAATCATCGCACAGATGGCCAGCGCCCCAGAAAAAAACCAGAAAATCAGTCCGCTGTTACTCGCCAGCGGAGGAATGGTAGATGATATAATAAGCTGCAAAAAGTCGCAATGATTAAAGTGCTTATGGATGCAGCATTCCATTCTTTGATGTCTTTCCAAAGGAATAATATACGCCCACCATCAGCCGAAAAAGAACGACCAGACACTTATAGGCTGGTTTTCTAAAAGGAATTTTACGCCCTTTGCTAAGGATAAAACACTGATGCCTATGCCCAATAAAAGAGCTGTGAAGAAGTTACCATTGATGTATTCCCATGCTGGTTTTACTCCTTTGGTTCTGAGTGTTTTCAGGGCTTCTAAATTGATTTTACTGATGGAATCAATAAGTTTCCTGATAAATCCCCGAAATAAAAGCAATTGTCCCGCCTGAAACACCTGGGACAACATCAGCAGCGCCCATAGCAACGCCTCGGAGGGTTATAAAAATAGTCTTTTATCGTTCTTTTCATAGATTTTACCATTTAAAAGCTTACAAAAATAGTAATATAATTGAAAACATCAATTTTTAAAACAAAATATATTATAGAGTAGATAAAAATTAGTTAGTTTTTACAATATAAAAATTTATAAAAATGAAAAATATCATGTATCAGTATTATTATTGCATTGAGCTAGTGTTTGGTTCTGCTCAGACAAAACAGAATAAAAAGACCCACCACAAAAGAACAAAAACACCAAAATTCCCAAACACATAAGGGGCGAAACTAAAAAGATGGAACGCCGGACAAAGCGCTACAAGGCGAATAAAAAACTAAAAAGATGGGACACCAGACCGCCGCTACAAAGAAAACAGAAAATAAAAAGCCTGATTATTTCAGGCTGTTTAATGCCGTTTTGGGCATCTTTATCATTTTTCATTGGCAGTGATGGCAAATTCCACTCTTCTGTTTTCTGCTCTTCCCTGCTTCGGTTTCGTTGGTCGCTACAGGGTCCTTTTCGCCCATTCCTTTGGCAAACATTCTATTTCTTTTTCACGCCGTGTGAAGCGAGATAATTTACCACAGACTTTGCTCTCTCTGAAAGGGTCATATTGCATGCATCTGTCCCTTTGCTGTCAGTATGCCCGTAGATATTGATGTTGGTATCTGGGTTGTTTACCAATACTTTTAGCTAGTTTGTCCAAATTTGTTTTTGTAGCAGAGCTGAGTTCAGAGGAGTTAAATGCAAAAATTCACCATATTCTCCTTCATTGTTACTTTTATTCCTTCATTTACTCTTTTTCTACTTCTACCTGGGAGGCAGTTTTTATTTCTCAGGCTTGTTTATCCATCTTGTTTCCGATGATTCCTCCCGCTGCGCCGCCTCGATTCCGCCTAATACAGCTCCCAGAGCAGCGTTTCCACCTTTACCGATGTTGTTTCCTAAAATCCCACCGATTACAGCACCGCTCGCCGCTCCTATGGCAACGCCCCTCTGCGTATTGTTAGAATTTTTCACCGCTTCACAGCTCGTGAATAGCAGACTGCTGGAAAGTCCCAGCACCACTGCGTTTTTTTCTTGTTTAGTATATTCATGATTTTTCTTATTTTATTCTTCTAAATTGATAGTGAACCGTCAGATTTTTCCCTTCAAAAGACAAATTTTGTGTTAATGTAAAACTATTCTCTTGGTGGTTTTCCAGCTGAAGAACATATCCTTCAGTTTATATTCTGGCTTTTTACATTTTCTTTAAGTTTTTTAAACCTAAATTCCTTGTTTTTGTCACCTCAAATTTTATCGCCTGATAAACCTCTGGACAGCTGCTGCCGCCATGCAAGGGTATAGCTCCCCGAATAGTTGTTCGGGATAAGTTTCCAGGTGCTTCCCTACGAAACACTTCGCATCTGCTCCTTCGTGGAAGGGTTTTATTTTAAACTTTTGTCGTAATCTGACACTGCTTCCCACTCGCCTTTCAGGCTGTATACGCTCGTAGTTTCTGTCTGCTGGGTCTGCTGCGTGCCGCATGATACTGCGGTAAGCAGAGCCGCACATCCGATAATTAGATACCTTTTTCATAGATTTAAAATTTTTGATTTAATATATAACTGCAAATTATGAAATTTATTTCATTTAATTAAAAATTATGCCAAACTTAAACTTCATCAATAAGTTTTAGTCTAAATACAGATTGCTGGGACTAAAATACACTTGTATTTTATTTCAAACTAGTTGCAGGAATTAAAATACGCTTGTATTTTATTTCAAACAGATTGCGGAGACTAAAAATACACTCTATTTTCTGTTTCAAACAGGTTGCAGGGACTAAAATACACTGTATTTTGTTTCAAACGGATTGCAGGGACTAAAAATACAATAGTATTTTTGAACAAACAATATGCAGGAATTAAAATACAATGTAAATCTTCAATAAACAATGTTATTTTGTTATTAAATTCTCAAAAATATTAGCAAAAATTTATATTTTTATAAAAATGTATTTCCGCACATAGAAATTTTCGTTAAAAACCTTACTAATTCTTCAGGAATAGTAAGGTTTTTATAAAAATAAGTATAAAAGCTTATTTTTAGCCTTTTTAGCTGTTTTAGCCTTTTTGTGGAGCGTGTGCTTTTTGTTGTAGAAGTTTGTTATAAACATACTGTGCCGCTTTGTAAAGGTCTATCACTCCGCCAGAAACAAGAAATTTGGTCAAATCTGCTGTTTTTCATTGGTGTCTGCATTTACAGTAGATTGTTTACCGTTTTTACGAGTGCTTCTTTTTATCTGCTGAGGTAAGACTCGGCATGTATGCCCCAAAGCACCGCTGCTGCACCAGCTACCACCGGAGATGCCATAGATGTTCCTTGCAGGTATTCGTATTTTGCATCTGGCACAGCGGAATAGATTTCCTGACCAGGTGCGAAAAACATCTACCATTTTGCCGTTATAGTTGGAGAAACCAGCTCTCAGGAAGTCTTTGTCATTGGTGCTAGCACCTACTACAATCATATTGCTCACAATCGGTTTTGTCATCCGATGGTTTCATGAAACTTGTAGGGAAATACTGAGTGTTCCTGAAAGGTTTTGGTTGTCATTTTCCAGCGGCTTTTGCTAAAAGAACGCCTTTGCTTTCTGCGTATCTCATCCCTGCATCCCAAACATGTCCTGGTGAAACAGGCTTCCCGAGCTCATGTTCAGGATTTTAGCACCGTTATCACGGCGTATCTGATGGCATGCTAACATCTTTATCTCTTTTCATCTCCATCTGGAACAACTCTGACAGTCATTATTTTAGCCACTTTATGAGCTACCATACTGAACTTCATTTCCGTGAGGATACCCCCGCGATGATTCCCGAAACATGCGTTCCGTGGGAAGCATCAGGCCCTTCGTAATGGTTGTTTCCGTAGAATTTTCGTTGTAATTATCATAATCATCTCCTACGATTTCTGCTCTTGGGTCAAAATCAAGATTGTAGTGTTTTGTCGCCTGAGATTCGTAGTGTTTCAAAAGCACCTTTGATTTCTTTCTGCAAATATTCTTCTACTTCCTTAGGTGTTTTTCCTTGGTTAGAAGGGTCTTGAGCAATGGAATTTAGGATTTGTAAATTTCTTGCTTCTTCTTGGTTTGCAGGTTTGATGGAACTAAGGTTCTGCGAGTAAGGTTTTTGCCTTTCATAGTAGCCACAATGCTTGGGATAGCATCGTTAAATCCTTTGAAATACTGGTAATTTCTCTTAGCCTCATCTCCTTTTTGTATTGAAATCTCTTTTGATTTCAGATACATTTTGTATTCTTCTGGCATTTGGGCTTGGTTTACTTTATTCTTCACAGAATCACTACCCTCAAATACATCTTGGTATTCTTTTACAACTCTAGTTACTTCTAGGTTATCAGCATCTACATCAGCAGTTTTTCCACTGATGAAATTCCATCCGTAGAATATCATCTACATAGCCGTTTTTATCATCATCTATACCGTTGTTTGGGATTTCATTTTGGGTCCACATGTTGTTAATCAGCCCTGGGTGATCTGCTTCACACCGCTGTCCAGCCCCTACTACAACAGTTCTTGAAAGCTTTAATCCTTTTTGATTCTAAGAACTTGCAAGCATTATTGGTATTAACACCATAAACATTGGTGAGTTGAAAAATCTTTTGTGAGTACCAGTTTTCAAATCATTATTTTGCATTTTGTCTTGTGCAAAAAGCAAAAACTAAAAGACACTAAAAAAACGCCGCTGCAATGAGTACTTTTTCATTGTAAATTTGTTATTTATAAATTAATTACTTTTTCCTTGTTCATAAAGATAATTTTTATCCCTTTTATACAAAACATTTAACTCAGTTTTTTAACTTTTTGATGAATGTTTTTCTTAGGTTTTGATGTGGGTAATGATAGAGTTTAAGCCTTTCAGACCTTCTTCGCCGACAAGTTTCTCAAGTTCTCCATTTCCTCAGTCAATAGGGCGAGGAGTGAGGTGTCCATATAGTTGGTTTTCAGGCTGTTCGTTGCTATAAGACATTTCTATGGCGATGGCTTTCAGCCTCTTTGATAATAGGAGCGATGGCTTTCCATAAATCAGCAAGCTGCTCCAGTTCCCTCAATTCTATCTGCGCCTGTATCTCCCTAAATATACAAAGTATTGATTTTCAGTATTTTTTATAATGCCGCAGAGCTTAGGTTTTTCCCTGTGTGGCTTAGATCATCATTTTCAGCTGTAAATCAGTGTTTTCACACTTGTCCATTCATCTGTGTTCAGCTTTTTGTAGGTGTATTTTCCTAAAATAGGGTTTTTCGCACTTCATTGGCAAAAATTAGCCCAAGCTTCCCAAGAAAAATGATGATTTTTGAGGGCTTCTATCACGAATTCCGCTGCATAAATGTTCTTTTTAGAATCCTCAGGCGAGTTGATAACCAGCCCAGAACTGTGGTCAAAATGCGGATGCGAAATGAAATATCCTTGATTTTCTCTTTTCAAAAATTGCTCAGGACTTTCTTTTTCTTGTTTTTGTAAATAAACTTTCAGCCCTGTGTGGATCGTTCCTGCATCCAGAGCCAGATAGGACTCTTTGCTCAGCTCAGAGATGAGATAAGAAGAAAGATTGCTTTCGTCTATTCCACCAAAAACACCCAAAGGAACGATTTTTAAAACTCTGTGCAGAAAAACAACTATCCCAAGAAAACCAGCGGAAAAAAATAATTTTCTTATTCATTTCTATGATTTTTAGGTGAGAAGCTCTGGCCTCTATGATTGCAGACAAATCTACTACGGAAAGATCTTTGATAAAGCCCAGTTTATCAGAAAAAGTTTGGTAATATTCCTCCTGCTGGAAGGAAGGTTCTATTTTTGCTGAAAAACTTTCCCTAAAAATCCTTTGCCGAAGGTGTTTTGATGTATTCTTCGGTTAATGAAAAACTTTGGTTTTGTTTTCAATAATTTTTGAAGAATTTCAGACTTTTTAGATTAAAAATCAATTAAAAAAATTTCGGTTGATTTTCATAAATTTTTGCTTAGTTGGTCTTCATAAAATTCAAAGTAAGAGAGAAGACTGATAAGCCGTTTTTATTGATTTCCAGTGGAGCGCTTGCCATCTTTCCGAATATGATATTTCGATATCTCGAAAAGCCCTTTTTCCCATTGTGGTTTATTGGGATGATTAAAGGAAGTTTTCCATTTGCCCCAAAAATACAGGCTCTATTTCGATAAGTCTGCTTTTAGGGAAGTGTTCCTCCTGCTCCAAAAATAATTTGATTTTCCGAATTACAAAACTCAGAAAACCAAGAAATAGGAGGGAGGTAAAATATTGGTAATAAGACTGTTTGCATTTTATTTGGATTAAGGTTTTTCTAAAAGAAAGGCTTTACCCATTCTTCTCTTTTGGACTTGGTTTTTCAGAACTAAATTATGCTTTGTGCAGACTTCAAAAGTATCATTAACATCGAAGAAACAAAGCCCTGAAAGCAGGAGTTCTCCAGCCGCTGTTCAAAAACCGAAGCATGAGTAGGGATATCCGAAATCAAAAATATTTCGATTGATATTCGCTAAAAATAATATCAAAATTTTCCTTGCCCAGGTTTTTCTGCTGTTCCTTGTTCTATTCGGAAAATTCATCTGGTTTCTTTCCGCATTTTCTTTGGAGTTTTTCCACTGCCCATTCATCGATGTCAATGCTTTAAAACATCCTCTGCGCCTTTCAGTTTTGAAAAATAGCTAAAATGGAAGTTCCGATAGCGATATTCTAGCACTTTTTACCGCTGAAATCCATATCCAGCATCTGCTGAATCATCAGGTAAGTAGTGGCGTGATGCCCTGTACCGAAGGACATTTTTGGGCTGAATGATGATTTCATACGGCGTGTTTTTGGCTTTCGTGAAATTCGGCACGGATAAGGACTTTGTTTTCCACATTTATCGGCGAAAAATTCTTTTCCCATTCCTCATTCCAGTTGATATTGGCATTTCACTGAATGGTGTGGAAATTTTGACTTCATCGTGGCTCAGCAGCCAAGGTTTTTAGTTCCTCTTCGCTGAAAAGAATCTTCTGGAACATGCCATGAATTCCGTCATTTTCTTCTGTAAAGCTGTCAAAACCATGTTTATAAGCTCCGCCATCAGGATCTCATTCCCATGGCTGGAGCAGTTCTATTTTATATTAAGTTCAAAGGTATTTTTTGCATTTTTCAAAATTATAATCTTACTTTGAGCCGAAACTTTTATGCTAAATTTAGGGCGGATTGGTTTTCAAAACGGAGCTGGCGTTGTTCAGATGAGTGAGTCTGTGAACAAAATCTACCCCGTGAAACCTAAAAATATTAGAAAACCATAGCCAACTTCGTACGCTCGTTCAGCTGTTTTAGCGCCCATTTGTGTTAAACTTTCTTCTAAATCACCTATTAAATAATTTGAAAGTGGAAGTGGTTTCTCCAATTTAGTTTTTGATTGTGGTAATCTATTGCAATCAGACCTTCCAAGTGCTGGGTGTATTGCAGGAGAAAATCTATTGCTTGTAAACTCAAAGAAACGCATCATGTTAAAATGAGTCGTATTGTAAAAATAAAATTATTCCCCAAGTGATTTTTCCAAAGAGGATAAGGAACTACGGTCTGGGATATCCTGCTGTGAGGAATAGTTCCCCTGTCCCAAAAATTCCCATAGAGATTTTTGCTGGACATTTTAGGTGGATGTGTATTCAAAAATTACTTCCCCAAAAATTCCCTTAAAGGCATGAGTAAATCTGAAAGTAACCGTAGAAGTGAGAGTTTTTATTCACCGTTATAGGTCTGCTTTTTCTCAGATTGCAGGGTTTTTCTTCCCATTTTCCACTGAGTTTCAGAATCATTTCAGTAGTTTTGAAACTATTATACACACATTCCCTTTTTCATCCGTGTAGGTCGTGTAGGACGAGATCAAACAATGGGTCAAAGTGAGATGTCTCAGAGTAAATCTCTGCGTGATGGAACTTAGAAAATCTCTTTGGAAATAGATTTCATAGTTATTTTTCCAGAAAGGTTTTTCTTATCAGCATTTTTCCGTTTTTAGAGAGGCGTCAAAAAGGAATTTTTCTTTTTGTAAAAAAATTACCATACTGCAGCGCCACTTGGTCTAAATCATGCAGGGCAGAAATACCCATCTGTGTCCATGGATCTCGTGAGATAATCATAATCACGCCGCCGCCATATTTGAACTCGTGGTCTTTAAATCCGTAAGACAAATATCCGCTGAAAACCCATTTCTTGCTGAATTTGCGATTGGTTCTAAAACCAGCTCTCAGCCTGAATCCCTCGACATCGTTATATCCAGCCGTGTAGGTATCGGCCTAAATCAATTTCCAGCCTCATAGTGGCCTCTCAGGATGAATTTCCAAAACATCTATAGATTTTGACCGAGAGGAGATTTTTGACCTCATCTATCATAGCATAGGTTTTTCTGTTCCTTTTTCCGTTATCAGTTCGTGTCTGTTCTTTTTCCCAGTATTGCTCATCTTTTTCGTTCGTCATTAGGCAGAACAGTGATAGGTTTGCTGAATATTTTTCGTCAAAATCTTGGTTGATTTTATGCTCGAAACATATAGCTTCAAAACCCCATCGCCATTCCGTTTTTGCCCAGTTTCGCGGTTTCCAGCGTAACGAGAGGACTTCACAGGCATGTGTATTTCAGAATCGCCCACTATCTTCAAGCTCTTGGTCTACTACGATATTGTTGATAAAGTTCAGGTTCGTCGCAGAACCTATTTTCGCTGTCAATTCTGAAAAGCGAATAGTTACTGTGCGAAATCAGCAGAGTCCTTCAAAAGCCAAGTCGAGGCTCTTTAGGGTTTAAAGTTGATTTTATAATATCCATTTTACAGTAACCTGAAAATCTCGTCCACTGGCTCAAAATCATAGTTTGAGGTGAAATTATCATTCATGGCGAGATGAAGGTTTTTGTCTAAAATATGAATATAGTTATTGTAGAAATTATATTTGATGAAGTGGAACTCATTAGCTGGGAAAAACGGCGCATTGTCCTCTATACCGACTCCGTCTACTTTACTTTTTTGATTATTTCTGCGCGCTTTTCAGGGCTGATAATAAAAATCCGAAATGTTTTTTCTGAAATAAAAACAGGAAGCGCACACATCATTCCCTAGAGCTGTCCTTGAAGATTCCATTACCTTTTTCAAATCCTTATAGACCTTCGTGATTTCTGAAACTTATCCCCATAAGCTGCTAAATGCTATCTCCCATACGGGACTGATTTTCAGAGAAGTATGATTTTAGGTTATCAGGATTATTGATGTGTTTTTGCTGCACCAGCTTAGCTAAAAATTTCGTGCGCTGGGTTTTTATATTTTTCTTCTTTTTAGAGATGACTACGGCTTCTATTTTTGAATTGCCTGTATCTTCATCCTCTTGTGCATATGAAGAAACCCCTATGAATAGGGCGCTCTGTAAAGCATAATTTTTAGAATTTAGCATTTAAAAATGATTAAGAGACAAAAGTATTAAAAATATTTGAAAAGGTTAAAATCTATTCTTAAAATTAAAAATATTGATTAGATTTACCCAATTAAATCAAACTTTCATGAAACTAAATACTAAATTAATTTTTAATTTTTATACTTCAAATTTCAGCGGTGCTTTTTGCACAAAAACCGAAAAATTAGAATTATAGCCACAGGCGGAACCATCGCAGGAGTGAGTAGATCCTCTACCGAAAGCAACTACAAGCAGGAGCAAAAAGGGCATCGATGAGCTGTTACAGGCCGTCCCAGAAATTCACTAAGTAGCCCAAGTGAGCGGTGAGCAGTTAGTGAAAATAGGTTCTCAGGATATGAATGATGAGATTTTGGCTTAAATTAGCCAAAAAGAATAAACGAAATCCTAAACAAAGAGGGCTATGATGGAGTAGTGGTTACCCACGGAACAGACACGATGGAGGAGAACAGCTTATTTCCTGAATCTCTACGGTTCATAGTTCTAAATCCGTGGTGATGGTAGGTGCTATGCGTCCTTCCACGGGAATCAGTGCAGACGGGCCGCTTAATTTGTATAATGCTGTCGTCGCTGCATCTGATAAAAACACAGGAAATAAAGGTGTAGTTGTAGTGATGAATGAAAAATATCCTCGATGCGAAAGATGTGATAAAACACCATACGACCGCTGTGGAAACCTTTACAGGAGCAAATTCTGGCAAAATAGGCTATATCCATAATGGGAAAGTTTATTTTAGCAAAATACCCTCAAAATCTGCATACTACAAAATCAGTTTTTGATGTGGCATCGCTGACTTCCCTGCCGAAAGTAGGGATAGTCTATGGCTATGCTAATGCGTCGGAACTCCGATGAAAGCCTTTTGATTGATGCGAAAATATGACGGAATTATTTATGCTGGTGTAGGAATGGGAATTTATATCATTCTAATTTTGAATTGGCTGTAAAAGCTCAAAAAACAGGGCATTCAGATTGTCCGTTCTTCGCGGGTTCCTACAGGCGCACGACACCAGATGCAGAAGTGGAGGATGCAGAAAATATCACTTTGTGGCTTCGCAATCGCTCAACCCACAGAAATCCAGAGTTCTGCTCATGCTGTCGCTTACCAAAACCAAAGACTGGAAACAGATTCAAAAGTATTTTAATGAATATTAATCAAAAATAAAAATGAAAAAAAGTATTTTTAGTCTTTGTATTTCTTGTTTTCTCGTGTCATCAGCCTGCCAAAAAAATATACACAGGAAGAGGCTGAAAGCTCAAGTTTTAGCCCCTGCCGATGGTGCAGGAAGCATCTAAACATATCGATAAAATAACTAATGGAAAGCATGAATTTCGTTTCTTGTAGAAGAATATCTTATCAGAAAAAGTCATTTTTTATCAGATAACGGTGGGTTACAACTCGGATGTTCGTTTTTGAAACTTATCATATTTTTATGTGGATAAAGAAAACAAAAATGATATTCGTATTTTTAGAGCCTGTTTCTGGAGAAATTATTCCTGTTTCTGAATACAAAAATAGATTTTGGAGATATAATAAAATGCAAAAATAATTATTAAAAATACCACTTATTACATTGTTATTAGGTTTGTAATCCAAGTGAGAATTATTTAAAAATCATGAAGTTTTTCCATGTTCTCCAGAAATTGTTCAAGAAAAGAAATATAAAATTAGTTTCAAAGAGCTAATGACCCTATATGTCAAATATTTATATGATAGGATAAGGATTTAAATTATGATGAAACTTTTTCTTTCTCCAACCTTAATTATTGATGATCATTATGTATATTCTTTTTCATAATTTAGTTGAGAAAAAGTGGCAGTTTTTGGTGTTTGGATAAATGCTAATACAGGAAAAATAACTACTAATGATGAGTCTATATGGTTAGAAGAAAAAGATATTTCTGATAAAAATTCAAAAATCTGGAAAAATATTCTAATAAAAGCGGATTTTTAATCAATAATGCTTACATTTGTGAAAAATTTAAATTTTTCTTAAAAATGTTGCAAGTTAATTTTTAAAAGAACATAGAGATAGAGTTTTAGAAGGACTTAAAAAGAGAAATTTCAAAGATTTGGAGCTGGTAGATAATGCTGTTTTGCTGGATGATGAAAGAAAAAAGTTCAGTTTGATATGGACTCCCAGCTGGCAGAAATCAATAAAATTTCTAAAGAAATAGGGGCTTTTGATGAAAGAAGGAAAAAGAAAGAAGCTCGAAAGCGCAAAGCAAAAACCGTTCAGTATAAAGAGGTGAGCAAAGACCTTCAGCAGAAACTAAACGAAATAGAAGAGAAACTTACAGAAATTCTGTATCTTATCCCAAATATTCCGCATGAATCTGTGAAAGCAGGTGTTTCTGCGGATGATAATGAAAAATATTTATCAGTCACACGATGTAAAAGGTCTTGTGAGGGTGCTATTCCACACTGGGGATTAGCATCTAGAAATATAATCTTATCAACTTTGAGCTTGGTGTGAAAATTGTGAGCTGGTTTCCCTGTTTATTTAGGCAAGGAGCTAAATTACAGAGAGTTTTGGTTCAGTTTTTCTTGGACAGAAACACAGAAGCAGGGTATATGGAAGTAAATCCGCCTCATGTGGTGAACAGAAGCCAGTGGATATGGAACAGGGCAACTTCCTGATAAAGAGGGACAAATGTATTTCGTGAATGAAGATAATTTTGTATCTGATTCCTACGGCGGAAGTTCCTGTGACCAACATTTACAGAGATGTGATTTTAGAGGAAAAAGAACTGCCTGTTAAAAATACGGCTTTTTCTCAATGTTATAGAAGAGAGGCAGGGTCTTACGGAGCACATGTGAGAGGGCTGAACTAGGCTGCATCAGTTTGAAAAAGTGGAAATCGTAAGAATAGAAAAACCAGAAAATTCTTATCAAGCCCCTAGAAGAAATGGTGGAGCATGTGAAAGGACTATTGACAGACCTAGAACTTCCGTTTAGAATTTTGAGATTGTGCGGTGGAGATATGGGCTTTACTTCTGCGCTGACTTATGATTTTTGAGGTGTGAGTGCGGCTCAGGAAAAAAATGGCTGGAGGTTTCTTCGGTGTCTAATTTTTGAGACTTTCCAAGCCAATAGACTAAAATGCCGATACAAAGCCGATGGAAAAACTCAGTTGGTGCATACGCTGAACGGCTCTGCAATGGCTTTTACCGAGAATCATGGCGGCGCTATTGGAAAACAACTAAACCGCTGACGGAATAAAAATTCCTAAGAAATTAGCAGAATACACGAAATTTGATATTATTTCGATAAATAAAAACTCACTTTTTAGTGAGTTTTTGTTTATCATGAAGGTTGCTGTGTCGGTAGCACATAAGCAAAAGTAAATACAAACTCCCACAGCAGACCCAAATCCCAAACCAGAACCAGTTTTCCATGCTCATTCCTGTCATGAGGTAAAAGGCAGCAGCTCAGCTCAAGTAGAGGAATCAGGATAATTTTTGACAAAGGCTAAGATAGAAAGCCCTATATTCAGCAAAATATAAACAAAATAGCAAATCTAAATTCTCCCTCTTTCTCATCGCTGAAAATCCATCAAGTTTTCAAAAACGAAGGATACAGAAGATAAATGAAAAGAAAAGACTCTCCGATGAACAGCAGCGGAAAAATCCAGTCGTCCATTGATATAAGGAAGGTGAAAATGCCTCTTTTACTTTTCTCTTTTGCGGAAGCAGCAAAACTCCGCCACACACACCAAAACAAAAGGCAAAAATAGTCCCTATACTCGTAAAAATCTAGTATGAAAGATTTGTCCGTGAATAGGATAGGGACACCTACCACAAATCCTGTAACTATCGTAGCAAAATGATGGCGTTCTGTTCTTCTTGTGAATCTGCTGGAATTTCTTCGGAATCAGTCCATCACGGCTCATGGCATACTACATATTCTTGGCTGTCCCATTTGGAAAACCAATAAAAACAGTAGTAATGGACACGATGGCAACCACTTCTATGATAAATTCCATCAGTGGAAGATTGATATTTTCAGCCTTAAAGACAAAAAGAAAGTGGGTCTCCGATGCCTTCTGAATTTTCTATAATCCACCAGCCCCTGTGAGGGTCAAAGTAAAGTGCGATGTAAATAGCCGTGCAGAGAAATATAGAAATAATCATCCCTTTGGGTAGGTCTTCTGCGGGTCTTTGGTCTCTTCGGAAAGCACGCTCAGCGCATCAAAACCGATATAAGCAAAAGAACACACCGCTGATGGCAGACATTATCCCTGTGAAACCATTGGGAAGGAATGATTTTTCGCCTGTTGCCGTGTCTATGGGCATCCAGTTATCAGCATTGATATAGAAAACACCAATGGCGATAACCAGCACTATCGCAAGTAGTTTGATTAAAACAAAAAGATTATTAAAAATTTTTACTTTCTTTTCACGCCGATGTAGCAAATCCAAGTGATAAGGGCATTGATCAATAGGGCAGGGAGGTCAAAAATCACCCTCAAAGAACCCAAGCGAGGGAGCGTTCTCCCAAGCGGGAAATCAGCTCTAAATTTTTGAGAGCCAGTTTTTCACTGCTTTTTCGGCCTCGGTATAGCTGCACGAGAGGTATTCTGGCATGTGCAGTCCCAAATTATCAAGCAGTGAAGTGAGAATAATCCGAGCCACGAAAAAGCTACATAAATATTCCGCAAAACTATATTTCCATAATGAGCATCCAGCCGATAATCCATGCTGCCAGCTCCCAAAAAGTAGCGTACTGCGTAGGTGTATGCACTCCCAGCCGTAGGAATTCTGCTGGCAAACCCGCATAGCGAGAGAGCAGTAAAGACAGCAAGAAACGCCACAAATGATATACAATAAAATGACCCCAGGGCCGCCTTTATAAATGGCTTCCCCAGACTGCTGAAACTCCCAGCACCGATGATGGCCGCTATTCCAAAAACACGATATCCTCGTCGTTAGGGACTCTTATAAGGTCGTTGGTATCTTGGTTATTGAATAATTTTTCTTTTAAAAGCTGTCTCATTAGCAAAAATTCGTTGAAAATGGAGCAATACAGAAAATTAATAATAAAACACTAAATTTCTATGCGAGTGGGAGGAGGAATAGGTTTTTATTAGCACAGAGAGTTTATCATCGGACAGACTTTATTTTGAATGCTACAAAAATCGGAGTATTTAAGTATTCACATTGTTTTAGGTGAAAGTTCTTGTTCTATTCTAGAAGAAATAGAGTCCGTGTTAAATTATTGTTTAACACACGGACTTATATTTATTTTAAAAAGGTTTATACCTGGGTATTATCAGGTTCAATCTCGTGAGCCTCAATTTTCTATTATCCCACGCTTTACCTTGCCTTCATAAGAGACAAAATAAATGCCCTTATTCGGTGTCCATTCCATACAGAAAAGCTCCGATGGACTGTTAAAGCCATTTCGCTTGATATGATATAAAGCCCATTCCTTTGATTTCTCACTCCTGCAAGACCACTCTCTGCTAAATTCTCCATTGTTTACAATTAAAAAGAATCTGCCGTTTTTCCTGTAGGGAAGAACTGTAACTGCACCATTCGTTTCGAATAATACATCTTCAACATCAAACATTGAGAAAATACCTTTTGTCTCTAGCAACATGACGAAATTGTTTCCATCTCGAGGCTATTTCTTTGAAGTTTCCAAAGTTTATAATCCCTTTTTAACAAGGAAAACACTTTCCCTTAATAAATAGTCTCATGCGTGCAGAACGCATCGCAAAACGAACAAGCATATTGAAGCCAGTCCATACAATCAAAGCAAATATAATATGCCACATTGACATATCTGGATTATACAATACACCACCAACTAATGCGCTAATAACAAAAAGCACTTACAGTGTCAAGGGGTTATTTTGCGCCATCTGTGCTTTTACCTGTGATTCGCAGAAAAGTCAAAATTCCTATCATGCTCGTAAACTAGTTTTAGAGTGATACTTTATATAGGGCTGTAACAATTCTATCATAATACTTTTACTTTTTAATAATTATATCACGAAATTACTAATTATATCTCTTATTTCAGCAATAATTTTAGGAAAAATACAATATTAATACTGCGCTTTTTCTCATTTTTAAATGATGTTTGTTAAGAATATCGTACAAATTACCATAATTATTATTCTTATTAGATGTTAAGTTCCAGTTTATAGTGTAATCTTGTGAATATATATATATTATTACTTACTTTTGCACCCTAAAACTAAGATTGTTGTATACAAGAAGTCTTTTTATAGGGGAGTGTTTTGTCTAAATTTGTTAAGAATAATGTAAAAATAAGTATAAAAACAGCAAAAAGTACTCACAGTGCTCTGAGCGCTTGAAACAAAGCTTTTCATAGAAGAAAATGGTATCACAGGTTTTGAGTCTTTGAGATTGATTATGAAGTAATTATGAGTAAATTTAAACAACATCAATTATGAATACAAATAATCAAAAATTTTGGCTGTGGAGGATTTTTAATCATGTTAATCACTTTCCTATATTCTTTTGTAAGGTTTTGTATTGCTCGAAAATGAAATCAAAGAACGATTTATCTATGGAGATATTTGTTCAAAGTGTTGTTTTAGAAAAAGGCAGTTATACCCTAAAAACGGACAAGCTATTCTACAAAAATAATGTTTTATAAACAAAAATAGCCACATTATAAAGTCACTTACCATACATTACTAGTTTAACCACTGATACCATAAAGAGTAATGAAGAATATTACCAGACAGTCTCCTTTAATTTAGCTTAAATATATATATCGTATTTGGTATATCTTGAATAAATTAAAATCGCTTTTCAAACAAAGAAGAAAAACCATCTATTGAAAGAAAATAAAAATTCCAATAGATAGTTTTGACAATTATGAGAAATTAGGTTTATTTTTACATTTCCTTTTATATAGATAGTTGTTCTTCCTTTTTAGGGTCATTGGAATAAACTTCTGCCTCTATGGAAAGCGCCTTTTATGCTGGTGTCATAGCGCCCACTTCTATGGTTCCTGCTTTTTCCTGGTTGTACAGGTGTGCTCGACTTTGGGACTGTGCATCCGTAGCTTTGGTTTTACATTTGATAAAATTAAAGGTTTGTCACCTGTGTTTTGAAAAGTAAAAGTGCGGTATCCATTTGAATTGGCTTCTATTGAGCCGTATTCTCATTGTAGTCAAATGAAATAGTCTGTGCAGACCTCAAATCCTCCTATACCCAAAAAGGAATAATCCTCCAATTAATTTTCATAAAATTTTACTTTTTAATTAAATACTAAATTTACTAACAAATATTGAGCCAATATTTTGGATGTTATTGGGAAACCCTTATCGATTTGTTTTTCAATGTGTTTTATTTTTCTTGCTCGTAAGTGGAGTCAAAGGTTTCTATCACTTCAAAGAGGTAATGGTACAAAGGCACTCATCTTTCTTTGTACATTTTGAGCCTCGTCATAGGCTTTTTCCGCTTCCCATTGCTTCTAAATTTTTGATTAAATTATCAAATCTTTATCAACAACATTGATGGATTCTACCAAATATTGATATGTTTCCTTTGTCTTTTTCGCCCATGATAGGCGCTTACTACCGAATTTACAACCATGGAGTAGAGCGTGCTTGAGTCATTTTTCTGTTTTGTTACAAACTGACTGTTCGTATGGCGAAAGCCCTGTATAATAGTCGTATTCTTTTGAGAATATCTCAGTTTTTCGGCTAGATTCAGACCTTTTTGCTCTTCGCCACCAGCCATGATAGTAGCCTGTCACAATGGCACTTAGCGACCTTGCGTCATTGTACTCTTCTGTTGGAATTTTTCTACAAATTGTAGCAATTCCAAGGCTTTTCTTTTTGCCCTTTTAAGGAAAGAGCTTCGGCGGCTCTTCCAGCACTTCATGCGGTAGCTGATGATATTAGAAGCAGGTTTCATCAAAATGAACATTCAAATCTTTTGAAATTCCCCCAGCGGAAATTCTTCAATGTTGTAAAGCCCGTCGGCATCCACTGGCCTAAATCTCCTTCCGCATTTTTCAGGAGTTTTGATAGGAACCAAACGATAGGAATCCATCAAACTGCAGATAATTAGTTAGATAAAAAGAATTTTCTTCAGAATAAATTCCGCCCGAAGAAAAACTTATCGGTCTTTCCAATCAAAAATTGGCCAACATATCCATGATGATGAGGTTGTATAGAGAGAGAGGATTTTTCCGTACTGATGATAATTTCCTTTTCAGCCAAAGGAACATCCTGTTCTTTTTGATATATACCTGCTTTTACTGCATTTGCCGTATTTACAGGAAGGACAAATTGATACAGGAAGAAAGTTAAACTTCGTATTGTTCTTCACCGAAGAGCATTTTTAGAATAGTATTCTTGTCTCTCCGATTTATTGTGAGGAATTGCATCGCTTCTTTCTTGCAGTGATGGTTCTTGCAAGATATTTTCGGAAAAGAAGCCAGTTCTGTTTCTGGGATTCCGTCTTTTCTTTCATGTTGTTAAAAATGTTTTCCCAGTGTTCCTTGTCCATCTGATAGATTTGGTCATTCGTTCCATCGCGGTATTCTTTCGTGGCTCAGCTCCGAAGGTATAGGCATTGATTGGTATGTCTCCTTTTCGCTTTGGTCTATATTCCAAGGAGGCGAGGAGTTCGTAGAGTAATCACTTTGACATCATCCCCTGAAATTTTCTGTCTCTGGATAGCCCAGGGTAGGTGTCACCGTCCCCATAAACGATAAGTGATACTCTGCTCTGGCAGTGATTTTAGAGCAGAATAAGCGTAGTCGCAGGCGGTATGCCGCCCGCTTCGGGTTGTGCGGTGTATAGTTCTGGAAGTCATCATTAGAGGAATTCCGCAGAATGCCCCGAAGGATATTATAAGAACCCTATTTTATTTTGAGAAAAACTCGAAAATCCTGCCACGCCCAGACCTATCCATATTGCGAAAACATAGAACGAGCTGACCATGGCGTAGTCTCTTTCCTTGGTTCAAAAGCACTACGCCTGTGTAGGCCAAATCCTACGCTCATTAGCAGAAATATAGAAAGCAAAGGTGATAAAACTCTTCCAAAATCTTTTTACCAATTGATAGATAAAACCAATAATCTACGAGGAAAGGAAGAAAGAAAAATATACGGTGTCATCTTTGTATTTTTCAGGAAGGTTGTCTTGGTCTCCCAGCATCATATTGTCAATGGCTGGAATTCCGCTATCCAGTTTCCATTGGTCCATGTGTCCTTCTAAGTCATTTTGTCTTCCTACAAAATTCACATCAGATAACGAGCGAAATAATATCCGTTCTGGAAAATCAATGAAATAATGGAGGTTTTGTGCCAGGTAGGCTTTTTGATTTTAATTAAATCATAGCCTTTCAGCATCAAGATAATCTTTTGCAGTGATCGTTCCATCTTTATATTTTGATTTTAATTTTTCAAAAACTCGTGGGCATAAGGGCGTTGTCAGCAGCCCTTTATTATCATAATTAAACTCGAAAATCAGGGCGCTGCACATGGAGATGTAGTTTGACATCACCGTATTAGTCGTGATTAAACATTCTGGCAAAATGCTGATGTGCTCTTTGCTATAAAACATAGCGGCGGCGTTCATCTACTTTGTCATACTTTCCTGTTTTTCGTTTTTCTCGTAGACATCGCTTGTTTTAATGGATTTGTAGCCGCCATCATCGTTTTCTTTCTCATTCCGTGCGGATTCAGAGTACGCGGTGTAGTTTTGTCCATATGTAGGCCAGTCGCCATACTTTCGCTCACGGTCAGTAATCCGCATACCGATAGCAGTATCGGGATTGTTCAGGTTCATAGGAGGATTGGCATTGGCTCTGATAGAATCATCATCCAGCACGAAAAACCCAATAATCATATAAACTACTGATAATGCGATGGTTTGGTATAGATGGTTTTTTTGGTTTTTCTTGTGTATCTGATGATATAATAACAGAAAGCAACCAAGATCATAAACGCAATGATAGTTCCTGAATGGAACGGCAGTCCGACACTATTCACAAAGAAAATCTCGCTCTTCCCAAAAAGTCTCATCACAATAGGGAAAAATTCCTTTAAAAACAAAATGCCAAAACCCAAGGTGATGAAATTAGTAATGATAAAGTTTTTCCAAGTGAATTTGTAATTTCTTGCATAATAGATGAAAACACAATTGCAGGAACTGCCAGCATTACCATCATATGGAATCACAGAAAGCCCCACGATAAAGAAAAATCAGATGATCCATCTCTGGCTGTCACTGTCATGATATTCGTTTTTCCATTTGTAATCAGCCAGACTGCAAGTGCGATGAACATAGATGCGATAGAATACACCGCGCCTCCACAGCAGAATACCAGAAAGTATCCGAAAAGTAAAACGCCAGCGAGCCTCATAACCTGAAAACATGTACGGAAATCATTTCTTGGGCTGAGTTCTTCCATTTCTTTGTTTAAAATTCTGCGACTAAAATGCGTGATTGTCCAGAAATAAAATCGTAAATGCACTGAATAGCGCAGACATAGCATTGATAATCAGTGAGTACTAGCTATCGTTCCCGAAACTCAAAATAGCTGCCAGCAGCCCACCAGCTGGAAACAGTGCTGTCCTGGTGCTGGGTAACTTCTAGTTTTACAGCAGATGAAATCATATTCTCCTGTGTCCCAAAAAGCTGAATTTATGCTCCATTGTAGATAGATAGTAACCAGAGTAATCCCAAAACTGCCCAGCCTAATATGTTATTCCATTTTTAAATGTCCAGTTTTTCATTAATAAAAATAATTTGTCGAAATTAAGATGATAAAAGAAACCAATTTTTAGCCCAAAATTATGTTTTAAATATTTCTTGATGAAGAAAATGCTTTTTAGAATTATTTTTAAATAAAAATTTTGGTTTTGTGTATTTATAGTTTTGGTTTAACATTTATTTCTAATTAAATCTAATTATATTATAGAAAAATTATAAACTTTTTCCTTTATCAGCCCTGTTTTCGTGGGTCTGATGACGTCAACAAAATACAAAAACAAGACCCTTCACAAGGATAAAAATGTAGATGAAGTGATTATCACAGGAACGTTGAAACCTATCAGTAAGTCCAAAAGTCCCGTTCCAGTGGAAATTTACACCAAGAAATGTTTGACTGACTTCTAATCTTTAGAATCGATTTCATGGTTACTGATTCGTTCTGCAGATTAACCGCTCGGTTTGTAATACAGGAGATATCCACATCATCGGACTGAAGGGCCTCACTGCTGATTCTCATCGATGGAATGCCGATAGTGAGTTCCCCTTTTCTACGGCTCCACGTCTGAGTGGAATCCCCGAATTCTATGAGAGAGCGAATAGAAATCGTGAAAGGCCCTTGCGTCCCCTCTGTTTATGGGACAGAGGCGATGGAGGAACCATCATTATTACTAAAAATGCTTTGACTGCACCGAAGTTTTGCTTCGGATTTTGCACGACTTCTTAGCGAGCAGAATATGGATTTGGCTATGAAATTCAATGCTGGTAAGAAAGCAGCTCTATCTTGAGCGTGAATTATTTTTAATTTTACCAATAGAATTGATAAAAATAAGGACGGTTTCATGGATACTATTGTCAAGACCGAGTTTCTGTGTTTAACAAGTGGAATTTTAAGCGAAAAAGACAATAGAATGGCTTCCTTTATGGCAAGATACTCTTTTATGAAGACCGATTGGGAGGGCAGCTCCAGTGGCAGAAACAGCATAGAGGCGGCGATGAAGTCTATGGCGAAAGTATTCATACCAACCGCTTTGAGGCGATAGGGCTATCAGCTTCCTACGGTGGAGCAGTTGTTCTTACAGCTTTCGTTTAATTAATATAATCAGGATTCTAGATACGAACAGAAGTTTTTGATGCGACTGACAGCGCACGAGTTTTTGGGCAGTTTTATTGAATAGACTCGAAAGCATAGACCTGATTGCAGGAGCTACTCGCGCTATAACTACGATGATGACAGCACGATAGGAACACAGAATACAGACGGAACGAATAATCCGACCAGCGACTGGGCTTTCCAGGGTTTTTCGTGCAAGACCAATGGATCCTAATGACAAACACCTGCTTTTTGCTGTATGATTAGACTCACAGTAAAAATCATGGATTTATCCATTTCTGCGTTGGCTTTATAAACTGAGCCCAAGCCCCTGCGACCAGCATCAGAGTCGAGTTTTTAGACTGGTTTCCTGAGTGGTGAATGTCTTCACTCGAAGACCATAAGTCACTTACCAATGCGAGAGAAACAGTCATTAGAGACATTAAACCAGAAAAATCCATCAACGGAAATATCAATTTTACTCAAAAATAACCGCAGGAAACGGCTATATTGATATAGATGCTTTTGGCTATTCCTATTTTACGAATAAAAATAGTAGCTGATACAGAGACAGATAGCGATAAAATCATTTATGATAACCTGAAAGGACATGCGATAACCCAAGTGATTTCATTGGGAGCGAATATAAAATTCGGCATTCCGCTGAGCTTAAACATAGGGGCAACCTATATGGATGTTTTTGAGCATGAAGAAGCGAAAACGCACAAAAATACGAGCAGCTCAAACTTAAATGGTCTGGAACTTAGCGCTCAGCCATGAGTTTAGTAGAAAATCGGTGATTTTACGGGCGAAGTTTATGGGCCGATGCGCCCTATCACCGTTCCGAAGGATTTTCGACCAGAATACTCGCCATGGTATAGTTTGGCCAATATTCAGCTGAGAACCAAGTTTGACAATGGATTGGAAATTTATGGCGGCGTGAAGAACTTGTTTAATTTCACCCGAAAGACCTCTATTCTAAGACCTTTTGACCCGTTTGATAAAGATACGAGGAACCAATAATCCAAATGGATATGAGTTTGAACCATCCCTACGGATACGCTCCGATGCAGAAAAATCAGAGGTTTCCTAGGAATAAGATACACGATAAAATAAAATATATGAAACTAAAAATTCGCTTTTTAGCGGTTGTGTTGTCCTGTTTTCTTATGCTCAGATGCTGAGTAGTTTTGAGGAAGTGGAAAAATTAAGAAAAGAAAATCCTAAACCAGTGGTTGCTTTGTCACCACCGAATGGTGTGGAGGTGCAGAGTGCAGAAGAAAATTTATCAAAACTTCTCAAAGCATATGGGACAGCGTTTATTTTATAAGCATCAACCCTGAAAAATACCATAAAGACATAGAGTTTTTGGGAAGAAACACACTTCGTGTCTAATGGGACTTCCCTGACTGCATAGAAATAGCCCTACGAGGCTGACTGGCGGCAGAGTTCCTGCCTATCCGTTCTGGGTTTTTGCTGATGAAAACGGGAAAATGCTGACCCATGAGGGACTACTGAAAGAAAAGGAATTAAATATGATATTTGAAAGAAACTGAATTAACTTTTATTAAAATTTTGATGATTTATGTAAATAAAATTTAGTTTTAATATATTTGTTGTGGCTCAATGAGCGACAAATTATAAATATTATTAAGTAAATGAAGTTAGGGCAGGAAAGAGGATATTATGGTTCTAAAAATAAAAACAACATAAATACCTTAGTTATGAAAGAAATCTTTTAAGCATAGTAATTGTCATTTTCTTAGTATCGTGTGAGAGGAGATTAGAATTTGATAAAAATTATTGGAAAAACAATCCCAATGAGAGATATAAAATGGCAGATAATATAGTAAAAACAAAGATGTTAATAGGAAAAATAAACAAGATGTTAGAGTATTATTAACGGAAGATTGTAAATACTGTGATGATACCAGCGACAATTGATGTACTATTTGGGAGAGGGGTTTAACAAATTAGATAGAAAATGGGAGATATTAGATGTTGAGTTCCAAGACGGAAAAAGTAGTATCAGTATCTGTCAGATAATGAAAAATGATATGGTAATGTTCCCAGATGTGTTGTTTTATTATTAAAGAATCTGCAACAAAAACTATAAAAATCATTATAAAAACATAAACAGATCATCGGAAGATCATCAGAGGATCATCGGAGGAAGAAAGCGGAGAGTAAATTGTCAACTCTTAAAAATAAAAGCAAATATTTGAGAAAAATATAAAAAAAGAAAAATGCAACTTTGTGGATTTGAGAGCCTATAAGATTAAACAATACAAATATCAATGAAAGAACAATAAAAGAATAAAAATGTATTTCTTTTAATAATTATACTTGTAATGGTTCTTTATCTTATATATAGGTTTTTGTTTATCGGGAAACATTCCGTTATAAATTGTTCACAAACGATTTTTGATTACAAAAGTTGTATTCATCTTAGCACCTAAAATAAAAAAACGCCTGTTTATAGGCGTTGGTCTTGGTACATTTTATTGAAATTTAGGCATCATCGCTCTTGCTTTTTCAAATTCCCTTTCTTGATGTTTGGTTGCATATATTTGAGTTATCTTTTTCAGAGGAGTGTCCAAATATTTGTTTTTACTGTTTCTATATTCATTCCGTTGTCTTCTTTATCGTTTGCGCCTTTTGTGTTTTAAACCATACATATTGATTCCTAATATACCCTTTTACATGCCTCTCCAAAGGTTACCAGCAACATTGATAGACATTTGGTAAGTGAGATGTTTTGAATAATTTGCCTTTTTCTTTCGGCAATAAGGGCTTTGAATTCCAAATAGATAATAATCAGGATTTGACAAATCAAGACCCTAATAAATCATTTTTAAATCCTTTGAAAAAGGGACTTTCCTTGCTTTTTGTCTTTGTTATTTCTGATGCAGTAAAAATATGTTCTTACTGAAATCTACTCATAGAACATTTTATTTGTCTTATTTCGTTTGGTCTAATTCCGCATTGATATAATATTTTAAGGAAGATATTAAAAATTAGGGCAAACATTATTGAAATGCTGAATTATCAAGGTTTGTTCTTCCGGTGTTATCAATTCCATTTCTATTGGCGTTTCTTCTGGTAGATAATCCAGTCCTTGTGCAGGGTTGTTTTTGATTATAAACCCTTTTTAACGCTGTGAAAAATAGACCTTAATACATTAGATGCCTTATTATATCTTTTGTTAGACCATTTTTTAGCCTTTTTACTTCATCAAGGAGTATTTTTATATGATAGGGAATCAAACCTTTAATATCGGGTTTTGCCATCCTAAACTAAGGATGGTTGGTTTTATAGCACGATAAACAGATGAATAATCTTGAAAAGTTTTTAGCTAATTTTCCTTTAAATATTTCAAAGGCAAAATCAAATGCTTGTATAATGTTGTATCCTAAATCTTCTGGCTGTGGTAATCCTCTGGATTCCATCCTTTTTGAGGTCTCTTTCTATAAAAAGATTGAGGACTTGCTTGCTGTAGCATTCTATCAGCATAGTTGTCTTCTTTTGCTAATCCTTTATAAAAAGCTTTTTAATGATTTTGCCACCAGAATAGATATATACATACCATTTTTCAGACAAGTCTGCTGGTGCATGAATTTTTACTTCGTAACTCATTATCCTATTATGTAGGGAGGTTGGATAATGAAAAACTTACTATAATATAAACTACTTGCTTTGTTTTCAAAGTATTGATTTATAGTAAAATTACAAAACTCTTAGGAGCTGGAGGATTCGAACCCTCGTCCAAACAAGCAACAAATAAACTTTCTACATGCTTATTTTGTTATTATTTTTCGACACAAAGCAGAGAACAAAACACCCAACTTTATGCTTTATCATCTAAATTTTTCGTCCCTTTGGTCGAAGCTCCCAAAGGCTTATTTCCGCATTTCCTATGCCCCAGAATCGGACGCCGCAGAACGGAGCTCCGTGAGACATCTTGTTTCCTTTACTCATACTTCGGGAAAAACGCTAATCTTACTATACTTCGGATTAAGCAGCAAGAGCATACTCTTCAGTTGCCAGTTAAAAATTTGTAGCAAGGGATTAAAGAGATCGCGCTACGGTTCTCTGCATGCTTATTTACCCATTGGTCTTGCTGTCGAAACCAGTCAGCCCCTGTGGATATAATTTTGCAAATTTATGGAATTATTATTGAATAAATAAAATTTAAGTTAAAAATTTATCTTTTTTTAATGAAAATTTATACGCCATATAGCCCAGCGGAGGGACATTGCAGTGAGATAAGGCCAATTCGTAATGAATGCTAAAGGAGAATGAACCGCCACAAAAATCAATCCAAAAATAGCTCCGCCCAAGTGAGCAGAATGCCCAGTATTGTCCCATTGTTTAGGGTAAAGCATCATATAAACAGAATATCCGAAGTATAAAGTTCCAAAAATCCATCCTGGCAGGAAATTGATTTCTATTTCATTTGGAGCGACTGCAATAGCTGATTATGCCAGAAACCGCTCCTGATGCACCGACAGCAGAGTACCAATACTGATTTTTATAAATGTAAAAACTCAGTAAATTTCCTAAAAGCAGAGAACCTAAATAAATAGAAATAAACCCAAAATTGCCAAAGAAAAACTACAATTCCCTGAAATAGGTATAAAGATAACATATTGAAAAACAAATGCATAAAAGTCTGCATGTAGAAATCCCGATGACAACAGCCGAATATATTCTTTTTCGGGTTTTTATCATTGAGATATTGAACTTATATTTTTCAAAAAGTTTTTGTCTTCTATGCCTTTATAACTTATCGCAATCGTGGTAATGATGATAAATAGAGCTATTGGAAACATTGTTTTTAATGTTTTAAAATAATTCTCCTATCACTCCATCTTCTGGAATATCCGTTTCTTCCTGCTGTACAGGTTCTTCTTCCTCCTCTTCCTGCGGTTCTGGAATTGTGATATTTATGGATTTTATTTTCTCTTTCACGAACTGATTTCCCATTGCTTTTTATTCCTTTAATGGAGATAAAGTCATCAATATCAATGGTTTCTGGCTCTTTTTCCTTTCCGTTTTTATCTTTTGCAAAGATAATTTCCGCTGTGCAGCCATCGCTGGTTCCTACAAATTCTATGAAGGATTTAGGATGCTCACTCGGCATAAAGTTCTGAATATTAGCCGTGTTTTCTAATAAAAATCGTTTGATGAAATAAATATCCTTTTCGCCGTCATAATAGATGCACGACACAGCCTGTTCTGGATGCCATTTTTCCAAAATCAGATAATCATCATCAAAACGATTCATTAGGTCAAATGAAATCAGTTTTGCTTCTCCTTTGGTGTTGATAGTCAATATTTTATCATCACCTTTAAAGCTGCCGAGCAGAACTCCTCTGCCTTCCACATTCAGTCTTCTTACGCTCTCATCAAACCAAATTTTTCTCGGAGCCAGCGTAGAGATGCCTTCTTCTTTCAGTTCTATTTTCTTAACGGAATATTTCGTTACGAGATTTCCTTTGGAATCACGCCCTTTTATCGCTAAATCAGAGAAATCTATATCGATTCTGTTTTTCTGATTCTGGCACTAGGTTTTAGTAAAACACTGATGATTTCTGCCTCTCCATTTGGATTTGCAGAAAAATACAGCACTTCTGAGCCTTTTACATCCGAAGCAAGTTTGTATTCATTATTTCGGATAACTCCCGTTACCGAGAACCTTTTCATGTAATATGGGCCGTCTTTTCCCTCGCGGTAGACCATGTTATAAACGGTTCTCTTGTCATTCTTTTTCCATATGCCTACATGTAGAATATCTTTTCCGATGAAGGTTTTCGCTTCCACTTTGGTTACCTGCATTGTTCCATCTTTTTCGGAAAGTGATGATGTCATCCAAATCTGAACAGTCAAAAAAACATATTCATCTTTTTGAGCGAAGTACCGATGAATCCTTCGGCTCTGTTGATGTAGAATTTCTCGTTTGCTACCGCTACATTGGTCGCATCTATGTTGTCAAAAATACGAATTTCCGTACGGCGAGGCTTGTCTTTTTCCATATTTTTCTGAATATTTTGGAAATAATAGATGGCATAATCCACCAAGTTTTCCAAATCATGTTTCACCTGCTCCATTCTGTCTTCCAGTGCAGCGATGTTTTCCAGTGCTTTATCTCTATCATAGCGCGAAATTCGCATGAAAGGAAGCTCTGTCAGTCGGGCAATGTCTTCCGTAACTACCTCACGCATAAGGTTTTTGATAAATGGTTTTTAAAGCAGTGTCAATCGCCGAATAAACTTCCTCTTTGCTGGTTTTTACCTTTGATTTCTTGGTAAATTTCATTCTCGATGAAGATTTTTTCCAAACTCGCAAAATGCCATTTTTCCTGAAGTTCGTGCAGTTCTATTTCCAGTTCTTTTCAGAAGAGAAACCGTGTGGTCTGTGTTGTATTTCAGTATTTCCGAAACCGAAAAGGAACATCGGTTTGTCTCCCACAATTACGCAGGCGTTCGGTGAAATAGAAACTTGCAGTCCGTGAAAGCATACAGGGCATCTATCATCATATCTGGTGAAACATCATTAGCCAGTAAGATATTGATTTCTACTTCATCAGAAGTATTGTCCTCTATTTTTGATTTTTGATTTTTGCCCTTTTTCATTTGCTTTTAAAAATGCTGTCAATCAGGTCACCTGTGTTTTTAGAAAAAGGTAACTCTGTGATGCATAGAGTGTTTTTGTCTTTTTGGATAATTCTGGCTCTAGCACGGATTTTTTCCTCCTCGTTTTCCATCATTATAGTTGGAAACATCCAGAAGCCCCTGCTGTAAGGAAATCAGGGTAAAGCTGGAAACTTTTCCTTTTAGATAAAGAATAGAAGCATCCAGTAACTCATTGAAATTGTGAGGCATAATCTTAGTGGAAAGCCCCACACCGATGCCTTCCACGGCCTTGTGCAAGGAGCAGCAGGGAATTTCACAGGAAGGTCCACAGGCTCGTTGTTTCTTCCGTCATAGGATTTTTACCCATTCCGTAGTTTTAGGGGTTAAAAACCACCTCCAAAGCGAAAGGCGTAAGCCTCGCTTCGATATATCTTGCTGCCGCTGCCGAGTCTCCTGTGTAGATGTTTCCCCAGTTTCCTGAGTGTCTATCAGGAGTTCTTTTCTGACCAATCTGCACCATGGCATCCGTGATGGAGGCATCCCCATGCGGGTGGTATTTCATGGTATTTCCCACGATGTTTGCTACCTTGTTGTATCTTCCATCTTCCAGCTCGCGCATAGAATGCATGATACGGCGCTGAACGGGCTTAAAACCATCATAAACAGATGGAATGGCACGGTCCAAAAATCACATAAGAGGCATAATCAAGAAACCAGTCTTGATAAAGCCCAGATATTTTTAAAGTTTCTTCTTTATGTTCGTTTTCTTGCATTTATTTTTGTGTTTATCAGTCTGATATTTTGGTCGTTTAACTTGGTTTGAAGCCATTTTTTCAGCTTTTTCTTCATCCAGCTTCTCTTTTTCTTTGATCTGGTAGAGGATGGTATTTTTCCTGTTTACGCGAATCTTTTTCGTAACTATTTAGTTTCCCGATAGATATGTTTTCTATCTCTGGGAAAATGACTCTAAGTTCTTTTGATGAGCTGTCGGTCATCAAATTTGTATTCATTCAGCTCCGCAGTAAGATTTTGGATGATGATATCTTTTTCAGAGAAATCCTTGTTCTGCTGGTTGATTTTCAGCTAAAATTTCACTTTTTAGATTAGGTGAATTATTTTTATCAAGAGTTTTGTATCCTTGATTTCGTAACTGTCGGCAAGTTTTTTGTTAAGCGTTTGAATTTCAATACTGTCCATTCGCTGGTTTAGTAAAACCAATTCTATGGTTTTTGGCGTATCATTTTGATTTATTTTTCTTATAAATCACTGTGTGCCCTCTGTCTGTAAATTCGTTTTTGATGAAATTTTCTACATTTTTGTGTATTTATTATCACTAATGAGACGGTAAGCCAAGAAAATACTTGGAACAATCATAATAGTAAACAAAATATAGATGGAATATTTTTACTTTTTCTGTCAAATTTTTCGTCCTTAGTAGAAACAGGTTTGTATTTAAGGAATTTAACAATAGTAAATGTAGCAATGGCGATGAAGAAACAGTTGATAGAATATAAATACAAGGCTCCAGCAAAAACTTAAAATTGAAAGTTGCCAGCCCAAAACCTGCCGTACAAAGAGGCGGCATAAGCGCTGTGGCAATGGCTACCCCAGGGATAGGATTTCCTTTTTCTACACGGGTGATAGAAATTATCCCTACAATTCCACCAATGAAAGCAATTAGAACATCATAAATATTAGGTGATGTTCTGGCTAAAATCTCAGACTGAGCTTCTTTAAAGGGACTGAGAGTAAAAGTAAATCGCAGAGACTAAAAAGACTCACAATGGTAGCCGTAAGTAGGTTTTTCCTGATTTTTTAGAAGAGTTAAATCATAAATAGCAAGGGCAACCCCAATTCCTACGATAGGTCCCATAAGTGGAGAAATCAGCATGGCACCGATAATCACAGCCGTAGAATTGACATTCAGACCAATAGATGCTATGAATATAGCACAAGCCAAAAATCCAAAGATTAGCCCCTTTGAATGAAATGTTTTTAAGACATCTTGTAAGACTTTTTCTTGTTTTTTTCTTCTCCCTCGTGTAAGTTAAATAAATTATGTCGTTTCATACTTAGTTATTGTCGTTATCGTTGTTTTCTTTGTTGGCTTTTATTGTTCGTTGTAAAGAAAGTTTCAAATCCCTTTATTTCACTGCCTGTAAGGTAGGAAATATCGTATTTTAGGACAATTTCATTTTTCTTTCTGCTCGTTATTTTTTTATGTGAAGTCTTTTGAACAGAACAGCATCAGTAATATCAAAAAGAAATCAGTTTGTATTTAGGAAATTCATCTCTTGCTTCTCTTCCTAAAAAGGAATTATGCTGTAATTTCTGAAATTGAGAGCTTCGCCATCGCTGTCGTATTCAAAAATTTGTCTGCCGCGCAGATAGAGGATAATGTAAATAGCCCCTCCTAAAAAGAATAAGCGATGTACTCGCCATTTTCCCAAAAACAGGAAGTTTGATGATATTTAGAAAAGACATCATACAGCCTATTATAAGGCATAGCGTAGCGAAAGTCAAAAGTAAAATTATACAGCGGAGCTTTGTTTTTTTGTTGGAAAGTCTCATTTATTTTTAATTTTTAAATGTCAGCATCTTCTATTACTAAATTTTTCTAAGATAAACTGTTGTCTATCAGGGTGTTTTACCCATGTAGAATTCCAGAAGCTGGTCTATGGTAGTATCTTTCCCTATAACCACAGGCTCAAGGCGGATATCTTTCCCAATAAAATGTTTAAACTCTTCTGGGGAAATCTCTCCAAGTCCTTTAAACCTAGTTATTTCTGGATTTTTCCCTAAATCATTTAGAGCATTTATTCTGTCAGCTTCTGTATAGCAGTAGCGGGTTTCTTTCTTGTTTCTTACCCTGAACAAAGGCGTTTGGAGAATGTATAGATGTCCATTTTTAATTACATCAGGGAAGAACTGAAGGAAGAAAGTAATCATCAGAAGTCTGATGTGCATACCATCTACATCGGCATCAGTAGCGATGATGACATGATTGTATCTGAGGTCTTCCAAACTTTCTTCAATGTTTAATGCCGCTTGGAGCAGGTTGAATTCCTCGTTTTCATAAACTATTTTCTTTGTTAAACCATAGCAGTTCAGTGGTTTACCCTTCAGTGAAAAACAGCCTGAGTTTCCACATCTCTGCTCTTTGTGATGGAGCCGGATGCAGAATCTCCTTCGGTAATGAAAATCATCGTTTCAGCTTTTTCTTTCCGCTTTTTGGTCGTTGTAATGCTGGCGGCAGTCTCTCAGTTTTTTTATTGTGAAGCGAAACTTTTTAGCCCTTTCTCTTGCTAATTTTTGGATGCCTGAAAGCTCCTTTCTTTCTCTTTCAGAAACTAAAATTTTTTTCTTTGGATGGCTTCGGCAGTTTCTGGGTTTTTGATGGAGAAAATTATCCAACTCAGAAAATCAATAACGAAAGTCCGTATTGTAGGGCCATTAGGACCTATTTCGTTTGAACCTAATTTTTGTTTTCGTCTGGGATTCAAAAACAGGTTCTTCTACATTGATGGAAATCGCTGCAATGATGGATTTTTCTAATATCCGAAGCATCAAAATTTTTATTGAAAAACTCTCGGATGGTTTTTCACATAAGCCTCCCGAAAGGCATTGAGGTGTGTTCCACCCTGAGTGGTGTTCTGCCCATTGACAAAAGAGAAATAAGTCTCCGTCTGGGATTTGTCGGAATGAGTGATAGCCACCTCTATATCATCATCTTTGAGGTGGATGATAGGGTAGAGGATGTCTCCCTCTAATTCTTCCTGAAGCAGGTCTTTAAGTCCATTTTTCAGAGAAAAAAAGTTTCCCCGTTGAAAATAATTTTTCAGCCCTGGGTTCAGATAGGCGTAATTCCTGAGCATCCGCTCAATATATTCTTTTCTGAATTTAAAGTTAATGAAAATTTTCGTGGTCAGGAACGAAAGTGATTTCAGTTCCGTTTTTATCCTTATCTTCTATTTCTTCGTGATTTTTGAAGAATATTTCCCCTTGAAAACTCGGCAGTTTTTTGATTTTTCCATCTCGTATAGATTTTTACCTTGAAATAATCTGAAAGAGCGTTCACTGCTTTTGTTCCGACACCATTGAGCCCCACAGATTTTTAAAAAGCCTTGGAATCGTATTTTTCCGCCGGTATTCATTTTGGAAACCGCATCTACCACTTTTTCCGAGAGGAATCCCCCGCCCAAAGTCCCTGATGGTCACTTTGCTGTCATCTATGCTGATTTCTATTTTATTTCCGGCTTTCATTCGGAATTCATCAATAGAGTTGTCCAAGATTTCTTTCAGCAGAATGTATATCCCATCATCCGCCGAGGAACCATCGCCTAGTTTACCGATGTACATCCCCTGGCCGTAGGCGGATATGTTCCTGCCATTCAAGGGTTCTGATGTTGTCTTCCGAATAATTAACCTGTCCTAAGAGTTCGCTCATCTTTCTTCAAAAATAAGATACAAAACTAATGAAAGCGTTTTTTTAAAAATCAATTTTTTTGTGGAAAAATATTTTTGTTAAACTGAATAACTCTTAGTTTTTGGGCTAAGAGTTTTTAGAATTTATTTTTTTCTTCCATTGTGAATTGAAAGTGCAGCTGTCGTATCTTTTGTCTATGGAGATAAAGGTTTCCGGCAGCCTTTCGTTAATCCATTTTTCCACAATTTCGCTTTTTCTTGTTGAGGGCAATTTCTTTTACCCTTTCAAAATCGATATTGAGGTCTATTTGGTGGCTGGTATCGTATCTTCTATTCTAAGGATAGAAACTACTTTTCTTCTATTGAGTTCATCTTCAAAAACTTCGGTGATGTCCCCTTTATTGTATCCCGCGATTTGATAGGCAATATTTGCAGAAAGATTTGTTTTTCTATTTTGGTTTTGCCTTCTTCGTTGTTGATGATTCCAGAATTGTATTTAGTGTTTTTATCATCGGAATACTTATGGGCAGCTTCTTTGAAGGATATTTTTACCATCTAAAATTTGCTGTTTGATGTCTTCTAATTCCTTTTTGCACTGGCTATTTCTTCCGCGGTAGGTGTATTTTTTTATCAAGATATGTCTTGCATCATACATCTTCCCTGATTTTTTTCACAAGCTGAATGATGTGATAGCCATACTCTGTTTCTACTGGGTCGGAGATTTCTCCTTCCTGCAGGTTAAGAGCGGCTGCCTCAAAGGGTTTTTACCATCGTTCCCTTGGATATATTTTTGTAAAGTCCGCCATTTGAAGCAGAGCCTTCATCTTCGGAGGTAAATTCTTGCCAAAGATTCGAAACTCTCCCCATCCAAGATTTCTTGTTTTTAGTTTTAAAAGTCTGTTGATGATTTCATTTTTTTATGTTCATCCGTTAGTTTAGGATACATTACGATTTGAGAAAGAATGATTTCATCTTTTTACCTCTGGAAGCTGGTATTTATAGGCGTTGTAGAAGTCTGTTACTTCATTTGGGGGTAACATCCGTTTTTCTCCGTTATTCGGGAATATTTACTCTGTCCGTAGTAGCCGTCTGAATCTATCTTTTCTATGGCATTTTTCATTTCTGTGGCGTTTCGGAACTTATAGGTATCCAGCATCGCCCTTTTCTGAAGGAACTGCCCCGCAATCTGATTGTATTTCTGTACGGCTTGCTCTCTTATTTCCTTGCTTCGGTTCGGAATTAGTGTGTCCTGCTTTGCGTGGTAAATTAGGAATTTATTGTTCAGCAGGCTTTCTACAAACTCGCACTTGTTGGCAGCGGCCATTCCCTGTGCTTTGGCGTAGTTTTCCTGTTCTGTAATATCGGATTCCAAAACGATTTCATTCCCCGATTACAGCTGCAATGCCGTCTACCAGCTGTCCTTTTTGGAGCTGTGCATGTATGGGAAAAGAAAATGATAGTAGTGCTAAAAGAAACACTTGTCTAATGTTTTTGATCATTTCTAAAGATTGATTTTTATTGATGGTGCAAAATTAAATTTCTCGAGAGAAATACTAAACATTTTATTATAATTATTTCTTAAAATTTATAAATCAATATTGAAGGTGGTAAGTTCCTGAAACTTCTTGATTCTTTTGTTTCAAGAGGTTTGAGGAAACCTCCAAGAGCCTTTCCGTACCGAATTTCTACGGTAAAGGATGCCATAGCACTCCCCACGATAATCGCCGTTTTCATATTCTCAAAACTAAAACTCTGGTGCTGGCAAGGTGCGCGGCAAAGCCTCCCGCAAAGGAATCTCCGGCGCCCTGTCGGGTCAAAGACATCCTCCAGAGGGAGGGCGGGTATCGCAAAATATTTTTTTCCTTCGCTGAAAAGTATAGCTCCGTGTTCTCCTTTTTGATGATTACATACTGAGGCCCCATTTCGTGTATCTTTTGGGCGGCTTTCGGGAGCGAGTATTCGCCGGAGAGCTGTCTTGCCTCTTCATCGTTTATCGTGATGACATCTACTTTGCCTATGATTTCCATCAATAAATCCCCAAGTGTGGTTCATCCAGAAATTCATCGTATCTAAGATAATCAGCCTTGGGCGGCATTTCATATTCTTCAATACGGAGAGCTGTACGCTGGGGTGGAGGTTTCCTAAGAGCAGAATGTCGCAGTCCTTGCAGTGTTCTGGTATTTTTGGGATTGAATTTCTCCAAAACATTCAGTTCTGTTGCCAGTGTATCGCGGCTGTTGAGGTCGTTATGGTATTTTCCAGACCAGAAGAAGGTTTTTTTCTTCGGGGAAGATTTCAATTCCTTCTATATCGATGTCTCGTTCCTTTAATAAGTTGAGATATTCCTCAGGAAAATCCCCGCCTACAACGGACACGATGCCGGTTTTTATATTGAGAACGGAGGCGGCAAGCCCCTATATAAGTGGCGGCACCTCCCAGAATGTGGTCTGTCTTTCCAAATGGCGTCTCGATAGCATCAAAAGCTACGGTTCCTACGGCTAATAATTTCATTATTCTTGCTCTATGTTGTGTAAGATTATTTCCAGTTGAAGGTTTCTATCATATGCATGAGGTCTTCTTTTATGTAGTCTATGGCGGGTTGCAGCGAGTCGGGCTTTGGTCTAGACTTGAAGTATAGATTTGCCGTTACAAAGTGCCTCGTGCTGTCGGTCAGGAAAATCTGAATATTAGATGCAGACTGCCCTTTCAGTTCATAGAAATTCCCGAAAAACTCTTTTTCAGGGTAAGAAAAAGACTTGGTTTCTATTGCCGAAGCACGGATGGTGTGCTCATAGACCATTTTTTCCACTTCCTTTACATGGAGCCGAAAATCATTCTGAATAGGGAAGTAGGTAAGGAATACATTGGCCTTCATCTGAGGATAGACCAAGTTGTACCAACATGGTTTTTGGCTTCGTGCAGTGCGGCAAAGTCCGAATATTCAAAGGTGAAAGGACAGGCAGAATTAAATGCCTGATATTTTGCTTTGGGATATTCCAAGCGAGTTCCCCCTTTGGTTTTGGGCGGGTTTCTTCGCTGCAAGAGATGGTGCAAAGTGCAACACACCCTAAAAATAGATACCTAAACATTCCGCAAAAGTAATAAAAAAATAATATAAAAGCCACAAGGGATGGGAAATTTAAAAACCATGTGGAAAATTGAAAAATGATGTGAGAAAAGGAGAAAACAAGGTCTTGCAGGTCTTACACGATGTCTTGTAAGTCTCGCACGATGTCTTGCAAAAGTTTACAAGATGTCTTGCAGGACTTGCACAATGTCTGGTATTGAATGCAACATCTATGGTAAGTCTTGCAAGACATGTTGTATTTAATACAATAGGTGTTTTTATTAAATATTTTTTTAAAGGAATTATAAAAAAATAATGTGGATTTTTGTAATTTTTAACCTTGAAACCGCCTTGCGCAAGATGGAAAAAGGTGATTTTGAGGTTATGAGAAGAGAAAAATTATAGAATTTTTATCAAAACATTTTAATTTTTAAGAAAAACTTATTATTTTTTTGCCCTTCCTTTTTAAAATTTCTAACATAATCTTATTTGTAATGAAGAAAATATTATTGGTTGTTTTGTTGTTTCAGTCTATAGTTGTTTTTCTCAAGATAAAAACGAAGAAAAAGATGCCACAAAGACCGAAAAACGAGGCGAAAAAGACAGCACAGCAAAACAAAAGGCAATACTGCAGCTTATAACGATTTTTATAAAAAGATGCAGTCACCAAGGACGGACTTTTTAAAATCCATACCATAAAGGAGAAAATCTATTTCGAGATTCCCTAATGAAGTGCTGGGAAAAGACCTGCTGATTGTCAATAAAATTTTCCTCCGTTCCCGCTCAGATAAACAATGCGGGTATCAACAAGGGAATGAACTACGAAAACAAACTTATCCGTTTCTACAAGGATGAGAAAAATAATAAAGTATGGGCAAAAGAGCTTTGACCCACAGATCAGCGTAAATAAGAAAGACAACATCGCGCGCTCTGTGAGGGACAACTATGTAGAGTCCATCATAGAAGGTTTTTGAGATAAAAACCTACGGAAAAGACTCTGCCGTAGTGGTGCAGGTGAATAATGTTTTCAATGGAACTTCCAAGAGTTTTTAACAATCTTTTTGATAACATCGGTATGGGCGGTTCGGTGAGAACCAAAGACTCTTATATAGAAGAAGTGAAGAGCTTCCCGCAGAATGTTGTCATAAAATCCCAGCTTACGACCCAAGTTTCCGAAGGTAAAACCACTGCAGAAAAAGCCGACCTCACCGTAGGAACGACCACGAACATCGTTCTTCTTCCAGAGCCTATGGTAGGGCGTTTTTCGATGATAGAGTAGGATATTTTACCACTCCGAAGATTTATTTTTCTGATAAACAACAGAGAGTAGATAACAAGGAGCTCATCACGCGCTGGCGCCTAGAACCCAAAGAGCAGGAGGTAGGAAAATACCTGTCAGGACAGCTGGTAGAGCCCAAAAAGCCGATAGTTTATTACATAGACCCAGCAACACCCAAACAGTGGCAGCAGGCGATACTAGACGGCGTTCATGACTGGAACAAAGCCTTTGAAAAAGGCAGGTTTTAAAAATGTAATCAGTGCAAGACTTCCAGCCCCAGAAGATAAAGAATTTGATGTAGATGATGTGCGGTATTCGGTAATTACCTACGCTGCCCTCATCTATGGCAAAATGCCATGGGACCTTCTGTGGTAGATCCTCGTACGGGAGAAATTCTGAATCGGATATCATCTGGTGGCATAATGTGATGACACTTCTCCAGTCTTGGATGCGCGTGCAGACAGGAATCATAGACCCAGAGGCGAGAGGAAATGTTTTCCCAGATGCTAAAATGGCAAACGCTATCCGTTTCGTTTCATCTCATGAAGTGGGACATACATTTGGGCTAAGGCACAATATGGGTCTCATCTTTTGCGTATTCTGTAGAGGATTTGAGAAAAGCCAGATTTTACCGAAAAATGGGCGGTACAGCGCCTTCTATTATGGATTATGCAGGTTTAACTATGTCGCACAGGAAGGCGATGGCGTGAAACAAATCACCCTAAAATAGGTGTTTATGATGAATTTGCAATTAATTTCGGATACCGTTGGACAGGGAAATCCAGCCCAGAAGAGGAGCTGAGCATTACTAAATCTTGGATAGATAAACACGATGGCGATCCGAAGTATTTCTACGAGAGCAGCAGTCCGAAACCATAGACCCAAGTGTCTGCAGTCCGAGGATTTAGGAATAATGCCATGAAAGCAGGAGAATACGGAATTATCAACCTTAAAAACAATTCCCAATATCATAGAATGGAGCACGAAAGACGGCGAAACCTATGAGGAGGCGAAAGCGTTTTTATAATCAGGTGATTAACCAATGGTATGTCTATAACACGCATACTTTGGCGAACATCGGTGGGTTTTTATCTCACGCCTTTTGGTAAAAGGGAAGTAAAATGAAATCCTACATCCCTGTTCCTTATCAAACTCAAAAAGAAGCGCTGAACTTCCTTAAAAAGAATATTCTCACCCCTGCCGAAATGGTTGTTTATCAATCCGTTAAAAGATGTTTTAAAACCTACCAAAAACACACCAGCAGAAGCAGTAGAGCAGTCGCCGTATAATATTTTCAGAGAGACAGGCCACTATTTTGTATAATCTGCTGCATGATGAAAGGCTTTTTGAGAATTTTGGAAGCAGAGTTCTTGCAGACAGAAGGAAACGAAAAGATAATGACCATAGCAGAGCTTTTTCGATGATTTGAGGAAATTTATCTTTGATAAATCTTTGAAAAACAAGAGCTTGACTATCGCTGAAAGGATGACAGAAGAACTATGTAGATGCACTTATCATAGATGTGGGGCGTATTTATGAAAAACAGAGAAAGGTATTTTCGGTAAGATGCCTATGATCTGTGACTATGCGCACCATAATTTGGAGGACAAGCACAGCATAGATGAGCAGAATCTGACAATGTATTTCAGTGGAATGAAACGCCTTTCGGAGGTGGGTTCAGCGAAGAGAGCAGAGCTGATAAAAGTGAAGAAAATCATCCTTGTTGCGAAAAATACAGCAGATGAGGCAACTAGAAATCATTACGAAGATATGCTGATAAGACTAAATAAAGCATTAGGAGAAAAAAATAATAATACTTACAAATTAAAAATGAGAAGAACGAAATTTTTGTTGAGTCTTTTACCGAGTGTCCTTTGGGCTCAGAATACACCTGTGGACAGCACTAAAACAAAGACCAAGGAGATAGAGGAAGTAGTAATCACAGGTTTCAAAAGATAGAGAAAAGTAAAATCACCTCTTCTGTGGATGTGGTGAAAATGAAAGATATAGAGCAAAAAGGCTGTGGCATCCATAGACCAGATGCTGCAGGGTAGAGTGCCAGGTTTGCTCGTTACGCCGGCATCAGGAACGCCAGGGCAGATTGCGCCTATCAGACTTAGAGGAACAGCCTCACTTACAGGTTCTACCGATCCGCTTTGGGTGGTAGACGGGATGCCTTTGGAAATGGGTGATGCGCCCAAATATGATTCAGGGAAGGATATTAACGACCTTAAAAATTACTCTATCGCAGGGTTTAATCCAGAAGATATAGAGTCCATCACTGTGCTGAAAGATGCTTCGGCTACGGCAATCTATGGAGCGAGAGCAGCGAACGGGGTGATTTTGGTAACGACCAGAAGCGGGAAAAAAGGCAGAATGAATGTTAATTTCTCAGCGAGTACATTTGTCAATTTAAGACCGAATTTTTTTCTAAACTTAATTTGATGAATTCCAATCAAAAAGTAGATTGGGAACTGATGATGGCATCTCGCTCAGATTTAGATAATTACAGAAAAGATAATGGAGAGGTTGCGAGAATATTATTAGCAAATAACGATTGGAACCTGTTCCGCAGTGGTGGTTTTTCTGCGATTAGTGCGGCTTCTCAGAGAGAAATCAATGCATTGAGAAATGTAAATACCAATTGGGGAAATCTACTCTACAGAACAGCGATAAACAAGCAGTATTCCGTTAGCCTTTCAGGTGGACTGGATAACTACGCTTATTACGCATCATTAGGATACTACGATGAGCAGTCTACGGTGATAGGTTCTGGTTTTGAGAGACTTAACCTTACTTTTTAAAAATGATTTTTAAAATCAATAACAAAACTAAAAGTAGGCGTGTCTGTCTTTGGGACAAATACTACGCAGTCTTCTTTCTTGTCTGATGCTTCGGGGAATATCACGCCGACTTACTACTCCAGAAGTGCTAATCCTTATCTAAAACCAAAGGATGAGAATGGCAACTATGTCTCATGATCCAAATGTGAACTACATGGACGGAGATACCAGAATTCCGTATAACTACATGGAGGAGAAGGATAATACGAAATATGATCTGAACACGAAATCGCTTCGTGGGATTTTGAATTTGGATTATAAAATATTCAAGTTCTTGGAGTTCCGTTCTCAGCTGGGTGTACAGTACGAAAACCAAAAACGGAAAAAGTATGCCGCAGCACAGACTTATTTCCTTAGAAAAAGAAGAGATGCCTCTAAGCTAACTTCGGGAGGAACCACATCTTATATCATTCCAGAGGGCGACTATTACAACATCTCTAATGCGAATAATTTTTGAATATAATTTTAAAAATATTTTTAGAATTTAGCAAAAAGATAAACAAACATGATGTCAATCTCCTTGTAGGTTCGGAAATTAGAGAAACTAAGTATAGAAATGTAAATAGCCAAATGTATGGTTACAACTCAAGACAGAAAAACATCCATTCCTCTAAACATCCCAAACAGCGAGATTAGAAACGCGAATTACCTTCCTGTAACAGACAGTGAGGTGCATAATTCCTACGCATCTTTCTTTTGGGACAGCATCTTATACTTTTTGCTAATAGATACACATTCTTCGGAAGTGTGAGATATGATGGGACTAACTTCTTCGGAGCGGAAACCAATAAGAGATGGAACCCTATTTTGAGCGGCATCCGTGGCTTGGAAATGTGAAAAATGAGGACTTCTTGAAGGATAATAATACCATCAGTATGTTCAAAATTGTAGTTCCTACGGGCTTCAAGGGAATATAGACCGAAATACATCGCCATTCTTCACAGGAAGATACAGCTACAGCGAGAATCCTTAATCAAACAGAAAACACCATCAATGACGAAGGTGCGCCAAACCCATTGCTAAGATGGGAAAAACCAGAACTGTGGATGTGGGATTGATTTTGGATTGTTTAATAACAGGATTAATTTTAACCTTGACTTCTATCACAGAAAAGGAACAGACCTGATGGGAGTAAAACAGCTCCACAAGAAACAGGATTTAACCAAATGAGCGTAAACTGAGTGGAAGTTACCAATAAAGGTTTTGAATTCTCTTTCACCATAAATATCGATAGAGAAAAATTCAGATGGACTACGACTTTCAACATCGCAGCCAACCGAAGCAATATAGACCAAATTAACGAAGGGCTTAGTAATTTTTATCCATCAGGAAAAGGCTATCCTATCAATGCTGTTTTTGGTCTAAGGTCAGCAGGGCTGGATGCCAATGGACTTCCTCAGTTCTATGACAGAAACGGAAATATAGTTTCTACGGTAGATTTTTATAAACTTTCTGACCCATGGGGTGTAGGATACATCGAGAGTGAGTATCTTGCTAATGGGAATTACAGAGATTTGTATACTTACATCGGAGATAGAGACCCTAAATTCTCACGGAGGGATTACCAATACCTTTTGATATAGGAAACTGGGATTTTACGGTTTCTGCTGGTGTTTAACATAAATAAATGGGTAGTAGCCAATCCTCCTTATAACTTTTACAACAGTGGATAGAGGACAGAATAACTCTACAGATATTCTTAATGCTTTAGAGCCTAATAATACCAATACTACACTTCCTAGAATCATAGGAGAAAATACTGTTCCAGGGCAGGAGATGGTTTATCTATGGTATAATAGCTTTGATCTGCTGGCTCTTACAATCATTTTTAACAGCTGGATGAAGAAAATGAGCTATATCAGAATAAATAACATCCGTTTAGGATATTCTCTGCCGTCTTCTATGCTTCATAATACAGGATTAGTTCCTTGAGATTCTATGTAGAGGGTAGAAATATGCTGGTTTTTCGAACTAATTATAAAGGATATTTTTGACCCTGAAACTTATGGGAATCTATATGCCCAGCCGATTCAGAAGTCTATTGTTTTTGGTTTAAATCTAAGTTTTTAATATTCAATAAATTATATAATAATGAAAAAAATATATCATAAAAAGCCCCTGTTCATCGGTGCTGTTTTTATCCACAGGACTTACTTTTGTGACAGATATCTGGACATCACTCCTACGGGAAAAATCATCCCACAGACAGCGGAAGATTTCGAGCGCTTCTTTACTCGATGCCTATAATCTTTATCCTCAGCATAAAGCATTAGCAAAACCTAAAAACGGATGAAGTAAAAGCAGGAACGACCAACGAAAGTCTGCAGACGATTTTCACTTGGAGTGAGGCCTCTCCATTCCTGGTTCTAAGGATTTTCCGTACATTACTTTTTTATCAGACGATTTTTCTATTCTAACTATATTATAGAAAATACGATGAAATACAATGCTTCCACTTCGGAAATCAATCAGATTTTGGGCGAGGCCTATGCATTGAGAGCTTATATATTTTTCGAGCTGATAAACCTCTATGCTCCAGCCTATACAGGAAGCAATGGTTCCGAAAAAGCAGTTCCACTGGTAACAAGTCCTCAGTTGGAGGGAGATTTTCCTCGTGCGACATTGGACGAGGTGTATGGACAGATTCTTTCTGACCTTTGATAAGGCTTTTGACTTTGCTTAATAAAAGCCAATTTGATGAAGGGTATAACTATCGTTTCACGACTGTGGCTGCTCACGCCTTGAAAAGCTCGTGTTCATCAGTATCGTAGAGAGTGGGCTAATGCTCTGGCAGAGGCAGAAACAGTCCTTGAGCAAAGTCTACTTTGGTGGATTTTAATGCCTTTACATACCTTCCAAGCAGCTATAAATCAGCGGAATCTATCATGAATTTGGATGCGGGTGTTACCAGCGAGACCAATCGTTTTGTTAGGGTGAGTAATGAGCATCTTGCTCTTTTTGACCAAACGAATGATTTGAGATTTGCTCAATATTTCACTGCCGATGGTGCGAATTATAGAACGAAAAATTCAATACTTCCAATGAATTCAAGGTTTCTTTCCGAGTAGGAGAAGTGATGCTGATAAAAGCTGAAGCTTTTGGCAAAATTAGAAGAGAAACAGATTCTAAAAAATACCTACTAGCTTTAGCAGCGAAGAGATATAATTCCACAGGATTAACGAATTTTACAACGACTATTAACGGGCTTTCTGGTAACGCATATTACACAGAACTACTGAACGAAAGAGCGAGAGAGACTTCATTCTGAAGGGCTTCGTTGGTTTGATTTTAAGAAGAACTACCCAGCCTTCTATCATCCATGTTTATAATGGAACTACTTACACGCTCAGCTCAGGAGATGCCCGCCATACGCTGCCTTTCCCAAGAGAAGCAAGACTTAAAAATCCTAATTTATAATCCCTAAAAAGCCATTCACACCGAATGGCTTTTTTTATTTTGGTTAAACTTTTTGAATAAAAATTGCAATAATTTTGTTGCTTTTATCCTATTTTTGCAAAATCTAAAAAATAATAAAATGGCAATTCCAGATAAATACAATCCGCAAGAAACAGAACAAAATGGTACAGCTACTGGCTGGAAAACAAATATTTCCACTCTGAACCGAATGACAAAACCGCCTTACACCATTGTCATTCCGCCGCCCAATGTTACAGGGATTCTACACATGGGACACATGCTGAATAACACGATTCAGGATGTTTTTGGTGAGAAGAGCTAGAATGAAAGGCTTCAATGCCTGCTGGGTGCCAGGGACAGACCATGCGTCCATCGCTACAGAAGCGAAAAGTAGTGGCTAAGCTGAAAGAACAGGGCGTTAGCAAATCTGAAATTACCCGTGAGGAATTCCTAAAACACGCTTTGGGACTGGACTAATCAGTATGGTGGAACTATCCTAGAACAGCTTAAAAAAATTGGGCTGCTCTTGTGACTGGGACAGAACTCGTTTCACCTTGGAGGACAAACTCTCTCAGCAAGTGATAAAATCTTTTGTTGATTTGTATAACAAAGGGCTGATTTACCGTGGTTACAGAATGGTAAACTGGGATCCAGAGGCGAAAACCAACATTTCTGATGAGGAAGTGATTTTCAAGGAGCAAAACGGAAAAATTATATTTCTAAAATACCAAATAGAAGGCTCAGAGGAGTTCCTTACTGTGGCTACCACTCGTCCAGAAACTATTTTTGGTGATGTGGCGATTTGTATCAATCCTAATGATGAGAGATATGCTCATCTGAAAGGGAAAAAAGCCATTGTTCTGATTGTAAATCGTGCCGTTCCGATTATTGAGGATGATTATGTAGATATAGAATTTGGGACAGGAGCTTTGAAAAATTACTCCTGCTCATGATGTCAATGACTATGAAATCGGACAGAAACACAGCCTTCCGATGCTTGATATCTTGGATGATGATGCTAACCTAAACGAGCATGGTCTGCATTATGCAGGGAAAAAAATCGTTTTGAGGTAAGAAAAAGCCATTGCCAAAGAATTAGAAGAAAAAAATCTTTTGCTAAAAGCCGAAGATTATGTAAATAAAGTAGGAACTTCCGAGAGAACAGGAGCCGTGATAGAACCAAAAATATCACAACAGTGGTTTTTGAAAATGTCTGAAATCGCAAAACCCTGCTCTGGATGTGGTGATGAATGATGAAATAAAAATTCCATCCCTGAAAAGTTCAAAAACACTTATAAACACTGGATGGAAAACATACGCGACTGGAATATTTCGCGACAGCTATGGTGGGGGACAGCGCATTCCAGCGTACTATTATGGCGATGGCGAAAATGATTTTTGTAGTGGCTGAAAACATAGATGAAGCTCTTAAAATTAGCCAAAAAGCTCAAAAACCCAAATTTAGAAATAGCTGACCTTCGCCAGGATGAAGATGCTCTGGATACTTGGTTCTCTTCTTGGCTGTGGCCGATGTCTGTTTTTTTGATGGGCTTTTAGACCCCTGAAAATAAGGATATTAACTATTATTACCCAACGGCAGATTTGGTTACAGGGCCAGATATTATTTTCTTCTGGGTGGCTCGTATGATCATGGCTGGGCTGGAATGGAGAGGGAAAAGTTCCGTTTAAAATGTTTATTTTCACAGGGATTGTAAGGGATAAACAAAGAAGAAAAATGTCCAAATCTTTGGGGAATTCACCAGACCCGTTGGAATTGATTGACAAATATGGTGCGGACAGCGTGAGAGTGGGGATTTTACTGAGTTCTGCGGCTGGAAATGACCTTCTTTTTTGATGAGGATTTGATGCTGCAAGGAAGAAACTTTGCAACGAAAAATTTATAATGCATTTAAGCTGACACAAAGCTGGACAAAAGAAGCAAAACCAGCAGGCGAGGCTGAAAAACAAACAATCGTTTGGTTTGAAAAATCAGATGAATAAAACCATCAGCGAAATCAACGACCAGTTTGAGAAATTCCGAATCTCAGATGCGCTGCATTTGCTTTTACAAATTGATTTGGGATGACTTCTGTTCGTGGTATTTGGAAGCGGTGAAGCCTAATTTTGGGGAAAGTATTTCTCAGGAGGTTTATGACCAAACCATCAAGTTCTTTGAGGAACTGATGAGACTTCTTCATCCGTTTATGCCGTTCCTCACGGAGGAGCTTTTATCAGCACATTGCGGAGCGAAACACATCAGAAGCGCTCGTTATCGCCCAGCAGAAAAATGCGGAAAGTTTTGATGAAAACATCATCTCTGCATTTGATACGGCGAAAGAAATCATCTCTGGAGTGAGAAATTACCGCCAGAGCAAAGGGATTTCGCCGAGGGAAGAAGTGGAATTATTCACCAGCGAAAAGCTCTTTTGCGAATGAAAATGTAATCAGAAAACTGGCAAACATCTCTGAAATTCATTATTCTGAGAAAACGGACAAGCCGAGCTTTACTTTCTTAGTGGGAGCGGTGGAAATCTCTGTTCCGCTGAGCGAAAACTTAGATTTAGGCGAAGAAAAAGAAAACCGAAGAAGAATTGGCTTACCTGAAAGGCTTTTTGGTTTCAGTGGAGAAAAACTGAGCAATGAGAAATTCGTTGCCAACGCCAAACCTGAAATTGTAGAAACTGAGCGTAAAAACAAAAGGACACGCTGGAGAAAAATCGCGATTTTGAGGAGAAATTGAAGGATTGTAATAAAAACAACAAATTTTATTTAGGAAATCATTTATTTTGGGCAAAATAAGATTTCTTATTTTTGGAAATAATTAGTTTTTGGAGCAAATAAGATTTCTTATTTCGTAAAAATCATTAGTTTTGAAACAAATAAGACGAGTGATTATAAAAATAAATAATTTAAAAAAATAAAAATAATATGGAAAAATTAAGCACCCAAGCCAGAGTATCCGAAATCGGCGACCTTGCCCTTCGCTGGGTAGAACTTTACAGGAAAAGTCCCTGAGGTGAATGATGACAAATACCTTAGAATTTTCTTTGATGAATTAGAGAAACCTCGGGACAAATCACCGATGCGGTGAAACGCGAAAACGGTATTCTCCAAATTAGAAGATGCCGATGCACAGAGGGACAAAGCACTGCGGGCGCTGGGAAAAATCTTCAGCGGTTACAAAAAAATATCGCACTGCCGCACATACAGGAGCACAGGAAAAACTCTCCGAAGTGTTCAAAAATATGGTGCCAAGACGGCGCAGAAATCTTATTCGGAGGAAACCCACCTGATAGAATCATTACTAAAAGAACTCCAAAAACCCTGATATGATGCTGAGTGTCTCTCGCCCCTCATGGGCGTTTCGGAAGCCGTTTCGGAGCTGAGAATGAAGCAGGATGCCTTCGCCGAAGTCCGTTCTAAATATGATGATCTCGGTGGCAAAAACATCAAACCTCGCCGAGTGCTTCCACGCTGAAAAAGCCTTTATTTGAGCTTATTAACAAGAAACTTGTAACTTACCTTAGCGCCATGGAAATCGTGGAAAAAGAGAAGTTCGGCGGTTTTGTTGCTTCATCAAATCAGATTATTGACAGTATCAATACCAATATAAAGGCGAGAACAAAGAAGGAGAAAGCAACAAAAGAAAAACCCAGCGAGAAAGCCAAAAAGTAAAGCAGAAAAATCCTGCAGATAGATTATAAAAACCCCTTCGCGGTGCAGGGGAGTTTTTATCAGTCTAATATTTTCACGGCTTTTTGTCTTCGCCGATGGCTACGAGGCTGAATCTCCAAGTACGCATAGTTCTCGGCGGTCGGAGTACATCTCTTCGGAGAAGACCTCCACGCTACTTTTAGGCTGGTGTTTTCATGGGATTTTATTTTACCGATGAACTCCACCAGTGAACTTTCTGGCACGGGTTTTCGGAATTCTGTGTGGTCGCAGGCTTTTTATTACAAAGGCTTTTTCGCGCAAATCTCGTTGCGGTGATGAATGCCGTTTCTACCATCTGCTCCCATGATAGCGCCACCGAACATGGTTTCGTGGTGGTTGGCTATTTTAGGGAAAAACCACTTTGAAAATTCGGGGTTTCTGCATTCTGTATTTTTCTTCTAAATTCATTTTTAATGGAAGTTTTTATAGTTTTTAGGTTAAAAATTAAACAAAAATATCATTAAAATGAGATGAAAACACTCGCCCTGTAAGCACTGTGTAGTGTTTTTCGGATAGGGACAACAGGTTTTGTAAGGATGGTATTTTGGTAAGAAAGCCATATCCCGAAATGTTTCGTTACGGAATGCTTTACATCTATACTATACGCGATGCGCGGGTTTTTATGTTGCTATCAGTTTTGAAATGCGTATATCCACTGGTAATTATATTCCATTTTTCACCAAAATCAAAACTTAAAAACTCGCAAATATCTGCCCTTTTATGCTCCTTTTGTTGTTCCATCTTGTCCATATCCTGTGGGTCAGGATTCGGAACGCCGTTATAGTTCCATTTTTCGTATTCGTAGAAAAGACCTATTCCTGTGGAAAGTGTTACTTTGCTCGTGTGGAAGATTCTATAGCGAGACTGAGACCTCCTGCTGCGCGTATTTTCAGCCCCTCGGCTGGGCGCCCAGACAGCTTCCGCGAAAGGATAGAGTTCTATGGCAGGTCTCACCAAATAGCGGTATTCGGTGTGATGTAGCTGTTGCTCACATTCAGTTTGTCGCCATAGGTGGAGAGTTCCAGCTGGTTGATAATCGTGATATACTTCTTTTGTTGAGCAAGAAATTGATATTTGCATTATTTTTAAAGTTAAAAACATTTTTCTTTCTCCGTTTTGAAGTTGAGTTCTGAGCACAGTTCCCTGCACTGTCCGTGTGGTATCTATGGTATTGGCGATGCTTTCCGTGAAGATAATCTGGGAAAAACAAAGGCATAGAAACCAAAAATTAACGATAATAAAAGCAGTCTTTTAGCATAAAATAACTTTTTCTCTCAGTATTCCTTCTTTTCGAGAGAATATTCGCCGTAGGAATGCGACAAAGGATTGAAATCATAAGGGTCTATTTCCTCCATCAGCAGAGGCTTCATTTTTTCACTTTCTTTTCACGGTTTCGGTTTTTCCGTTTTCATCCGTGTAGGTAGAATGGTGCATTTTGGTGGAAAAAAATTGGTGCTGGTGATTGATTCCTCGTGGGTTGCCCTGTGGAGGAAGAGCTTTTCGTGTCCCTATCAGCTCAAATCGGTTGTTCTGATAGCGGAAAACATAGGTGTCATTGCTTCCCACCAGCTGCCTGCGCTGTAGAAGAAGTAAAACTTGAACCAAATCGTGCCGTGATTTCCATATCCAGAAAAAGGCTCATCTAATGAAGAGTTTTGGTCTCCATTGATGATAAAATTATTATTTTGAAGAGCAAAATGGTATCCACCGCCCTTTTTCCCAAAGGCGATGCTGAGAATTCTATGGGCAAACTCTTTATTCATGAAATCATCAGGGATTTTGTATTTTTCTTTGCTCTCAGTATGAAAACATAGTCCGTGATGCCGTCCTTGTTGATGTCGCCATTTTACACTGCCCATCAGCTTCCCAGCCTTTTTGGGATAAACTGGTCTAAATTAGCAGCTTCCTTTTTCAGTTTAGGATAAACTTGCGCTGAAATCAGCCCTGAAATGAATAAAACCAATGATAATAATAGTCTCATATTTAAAATAAACCAAATTTATTGTTTCATTTCTTTGCCAAGAATTTTCCTGTTATGGACTTCTGTTTTTAATGATTTGTTCGGGCGTTCCTTCGGCTACGATTTGTCCGCCGTTTTTACCGCCTTCCGGACCGATGTCTATAATGTGGTCAGCGAGTTTTATCTACATCCAGATTGTGTTCTATGATGATGAATGAGTTTCCTAAATCCACCAGCCTATTGATAGCGTCCATCAGTATCTTTACATCCCTCAAAATGTAGCCCCGTGGTAGGTTCATCCAAGATGTAGAGCGTGTTTCCTGTCTGCTTTTTGAGAGTTCTGTATGAGTTTTATTCTCTGCGCTTCTCCACCTGAGAGCGTGGTGAGACTGCTGTCCCAGCGAAACATATCCCAGCCCTGACTTCCTGTAAGGTTTTTACTTTGTTGTAGATTTTTGGGATAGGCTGGAAGAATTCCACCGCCTCATCTATGGTCATTTCCAAGACATCAGAAATAGACTTGCCTTTGTATCTTACTTCCAGAGTTTCCCTGTTAAAACGCTTTCCATTGCAGGTTTCTGCAGTGGACATACACATCTGGAGGAAATTCATTTCTATGACTTTCAGTCCGCCGCCTTGGCAGGTTTCTGCATCTTCCTCCTTTTACATTAAAGGAAAAATCTTCCTGGTTTGTAGCCCTCGTATTTTTCGCTTCTGGAAGCTCGGAAAATAGCGTTCTGATATTCCGAAAACACCCGTATAAGTGGCAGGTTGAGCGTAGTGTTCTTCCGATAGGTGTCTGGTCTCATCTACTATTTTTGTCAATAGCTTTTCCAGACCTTCTATGGATTTATAGGGTAGAGGTTCCTGCACAGCACGGGTAGAAATGCTTATTGAGAATAGGGTAGAGCGTCCCATTGATAAGGGAGGATTTTCCCACTTCCAGAGATACCTGTAACGACCACTAATTTGCCCTAGGAATTTCCAGATTTGCATAGGTTGTTTCCTGTGGCCCTTTCAGCAGCAGAGATTTCCGTGCCGTGTCCTCGTTCTTTTGAGATTTTCTAATTTTCTTTTGCCTCGTGATGTAGTCAGCAGTAATGGTGTCAGCCTTTAATAAATCTTTGGTTTTCCCTGCCAAAGAACTTCGCAGCCGTGTTTTCCTGCTCTAGGGCCGATGTCTAAAACTTCATCCGCTTCTAAAATCATATCTTTGTCATGCTCTCACAACTCAAAACCGAATTTCCTGACGTCGCGGAGGTTTTTCAGGGAATTGATAAGCTTTCATTATCTCGCTGATGAAGTCTCGATGCTAGGGTTCATCTAGGATATAAAGCACATTTACCAGCTGGGAGCCTATCTCAGTGTCAGACGGATTCGCTGGAGACTCGCCGCCAGAGAGGGTTTTAGAGACTTCTGCTGAGGCTGAGGTATTCCAAGCCGACATCTAGTAGAAATCTCAGTCTGATTTTATTTCTTTAGAATTTCGTAGGCGATGATTTTATTTTTGTCGGAGAAAAGTATTTTCACCGCATTCAGCCAGTCCATCAGGTCAGAAAGGCTCAGTGCTGCCATCAGCGATGTTTTCCATCGATTTGAAACCTAGGCTGATGCCTGAAGCCTTTGCGCCGTTACACTCTGGGCAGATTTGCTCCACTGTGAAAATCTCGTTCTATCTGTGGCTCCGTAGTTTTCTTTTGTCTTCGATGATTTGCTCCAAATGGGAAATCAGCCCATCAAACTCTATCTTTTATCTTTTTGCTGATTCCAGCGTGTTTCAGTTCGCGTGTTTCTTGCAGGTGAATGCGTTGTAGATGTGAGTCCAGCGCCTCTAAGAGATTTTCTCAAAAGGCGTGTCCAGACCTGTCCATAAAGTTCTAAAATGGTCGTAATCTGCGCTAAACCCATTTGCTGAATTTATAAGTTTCCAAAGGTTTTCAAAGCGCTCAGGAGATGGATAGTTTTGGGTTTTCTACAAAGAAATCGGGCTGATAATCATTCCCAAGTCCTTTGCAGTGTGGACAGCTTCCTTCGGAGAATTGAAAGGAAAAATAGCTGGCTCTGGCGTAAAGGAAAGCCCCTGTGTTCTCATCCATCAGGCTAGAGAAATATTCTATCTCATCCGAACCGAATTTCTGTGTATTCCGATGACACCTTCGCCCATGTCTAAAGCCGTGCGGAGGGATCCACGCGGGATTCGGTGGCGCTTTCGCCGATAATCCAGCGGTCTATAACGATGTCTATATCGTGGTTTTTGTATCGGTCAAGTTTTAAATCATATTCAATGTCTTGCAGCTGCCCATCAACTGAGCTTGTCCATAGCCTTTCTTTTGCCATCTGCAAAAAAGTTCGTGGTAGTGTCCTTTCTCACGGATTACAGGAGCGGTGAGTATAGACTTTTCATCTTTGTAGTTGGATTTTATCGCTTCTAAAATCTGCTCTTCGGTGTAGCTGACCAGCTTTCGCCAGTGGTGAGCGAGTAGGCATCTGAAACCCGCGCAAAGAGCAGCAGCCCAGGAAGTCTAAGCTCTGCAACAGTGCTCACTGTGGAGCGGGGGTTTTGTTGGTCGTTTTCGCTCGATGGCGATGACACGGAGAGCCCTTCTATCTTGTCCACATCAGGGCGTCCCAGACCACCCAAAAACTGGCGAGCACAGGCAGAAAGGTCCTCGATGTAGCGGCGCTGTCCTTCGGCGAAGATGGTATCAAACGCGAGGGAAGATTTTCCGCTGCCAGAAAGCTCCAGTGATGACTACCAGCTGGTTTCGGGGATTTTTGACATCGATGTTTTTCAGGTTGTGTCTGCATGTGTCTGCAGATTTCTATATATTCGTTTTGCTCCTTTTTTCGGCTTTTGACATTCTTTTATTAGATTTAATAATCCTACAAATTTACAACAAAAATTATACTACTCTGATGAAAATTTAATTATCTTGGGAACAATAATCATGGAAATAAGAAAGAAAACATAAGATATGCAAAAAGGTAAAAAGTAGTAAAGTAAGAGTGTTTATAAAAAGTTCTTCTTTTATTTGTGGTTTTGTAGTGGGTGTTCGGCACAGAGTAAAAAGAAATCTCAAAATAATTTAGCTTTTGAATTGTGTGTGAGAAATATATGGAATAGACCAAGGAATAAGACAAGAAGGAATAGTTATAGATAAAAATCAAATATTAAAATAGATTCTCTAAACTTCCAAAGAGTAATAAATTTTATAAATAAAAATGGATATCCTAACAAAGATAATATAGGAACATATATTAATGAAAAATGTGTCAAAGGAGCTGCTACAGTTGTTTTTGCTCCATAATCCTCAACATATTGTAAAGAATAAAGAATATAGAGATCTTTTAATAAAGGGAAGTAAAAAGGAAATATGAAAGAAGAAACATTATTATTAATAATGGATAAATATTATTGGCTATAAGTAAAGGAAAAAGTCTATATGGGGTCTGAAATTTTGGGAAACCCTGTATAAAAAGATCAGAGCAAAAAGTGATTCATTGAGAAAGGCTATTTTCACTCACCTCCTTTGAAAAACAGAAGATTTTTAAAAACCTGTGAAGAATGATGAAAAATAGCAGGGTTCGGCTATGTATGTCATCGGTTTTTGCGATAATATTATATATTGTCTTGCAGGACTGGTTTTGAGTAAATAGCTATTTCCCAGCGAGAAGGGATATTGCTTTTCTGGAATAGCAGTATATTATAATAAATTTGTTTTCAGCATTGTTTTTGGTTTTATCGGCTATTTGGTTGATAGTTGGTAATAAGGCGAATAGAATGCTGTTATTGTCCTTAATATTTTGATATATTTTATGTTTTTGGTGGTATCCATCAATATTGGTGTATCCTTATAGATCGTTATTATTAGGTGTTCAATGTTTTTATATTGGTTTTCATCTGTCATATTTGGTATTCATTGAAAATGAAAAATAAAATCATGAGAAAAATACCTTGTAATAGGGTTTATATTTATTTTAGCAGGATGGTAAAGCTCCTAATGAAATTTTAAGGATAAAGATATTGAGAAGTTATTTACTCTTTATTGTGATGAGGTTATAAATAGTGATAGAAGGATAGTAATAATGTTTTATTTGTATCAATGAAGGTAGTTGTAACGCTGATAGTTGTTCAATATCATTTTTAAATACTAAAAACTATTGATGAGAATAACGAAAAGTATGGAAAGTTTTCATACAAAGGTTTGAATATTTATGTAGATAGTAGGATTTCTAAAAAATATATTTGAGAACTGGATAGTTATAATAGTCAATTACCTCACTAACCGAAGAAGATTTCTTCCCACGAGAATTTATAGAAATGTGATTCACATAAAAAAGATAAAATTAGATATATAAAGATAAATTTTAAAGAAAGTATTCCTGAATGAAATGGAAGAGATAATAGATAAAAAATCCATCACATTTTCGTGATGGATTTTTATGGTTTTCTTACCAGATTTTGATTCTGCTTTTTCTGGTTTTAGTAGAGTTTGTCTCTTTACATTCAAAATGCCTCAGTGAAAGCATCACATTGGTAAGCGGAGCGAAAGCTCGGTAGAACCCCTGGTGAGTGCGGGTCTGTTTTCACTTTGGTTGATGAGGTACTGCTCTGTAGATTTAGTTCTCCAGTGATAGTAGCCCAGCTTAGAAAAATCTTTTGCTCTTGCATAACCGCTGATGACACCTGGATCTTTCTTTTAGATACATTTGAAGGGCATCGTAGGCGATAGCAACTCCACCTAAATCCGCGATGTTTTCACCCACTGGTAAAACACACCATTCACGAAACTTCCTTTCACAGGCTCGTATTTGCTGTACTGCTCAGCAAGTTGTTTTACTTTGATGTCAAAAATTTTACGATGTCTTGTTTTGTCCACCAGCTTGTTGAGGTTTCGTCTCCATCAAAAACGAGCTCCTCCGTCATCGAATCCGTGAGAAATCTCGTGTCCGATAACCGCTCCTATTCTCCGAAATTCACCGCTGGGTCAGCTTTGAAAATCAAAGAAGGCGCTTGTAGGATAGCCGCCGGAATATGATTTCGTTGTTTGTAGGGCTGTAGTAGGCGTTTCGTTTGAGGCGGCATTCCCCATTTTTCTTTATCTACAGGTTTTTCCTACTTTTTCTAGGCTTTTTCTCGTCAGCTCCATTCAGCTACATAAGTTAGAATAAAGCGAAGCCCGTTTTTAGGCGATTCTACTACGAGTTTAGAGTAATCTTCCCATTTGTTCGGGTAGGCTACTTTTTACAGAGAATTTGTGCAGCTTGTCTCAGAGCTTTAGTTTTAGTTTCGCTGGACATCCATTCTAGTTCGTTGATGTGCTTGTGGTAAGCCTTTTTCAGGTAACCTATGAGGATTTCCACTTTTGTTTAGCTCTGAGAGAAATATTTTTGAACATATAATTTTCCGAAAAGCTCACCAAGAACACTGTTGATTAGGCTGAGAGCTCTCTTTGTCCATAGCTCTTTGCTCTTTTTGTCCTTGTAGATATTTTGCTGTATCAAAGTTGATTTTATCCAATCTTTTGGTCAAGGCTCGATGCACTTCCAGAAAGGAGGCGAAGTTTTAGATAATCTTTGATTAGAGCGATATTATTACTATTGATGAATTTATCAAGGTTTTTCGTAATATTTCAGCTCGGATAGAATTACTCGGTCTGTGTTTACTCCCTGCTTCTTTCTTAGGTAGTTAGCCAAGTTTACATTTTTCACCAATTTAGAAAGTTCAGCGTTAGTTTTTGGGTTGTATCGCTTGTTCGCATCTCTTCCCTCTTCGTTGGTTAGAGTGGGCTTTTTACAAACTCTTTTCAAAATCTACGATTTTTCTGCGCTGTAGCATCAGCATTTTTGTAGCCCTAAAATCTGCACAGTAGAGAAGCCACATATGTATTCAGCGATAGTTTTAGTGTTCGCTTCATTTTCTTTTTGGTAATACCTCTTTTACCTAAACCCAAATGAGGCCCACCAAGATAAACGGCGTTCATTTTAGAGTTTTTAAGGTCGTGTAAACGCTCCATCCGTATAGCGGATTGTCACCAGCTCTTACCGCGCCTATTAGGTAGTTTTGAAGGTCTTTTCAGGTTTCTGATAGAGTCTTATCTCTTCTAGATCCTTTTCGATAGGTTTGATGCCGTCTGTGTTACGCATTTTGTCCATATCCATGTATGTAGCATACAAATCCTGAATCTGTTGTCCTTTCAGTTCCTTTTTGGTAGTTTTCAGAAAGGATGTTTTTAGATTTTTAGTGAATTTCTCATCCGTCTCTCTCAATTTCTTGAAAGAACCCCAAGTAGATTTGTCAGCAGGAATTACAGCAGTTTTCATCCATCCGCCGTCTTACATAGTTGTAGAAATCATCTTGCGGACGCACGGAAGTATCCATCAAATCATAGAGCAATCCCATGGTCATGCTGCTGGGCATGAGCGTGGTTTTCTCACTTCCATTACTTTTTGTTCTGTTGCACTTTTTCTGCGTGGAGCAGGAGGTAAGGAAATAAGCCCCTCGCTAAAAGCGAAATGCCTAATGATGTAATTTTTCATAATATTAAAAATTTAAGTTAATTATTATTTAGTTATAAAATATGTCTTTCGCTCTGTAAGAACTTCTTGTAAGAGGCGAACTCTACATGCCTGAATCCCAGATTTTCCACGAAAACTCCATACTCTTTCGAACTCTTCCAGTGGGATAAATCTTTTCACAGGCAGGTGTACTTGCGTGAGATACTTGTCCGGATGGTGATTACATCCACATTAGCATTTCTTATGTCTCTATGGTTTGGAAAACTTCATCTCTTTCTTCGCCCAGCCCCAGCATGATTCCTGTTTTTGTTCTTCGTTGTCCAGAGTCTTTCAGGTATTTTAGGACATCTAGGCTTCTTTTCTCATATTTAGCCCATTCTCACTTCTCGTGTCAGCCTTTTCACGGTTTCCATATTATGAGAAATGACCTCTGTGCCACTTCATCATTCTGTTAAGATGTTTTGTAATCCTTGGAAAATCAGGAATAAGTGTTTCTAGTGGTCTCGGGAGAAATTTCTCCTCACGGCATCTTACGTTTCTGCCCAGAGGATAGAGCCCATATCCTTCAAATCATCCCCTATCTACGGAGGTGATGACAGCATGTTTTATTTTCATTAGTTTGATGGAGCGGCTATCTGGCTCTTCCCAGTTTACATCCAGTGGCTTCCCAGTCTTTACTCCACAAAACCATAATGAACGGGTACATATATTCCCTAAAATCATAAGGTAGCTGTTCCTTCGCCCCCAGCAGTCTCCCATATTTGGGCAGGAACCACTTTGGCAGATGGTGTTCAGCTTATATTTATCAACCAATGAGCGGAGTTCTCGGTAGTCTCCCCTGTTGGGAGTTTTACCCTTATCCACTTGGGTTTATTAGTTATGGTGTTTGTTTCTGGAAACCCCTTTTGTTCATTATTTTTATTCGTTTTTAATAATTCAGCTAATATGTGCTCTCATTATCCTCACTTTCGTATTTGCAAACCGAAATATTCTAGAGTTTCTGCAATATCCTCCTCACTCTCAGCTCCCAATATCTTGCGGTAATTACCGTCCATGAAGCAATCGTGTTGATGATGCGCTGCTGCTGTGCTTGGAAATCAATAATTCTTCTGGAGATTTTTCAAATTCATACTTCTGCTAAAATTTTCGGTCAGAGTTTCTTGATCGCCAATAGTCTATCACTGAATTTTTGTGCGATGGTCAAAATCCAAGTTTTAAACTCGACTTTTCATCATATAAACCAGTTTTGCACAAACTTTGAAAACTACAACAGTAAGTTCATCTCGCATGTTTTTGTCTTGGACTTTTTAGAATAAAAACGACATCTTCCCAAAAATAGTTGATTAATTTGTTTGTGCTCTTTGCTTTCCTCTGTACTTTTTAGAAGTTTTATAAATCTTCTTTTCTTTTCAAAACATCAATTTGGAACAAATATAATAAAAAGATTGAATTTTAATGATATATTTGATATTTACAATAATTTGATGTTTCTTTAATGAAAATCAGTTAATTAAAAGTATAAAACTTTAAAATCAATTGATGTAATTCTTATCAGTTTTATTAATATATTTTGCAAACCAATTGATTAAAGGATCGAAAATATCTTGTTAGGCCCCTATAACTCAGTTGGTTAGAGTAGCTGACCATAATCAGCAAGTCCTTGGTTCGAGCCTGGCGGGCCACTCTAAAAGTCACTTACAGCAAATGCAGGTGCTCATATCTTTTGACGAAAATTTATGTTCGAGTGCGATGAATATCAAGCGAATCGACGAGGTCACAAATATTATTTGCGTGGAGTAGTCTGGGATGGGATGCAGTTTACAGGAAGTCTGCCCAGCCAGACTGTAGCTTTTGGGAATGGACCTCAGCACCCCGCCAGATTTTTCCTGCTGAGATAAGGGCGCCATCGGGGACCATTGCGGGAGTTTCTGGTTTTCAGATACATTTTGAAGCTAGGAAACAATTCCCCCGGCGATTCCTGGTGATGTTTTCGAGTAGTTACGAACGCAGCTGTTTTAAAGAAAAATCTTCATAAAGTAAAGCAGGGCGGTATTTCATTATAAAATTCGCTGCTTTGATAGATCTTGCTTTGGCGGATTATGAGCAAAATCCCATAGAATTCTCCTGCGAGAGCGCTTTACACACACGAAACTAGACATTACATACACATTGGTAGCGCTGCAAAGAGACTTCTCTCCCAAAAGAGAAAAAGACAGATCCAAAAATATGTTTGTTTGGGTTTTATCTATTGGCTCAAAGGAAGTGAAACATACCGGAAGACCATAGATAGAAACACTTCTCATTCAGAAATAGCCAATATAGAGGTTCTAAAAGCTGGATATCAACACGGAGAAACAGCAGAAGTATTCACCGAAAGACGTGCAGCAGAAAAGCAGAAATGCAGGGAGGAATCCACCGTAGTATTTCCGGGAAATGAAGCTGTTAGTATTAGGAGGCTTTCGGCGGGCACAAAAGGCAGTGGTTTCTGAGCTGTTTTACGTGAGGTTATCCCATTACTCCCGCATCGGATATTTTCACATTATTTGTCTAAACATAAACCTCTGGGAGTGAAAAGCTTTTCAGCAGAAGATGATGAATTGCAGTCACGACCGCCGTGATAGGAGCTGCCTTTGCGGGTGATTTAGGTATCACGGCTACTTGGGGCCTGGCATGGCTTTGAAAAACAGAGAGGATTAGGGCCCTTGCATTTATGTTAGGAACTTCCCATGGTGGTTGTCAAATGTCCGTAGCGGGAGGTCCCCCACGGCTGCCAACCAAAACAGAGCAGGCAGACCTTCTCTGTTGTATATGGACGAAACGGAGAAGCGGATACCCTTGTCATCGCGGCTAAGTCTCCTTCCGGACTGTTTTGCGGCAGCTTTCCAAGCGGTGAAACAGCTTTTGGAATACACCACGCCGGTTATTTCTTTCTTTTCTGATGGATATCTCGGAATGGTACGGAACCTGCTTATTCCAGATTTTTCAATCTGCCTGATATTCGTTCCTCCCTATATTACAGCAAGCAGATGACGCGGTATATCAGCTGCATGCAAGGGAAGCGGAAAATCTCTCCTGAAGAATAGTTGTCCCAGGTGTAGCAGGGAAAGAGCATGTAGTAGGAGGGCTGGAGAAACAAGACATCACGGGGCATGTAAGCCATTACGATATGCTAAATCATCATGGCAGAAATTACGAGCTGAAAAATTTGAAAATATAAGTGCATCTTATCCTCCTCATATAGACCAAGGGCAAACAGAGAAATCCTCAAGCTTTCTTTGGGTTCTTCTATGAAGTATCCGAGATGTTGCAGAAAAATCTCCTTGAGGTGAATGTTTGTCTCACATCTTCAGCTGAGAACTTGGCGCCATTTCCAAAAGACTTAGGCGAGGTGCTTGGTAATGAAAATCATCATTCCAGAAATCAATAACGGACAGCTTATTAAACTTATCCAAGATAACAGGTAAATGTGTGTATTCTTTTAACAAAACCAGGGAATTTTTATCCGCAGAGAGCAGAGCAGTTTGTCTTGGATAATAGAGACTAAAACCTTTTGGCAGAATTTTGCCACATCTCATCCTCATAAAAAGATTTATTTATGAAAAATTTTTGTCAGCATTCGCTTGCCTTTGTTTTGCTTGTTTCCGCGCAGCTCGTTCATATTAACGACGGCGAAAAAGATTACTTTGCTGGTGGATACACTACGGCTTTACAAACGCTGGAGTGGCGGAACTGGAGCGTAGCAGACCAACTATAAAGGAAAACCCCACTACCGAGTGATAGGCAAGGGCTACGTGCGTGATAGTGAAATGCTTTCGTTTAAGCAACATGACATTTACGAGCTACATAGACCGACTAGACAGGACTTCCGAGCTTCTATGTGCGGAACATCTCCTGAGGAAGCTACGAGAAGGCACTACGAGACTTTCTTTCTAATCATGATGATCAGACGCTCAGTGCTTTTATGACAAAGTTTAAAAGGAAACAAGGAACTTCCTGCACCTCTTGAGGATTTCAGGATATGCTCTCGGCCTTTATCACCTTAGGAATATGTCTCACCAGAAGCTGAAGGTAGGGAAGCCAGGATAAAAGCTATTGTTCTGGATAGACAGATGAATTCCTACCCTTTTCTTTCTAAAAGTAGTGGGCATAGAGACCAAAAGACCAAATTCGGTAAGATACAATGTCTGAAAATCATTCCATCTGTGATGAGCGGGAGGGTTTTCAGAGAAAAGAGGGCGTAATCATGGGTGACCAAATGACCGAAAACCATATCCCCGTGGAGATGGAGGCAAAACTCCTCGTGGTAGGCTCTCTCTGAAAGCCAGCATTTCCTCATTCTAATGTGAAATATCCGTTGGCTTAATCAACATAAAGATAAAACATAGTCCCCCTTTTCATCAAGGGGATGTGTTTTAAAGCTAAAAGGCAATCTTTCATCAAGAAGAAGGCTGGCCTTCAAGTGAAGTAAGAGTATCTTTTATTAAGAAGAAGACCATCTTCAAGCGAAGTGAAATAGTCTTCACGTGAAGTAGAGTATCTTCAAGGAAGTAAGCAAATCTTCATGTGAAGTAGAGCATCTCATCAAGAAGAAGACCTTTATCTTCAAGTGAAGTAAATAAATCTTCATGTGAAGTAAGCTAAATCATGTGAAGTAGCAATCTTCAAGTGAAGCAAGAGACTCTCGCATGGCAGGAGCGTTCCCAATGTGTGGGAAACGCTCAAGATGTAGGATTCCTTATTCTATTGTAAAGCTTGCACCTCATGTGGAACCATCTTCCCGGCATAGGCAATTCGGAAAGCTTCGGTGTAATGCGTATTCGTAAGGTTGCTGATGAGCAGATACACCTCGCCGTTTTTCTTGGCGGCAGCTCAGTTTTTCGTTCATCAGGCTGTAGCTTTTTCCTGTGGTCTGGCGTTCTTGGTAGCGGTAGATGGTTTGGTTATAAATGTTTTGGAACAGCTTGTTTTCCATCTTCGCTATGAACCATGAGCTCAGGTTCTCTGCCGTATATTTAGAAAACTTGCAGTAATACTTCCCGCCGTTGCAGGTAGGTGTATATGCCGCATGTGAGTGGTCTGTATGGAAGGCAGGTGCTTCTCTGCGGAGAGTTCTGCTTGATATCCACACAGAAATGATGTTCTCCGCCTTCCACTTCATGGGGCAGGTTCTTTACGAAGTCTATCATGTTAGTTCTGTATTTCGGCGGAAGACACTTGCTTTTAACATTGAAATTCCGAATGTTGTAAAGGAATACCCAGCCCATAGACAAACGCGCGCTCTTCGGTTAGACCGTTTCGCGTTTCGTCTCTCGGTTCTGCTTTTTACAATATAGGTCGGTGTTGCTAGGCGCACGATGGACTGGGCAAAATGTTTGCATAGATTTTATGCTGGATTGTTAAAGTTAAAACCCACATCCAGCCCAGGGTAGAAATAACTCCCATGCTGGAAAAACGAATCCAAGAGATACCTGATAATTCTTCAATCTACGGAGAAAACTGAGAAGTTATAGCTCCAAAACACCTGTGTGATAGCGCCGGGCGGTTGCGTGCTGTTAGCCAGCCGTGCTTTTCGCTTGCAGTTCCCACGCCCACGCCGGTAGTCCCTATGGGGGAGAGGTAGCTCAGGTTTATTTCTCCTCCGGCATTGTTCCTGCGCGCATATTTCGGTAGAGTTCTACTCGGTTCCAGAGGTGCATGCTCTGTCCCCTGCGCCAGTAGAGAGCAGAATGAAGCCTTGTTATTAAACTTGCTGATAGCTGGCACTCACCACAGAAGTTTGTATTTCGTATTGTCTCTACAGCGGTAGGGCTTCCAGAGAAACCATTCGCCCCGGAATTTCTTTCTAAAAATCCCGCCTGTAGGCGCCTCATATTTCCGTTCGATAGCTATATTTTCCTTGGTAGAAAACATTACTCTGATTCTTCGTGGTCTCGTAATTGTAGCGGTACTCCAGATGCAGCGGCATTGGTCTGGAAATAGCTTGGAAAACCCTCACTCCCTGAAAGTACTGTTCAGACCAAGAGAATTGGTGAGAAATTCTGCCCCCTCAGCCCAGAGATTCTTGCCTTTTCTTTGAGGAAGCTGTACGAGTTACTGGACAGCCGCAAAGGCATTCTGCCCGAACCTTCTGTAAGGTGGGACCTTGACGACTTTCAATCTATAGAGCTGAGGTTCTGCTAGGTATATTCAGGAGAGTTGTGGTGTCACTGGGGAGTCATTCATGTGTCAGTCCCGTCGGGTAAGATAAGGGCCTGCCCCGATCACCGTCCCACCCTTGAGCGAGATGTCGGACTGTACGCCGCGAGGCCCCTCGTCTTTGGAGATCCAATCCTGAGAACTGCTGCAAGAGTTCATCTATGTTTCTAGCGGGAGAAGCCATATGCTATCTTTTGGTAATGACTTTGGTATTTTCTGAAACTTTCTTAGCGGGAGTACTGCGAAATTTCCGAATAATGAAATCTCATCGACTTTCCTTTTCCTGCGCCTGAAAATGAATAATATTCACTAATAATAAAACAACTTAATAACTGTTTTCATAAAGATTAATTTACAGGCTGCAAATATAAATTATTTTAGAATTGGTGCTACATTTTTAATTTCTTTAAATAAAACATTACCTTTTGCATTGTGCAACACGCAAGACCATTTACGATGAATTAGAGTTCCAAAACCGTCTGTGCGAGATTGCCTCATGCAGTATTCTCCTAAAATAGCAGCGGAGATTTTAGAAACCAAGCCTCAGCAAATAGATGTGGCTGTATCTCTCCTGAAAAACATCCGAATTTCTGCAGTTCTTATGAGAGTGAAAATGCTATTCCTTTGATGAATACGAAGACATAGAAGAAGAACTCCGGCCTCATGCTGATAGAAAATTTCCGCTTGGATGCAGGAGCTTATTGAAAGATAAAAAGAATAACCGAGCAGGTAGGAAGGTTGCAGTCTTTCTTCGCAAAATTCGGTGGAGATTTTTCCTTATCTTCTGCGGAGGTCAGAGATTTGAATTGTGCAAGAAAATTATTGATAAAGATTTCAGCGGTTTTCAATCGTTTTGGAGAAGTGAAAAACGACGCACTCCATCATTACAGCGAAAATAAGAGAAGAAATTTCTTTTGGCGAAACGCGCTATTCAGGAGAATTTTTAATAAATCGCTTACGCACTATGCCCAGCAGGATGGATGAAATCCGCGAGCATCATAGATGACCAAAAGGGTTTTGGGCTGTAAAATCAGTGTTTAAAAAGGGTTTCGCAGGGTTCTCAGCATTTCTAAAAACGGTTCTATTACTTATATCCAGCCCGAAAGCGTGGTAAAATATTACTATCAGCTGAGAGAAAGCGAGGAAAGAGAAAAGAAAGAAATAGACCGGATTTTTAAGAAAACTAACAGCAGAAATCGCTAATTTCAGCCGGAAAATTATTCAGTTATCAAAATATATTTTCAGCCTTGATATTACGAGAGCAAAAGCTTTGTTTGCCCAAAAAGATAAATGGCGTTTTGCTCAAATCAACAGACACAAGTCTCTGAAACTCATTAATGCCTTTCATCCTCTGCTTTGGATACAGAAGATAAAGCAGAAAATAAGAGATATTTTCCCAAACGCTGGAACTCACACAGCAGAACAGACTAATCTTGTATATCAGGGCCTAATGCAGGAGGGAAACTCATTACCCAGACTGTTGAGTCTGCTGCAATTGATGGTTCAGTCGGGAATTTTGGTGCCGTCCATCCCAAAAAGTGAAATGTCTTGACAAACTCATGACGGATATAGGGGGATAAAATCAATCTAATGGAAAATCACTTATCTACTTATTCTCTCGGCTGAAAAATAGAGTAAAATAGTGCGGGAAGCAGATGAAAATACCCTTCTGCTGATAGATGAGTTTAGACAGGCTCAGACCCAGAGCTGGAGGGCTTTTGGCAGAGGCTTTTCTGGAATATTTTGTATGAGAAAAAGAGTTTTGCCATCATTGCACCCATTATACCAACATAAAATTGGTAGTGGAGCAGCTCCCTCACGCCCAAAATGCGGCAATGCTCTTTTGATGAAGAAACGCTGGAGCCCAATGTATAGCTGGAAATCGGGCAGGCAGGGAAGTTCTTTACCTTTGAAGTAGCAGATAAAATCCCGAGATTCATCATCAATGCTGCCAAAAGAAAGTAGAAAGAGAAGTGGTAGATTTAGACAAAAACCATTGTAAAGCTCCAGCAGGAAAAATTTGAGGTTGAAAAATTAAAAATCCCAATTGGTAGAAAACAGAAGTTTACACAAAATAAAAAGAAAATCTGCAAAAACTAAATGAGCAGCTCCAGCAGAAGCTCTCCAACTCCAAAAGCTGTGTGCTATGATGAACACAGAAAGCTGCAGTTTGACCATACAGACATATATAGACAGCTATGCGAAGGGAAACTCGAAAAGAAGTAGTAGATTTTGTGAAAATCTTTGGAACAAGAAATATCGTAAGCAGGAGTTCCGGATAAAACCGAGGCAGAAAAACTGGAAAATCGTCAGACGAAAAGTTTCAGGAGCTTAAAAAAAAGACTCTGTAATACAGAATATAGCAAAAAGAAGAAAAAATACAAGAGCAGAATAGAAAGGAACGGGCATTGTGGTCTTCAAAAATAGGTCATGTGGGCGTGTATCATAGAAGTACCAGCATAGGTACGATAGAAAAATAGATGCCAAACAATAAAGTAACACTCAACTACGGACTTTACAACGCAGATAAGTAGATGAGTTGGAAAGAGAGTGTAGAAAATAAATATTAAAAAACAAACAAAATGATTCTTGACACAGAAGTATTTCTCACCGATAAAGAACCTGAATATTTCGCCACACTTTAGAGGCAAATGAATACGTTGCTACGAAATGCTTTCCTCCGAAGAACATATGATTTTTAGGGGAAGAACTTACTCCTTTTGATAGTGTCTGTAGTACCATCGGGCAGACCTTATCATAATGATTTTTCAAGCGGAATGGACTTTGTTTTCTGTATCAGTAATCAGGTTACAGCACCGCCATCGCCAAAATATTTTTTATGAATTGGAAGAAGATTAGAATATCCAAAACCCTCAACAATGAGTTGACCTTGGCAGAAAGAGGGCGTTCTAATGCTCAATGCCGCTTACCGTGAGGGCGCATCAGCTTAACCTCGCATGGGAAGATTTGGTTGTATCAAATTCACAGATTTCATTATTCAGCAAGTTTCTGAGAAGAAAAGAAAATGTAGTTTTGTGCCGTGGGGAGCTTTTGCGCGCAGAAAAACTAAACCCGACTGATGAAAAGCATTTCGTAATTCAGTCTGCCCATCCATCGCCTTTTCTGTGCATAGGGATTTTTCGGAGCCGTCCTTTTCTGTAATTAATGATTTTTTGGTTTTCTAAAGGCAAGTTGCCCATTCGCCGGTAGTTTCGGGAGTTATTTTAGTTTAATTTTTGTTGAACTTTTTCCAGAGAAATCTTCCATCTGTTGAAAACTGCCCGATTTGTATTTCACAGGAATAGGGTTTTTACTGTGTGTTAAGTCTCGGTCTAGTATAGACAATTCCATCACTTCTTGCACCACGGCTATATCGGCGGAGTATTCTTCTTCTTTTTTACTTGAACGAAAGTGATACCATTCGTTGTTGTTCCAAAAATTGGTTTTTCACCCCACCTTAAAACAACGAAAGTAGCTTTTCCTGCATAGTTTTTCATCAGGGAGCTTTTAGAACGTTGTGTGAACAGCTTTTCATCAGTAACGAAGAGAAATAAAATTCCAAAAATATTTTTCATAACGCGGATATAAAATAAAACGAAGCAAAATAATAATTTCCTTCCGAAGTTTGCGTAAAACATATGCCTTAAAATACTTTTGTAAAGTGGAGATAAAACTATTTTTTGTCGGATATTTACGCATAATGGATATTATAAAGACATCAGCGATCATTCATTTCTTTGCGAAGAGTATTTTCCTTCGATCAGATGGTGCTTCTGCAACAACCCGCCCTTAAATCTCTTTCTGGCGGTAGTTTTTTTCACCTGACCTTTTGTCCGCAAGGTAGGGCATTTTATCGAAAATAGTTTCAGGACCGTTCCAAAAGCCTGCGCGTAAAAGTTATATGATAGAGGCAGGTGTGCATAATGCTGTGGTACATTTCTTGTGCCGGTTTTTAGCTCATCTTTATCAAGGATATTTTCTTTCTGGCGACACCCGAAGAGCTACTACCAGCTTTTGGACTCTATTGTTTCCATTTTTCGGGCAGTAGTTTCATAAACTGATAGATACACTGCTGCGTTCCGTAGAGAACACTTTTGTTCTGAAAAAACGACCATCATAGAGTAACTACTAGGCGATATACAATGTCGCGAAACTCCCTCGGTTATGCCTATTCTTTTTGGTGTGTTTTATGCTTGCGGTGTTGGTTTCACGGTTTTAGATACATCGTGGCATTTACGGCAAAGTTATTCTCCTTATCTTCCGGAGATACGAATACTCGGTGTAGTCACCGGACTGCATGTTTGTCTAAAAGCCTGAAAGTAGGGCGACTGGATAGGCATCAAAAATACGATATAGAGGGACGATACAAGAACAAACCTGTTGACAACCAAGATACAAACTTGATAAAACCGTCTCTACCATCCCCAGTATTTATGACCCGTTGAGCACAGAGATTAAGAATATCCAGATATCGTGTACGAGGGGAACTACCGGCGCATCAAACGGGCGTGGTGTATTTTAATATTAAATCTTCAGGTTTATAGATGATGAGTTCTATGAAAGCTGAAAAAGATCAACCTGGTTTCTGATTATCTGGAAAGATACGGCACAGACAAAAAGCTCGAAAGAGAAAAACTCTAACGGACAAAGTGGTAATCAATGGAAAACAATTAACCAACATAGGTGTTTTATGGATTTATACGCTCAACTATCTCCAAATAATCCCATATTTCCAAAAGGATATCCCCGTTGGCGTGCCAGATGGAAATCACCAGGTAGCATGCCGTTGGAGATTTACTGCTTTACCAACAAGGTTGGGATGAAGGATCACGAGCAGATACAGGCCGATATTTTGACCCACATCCTTACCGCTGCCGCCGAATTTGATTTGGAAGTCATGCAGATGACACTAAAATAAACCCTCAGTCCATAAAACTGAGGTTTTTTTCTTGTTTTACAGCTTTCATCATCTAGAGCATGTTCATATCATTAAAAGCACTTTCGGATGATGAAAGCATATAAATATCATCTCAGAGCATGTTCATATCATTAAAAAGCATATTCGGATGATGAAAGTTATTACAAATATCATCTCAGTTATTATTTATATATCATCAAAAGCACATTCGGATGATGAAAAGCCCTTTGATGTTATTTACTCGAAGGCTTTGTTTTGCTCCTTGTTTTCTTGTTTTTTTCTCGGTTTAGCAAAAACTGCTTCAGCTCACGATGTTTGTCTTCATATCCATCTATATTAACACCTGCCTTATAGCCTGTGTAGGCATAGTCATTTAGGCATCTTGGTGGTTGTCATGTCATGGTGATTTAGCATTTTTTTAGTTTCATAGTGTTAGAATTTCTAACTGTTTAGATAATTTCACAGAGTCTTCGCTGTTAAAATCTGAACTCGTGCTAGTTCACATCCCGAGAAGCAAGATTGGGCATGGATTTTCATAAAATCATGGCCACTTTTTATTGATGAAAAGTTTATTCTGCTCATTTTACGCGTCCATACCGGATGTTCTTCCCTCTGGTGACAGAAAGAGTGTTCAACGGACCTCAAAGGCTTGTTCTAATTGTTCATCGCTTGTTCCAGTGCATTTACTAAGGTGATTCAAGTGAAAGCGTTTAAATCTAAGACCATAATATTTTAATTTTTAAGATTAATGGAACATAGAAATCTTTTCGAAACTAAATTAGCATATTTTATCCTCTCGAGGAATAAAAACGCAGCTCCCGACCCATAAAAACGCCCCAAAGAAGTCAAAAATAAAAAATCCGCTTCCGCTCGGTTATTTGTTTTTATCTTTGTCCATGACTACGAAAGAAGACAAAAGGCCTATCTGGATAGATGCTTATGCAACGATTTTCAGAGGGTATTATGCCTTTATTAAAAACCCAAGGTTGTCCAGCAAAGGGCTGGATACTCCTCGGCGATATTTGGTTTTACAACCACTTATTGAACTCATAAACGAGAAAATCCACCACACATTTGGTTGTGGTTTGACAATGGCAAAGATAATGTCCGCACCGAAGATTTTTTCCGAATAGTCAATAGAGCCGAACTCCCGAAGCGATAAAGCATAGTCGTGCCGCATATTCACCAGATTTTTGGAGGCGATGCATATTCCTATTTTGTGAATGGAGGCTATGAGGTGATGATGTGATAGGAACCACGCCGTGAAGGCAGAAAACAAGGCTATCAGGTCTTTATGGTTGCCGCCCGATATGATTTGCGCAGCTCGTTACCGAGAATATTAAAATTTACAAACCAGCTACCAAAGGTGGCGTGGTGGAGATTTTGGGAGTTCCAGTTTTAGAAAATACGAGACAAGACCCTAAACAAGTGATAGATTTCCTTGAATGATGGGTGATGCGGTGGATAATATCCCTGGGCTGGAAGGCGTAGGAGAGGAAGACTCACAAAGAAATTCCCTCCAAGAGTTTGGTTCTATGGAAAATCTTTATGAATACCGATAAACTCACAGGAAAACTCATGAAAAGGTAGAAAAATACCCGAAGAGAGAGGGTTTTGTCAAAAGAAACTGGCGACCACCCTACGGATGTTCCAGTGGAGTTTTGAACACGAGAAATATCATTTAGAAACGCCTGATTTTCCGAAGCTGAAAGAGATATTTGATGAAATAGAATTCAAACGATTGTACGAAAATTCATAGAATTTTCCCATTCAGAGGCGGAAAACCAAGCATCAGAGACGAGAAAAAGTAAACACCGAAGGTAAAAATGCTATTGGGGAAGCCGTTCAGCTGATCTTTTTTTGGTTAATTATGAGGATTCGCAGGAGGCTGTTTTCCTCTTATGCAGGAATAGAAACACGGATCATCTTTATCAATTATTGATAATGAAAAGGCTCGAGGATATTGGTAGAATTTATTAACAAAGGCAGTTTGTTTTGATACGGAAAACGACTTCTGCTAATGAATTTGAAGCGGAACTATTGGGATGAGTTTTCACCGAAAAGGTTTATGCAATATGTTCCATTCTGAAAATAGAGAGGAAGCGCTGGCGGTGCTGGATATTTTCAAGCCATTTTTTGAGAGCGAGGAGATTCTGAAGATAGCTCACAACTTTAAATTTGATTATAAAACTCGCCCAGTACGATGTGGAGATTAGAGAGCGCTTTTGATACGATGATAGCTCATTATCTACTGAACCCAGACGACTTGGCACGGAATGGACTATTTATCAGAAATTTACCTAAAATATCAGCCCATATCCATAGAAAGTTTGATTGGTAAAAAAGGCAAAAACCAGGAAAAACACTGAGGGAAGTCAGCCTTGAAACTCAGACCAATTATGCGGCGGTGAGGATGTGGATGTTATTTCCAGCTTTTATGAGGTTTTTCTTCATTGTTGAAAAGGAAAATCTAGAAGAACTATTCCATAAAGTAGAAATGCCGCTGATGAAAACTTTGCAAGATGGACAGTGGGTATTTGCTCGATAAGACTGTTTAGGAAAGTGTGGATTTAGAAACGACCTCAAGGAGCTGGAACACATTTTGAAACCTTTCTGGGCAGGAGTTTAATATGAACTCTCCCAAGCAGTTAGGGCGCGAAATTTTTTGAAAATTAAAATTAGACCCAAAGGCAAAAAGACCAAAACAGGGCAGTATTCCACATCGGAGGAGGTTTGCAGAAACTTCTGTTTATAAAACACGAGATTATTCAGCACATTCTTGAAATAATACCGAACTTTTAATACTAAAACTAAAAATCTACTCATGTAGATGCGCTTCCATCTGAAATAGAACCAAAGGATAACAGGGTATACCACTTTTCGCAGACTGTTTGCGGCTAATGGAAGGTTTCAGCTCAAATCCTACTCTGTAGAATATTCCCTATCAGAACGGCCAGAGGACAGCAGATTCGTGGAGTTTTCGTGGCGGAGGAAGGTAAAAATAATTTCAGCTGATTATTCGCAGATAGAACTATGCCGATAGCCGAACTTTTCTGGCGAGGATATGATAAAAGCTTTCCAAAACGGCGAAGATATCCACGTTTCTACAGCTTCTAAATTGTTCAAAATTCCACTTGACCGCCAAGTAGATAAAACCCAGCGAAGCCGGGCCAAACCGTGAATTCGGGATTATCTAGGGCAGTGAGCTTGCATTTTATGGAGCAGACGGGGCTTTTCGCTAGAATGCTGGAGGCCAAACAGATGATAGACCCCGCCCACGAAAACTATCCGAAACTGAAACCTTCATGACCGAGCAGGTGGAAAAAGCACGAAAAACGGTGGCTTTGTGGAGACTATTTTAGGGCAAAAGACTTGAAGGACATTAATTCTAATAATTTCTGTGGTGAGAGGACACGTCGAGAGAAATGCCGTAAAAGCCTATCCAAGGGAGTGCAGCCGATGTCATAAAAGTTAGCGATGATAGACATAGACAAAGTTTCTTGTCCAAGGGCGGTTTTTAAAACAAAAAATGCTCTTGCAGGTTCATGATGAACTATTGGTTGAGGTGCCAGAGGAGGAAATAGAACCGATAAAAGCCCTGATAAAAGAGAAATGGAATCCGCAGTGAAGACAAAAAGTTCCTTTAATCGTGAAGTATGTGGAACAACTGGTTGGAGGGCACATTAGAAAAAGATAGGTTTGGATTAACTTAAAAAATTTTTATATTTTTGAAAAAAATAAAAATAGATTAAGAAAGAGTTTTTTAATTCTTAGATGTTTTTCGTGGAATTTATTTTCAGCACAGAAAATTTTTTAGACCAGCCCTGTCGATGTATCAACCGACGCAGACACGCTGGTGGTTCCTGATAGGATTTATGTTTCTGCCACTCCTAAACGAAGCGATTCTAAAAAATAAAAAGTCGGTAGAGACAGGAGAAGCAAAGAAACTTCAAAAGAAATTAAAAATAAATATAGACAAGGATTTATCAGTTTGGGATTATTCTATAATTATGATTTTTAAAAGGATGAACGTTAAAACTAAAAATATTCTTTCAAAGAGATGTTTACACTGGGAAATGTCAATATCAGCTTTGGAGGAAGCAGGATTTCACTTGGAAGTAGAAAAGTAGAATATTCTAAATCTAAGGAACTTTTATTAGAATTAAAGTCAGAAGCTGTAAAAGATCAAGAATTGCCGATAAAATTTGGCAAAAACCTCTAACCAAAAAGAAAGGAAGCATTACTTTCATGCCAAATTATGGAGGAATAGGAGATTATGGTTCAATCAATGATGGATATTCCCCCCGAGCCAAAAACATACAAAAAGAAGGAGCTTCAGAAGAGTTTAAGAAAACTGATATTAAGAAGATAAAATTCTTCACAACTGTTTATGTAAAATAACACTAGACTAAAAAAATCAAGAATAAAGGACATGTTCTATAAGGAAATCTTTTGGGAGCAGTCTTTTTTGTATGAATTTTTTCATGAAATTTTTAATCATCATTCCCACGCATAACGAGAAGAAAAAATATCCTCCTCACGCTAAATTCTAAAATCATTAAGGGTTTCAGGTGATTTTACCCGTCATCGTAATGACGGCTCCACGGATGGAAACGTGAGGGGAAATGGTAGAGGACTGCAGACAAGAAGCAGTTTCAGCTCATTAATTTAAAAATCCCATTCGCCTGGTCAAAGCAGTGTGGTTTCTTTAAGATTTATTAAAGGTCTTTCTTCAGAATTTAGACGATTTTGATGTAATCTGGTAAATTTGATGCTGATATTATCTTCCGAGAATTATTTTGAGGAAATCATCAGGCTTATGAAGAAAATTCAAAGCAGGAAATGGTTTCCTGGGTTTAGTTTATATTAAAAAGATGAAAACTGGGTTTTTGAGAATATTTCCTAAAATCATGTAAGGAGCTCCAACAAAATCATATCGCAAGGAATGTTTTCACAGATGGGAGGTTCGGGAAGTTTTGGTTGATAATATCGATGTGGATGCTCGCTGTGTGTGGATATTTCAGGTGATTACGAAATCCCTTTGGGTAAGCATCTGCGCCCTACGGCATATAATACAAAAAATGTAAGAGCAAAAGTTTATGAATATTTCTATAACATTGGCTGGATTTTCCTCTGCATTTATCTCTTCGGCGAAGTCTTCCTTTAAGAATAGAAGTCTTTTCGGAATTCTTTTATCACGATGAAAAAAACTTTCTCCTGAGCTAAAACAAGACAGAAAACTCTCCTCCAAGAGGAAATAAAATACATAAGAAACCTGTGATGGAGAGAAATTTTAAAAAAAATCAAAAATTTTGTGAAAAACAAATGTTTTATATAGAAATAGATACTAATGCCGAGATTGCGGAAAATTTTCAGAATTAACCAAAAATTCAGAGAAATTTTCAGTGGATTTTATTTTCAAAAAAATCTTGAACAGCTGGATTCTTCAGAAATAGAAACACTATAGAAACTGGAGCTCCGAAATCTTTTTGTGAAAAGCTGAAAGGAAAGTCGACGATTTATGATAATAGAACAGCGCACCGTTATTTCATGTTTTTAAAAATCACGAAAATTCCTGTGTATGGCCTGGTCGCTAATCTTAATTTTATAGAAGTCATGAAGAGTTTTAAGGAAAAAATATCTTGAGAAAGACGCCTTTAGAATGAAACTGTTTCTGAAAGAAGGCTTGTCCAAATCGGAAGTTTATAAAAAACGCAAAAAAGCTTTGGGTTCTGATGAAAATTTAAAAAAACCCGAATATAGAGCGTCGAAAAAGGAAAACCCATTTCGGCTCGTTTTCTTGGCAAAGCCGAAACTGCCGAAAATCAGAGGAAAAAACTCATCGTAGTTCCTGGGGAAGTTTCTCAAAACGGAGAGATTATTTCAGAATAATGGAACAGCTGAAAGGATTTAAAAAGATATCTGCACAGAATCATTTTTCTGAAAGGCAGGCGAGGAGAATCGTGAAGATACAAGAATTGAAAGTAGCTACCACAGAACATAAAAATAGAATATTTCCTGAGAGAGAATTCCTAAAAATATTTTTTGAAAATTATCTAGAAAGAGCGGATTTCCTCTGGTGTCCTCTGAAAAATGAAAACTTTTTCGGCGTGGAGGAGTATTTTATGGAGAAACGAAAATGTCAGGAACATCGGCGATGCGGTCAGATTTATGAAACCCTGCGGTGCTTCCTGGTGGGATATTTGTCTCGATGTCTATCATTAAAGAAAACGAAAATATAGAGTGATTTTTTTCGATTCCATGAATATTTCTGAAAATTCTTTTGAAAAATTTCACAAAAGAGAAAATAGTTTTACAGTTAGAGAAAAATTATTTTAAATTGAAGCAAAATTTAACGAAAAATAATGAAAGATACTCAATCTGGTGTTGCACTCCGTTTTCCGTTCCTGGTGTTTGTGATTATATTTTGGGAAGCGGAATTATTCTTGATGATTTCTATGCTTTCTTCCAGCTTGTGGCGGCACCTGCGGAGGATTTTTGCATTTCGCCCCAAAGTCAGTTTTCAGGAAAACCAAATTCTTCATGAAAGGTCATGGCGAGGAAAGCATCATCACTAAGGTAAAATATCTATCTCTTTGCGGGAGCTTTTTCTGGCAGTTTCCAAGGCGACAGGGGAGCATAGATGCGGTGGTTTATTTCGGTCGCAGTATTTTTCGCGCAGCATATTCCTTTGGCATGCCCTGATGGCGTCGTTTTTGTCCGTTTCGCAGGGACTTCTGTGGGGACGATAGGCGGCTCTTACGCCGATAGTTGCGGTTTTTGCAGAAAATAGCGAATAAACGATATCGTCGTAGTGGCGGCGAGTTCGTTTGGTGGCGCTAAGTGTTTGGGGACAATCTTCTTTTATTTCCCGGACACGACTATTGCGGCTACACAGGTCTTGTTATTGTGGACAGTATACAAATTCGGAACTAATATTATGATTGCTCTTCCGCGGCGGTGATTGCGGCGGTGATTTTCATCTTTTTGGCGGAAATTCTTCTTCGTTTTAGAAAGTCAAGCTTCTGGAAGTCCTTCCATTTGCCCATTTTCCATATTTATTGGTGATTGTGCTGTTTTGGGTGTGAATACTATGCCGATTGTGGAGTTCTATCAGCGGAATCATTTGTGGTATTTCGGCAGGAAGCCTTTCTTTACCGATTTTCTAAGAAAATTCACGAAGGTTTTTCTTGACATGAATGAGATTTTTCTTTTGGTCACCGACTGGCGGACTCGCGGAATTGTAGAAAAATAGGTGAATTGCCATTTTTGCTAACAAACAAAACAAATGGATGCGCGGGCAAAAATCGGCCTATTTCGGAATGGGATTTTTAGCTCACGATGCGGCGATTATGAACAACACGATTGCGATGTTCTTTCAGGAAAAAGTTGCAAAAAATATCACCGAAAATATAATTCAAGTCCCAAGTTTTCGGCATCAGTACTAGATATTTTCTCCCTGTATTGTTCAAGGAATTCTCCTTATGGAGCGCAAGTTTTGATTTTAATAAAACTCGAAGGAGAATAAAAATTATTTAGAAATGTTGAAAAATGCTTGGGTATTTGGTATTTCCTGTTCATTTTGTAGGATTGTTTATCATCTCACAAAGAAAAGGAGACAAAATCACTAAAAATAATATGAAGATTACCTTTCAGATGCGGCGAAACCAGTTTATAGGTTTTAGGGGATTTTAGAATCCTTATTTTGGTTTTTCAGTTGGTTTTTTATTGGTTTAAAAAAACACCGAGAAGCACGAGCCTTGTCGTTGTAGAATTGTAAATGAAAACGCGGGAAATGAGTTGGTTTTTATCAGAATTTAATCCAAAATGAACCCTACCGCAGAGCAGTGGAAAATATCGGTTTTACAGAAAGGCAGTCAAAACCATTCTGAATTATAAAGAGCTGGTCGGCGAGCAATTCTCTCAAAGAGCGGTTACAAATGGTTGGTCACGCTATTTCTCCTGAAAAATTGCGGTACAGGAAGTGCATATTTCTGTTTCCAGAGAAAAACAGGTAAGAAAATACCTATGCACCACTAAAAAAGAACTAAAAATATCAGGGAATTCAATCCTGATTCTGTCTAGTGAAAGATTGGGAGAATATGGTTCCTGCAAAACAAGCTGAAGCGATTATTAAATACAAAACTATCTCTGGCGGGAGTTTCCGAAGCAAAGAGAAATTTAGGAATGTTTCATCATTAGCTCAGAAAATTAACAATTTGGCTGGCACTCACTTCTTGATTTGCCTGAAACTGCACCTACTCGCTCCAAAATCAGCAGAAAATAAACCCAAATAGAACACACTTATTTTTGGACCTGCAAATACTCTAGATGTGCAGGGCTGAAAGATTAGGGTTTGAAGAGAAAAACAAGCCCAAGTAACGTAAATTACAGGGATAAAATCTGAAAGGAAGTTTTAAAATCTGGAAGATATTGAAACGTTTAGATTTCACATGAAAATTCCAAGAGCTGAAGCTCTGGATAAACCCAACCGAGAAAAGAAGAACCTGCTGGGAAGCTGGTGGGCAACTGAATAAAACAGATTTCTAAAATAGACCTGAAACAGTATTACTAAAACAGTTGGTAGAATTTAAGCTTAATATATGGCGGTGTTAATATTTAGGGCTAATGAAAGAAATTAGAGGATTTGCCGATAAACAGCAGATTTGAAACTCTATACCGGATAAAGACTTCATAAGTGATTTAATTTCTCCGCCAGCCCGATGGATATTTCTAAATCCAGAACATGCTATCACAGATGTCAGAGGATTTTCTTGAAAACGCATCCATATTTCCGAAAATAATAATATGAAAAAATTATTTTCACAGAGTGAGTTTTCCCATCAGAAAAGAGATTTTTTAAGAAGATAAAAGCTACCCTGGAGGAAACTAAAATGAAAATGTGGCTTGAATATTTCACGTGCAAGGAGCGAAAAAACTCATACTTTTTTTGTTTATTGTAGTTTGTTAGAATCAGCGATGAACTGTTTCAAACCATTATCAGTCAAAGGATGATTCAAAGATCTGGTGGTCAGGCCAGAGGAGAAGTTACCACATCTGCACCTATTTTATAATAATTTATGATATGCATAGGGTTTCGATAGAGGCTGCAAGCATCTTAGTTTCAAATAGATAGCTGTCATAGATTGCCTGGATGTTCTATCAGCTGGATGTTGTCTGTAGAAATATCATCTAATCTTCCTAAAAGGTGAAATGGTGCGCCTGCTTTTGCTGCCAAAAGAGTTTGTCCAGCAGAAATACCAGTGTAGTTGCTTTATCCCATTATCCGCGAAATATTTTATCGCTTTTTATTCCGTCTTTGTCATAGGGATTTTACCATTCGCTCGTGTAGAGCGCTCTTTTCCTTTCTTTATCACACCTCAGTCAGTAGAGAGCACCTCGGCAATTCTACATCATCAATCTATTCATAATGCTGTAGAACAGCTTCTTTCCCTATCCCTTCTTTGCTGGCAAGGAAGGATTGGTTAACCCATCCAAAATACCAAGGATTTTGGGCTTCTCTGACGGTTCAAATTTGCTGTGTCAATAAAAATTTCATCTTTCTTGATTTTAAAAAAGGGTACGAATTTAGCGTTTTATTCTCAATGAGCAAAATTAGTCTTCTTATATAGATGATTTGCCCGTCTCCAAATATACGCTGTTCTACTTTTTTTCCTTGGTTTTGCCTTTTGGGAGTTGTTTTTGGTCGGCGGAAAGGCGTGTATTTTTCATCTTGTTTCCCTTTTGAGATGATTTGTTATTGTTCTTCCCAGGGTTTTTCACGGACGGTAAAGTCTTCTTTGCTGAAAACTTCGGTCATGTTCATATTCATTACCATGGCGACCATCAGGGCAACAGCAAACCATCGCTACATCAAAAGATTGACCACCACACTCAGCGGGTCAGCGTCTTCTTTCTCGCTTGAAAATAGAACCTTCGGCGTTCGTTTTTCATATCTTGCCTTTGTTTGGGTTAGAATTTGTGCCACATAGTCCAGATTGTTATGTTGGCGTACCATCTTTGCTTGAATTGCAGGGTAATCATTCCGATTAACCGATAACCAAGCCCACTACCGTAGTAGCGAAACCACCCGCATGTTGTAAGTTATCCAGATGTCGCCCGAAGAAAGACCCGTGAGGGCAGGGCTCATCGCGATAAGAGTCCCTATAAGTCCTAACACAGGCCCTACTTTCTTTTGCGCAGTTTTTAGAAGTTGCGATATCTTTTTCGGCTTCGTTTTCAAAAATTAGAAATCATAAAATCTGAATAAGCATCATTCGGCGAATGTGCGAGCAATGGGGTAAGATGGCGCGGATGTAGAGCGAGTCGTTCCTCTGGGAGAAGGTTTCAGCTCGTCTATATTTTCGGCGGATAGGTTTTGGTGGGCATTGTTCAGAGCTTTATCGTTCTTGAATTTGGTTACAAACTGATTGTAAAACTCCCTGTAAGAAGAAGAGCGCGAACGAAAAGTATAAGATGAATAATAACATATCTGGAATAAGAAGACTATTTGCTACCCGTGAATAAAAACCTTGATATTGTTTCCATTTTTATAACTGATTGTTTCTGTATTTGATTATGATTAAATTTTACTTTTTGTTGATTAGATAAACCAGATTGTTTTATTTTAAATTTTAAATAAAATCTGGAAAAGTTATCTCACTTTATTGTTTTATCAGATGATAATTTGAATTTTATATCTTATTTTTAACATTTTTATCTTCCTTTGATTTTTATAGATAGAAACAAAGTCTATATGGTGAATTTATTATCTGCCTTTTTGATATAGATATTATTTTAATTTATTATCTTATAAATTTTAATATTGATTTAATGTATTTTTATTATGATTTTGGTATAGACCATTGATTTTAATTTTATCTCTTTACTTTCAATACCATCTATTTATCATCATTCCTAAGATGAAAATTCCACAACAAGATAAAAAGAAATCTCTAAGAACCTGAAAGAGATAGGTTTCGCTTTTTGGGAACATAGATATGATTGCTGCTGGAAGTGATTATTAATCCCAAAATACCGATGAACAAGCTGGTAAGCAGATGCACCCTCGATGCGGAAATCTTCTTTCAGGGAAAAATGCTTTGATGCACCACGCGCCCACCGATGATGAACAGAGCCGAACCTCGCCGAAAACAACAGCATGGTACGTGAAAATCCATTCCTTTTGAAAAGTAGCTCTGTGTAAGGAGATCAAAACAAAACAGGGAGCATCAGCAGGGCAGGACAGGCTTTTAGGAAGGTGCGTTCCATCGGTTTTTCCTGCGAGTCCTTTTCAGTTCGGAGAAACAAAAGGCAAGACAGAGGTAACTTCTACGGTTACCAGCACCGCGATATTGCTTAGGATAGAGGGTGTTTCTAGGGCGTTTTTGTCGTTACCCGCGACCGCTCCATCGCATACGGATAAGCCCAAAACAGAAACAAGACCGACAAAACCGCAGCTGCCGCGACTTGCCAGAGTTTCCAAAAACTGAATTTCAGCACGGCGTTGATGAGGATAAAACCAATAAAATATTTAAAACTAACTGCATTTTTCTCTACTTCAAGGTGTGGTTTTCCCTTATCGTGCAACTGATGAATTTTGATGCCTTTTTCGGTTCTTAAAAACTAAAAAGGTCTTGGTCAGGGATAACCCCGTTTTCATCATAATATGTGATGATAAGGCTGAAAAAGGATATTTAGACATGTTTCTTCTGCCGCAGTTATTGTAATGATGCTGGATTTTTGTTCCATATCTTCGGTATGGGAGTGGAGCTGTCTCACTCTGATTGTACATTTTTCTTGTTCTTAATCTTCCAGTCTTTCTAATAAAATAGCATGATTTTTCTCTAAGAACTCTTTTGCAGGTTGCGATATCCAGCCTTTTCTTCGTCCCAATAGACGATTTTTCATATGAATTTTTAGAAGGCTGCTCAGATTTTTGAAAAACTTTTTGGTTTAGGAAGTTTTCAAATAATTTTTCATTGTCAATGAAAGGAATAATATTTTCCATTGTTCCGAAAAGCTTACTCTTTCGGCAGATTTTTCGAGGTTGGCTCTGGACACGGAGTGAGTGGAAGTCCAGAGTCAGCTGGTTCATTTTGGAAATTTTTAACCAAAACCTCATTTTTAGTGTTGATAAGAAGGTTTTTCTCCGCCAGCCCAGAAAGAATGTTCATCATCTTCTTGGTTAGTTTCGCTCCTTTTAAGGCTACGGAAAGCCCGTTTTCTCAAAGCGTCATATCATTGTATAGAGCTGGATAGCCACTTTTCCCTGCTGTGTAAACATGCCGACATTTTCCCGTTTTAGGATCTCGGAATTTGATGAAACCTTCATTTTCGCAGTCAAATGCCATATCAAAGACATAAAGGCTGTCTTTCGCGAATTTTTCCGTTTTTCAGCATGTAGTAGCTGCTAAATTCTCCATTGGTATCTTCCATAAAAGCAGCGATTTTGTCAAACTTATTAGCCGAAGTAAATCCCATGAATTTTTGGTTCCATCATCACTTCTCCTTTGCTGTTTTTAAAGCCGAAAGATGGCCTTCTTTATCATCATAAAAGGAAGTCCAGATGTCTGATTTTTGTGCAAAACACTACAAGATGCCAGTAGTGAAAGGACTTTTTAGTTTCATAAAAGCTGTTTTTAGTATTTAATGTACCTACAAAGATAGAACTGAAATTTTAAATATGAATGAAAATTATCAATTTATTAAGTTTTAAATTAAAAATAAAACTGTCTGGAATACGGCCCGCACTCCAAACAGTTTTTAGGGATTACTCATTTTTCTCTTGAAATAAATCAGCAGCCCGATGAATGCAGCTAAAATTCCCCTCCGCCTATGAGCAGTCCGTTCAGCGGCATCTTTTGCCTGTTCTGGATTTACCTCTTCTAGGACTTTTCCTTCTTTGGTGCTGATTTCCTCGGTGCTTCTGTTTTCATTTTTGAAGTTCGGATTTGTATTCTTTGGCTTCATTTTCAGGAAGTTTCAGCAATGTAGTTTTGCAGTTTCTCGTTATTTGCAGAGAAAGGGAGGACTCAGCCCCAGATTCTTTTACTAGTCCGTTGTGCATAGAAGCAAGGTTGGAAATCTGTCTCGCGGAGGCTTTCCACATGCCTTTTCTTGTAGCTTCCAGCATTACGGCTGTTACGGTTTGTAGAGAAGCTCCATTTTCTTTTGTGAATGAATTCTGATGCCCAGTTTGTGTTTGTCCTCTACATAGGTTTCGTAGAGTTCGTTCCACATTTCATCATTCATCAGTCTGGGCGTGTGGCTTCCCAGCCGAACATATTGGTAGTAATTTCTGCAATCTGTCCTGCGCTGGAAGCTTTCCTTCATTTTTCTTTGATGTATTTAGGGTTGAAAATAGTCGCTCTAGCTTCCACACCTACGGCTTCTTTCAGCTCCTGCATACGCATGTTTTTGCGGTTTCTGTAATCTGCAAAATAGGCATCAGGGTCTTTTCCTGTGACTTCTTTTATGACGGTGTTCATTCCTCCCATGAATTCAAATACATGGTCAAGGGCTCAGAGCACCCCAAGTGTTGTTTTGTCTGGCATGGATGAGGATGTCTGTGTCAGGGCAGCTTTTAGCATTCCTTTTCGTATTTTCCCCATTCTTTTTCGTTTCCATGAAAAGCACCCATGTTATGCATGTAGGTTTCGGCGATGTCTTTTTGAGAATCCCATTTGTCTCCTGCAGCATCATTTCTTTAGTTCCAGTGTCGTATCTTCCTGCTGTCCTCCGAAAATACGATAGTTGGACATTTCACGGCTTGTTTAGGGCTCACCCCAGCATTCACCAGTTCTTTTTCTATGGCGATGTTCCCAGCACTTACTTGGTTTTCGAAGTTTTCATCTTTTGCATTGGCTGCTAGTTCTACAGCTTTTTGTTGTAAAGGAATAAACGCGATGCCGCCAAATCCCCTGAACTGTCCAGAAGTCTGAATGACAATGTCTATTCTCGGTCTGCTCCAGCTCTTTTGATGGTATCAGTCTGACATCTACCACCCTTCCGAAAGAATCTTCACAGGTTCTACGCCCAGCATATAAAGGGCTTGAGCGATAGAAACACCTTCGGTCTCTATGAACTCACTGCTCCAGAAAGTGTAGGCTATCTTTTAGGATACTGCCTTTGTGGTTTTTCTGTATTCTTTCATCGTATTTTGGGCAAGTTTCACGCCTCTTTCCCAAGCCATTTCAGAAGGTGCGTCATTTCTGCATTCACGGCATAGAGATTTCTTCCCGTATGCACGGCTCTTTGGTTGGCAACAGCGTCGCCGCCAGAAGAAGGCGCTACATAACCGCCATTTAGAGCATTGAAGAAAGATTTTAGCTCCATTTCAGGGCTTTTTAGAAGGCTTTCTTTGTAGAAAACAACATTATTGATAGTCTGTTCTATATCCAAAAATCGCCATCGCTCTTTTCTTTCTGCGTCTTTTGGGATTTGGTTGGTTTTCATGGTTTTTGTCCAGCTTTAGGCGTGGAGACTTTAGTCCTCCGACAAAACTTGGTCTTCGCCAAGTCTTTTCCCCTCGTTTTACTTTTTCCATCAGTCGCAACGAATTCCGGCATTCCATCAGGAGTTTTACCTGCTTTCAGTTGTTTCTCTACTTCAGTAAGTTCGCCATTTTTGGACTTCATTTTTCTTCTCCATTGCTTTTTCACGAAGTAGGCATTTGCTCGCGGCGTGAGGAGTTCTCTGGCTTTTTCGATTTCGATACTGAGATTTTTGCCGTTGCACGTTGATAAAATCAGGCTTACAGCTTTTCCATTAAGGATTTGTAAAACGATATTTTTAGCAGGGTTAAGGTAATTTTCGGTAAAAAGAAAGCCTTTCTTTTCAGCTGCTGGTGGTCACTCTTCCCGAAATTTATCCAAAGCAGCGAGGCTGTATGCCGCAGCGGGTCGGTGCTCATCGCTAGAACCGTAGAACTGATTTTTATCCGGAGCTGTAAGGAACACCCATGGTGTAAAATTCTCCATTGATCCGTAGCGATTTCCTCTGCGAAGTTTTCCAGTTTGTCTATTTCCTCTTCGGAATAAGGTTTGGAAGTGATGCTGTCCAATCGCAAATCCCTGTGTAAAGCCCATTTTAACGGCGATTTTCTTTATTTGTAGAGAAATATCTCTTGTGGGCTTTGGTCTTGGGTTTTGTAGTAATAATTGATTTTATCCAAAAGTTCATTGAATATAGAACGAGCCTCACTTTCCGTAAAAAGCTGGCGTCAGATATGAGGATTAAAAGTCGCATAAGTACGGCGTTTTGCGATGATACTTTCCCCGATGTTTCCTATCGTGTAGTAGTAGAAATGAGGAACAGCGCCCACCAGAATATCGCCCCAGTCATCGCTGGAAACAGCCACTTGTTTATTGGGTGTAAATTCTAAACTTCCATGCGTTCCGAAATGAATCATGGCATCTGCCTTGAAGCCTTTTTGAGCCCAAAGATAAGCCCCGATGTAGGCATGCGGAGGGATTTTTCACACCGTGATTTACTTTAAATTCATCATCTGTGCTCAGTGCAGCAGGCGGCTGAGGAAGAATAGCCACATTTCCGAAAACTATTCTAGAAATCGCTAAATATCCTTTTCCATCTTTTTTAGTTCCCATGAAACCTTCTGAAGCGGCTCCATTATGCTTCATTACTTCTTCGTACATTTGGGTTTGCACGGAATTTTTGAGCCAGTCTGTGTATTCTGCATCGTTTATGAGAGCAGGTTTTCATTTTGATAAAATTGTCAAAACTGCCCATCGCATTGCTGTTGTAGATATTTCCCTGCGCGTTGATTAGTTTCTGAAAATCAGCCTCGTTTTCAGGAAGACCATCCACATTGTATCCTTCGGATTTCATTCTTTTCAGGAAATTGTACAGCGAAGAATTAGTTTCAATCCCTGCGCAACCAGAGAGTTTTGCCCTGTCCTTCGAAGTAATAAATGGCAACTTTCTTATCCTGATTGTTTTTCTTTTTCAGGTTGATGAAAATTATTAACAATCTGAGTAAATTTTTCAATCGGTCAGGAATCGTTTTTGAAAAACGACCATTCCATCGTTTCTTTTCTCCTGAGCAATAAGGACATAGGGATACAACCGCGCCGTCCAGCTCTGGCATTACGATAGTCTGCCCCATAAATCCGCCAAACATTCCGCATGGAGTCTTTTTAACCAGTCTTCTTCCAGCTGAATAACGGAAATAGGCGTGAAAATTGGGATGTCTTTTTAGCCAATCCACGGTTTGTTCAGGATTGGTCATCTGCAGTCTTCCGTGGGAAGTAAATCACGGCATCAGGGTTGATTCTGTTCCAAAAATTCTACTCTCTTACCGAAAGAAGGAAAAGGATAGACATTCAGCCCCGATTTCTGAAGAGAAACGAGTGACACTGTCTAGGTGTGCTTTTGTTCCCAGAAAAAGCGATCGTGAATACCAGTGATTAGGGCTATTTTTGGTTTTCCTTCTTGGTAAAGATTATGAGATAATCTTCATAGGCTTTTTATATCAGAAAAGCCACTCTTCATCGATATGAAAGAAAACATTTTCTTTTTTCTATGACTTTTTCAGGCTCTTCAGCGAAGAATTTTTGCCATCGATGTATTTTTCGGACATATCGAGCAAAACTTTGAAAATTTTTCTTGTTTCCGCTGGAAAGATAGCTGTCCACTTTTTCTGATTGAGATTCGCTCAGACTGTTGATGTCGTTTTCAGGCGAGGTCACAGACACGAAATGTGTAGGGACTTTTTCGGCTGTTTTTATAATGGTATTTCGCTGGTTTTCATCTATTTTAATGCCCATTCCCCAAGCTAGAAACGAAATCGTAATTTTTCAATTTATCGAGCTGGTCGAGCGGCACTCTTCGAATTTGATAAAACTGTCTTCATTGGACAGTGCCATATTGGACACTTGGTGAATTTTGGGAAATTTACCAATGCTATACGGGTAGCAGAAGCCCATTTGCTCCATGCGAAATATCCCAAAGAAAACGGCAAGAAGTCCTAATATAATGGATAAAAATTCTGTTTTTCATAATTGTTTAACTTTATCATTGATTTTCAGAGGTTAAATCTGCGTTTTGAACTTTTTATTGAAATTCCATTTTAAGCCTCAAATAAAATGTCCTTCCGATATCCACGGAAGAGTAGAAGCCTCACCTTGTCCGCCGTGTAGTCAGAAAATATTGTTAATTCCGTCTGTTAAAGTAAAGCCCAGCGGAAGTTTTGAAGCCAGCTGTAGCCGCCAGATAGAGTAGGGCGCATAGCTGACAAAAAGAGCTGTTGTCATCATCATATATTTTAGTTTGGCTGGAGGTATTTTCCACTGATAATGATGCTCGGAATGTAATATTTAGCCGATGAATGTATTCCGCCTTGAAAGTCAGTGTGCGGGCGGTTTTCGGATCTTCTTTTTCCAATGTCGTAGTAGGAATAAGAGCCTTTGAAATGGAAATTCTTATTTAGCTTGTATATCGCTGATACTTGGAACTTAGGTACATCTGTGTTTCCGTGGAAATTGACATAGCGCAGAGTGTCCCCTGATGTTTCCTCTCAGGTTGATTTTTATCCTTTATTTTTGAATATTGGGTGATGAAAGTCAGGTTTAGTAAAGTTAAAATCAATAGAAATGTTAAAATTATCGCTTGTTTCTGGTCTTAAATTTTTATTTCCCATAAGCTGAAATCCTCCTCCCCAAGGGTGGAACCAGTTGGTATAGAGTTCTTTAAGCGTAGGGCGAACGGAAACCGCCTGAATATCCGGCGCGGATGGTCATTGTTTCGTTAAATCTGTACATTCCCGACAGGCGGAAAGTGAAATATTGTTTGATAGAGTGGTAGTCCATTCTGGCGCCTGTAACGATAGTCACAGCGGGATTTATCACCCAGTCCTGCTGTGTGAATGCGAGTAAGTCTGGGCGTTTTCCCCTGCCTCCTGTGCTTTCATTTTTTGAACATGAAACTCAGTAGTTTTTTTCCGAAAGCACCTCGCCGCCAGCTACAAGGGAGTGTTTTTAAATAAATTTTTGGTTGTATTGAGAGCTGATTCTCCAGATTTCATTTTCGTAGACTTTTTCGTCTTCTTTGAGCAGTTTGTAATATTTAAATTTGTCATACCTGTCAAATGCCCCAGAGATGCTTAGATTTTTGATTTTCATTGAATTTAAAAGTTGGTTTTTAGCCCAATGTTATAATTGTAATAATGGTCTCTTACCTTTTGGCTTGAAGGGTCACCACCATTTCTCTCACTGAAATAAAAATCCTGGTGTGAGGGCGATGTCGATTTTAGGGCTTAGATTGAATGTCAATTTAGGATTAAAGCCATAGTTGATAAATCCAGCAACATTGAGTTCGTTGTATTTTTCTGTAATTATTTCATTTCCAAAAAGGGTCTGTTTGCTTTTTCTAAAAGTCGGGACTCTATCCTTGATGATGTATGGAGTCCCTCATTTTGTAGAAAGAAGCAAGGCTGAGGCTTCCCCATTTTTGTTTCGTTCCTATGGAGAGATTTGCCTTAGTGGTCTCTGCTGTTGTCGTAGAGGTAGCCAGCATTGATATCCAGCGGACTTTTTAGAGTCTTTGGTGATGATGTTGATCACTCCACCGATGGCATTAGAGCCATAGAGCGAGGAGGAAGCTCCTTTTATGATTTCTATCCGTTCGATGTTGTCTATATCTATCCTGTCGTAGTCTATGTTATCAAAGGTTTCGCCTGCCATTCTTTCGCCGTTCATCAGAAAAAGAACATATTTCCCGCCGAATCCCATCATGTTGATATTAGACTTCCGCCATCGTATGTGAAATTGATGCCTGAAAAATTCGTTTTCCAAGAATGTTTTGAAATCGGTAGACTGAGATTTTTAATATCTTTCAGAGGTGATCACTTGTACAGTGATAGGGACATTTTTTTAGGTTTTTCTTTGTTTTGGTAGCGGTGACAATTACTTTGATTTCTGTGTCAACCTCTCCTGCTGCCCATACAGAGGAATGCTGGTAATAAGTGTAAGGAAAAATTTTTCTTAACATATTATGTTTTTAATAAAAATAAGATTGCCACAAAAACTATATGGCAATCCTATTCATAATTTTATTTGGAGTATTGGAAAATACTATAAAGCATGATTAGAACTTCCCATCTGAACTAAGCACATACTTGAATTTAGGATGTCCTCCCTTTATTTTTGCATCAAGATAATCAACAACTTGAGTTTTTACATATTTTCCTTTAGCTGTTTTTACTACATATACCCATTTGTTAACTGTGTATGGAGACTTACCTTTGTGCAGCTAATGCGTGATCATAAGTTACATACCCATTTACACTCTTCATTCCTCCAGAAATAATACTGTTGTGAGATAACCTCAGTATTTACTGGTGGATAGCCAAGTTGTATAGTCTCCTTTTTATCAGCTGTATAACCACTAGTAGGAGCTTGTTTTTAGTGCGCTAAGCTTTACTATCAGTTTTGAATACTCCTCCATTTCCATTTCCAGAAGTTCCACTATTGGTTTTTAATATAGAATCTTTTGGAAAGCGATGTCCCAAGTGAGATCATTCTCAGGGTCAGTCACTGTTACTTCTGTTCCTTTTTCAAAGGAGAAATATTTCCATGTTCCAGAGGCGCTGGCATCTACTGTTGCTTCTTTTTGAATTGTCCGCTACATTTGGAGTAACTTCATTGTTATCATCTCTACTACAAGAAGCTAATGTCAAAGCTCCGAATACTAAACTTAAAAATACTTTTTCATAACTAAACTTATTTAAAAATTTTTTGCAAAGATAAAATAAATCTTATTTATACTAAATAAAAATAAGAACATGATTTTTTTATCATGTTTTTGAAAAAGATGAAATTCAGAAAAAGAAGAATTAAACCAAAAAGAGCCCCTAATTTTGCACGAGATATGAAATTTAGATTTAGTTTAAAAATATTTTCTTCTTTCTCTGCTGATTTTCAGCGTGAAGTGGTCATCGCTACCATTCTGAAAGACTGGTATTTCGTGAGGGCTTTTGTGGGAGATATTTTTGTGGTGGTTTTGGTTTATACGCTTGTAAGCTCGTTTTTGAATGCAGGAATAAAAACAAACTACTGCTATATGTTTTTGTTTTCGCTGTTTTTGTGGAAATGCTGCAGTATTTCAAACTTGTTGAAAAAAATTAGGCTTCCCAAAAGGAAGCCCAGCCTATATTATAATAGGAAATTATTTCTCGTGGAAGATATTTTGTGCTATGCAATAGGTTGTTTATCAGTGTTTTTATCAATAAAAATATTTAGAATAGATTAAATATCAGTTTGTTTTTAATATATTGATTACCAGTCAGGTTCATCACTGAAGTCTCCATTTATATTTTCTTTTTAAGGAATAAATATAATCGCCACTATATCCCTAATAACTGTTCATTATGCTCGCTCATCATTATTTTTACTCTGTAATATCCCTGCTTGAACAGAATGCCAATAATATTCTATATATAACTTTCCATACTCATAAATCCCCTCATTGTGGCTCTCTATAGGGTCTAAGTTGTAATCAGAAAAACACCTACTTTTCCCATCTTTTTATAAAATCTATAAATATAAGTTTGATAAGTATAGTTTTCTTTTGGGGAGGAGATAATGTTATTTTTTTATATAGAATTGAGGTCAATCATGTTTTTAATTTTCTGTTCTTCTCCCTTATTTGCATGAAGTGAAAATCTGCTCAAACTGAATCTTTTCCTACCCATTTCATTCCACTTTTCCTGTAGATATGCATGATGACAATACTGTCAAAAAGAATTATTGACATGTATTTTTACCATGTTGTAAATTGATTTTGATATTGGAAGTAAGAATTTCATCTGTAAAGTTATTTAGAATTGTGATAAAATATAGAGTAAAAACAAATTAAACCTCTTCCCAATGTTTGTCTATTAAATCCATCAGAAAATCAGGGCATCGGATGATTTTTGTGTCTCGCATCGAGGAAAAAAACAGAATAGTAGAGGCTTCAGTGAGTTTTTCTCCTCGAATTGAAAAATCTCGTAATTAAATTCTATTTTTGCGGTAGGTTTTTGTGATTTTTGGTATGAATGTAGAGCAGGTCATCGTATTTTGCTGGGCGGATGTACTTTATTTTATACTCCGACACTGGAAGCCAGATGCCTCTTTTTTCTATCTCATTGTATGAAATTCCGATAGCACGAAAAAGTTCAACTCGGGCAACTTCCAGATACTCAGCGTAGTTACCGTAGTAGACATATTTCTATAGGATCGGTTTCTCCGTAACGAACTCGTAATGAGTGTGTTATGTTAATCATTTGTTAAACTTTTTAAACTTCATACAAATATATTTTTTAAAAACCAATAGAGCAAAAATAAAAATTAAATTTTTCCATATTTGCCATATCGAAAAATGGTTTGACTTTAAACCAAAAATCAAATATTTTTAACTAATAATAAGATAGAACATGGATCAGAATTTGAAAATGATATGGGAGAATTGTCTGCTTTTTATGAGGGATAATTTGAGTTCTTTTGGAGGAAAAGTTCTGATTTGAAAAACTGGAAGGTTCTTTTTGATTTATTATTTGATAAAGTCCAGCCGCTGTCTTTGGTAGAGGGCAATCTTACGCTTCTCGTTCCAAGTGATTTTTATAAAGAATATATAGAAGACAATTATCTTTCTTTGCTCTCTGTAGCGCTGAAAAATACATAGAAAAAGGTGTAAAACTTTGGTATTCAGTATCTGAGCTGAAAGAAAAAGGCAAAGATAAAAACCGAAGTTACTTATAAAGGAAGAGGAGAACAATATCCTAAGGTTCAGGAAGTTAGACCAGCTTCTTTTGCGGGTTCGGTGGTAAATCCTTTTGTAGTTCCGGGAATTAAAAAGTGAATATAGATTCTAACCTGAATCCTGCGCTTTCTTTTGAAAAATTTCATCGAAGGAGAGAGTAATAAATTTGCTTTTACCGTTGCCAAAACTATTTCTGGTAGACCGGGGCAGACTTCTTTTTAACCCGCTGTTTATTCACGGAGGCGTAGGAGTTGGGAAGACCCATTTGGCGCATGCTATTGGGCTGGAAGTGAAAAATTTATTTCAGAGAAAGTGGTTTTGTATCTTTCTTCAGAAAAATTTATCCAGCAGTTTGTAGCAGCGGCAAAGTCGCAGAACAAAAACAGATTTTTGGGAATTTCTACCACAAATGGTGGATGTTTTTAATTATTGATGATATTCAGTTCCTTTCTGGAAAATCAGCTACGCAAGACATGTTTTTCCATATTTTTGATCATTTGCACCAAAAATGGAAAACAGATAGTTCTCACTTCCGATAAAGCACCTGTTGATATTCAAGATATTCAGGAAAGAATTGTATCCCGTTTCAAATGGGGACTTTTCCGCAGAAATAAAATCACCGGATTTTTCCACAAGAAAGAAAAATTATCACGGATAAAACTCAGCAGAGATGGAATAAAAACTAACCGAAGAAATGATAGATTTTCTGGCTTCTGAGGTTAATTCTAATGTGAGAGAACTTATCGGGGTAATCAATTCTGTTATAGCTCATTCGATGATTTACAAGTCGGATTTAAGCCTTGATTTGCTGAAAAAGAAACAATTAATAAAAATAGCTGCCAATCAGAAAAACTATTAATATTCCGTATATTCAAGATGTGGTTTGCGATTATTTTGGAATTCGTAAAGATCAGCTTTATCTAAAACCAGAAAAAGAGAAATTGCCCCTGCCGAGGCAGCTTGCAATGTATTTTTCAAAGGAATATACCAACGCTACTTTTTGCCAAAATATGGGCGAAGAAATGGGAGGTAAAGACCATACGACCGTGATGTACGCTTGTGAAACGATAAAAAGATGTCTCTAAGGTGGATAAAGAAATTAAAAATATCTGAAAGACCTGAAAGAGAGGATTTTTAATTAAATACATTATTTTACGCATATGACAAAGGAATTTCTTAACTTTATAAAGTTTTTAAGAGTTCCTTTTTATTTTAGTTATGAGTTCTTTTGATTTGATTATTAGTGATAAAGAGAGTTTAGATTTAGAAAATATTTTTCCTCAGCGAGGAGAACAGGAAGAGTGTGCAGCAGGTCATTAAAGAGCATCAGTTTTTGATGAATTAGGCAAAATATGGCTTGGCTGTTGATAATAAAAATTCTATTCCATGGGCATTCTGGATGTGGAAAGACAGCTGCAGCAAAAAGCGGTGGCAAAGGCGCTTTGGCAAAAATATATTGATTTTTAGATTTAACAAATTTTTATTTCCTCAAAATAGGCGATACGGGGAGAAATCTAAAAACTGTTTTTGATAAAGCCGCAAGAGAAAAAGGCGGTTCTTTTCTTGGATGAGTTCGACCAAGTTGGGAAAAATGCGGGTAATGATGACAAGGATGTCGGTGAAATGAGGCGCTTGGTAAATACTCTTATCCAGCTGATAGACTATTTCCCGAAAAGACAGCATTTTGATAGCAGCTACCAACCACCCAGAACTGATAGATACAGCGCTGATGAGACGATTCCAAATAAAATTGGAATTTGAGATGCCTTCGGATGCTCAGCTTGATAGTTATTATGATGCTCAGTTACAGCATTTTCCAGAGCGGTTTAGAAACATAGAGAGAAAATACAAAAATTTCTTATGCAGAAGCTAAGGATTATCTCCATACTTCATTGAAAATGAATATAATAAATGAATTAGAAAAATAAAAATAACCAAAAATGAACGAAATAGCACAAAATATAGCAGAAATTAAAGCCAGAATGGCAGAGGCTTGTAAAAAGCTGGAAGAAATCCAGAAGAGGTAAAACTCCTTTTGACGACAAAAACCGTTCCTGCGGATAGAATAAAACAGGCTCTGGCTACGGGAGAAACCTTAATAGGCGAGAATAAAGTGCAGGAGCTGAGAGATAAATACGAAGAATTAAAGGAAGTTCCTCATACTAAGCATTTTATAGGCATCTCCAGACCAATAAAAATTAAAGATATTCTAAAAAGCAGAAGTGGCGTGTATAGAGAGTTTAGACCGCTGGGATGCGGGCTGAAAAACTACAGCAACGCCTTGAATATGAGGATAAAACCATCGAAGTTTTAATTCAAGTGAATACTTTTTATGAAGACAGCAAATTTGGTCTTGAACCAGTGAAGCAGTAGATTTTGTGAAGAAAGTAGCGACTTTAGACAGGCTGAAAATCAAAGGGTTAATGACCATTGGGCTATTTAGTGCTGAAATAGAAGAAGTTAGAAAATGTTTTTCAGATGTTGAAGAAAATTCAGCAGGAAATCATAGCCGAAAACATTCCAAATGTAGAGATGAAGGAGCTGTCCATGGAATGAGCGGGATTTGGAAACGGCGATAGAGGAGGGCTCTACGATTATCCGTGTAGGGACTGCTATTTTCGGAAAGAGAGTATCCAGACAGCCACTATTGGCTCTGAAAGCAATAGTTAAAGTATATTAAATTTTGAGAATTACAAAGGGAATTTTTAACTTTGATAAGTTGAAAAATTCTTTTTGTTTAATCAATTGATACACAATATTATGCTATTTTTACTTCCTGCCTATTTATCGGAAAAATTCGCCGATTGAGTATTTTTGCTCCCTGCTGCTATGAATATATAATGAACTTGGATTATCGTGGAAAATGAAAAAACAGCGAGAAAAGTCATCAAGTTTTTCGCTCCTGAAAAGAAAACAATCTGAGTTAAAATTATTTCTGCTTTGACAAATATTCAGAAACTTCGGATTTAAAGGAAGCTCAGGAATTGATGAAAAAGGAACGGATTTTTGGCCGCTTTTCGGAAGGGACTGCCATGCATCGCAGATCCAGGGAATATTATGGTAAAGTGGGCACATAAAAACGGCATCAAGGTGGTTCCTGTGAATGGTCCGAGTTCTATCATTTTTAGCGCTGATTTCCAGTGGGTTTAATGGACAACAGTTTGCTTTTTCACGGCTATCTTCCGATAGACAAAGATGAGCGGAAAAATAAAATCCGACAGCTGGAAAAACAGGTGCAGGAAACAGGATATTCGCAGATTTTTATGGAAACGCCTTACCGAAACCAAAGGCTTTTTGGAGGATTTGTGTAAGTTTTTGTCGCCACAGACAGCGCTCTGCATAGCGGCGGATATTAACAACCAGAGACAGAATTTATAAAAAACCCTTCCCATAAAGGAATGGCAGAAAGAAGAAATAGATTTGCATAAAAATACCTACGATATTTGTTTTAGGGCAATGAAAAAGCTGAATATTTTATTTTGCATTTTCTTTTTACGATTCGGATTTCTGCTCAGCAAATTTTCTCTGGAAAGGTAACCACAGAAGAAGGAATAGCGCTGGAGCAGGTTCTGGTAATTAACATGAGAAATAAAGAGCAGGTGTATACCAACAATAATGGGGAGTTTAAGATAACTGCAAAATATTTCGGATGAGTTTCTGTTTCGTTAAAAAGGTTATGATAGAATATCTCATTTGGTAAAAATTTCTGATTTTTGACAAACATATTTTTACTGAAAAATGAAGAAGTCAGAAACTGTTATAAATGAGGTAGTTATAATTCCAAAAAGTAAAATAGACAGACTGAAAAAGGATATAGAAGTTCCTACTGTGAAGAAAGGAACAGTGTTTAAACCCAAACCAGCAAAATGGAAAGATGTTCTTAAATAGCACCCATTCCTATAACGATTGTATTTGATATTAACGCCTTTGAGGAGCTAATGACAGGGAATGAGCGGAGAAAGAAAAACCCGTTATAAATATGAAGAAATGCAGGCTGATATCTTGCAGGTAAAGGAGTTTTTAGGAGAAGAATATTTTATAGAAAAATAAAAATTCCAAGTGAGAGAATTCATGAGTTTTTAGAGTTTTCATCATTGAGAAGCCAGAAATTAAGAAACATATGAAAAACTGGTAATCAAACTCAAATCATGATGGTTTTGGAGGAATTGTTTTTCAATTTACCATAAAAGACTGAAATGAATAATATAAAGAATAAAATGAATAAAAATAATATACATAACGGCACTTTTTCAGTGTTTTGGGATTTTTCGCAGAGTATTTCAGGAAAAGTCGAGACAGAAGAAGGTTTTTTTCTATTGGTAATGTGATGGTTATCAATCTAAAAACCAATGAAAAAGTAAATACAGATGAAAAAGGAAAGTTCACCATTTCGGCGAAAATTGCAGGATGAAATTCGTTTTTGTAAAGAAAGGCTATGACCGAGTTTCTTATATCGTGAAATCTGCTGATTTTTCAGGAAGAAAAATATTTTAGATTGCAAAAATCCACTGTGACAATAGAAGAAGTGGTTATCAGCAGGCTGAAACTAACGGGAAATCTTGCCAAAGATTCCAAAAACTTTGGACAAGGAAGATGTCAATGCTAAAATTCAAAAATCACTGGGAACAGAAACCATTGAAAAACAAGTAAGGAGTATTTCTGGTTCTGCGGGAATTAGTTTTAATATGGCATCATTGTTCGCAGGGAAGAAGAAAAAGAGCAAAAACAGCGACTAGAAAAAAATATGAACAATTCCAGAATAACGCCACATGGATAAGCGAAAGAGTGGATTCGGAATATTTCGTCAGCAGGGGAATTCCGAGATGAAAGTAACGGAGTTTATTCAATTTTCTCTGACACAAAAACCAGAAGTAGCGGGATATATCAAAACCAATGATTTCCCTAAAATAATGACAGCTTTAGACCAGCTTATTCCTGTTTATCTCATAGAGAAAACAACATAATAAATTTAACTTTAAGGTTTTAATTTAATCTAAAGAGTAAAAATAGGATTTGAGTTCAAGTTCCATAACTGAAAATAGGAAAAACAATAAAGTTTAATTTAAAAACGGAGAAACCACATAGATTTTTATTTATGTGGTTTTTCATTTAAGAAAAGTTTAAATTTGCAAAAATTTTAAAAACAAATGGCAAAAATTATACGAATTCATCCAGAAAAATCCACAAGAAAGACAGATAAATGAAGTGGTGGAAACCCTGAAAAAGGCGGGCTGATAGTCTATCCATCAGACACGTGTATGCTCTGGGATGTGATATCAATAACCCTGAAAGCGATGGAAAAACTAGCCCAGCTAAAGGGTATGAAATTAGAAAAATCCCATTTTACCATTATATGTAATGACTTGAGCCACTTGTCAGAATTTACAAAACCGATAGAAACATCCACATTCCGACTTTTGAAAAGTAAACTACCTGGGGCATTTACCTTTATTTTTAGAAGCAAATAAAAATTTGCCTTTTGGCGTATAAAGGGCATAAAAACCATAGGAATACGCGTTCCAAATCATTCTGTGCCACAGATGATAGTGGGAAGTCTTGGCAACCCGATAGCTTCCACCTCTATAAAAAGATGATGATGAGGTGATAGAATATTCTACCGACCCAGAGCTCATCGCCGAAAAATACGATAAAAGCGTGGATATCGTGATGAGATAGCGGCTGGGGAGAGCTGGTGCCTTCTACGATAGTAGATGTGACACAGGAATTCCAGAAATTGTCCGACAGGGAAAAAGGCGAATTATAAGTTTTATTAAATCTAATACAATGAAAATACTTACTTCCCCAGCTAAATTGATGAAAGTTGGGGTTTCTTCGGAATTTATCGAGCCTACAGAGCCTCAGTTTATAGAGGATTCGGCTTTTTATTCAGTCTTATTTAAAGGAGAAAAACGCCCAATTTCTTGGCGGAACTTATGGAGCTTTCTCCAAAATTAGCCGATGAAAACTGGGAAAAGAAACCAAAACTGGAAAATCCATCCGAAAAACGAGTCCGCTCCAGCCTTGTTGGCTTTTACAGGCGAGGGTTTATCGCGGATTGGATGCGCCGAGTTTGGATAAAAGGCGATTGATTATTTGCAGGAGCATTATAGGATGCTTTCAGGCTTGTATGGACTGCTGAAACCTTCTGACCGCATTATGCTGTATCGACTGGAAATGGGACGAAAATTTCAGTTTGATAAGTATAAAAATCTATACGAATTTTGGTCGGACAAGATTACGGAACAGCTTAATTCTGAGGCTAAATGAAGGCGAACTTCTGCTCAATTTGGCAAGTAATGAATATTTTAAAAGTAGTAAATCGTAAAAACTTCACGCTCAAGTGGTTGATTTTTGACTTTTTATGAAATGAAAACGGGGGAAGCCCAAAACCATAGTAGTTTATACCAAACACGCCAGAGGTCTGGTGGTGCGCTTCTGTGCAGAAAATAATGTTCGTTCCTTGGAAGAACTGAAAGCCTTTGGTGAAGAAGGATATCTTCTAAATGATGAGCTTTCCACAGAGAATAAACTTGTTTTTATGAGGTAAGCTTTTGTAAATTCTTATCCCTTAATATATTACATGGACAAAAGTTACTACAAAAAAAGTGAAATGCGGAAAGATATAGTGATAGAATTGAGTTACAAGGGTTTCAGTTGTGCTTCGATTATTCGTGAAGCCATCGCAATCACCCCTAAAGCCAAATCAGGACGCCGCTACGTTACTTGTCCGTAACCATGCCCGAAAAAGGCGACAAACGGACACGGATAACGAAACAAGGCGTTAAGGATTAGTGAGTTATTGACAACCCACGCAACAAATCCGGTTACGGAAAAAGATTGCGCCGTTCCTCCCCGTTTTGCGTACCGGCGACGGACTCTTCACCGACTAATTTTGAACCTAAAAATTAAGGACGATGAAGAGTACATTTTCAGTAATCTACTACCTCAAACGTCAGGTAGTGAAAAAGGACGGGACAGTACCCGTCATCGGGACGCATCACGGTGGACGGCAGCCAGACGCAGTTCAGTTGCAAACTGACCGTCGATCCCAAGCTGTGGGACACCAAAGGGGACGTGTCACGGGCAGAAGCACGGCGGCACTCGAAACGAACCGCATGCTCGACAAGATGCGTGTGCGCATCAACAGACATTATCAGGAAATCATGGAGCGTGACAATTTCGTCACGGCGGAGAAGGTCAAGAACGCCTTTCTCGGACTGGAACACCGCTACCACACGCTGATGCAGGTGTTCCGCCAGCACAACGAGGACTACGAGAAACAGGTGGAGGCTGGCATGAAAGCCAAAGGCACGCTCCTGAAGTACAAGACCGTTTACAAGCACCTGCAAGAATTCCTCACCATCCGCTACCGCGTGAAGGACATCGCGCTGAAAAGAGCTTACGCCCGCTTTCATCTCCGACTTCGAGATGTTCCTACGCACGGACAAGCACTGCTGCACCAATACCGTGTGGCTGTATGTCTGCCCCTTGCGGACGATGGTGTTCATCGCCATCAACAACGAGTGGCTCACACGCGACCCGTTCCGGGAGTATGAAATCAAGAAGGAGGAAACGACACGCAGTTTCCTGACGAAAGAGGAAATCCGGCTGCTGATGGAGGGCAGGCTGAAAAACGCCAAGCAGGAGCTTTACCGCGACCTCTACCTGTTCTGCGCCTTCACGGGCTTGTCGTTCGCCGACATGCGCAACCCTGACGGAAGAGAACATCCATACCTACTTCGACGAACACGAGTGGATAAACATCAACCGCCAGAAGACGGGCGTGGTGTCCAATATCCGCCTGCTCGACATCGCAAAGCGCATCATCGACAAATACCGGGGTCTGTGCGGGAACGGCAGGATTTTCCCCGTTCCCCACTACAACACGTGCCTTGCCGGAATCCGTTCCGTCGCCAAGCGTTGCGGTATCACCAAGCATATCACGTGGCATCAGAGCCGCCACACGGCAGCCACGACGGTGTTCCTCTCAACGGCGTACCCATCGAAACGGTGAGTTCCATGCTGGGACACAAGAGCATAAAGACGACGCAGATATACGCGAAAATCACCAAAGAGAAGCTCAACCAAGACATGGAGAACCTTGCCGCAAGGTTGAACGGCATCGAGGAATTTTTCATGTTGCACCATCTAAAAACAGAGAAGCCATGACACGAGGAACCATCATCATAGAGGACAACACGGTCAGCGTAACCGGTAACGAGATATGGATGACCGCCACAGAAATCGCCGGACTGTTCCACACGGGCGTCCCGGCTGTGAACGCCGCCATCAGAGCCGTCCGCAAGCCGGACGTGCTGAACGACTACGAGTGTGCCGCTACATGCGGCTTGAAAAACGGGCTGCACGCGGATGTTTACTCGCTTGAAATCATCATCCCCGTTGCCTTCCGGCTGAACACCTACCATGCACACGTGTTCCGCACGTGGCTGGTAGAGAAAGCACTCTCGAAGGAAAAGCGGCAGGCATACGTGATGTTCATACAGAACGGAAAAAGCCGGGTATTGCTGAAAACGCAGAAGACATATAATAATAAGAATAAAAAGGAAACGGACAGCCCCGTGAAGGGAGTTGCCCGTTTCCTTTTTTTCATGCAGCCGCCTTATTCCATCGGCTTGCGGTAGTTCGCCTCCAGCAGCTCACGCAACCCCGATTCGGGGTAAAGCACCTTCCCTCCCAAAAGGATAAAGGGCAGCACCCTGTTGTTGCGGTACTCCTGCAAGGTGCGGCGGCTGACACGGAGCAGTTCCGCCACCTCCCTGTCCGTCAGGGTAACGTTCCCCGTCCAACGGCGGGCGGTAACTTTCCAGAAAGGCGGAGAGCCATTTCGAGCCTTTTGCGCATGTTCTGCACGACGGAGGCAAGCGGCTCGTCCTCCATTGTAAACACTTCATTGTTCTCGTTCATCATCATTTCGGATTCAGTGGGTTGTGAATAATAAAAATCAAATCATTTCCCGCAGGGATAGAGCGTGCCGACAAGCGGAATGAGCTTTTTGACCTCCTCCGGCTTGTAATAGAACCTGCGGTTAATCTGCGAGTAGCCGATAAGCCGCCTGTCACGCAAGGTCTGCAACGTGCGCGGGCTGATCCTCAACTGCCCGCAGACCTCCTCGCCCGTGAGCCACCTTTCCATCCGCCCGCCGTCGCTCCTGCGCCTCAGGGCGGCTACCTTCTCCGCGAGGGCGTTGAAGGACGCCACCATCATCTCGAAGGTCTTTTTCTCGATAGATACTATTTCCATAAGCAAAACATTTCAGAGTTTGCCGCAAAGGTAACGAAGCCGCCTTGAACACGTGCCGTTTCCCACTAAAAGGCAGCTTGTTGCGTCGTCTGTCCGGGTTACGGAGCCATTATCCGTAAAAAAATCTTACGTGAGCCACGTAGTGAGCTGTTAAAAGCCCCTTTGGTTTATTGCCGAATTTTGTCGCAGAAACATAGCGCAAAGCCGAGCGCAGCACGTCAAGCTCGCTTGAACGGTATGCCGAGGCGCAGCCTATGTTCATGCAAATAAACCAAAAGAAAGGACTGAATATGAAAGTGATAACGATGGAAAGTTCCGCCTTCACCGCATTGACGGAACAGATAGCCGAGATAGCGGCACACGTGCGTGCCGTTTCCGGCGGTAGGAAGGAAGAATCCCCCGACAGGCTGCTCACCACCCGCGAGGCGGCGCACCTGCTGAACGTGAGTTGCCGCACCCTCCAGCGCATGCGCAGCGAACAGCGCATCGCCTATGTCGTGCTGCGCGGCAAGTGCCGCTACCGGCAGTCTGAAATAGACCGCCTGCTCGAAGACAGCACCGTCACGGGCGAAGCCGCGACACCGGAACAGCTGAAACGCAACCACACGCTGCGCACGGGCGGCAGACCCAAAGGAAGGAGGACGTAGGACATGGAACTGCTTACCCGCAACAATTTCGAGAACTGGATGCAGAAGGTGATGGAACGGCTCGACCGTCAGGACGAGATGCTGCTCTCCATGCAGCCGTCCGGCAAAGCCCCGAACCCGATGAACGGGATCAGGCTTTTCGACAACCAAGACCTGTGCATGCTGCTCCAAATCAGCAAGCGCACCCCTGCAACGCTACCGCAGCATCGGCGCGCTGCCTTACAAGACGCTCGGCAAAAAGACCTATTACAGCGAGGCGGACGTGCTGACGTTCCTCTCGAACATGTAAAGGACTTCCGCAAGGAAGATATAGCCTTCTACAAGGCCCGTATCCATAATTTCTTTCAAAAATAACCATTAAAACATTTTTCAGATGGCAAAGAAAAAAGACGAAAAGGACGTGCTGGTTGTCCGTGACGAGAAGACGGGCGAAATCAGCGTGGTAGCCGGGCTGAACGCCGACGGTTCCCCCAAGCGCATCCCCGCGAAAGCGGAGAACGCGCAGAGTTTCCTGCAATTCGACCGGCACGGCGACGTGCTGGACAACTTCTTCAAGAACTTCTTCCGGCAGTGCAAGGAACCCAGCCGCTTCGGTTTCTACCGTGTCGCGGCGGACCAAGCCGACAAGCTGCTGGAGGTTATCAAGGACTTGCTGAAAGACCCCGACGGCAACAAGGAACTGCTTGCGCCCCACAAGGTGGACACCTCCGGCTACGAAAAGAAAGTACAGGAGGAGCAGTCCGCCGAAAAGCAGGAACAACCGGAACAGAAACAAGATGACGAACCTAAAAAACAGGAAGAGATGGAACAGAAAAACGAACAGAATCAGGAAAGCCCGCAGCAGACGCAGGGCAACCGGGGCTACCAGCCCATCGACGAGAGCAAGATCAACTGGCAGGAGTTGGAGGAGAAATGGGGCGTGAAGCGCGACGACCTTGAAAAGTCGGGCGACCTTAACAGAATGCTCAACTACGGCAAGTCCGACTTGGTGAGGGTGTCGCCCAATTTCGGCGGAGAGGCTTTCGAGCTGGACGCCCGCCTCTCCTTCAAGAAGGACGGCGAGGGCAATGTCAGCCTTGTGCCGCACTTCATCCGCAAGGAGCAGAAGCTCGACGAGTACAAGGAACACAAGTTCTCCGACGACGACCGGAAGAACCTGCGCGAAACAGGCAACCTCGGCAGGGTCGTGGACCTCGTGGACAGGGAAACGGGCGAGATCATCCCCTCGTTCGTCAGTATTGACCGCAAGACGAACGAAATCACGGATGTCCCGACGAACAAGGTGCGCATACCGGAACGCATCGGCAAGACGGAAATCACCAAGCAGGAGCAGGACATGCTGCGTGCCGGGCTGCCCGTGCGCGACAAGCTCATCGAGCGCAAGGACGGCAGGAAGTTCGTCACCACCCTGCAAGTGAACGTGGAGCAGCGCGGCGTGGAGTTCGTGCCGGGAACCGGCAGGTCGCCCCGTACCGCCCGGACGCAGGAAACGAAGAACACCCCGCACAGGGACAGGCGCAGGGTACGGAGAATGCCGGAGGCACGAACAAGGAGCAACGCCGCAACACGTGGACGAACGCCGACGGCAGCATCCGCCCCATCAGCAAATGGAGCGGCGTGGACTTCACCGAACAGCAGAAAGCCGACTACGTGGCTGGCAAAGCCGTGAAATTAGAGAACGTGACCGACAAGCAGGGCTTCCACGCCACGATGTACATCAAGTTCAACCCGGAGAAGGGACGCCCGTACCGCTACGACACCAACCCCGACAACGCGCAGAAGGTCGCCCCTTCCAACGAGAGCCGCACGCAGGTGGCGGTGAACAGCGAGGGCAAGACCAACGAGGCTACCAAGAACCTGAAAGAGCCGTTGCGGAAGGGACAGACCGCCCCGAAGGACACCGCACAGCAACAGCAGCAGAAAAGAAACAACAAGGGCATGAAGATGTAATCCCGTGTCCGCCACTAAATCCGAAGTAACATTTGTAAAATTCAAAACGACAGAAGAATATGAAGACAATCATTGCAGAAAAAGCCGTCTGTGGCACGTGAGATCGCCCGTATCGTGGGCGCGACAAAGAGAGAGGAAGGATATTTCGAGGGAGGCGGCTACGCCGTGACTTGGGCGTTCGGACACCTTGTGCAGCTTGCCATGCCCGACGGCTACGGCATACGCGGTTTCGTCCGTGACAATCTGCCCGTCATTCCCGACACCTTCACGCTCGTCCCCCGTCAGGTAAAGACGGAGAAGGGCTACAAGCCCGACAGCGGCGTGGTGGCGCAGATCAAGACCGTTGCCCGGCTATTCAAGCGAAAGCGAACAGATCATCGTGGCGACCGATGCAGGGCGCGAGGGTGAGCTTATCTTCCGCTACCTCTACCATTATACCGGATGCACCACCCCGTTCGTCCGCCTCTGGATAAGCTCGCTTACCGACAAGGCTATCCGCGAGGGACTGCGCAACCTCGAAGCGGGCGGCAAATACGACAACCTCTATCTTGCCGCCAAAGCGCGGAGCGAATCAGACTGGCTCGTGGGCATCAACGGCACGCAGGCACTCTCCATCGCCGCCGGACACGGCACGTACTCCATCGGGCGGGTGCAGACACCCACGTTGGCGATGGTGTGCGCACGCTATTGGGAGAACCGCCGCTTCACGCCCGAAGCCTTCTGGCAGCTCCATATCGCAACGGACGGCTGCGATGAAGGAACGGTGAAGTTTTCCTCTTCCGAAAAGTGGAAAGAGAAAGAGCCTGCGACGGAACTATATAATAAGGTGAAGTCGGCAGGGCACAGCCACCGTCACGAAAGCCGAACGCAAGGAGAAGACGGAGGAAACACCGCTGCTGTACGACCTGACGACGCTCCAGAAGGAAGCCAACGCCAAGCACGGCTTCACGGCGGAACAGACGCTTGAAATCGCGCAGAAGCTTTACGAGAAGAAGCTCATCACCTATCCGCGAACCGGAAGCCGCTACATACCCGAAGACGTGTTCGCCGAAATCCCCAAGCTGCTCGCCTTCATCGGGGCTTTGCCCGAATGGAAAGGCAAGGTGCAGCCGAAATGCGTCCCGACACGCAGAAGCGTGGACGGCGGCAAGGTGACGGACCACCACGCCCTGCTCGTCACGGGCGAGAAGCCACTATTCCTCTCCAAAGAGGACAGCACCGTCTATCAGATGGTTGCCGGACGCATGATCGAGGCTTTCTCCGAAAAATGCGTCAAGGACACCGCCACCGTCACGGCGGAGTGTGCCGGAGTGGAGTTCACGGTGAAAGGCAGCGTCATCAGGCAAGCCGGATGGCGTGCCGTCTATAGCGTGGAGGACAAGGAAGAAAACCTCCATCCCCGATTGGCGGGAAGGCGACACGCTGACGCTGAAAGGCTGCTCCATCACGGAGGGAAAGACCAAACCCAAGCCGCTGCATACAGAAGCGACACTGTTGTCGGCAATGGAAACGGCGGGCAAGGACATAGAGGACGATGCACTCCGTCAGGCGTTGAAGGACTGCGGCATCGGCACGCCCGCCACCCGTGCGGCGATTATCGAAACGCTCTTCAAGCGCGGCTACATGGAACGCTGCAAGAAATCGCTTGTGCCGACTGAAAAAGGGCTTGCCCTCTATTCGGTCGTGAAGACGATGCGCATCGCCGACGTAACCATGACGGGCGAATGGGAGAAGAATCTGGCACGCATCGAGCGCGGGGAAATGCCCGCCGAAACCTTCCGCAGGGGAGATAGAGGCGTACACACGCGAAATCACCTCCGAACTGCTCTCGTGCGACAAACTGTTCGCCCGCAGGGATTCCGGCTGCAAGTGTCCCAAGTGCGGGACGGGCAGCATGCAGTTCTACGGCAAGGTGGTACGCTGCGACAACGCGGAGTGCGGGCTGCCCGTGTTCCGCCTGAAAGCGAACCGCACCCTTTCCGATGACGAGATCAAAGACCTGCTCACCGACGGGCATACGAAGCTGCTCAAAGGCTTCAAGAGCAAGCAGGGCAAGAGCTTCGACGCCATAGTCGCCTTTGACGGGGACTATAACGACGACTTTCGTGTTCCCCGAAAGGAACACGAGCAGGAAATTTTCAGGACGGAAGAAATAGTATTAACTTTTTGAGAAAGTAGGCTGCACCTCAACAATAGAAATAAACGGGTTTATTTCGTATTGTCTTCGATTTTGCACTACCTTTGCCACTTGTTCAGAGTAATGAATTGTTCTTCGATACCGGATTACACTCATACTTTTGGATTTAGTGGTGGCACTCGGAGGGATACCGAGTGCCTTTTTCTTTCTCCTTTTTCAGACGACTATCCCCGTCATTATCAATCCACTAAATTCCAAAGTAATGAACAACAAGAAGAAAAACGAGGGTCAGACCGACTTTTCCTATTACGGTCTGTACCTGCTGGACTACCTCCGCACGAACAGGTTTGAACAGGCTTCCGACGATGCCTTCATCCGGGAGCGTGCCGACCGTGCCGCCGAAACGTATGAGCGTGCGCGGCTCGAAGGCTATCCGCCCGAAGGGGCGCAGGAGTTGGCGATGGACACGCTCCTGCGGGGGCTTCGCTATTCCAAGTACGCCATCCTCCGCGAAGTCGTGGAAAACGAGTTTGCCGACGAAGTGCCGGGAAAGAAACGCGAAGCCTTCATCCGAAAGTTGCTGCCGCCGGTCGGCAACGTATTCTCCGCCCTATGACCTTTCGGACGACAATTTCGCCCTGTCGCCCGAATACGACCTGCTCTACACGGAGCTGACGGGAGCCGCCGTCCTTTATATCGGGGAATATGGCGTTTAACCGCAAACAACGGCTGCGGGACAACATCGAGGCGATACGGACGGCATTCATCCTTGACAGGGAACGGAGGACGGCAACCGCCGAGGAACAAGCCATACTTCGGAAGTATTGCGGTTTCGGCGGGTTGAAGTGCATACTGAATCCTGCAAAGGAACTGACGGATGCCGTGCATTGGGCGAAATCGGACCTCGAACTGTTTACCCCTACGGTAGAACTGCACAGGCTGGTGCGTGAAAACAGCAAGGACGATACGGAGTACAAGCGGTACGTGGATGCCATGAAGCAGTCCGTGCTGACCGCTTTCTACACCCCGCCGGAGATAACCGGCACGATTGCGGAGGCTCTGCATGAACACGGCATACGTCCCGACCGTGTGCTGGAGCCGTCGGCGGGCGTGGGCGCATTCGTGGATGCCGTGCTGGAAAAACAAGCCGGACGCGGACATCATGGCTTTTCGAGAAAGACCTGATGACGGGCAAGATATTGGGACACCTGCATCCCGACCAAAAGGTAAGGGTGCAGGGATTCGAGAAGATAGAGAAGCCCTTCACGGACTATTTCGACCTTGCCATCTCGAACATCCCGTTCGGCGACGTGGCTGTGTTCGACCCGGAATTTACAGGAAGCCAAGACCCGGCAAGGCGTTCCGCACCGAAGGCAATACACAACTACTTCTTCCTGAAAAGCCTTGACGCGGTGCGTGAGGGCGGCATCGTGGCGTTCATCACCTCTCAAGGGGTACTGGACGCACCGTCCAACGCGCCCATACGCGAGTATATGATGCGTAATGCCAATCTGGTGGGAGTCGCACGCCTGCCGAACAACCTCTTCACGGACAACGCGGGTACGGAAGTGGGCAGCGACCTGATTATCCTGCAAAAGAACAGCGGCAAGAAACGGGAGCTGTACGATTATGAAGAGTTGTTCGTGCAGACGGAAAAGACACCGATAGGCAGTTTCCAGAACGGGTATGTCGGCAGCATCGGCATGATTCCCCACTCGGATCTGATAAGCGGCACAGACCCTTACGGGAAACCAGCCTATAAAGTCATGCACCGGGACGGCATCGGGCAAATGGCGGAGGATTTGCGGGAACATATGGATATTGAGCTGTATAAGTTGGACAAAAAGCTGTATGAAATGCACAGCCTGCATCCGGCACAGGGGAAAAGCACGGTAACAGAAACCATTTCCACACCGGTTGTCACTCCTGAGATACAGCCACGTCATGAAATGGCAGCGAAGCCCGAAGCGGCAACACCGCAGCCGGAGGAAGAAAAGTCGGAGATAGAGCCGCGCCGCCCCGATTATTCGGAGGGCGTGCAGCTCTCCCTGCTCGACCTCTGGGGCATGACCGAGGAAGTACGCAAGCAGGAAGCCCCCGCCAAGAAGAAAAAGACGGCGAAAAAGGAAAGCCCGGCAAGGCGTATGCCTCCCAAACCGCAGGCGCAGGTTACGCCGAAGGTTACGACTGCACCGCCACAGCCGTCTGTTGCACCACTGACGGAGAAGAGGGACAGCCATGAAACAAAGCCGGTGAGTTTCGCAGCCAAAGGCGATCTGGATGATATTTACGCCTCTTTGGATTGGGACACCAATCCGCCCATCAACGGTTTCTATGAAATGATGATGGACCTCACGCCGGAGCGACGCAAGGAACTTCGCAGGCTGGCGGCACAGCATCAGGAGAAGCAACGGGTGGACGGGACGGCGGTGAAAGCCGCTCCCGCCATTGACATGCCGGAAAAGGAAGCGACAAAACGCCCCGAAGCACAGACGGAAGTCGCAACCGTTCCCGTTACGGACAATAACGCAAGTGAGACAACAACTTCCCTTTTTCCCTGAATTTGAAACGGAAAAAGCCGAAGGAGGAACCTCTCGACCTTTCTCCCCGTCCGTTCAACGGTATGCTGGAGCCGCACTACCGTGACGGCTCTATGGTACTGGATGCTTCACGCAATCTCGGTTATTTGAAGGGCCTCACGCCTTACGGCGCGACATTCCAACCGCTTGACCTGACCGGCTACCAGAAGGAGAAAGCGATGTTGTATGTGTCACTCCGTGACGCATACGAGCGGCTTTACCGCTACGAGGCGGAGTATCACGATGAAGGGTCTGCGCAACGCGGAGCGTTGAACACCTGCTACGATGAGTTTGTCATGCGCTACGGCAACCTCAATGCCAAGCATAACGTGAAACTGTTGATGATGGATGTCGCCGGACGCGACATCCTTTCGCTGGAACGGGCGGAGGACGGGCAGGTTCGTCAAGGCGGACATTTTCGAGCGTCCTGTTTCCTTCTCGTGGAGAGCCATGCCAACGTAAGCTCTCCCTGAAGAGGCACTCTCCGCGTCGCTCAACAAGTTCGGCACGGTCAATCTCGACTATATGCGGGAGATAACCGACAGCACGGAGGAGGGATTGCTCGACGCCCTCAAAGGACGCATCTTCTACAACCCGCTCGTAACCGGTTACGAGATAAAGGACAGGTTCATCGCCGGGAATGTGATAGAGAAAGGCGGAGCGCATCGAGGCATGGATGGGCGACAACCCCTGAAAAACGGACGTATGCCGGAAGTGAAGCAGGCGTTGAGGCTCTGAAAGAAGCCGAGCCGCCGCGCATCGCCTTTGAGGACCTCGACTTCAATCTCGGGGAACGCTGGATTCCGACGGGCGTGTATGCCGCCTACATGAGCCATCTGTTTCGACACGGACGTGAAAATCGCCTACTCCGCAAGCATGGATGAGTTTTCGGTGGCGTGCGGCTGCCGCACCATGAAAATCACGGACGAGTTTTCTGGTGAAGGGCTATTACCGGAACTATGACGGCATGCACCTGTCTGAAACACGCCCTGCACAACACCTGCCCGGACATGATGAAATCCATCGGTAAGGACGAGCATGGCAACGACATCAAGGTGCGTGACAGCGAGGGCATACAGCTCGCCAACGCCAAGATTGACGAAATCCGCAAACGGGATTCTCGGAATGGCTCGAAGAGCAGTCGCCGCAGTTCAAGGAACGGCTGACGACGATGTACAACCGCAAGTTCAACTGTTTCGTGCGCCCGAAAGTATGACGGCTCGCACCAGACTTTCCCGACCTCAACCTCAAAGGCTTGGCAAGCCGGGGCATCAGGAGCGTCTATCCCGTCGCAGATGGATTGCGTCTGGATGCTGAAACAGAACGGCGGTGAATTTGTGACCACGAGGTGGGAACCGGCAAGACGCTGATAATGTGTATCGCAGCGCATGAGATGAAGCGTCTGAATCTGGCGCACAAACCGATGATTATCGGGCTGAAAGCCAATGTCGCGGAGATTGCCGCCACCTATCAGGCGGCATATCCCAACGCGCGTATTCTGTACGCCTCGGAGAAAGGACTTTTCGACCGCCAACCGCGTGCGTTTCTTCAACAATATCAAGAACAACGACTACGATTGTGTCATCATGTCGCACGACCAGTTCGGCAAGATACCGCAGTCGCCGGAGTTGCAGCAGCGCATCCTGCAAGCGGAGCTTGACACGGTGGAGGAAAACCTCGAAGTGCTGCGGCAACAGGGAAAGAACGTGTCGCGGGCGATGCTGAAAGGACTGGAGAAGCGCAAGCACAACCTTGAAGCGAAGCTGGAGAAGGTGGAACATGCCATCAAAGTCACGCACGGACGACGTGGTGGACTTTCAAGCAGATGGGCATCGACCACATCTTCATAGATGAGAGCCACCAGTTCAAGAAATCTGACTTTCAACACGCGGCACGACCGTGTGGCGGGGCTGGGAAACAGCGAGGGAAGCCAGAAGGCGTTGAACATGCTCTTTGCCATACGCACCATACAGGAGCGCACGGGCAAAGGACTTTGGGGAGCTACGTTCCTCTCCGGCACGACCATCAGCAACTCGCTGACTGAGCTGTACCTGCTGTTCAAGTACCTGCGCCCGAAGGAGCTGGAACGGCAGGATATCCGGTGTTTTCGACGCGGGCGGCGATATTCGCCAAGAAGACGACGGATTTTCGAGTTCAACGTGACGAACAACGTGGTGCAGAAGGAGCGTTTCCGCTACTTCATCAAAGTGC
>BNJS01000692.1_pt1:0-77500 | contig 179917 bp, 237 predicted proteins | sample 8540461 | NCBI WGS metagenome assembly BNJS01 (sample SAMD00202454, study PRJDB9452) | human saliva metagenome | isolation source: human saliva | place: Japan
AGCATAAAGACTGAAATTAAAATTGAAAATTTGTTAAAATGCTCGTGAACATATTACATTTAACAGTGCACCCAGAAGATGTGGGCGAATAGGGAAAAGGCAGTAATTAATGCAATCCATGCCTGTGCTAAATTCAAACATTTAGTAAAAAGTTACTTAGATTTAGTAAAGAATAAGATAAATGTTAAGTAGGAGTCTGAAAGATGGATATTCAGATTCATTTAGTTTGAATCAAGTTTGGCTAGTGGATATGGACTATTATTATTTAAATTTTAAAATGGATATAGTATAATTAGTTGAGAGAAGAATTGATTTTAAAATTGGCGATAGAAGAGTATAGTTATATTGTAAGTTTTATACGATAAGAAAAATATTAAATATTAGAAAGTTATAATTAAATATAAAAGGAAGGCTATAAAATGGTAAAAATTAAAGCTAATGGTAATGAAATATCACTATTAACTTCAGACACTGATTATATCAGTTTAACTGATATTGCAAAATATAAAAAGCTCGGAAAACTCTGCTGATATTATAAAAATTGGCAAGAATAGAAATATTTTAGAGTTTTTAGGTGCTTGGGAAAATGAATAATCAATTTTAAACTGGTCGAATTCGACCAGTTTAAAAAGTGAAGCAGGTCTTAATAGTTTCTTAATGTCTCCCAAAAGTGGATAGAAACAACAAATGGTGGTATTAAGTCAGCAGGTCGATATGGAGGCACTACGCGCACTGGATATTGCGTTTGAATTTCTTGGAGAGTTTAAATTATATATTATTCAAGATTATCAAAGATTAAAACAGGAAGAATCATATAAAAATAAATTAGAATGGCAAACTAATAGATATATTTCAAAATTAAACTACTATATTCATACAGATGCAATAAAAAATAACTTAATAACACCTACACTTACTACACACAAATAAGACATAAGTATGCAAGTGAAGCTGATATTTTAAATGGCTTTATATACGGAATGAGACTGCAAAGAATTAAATAAATATCCAGAAAAAGAAGGAATTTAAGGATAATTCCACTATTGAGCAGTTAATGATAATGAACAATTTACAAATATTAAATGCTGATATATGTTAAAATCAGAGGTATCGCCTGAAATTAGATTACAAAAATTAAATGAAATTGCAATAGAGCAACAAAATATATTAATAAAAATAATCAAAAGCATTACAGGAATTAAAAATAAATAATTTATTCTGATTTTGAAATAATGTATGTATAAATAATATGTTAATAGGAGGAAGGTATGCACGAATATTAGATGGATATTTAGTTAATGATGATAATATAAAATTGCATTCAACTAATAGAAAGGTTGATGAAAAATAGTGAGTGATATGAAGATTTTCTGAATATGGATTTAATCATAATATAGTCTTTAATACACAAGTTCATGGAGCGGATGTGCCGTTTAATCGATTCGGGTCTTAGAGAACGGAAGGAAGCTGATGGTTTAATTACTAATTTAGCTGCGACACCATTATTGATTTTACAGCTGACTGTGTACCTGTTGTTTTCTATGAAAAAAGAAAAGTGTTGCTGCTTTAGCCCATGCAGGATGGCGAGGAACATATGGAAATATTGCCGGGGAAATGGTAAATATCATGACAGGAAAATATAATTGTAAGGTAGAAGACATTAAGACTATTGTAGGGCCGTCAGTTAGCGTTGATAACTATGAAGTTTCTGTGATGGTCTAGAGAAATTCGCTTTGCTTAGAAAGTGCTTGAATTATTATAAAAGAAAATGATGGTAAATATTATTTAGATTTAAGGCAATTGACAAAGAATTGTTAAGAAAATGTGGTGATACTAGAAGATAACATTAAAAATTATTGATTTTTGTGTGCGGTTAGAGATAATGATAAATTCTTCTCCTTAGCAGGTTGAACAATGCTACTCCAGAAACGTATCGGAACAATACACTCAAAAGCAGAGCTAAATTCATATAGAATAGAGGAAACAATATTGGAAAAAGATATTAAATTAGCTGGAACGAAATAGCTTTCACTTTAAGAGATTGCCAGTGCTTAGTAGTAGATGGCGTGTGGCATTTTATTATATAAGCTGAAAGATTTTGGGACTTTAGAAGAGGTTTTCGTAGTAATAGATAAGGCTCTTTATGAAGAACAGGATTAAAAATTCCAGCTTTTAGAGAGTATAAAAGAGAGCGGAAGGATTCCAAATTTTCTAGTCATATAAAAGCGAAGTTGGAATTTGTAGAGAAACAAGGCAGATTTATTCGTTACTGCTAGTGGAGACTGGCTGGTAGGATAATACGTCAGGTAAGCGCTTAGAGAAGTGTTCGTTCCATGCTGAGCAGAACTTTGTATTTATTAAATATGGATGAGCTTTGTTGCGGACACATTCAAGAGACTTCTTTGCGTTATGGTAAGTTAGTGAGAACTATATTGTAGATGTAGAATAAGCAGCCAAGCTAGTGCTATATGCAGGCGATGTTCACAAGCGTTCTTCAAGCGGATATTTGTAAAATATATAGTATTAGTGAGCAAAGATAATCTTCAAATCATATTTTGACTTGTATGTTTGAAGACTTTTGTGTATGTTACTGAATTTATTTTGTGTACTAAATTTGCAACTCTAATTTTTATTTTCCTCTAGTAATTTAATGTGTTTAGCTTATGATGATAAATTATTACGTAAAGAGTATAAGCTTTGTGTATAGTAATTTCTTTGTATTTACTAAGTAGCTTTTGAACGACTACAAATGGAATAAGGTGCTGATATTAGAGGTGTAAGATTTTCTCTCAAAAGCAGTAATACGTAGGAGATGTTACCTATGTGTTAGAATAAAATATATAACTTCTGGGTATAGTAATAAAAAGCTTTCTGGATTCGGGAATGGATTATAGTAGAAAGAATATAATCGCTACTAATACCAAGACTAAGGTGATTCCATTTCTGTTCATTTTCTGTGTAGTAAAAATATTCTTTATTAATAATATATAAATTCGATAATAATTCATAAAATTAAAACAGCTAGTAATTAAGCAATTAGCTAGGCTTTAACTGTTTATTGAGATCAAAGCTATATTAAAATGTGTATAGAAGAAATTGAAAATTAGAGCAGAGTATGCTTTGCTTCAATGTAATATATCTTTTGGTTTTCATATCTCTCTTTCTAGCAACAAATGTTGCATCCTTCACTTTTTTCAAAAATATATATAGAATAACATTAAGATAAATTATAAACAAGGAACTATGGAGATGTTTTATTCTTATTTACATTTACCGTCTGAAATCATATTGCATAGTAATATGAATTGTTTATTTATGAATTTAGTAATAGGAATTTGTTTATAAGTCGGAGAGAGGAGTGGTGTAAAAAAATATTAATTACATTTAAAGTTTTCTTAAACTTTGTTTGTTGATGTTGGTATGATAAAACTATAGAAAATGTAGATTAAGATTAATAGGTGAAACACAACAGATAAAAAAAAAGGAGGATTTTATGAAAATAGAAATAACAACCAAAAATAATAAAATTTACAAGATTTAAATAATCAGGAAAATTATAACGAAACAGAATAATTATCAAGGTTATCAAAATTATGATAATGTTGATAATTCTCATAATAATTTTGAAAATTTACAGGAATGAATAATGATAGAAGCACCGCAGAACTATGGAAAATTATTCTTAACTGTCTTGCAGCAGGTTTGGATGGCTAATAGTGTATTTGAGCGCTGTGATGGGAACTGAAAGCATTGAATTTTCTCGGTAACTACTACGAAAGAAGATAAAGATAATCAACAAATTACGGTAAATGCAATTTCAGCTAAAAGATGCTGTAGTTTCTATCGTAAACTATCCAAAGTAACTCTAACAATAATCTTGAGTCAATTTTAGGAGGAAATTAAGAAGACTGAAGTGATTCTAGTAATTCAGTGAATAAAACCAGCATCTAGTGGAAGTGGTGTTATTTATAAAAATTAGAAATACTGTTTGCGTTGTAACTAACAATCACGTGGTAAATGGAGCTAAAACTATCGGTAATTTTAAGTGATGGAACCAATGTTAATGCAGAAGTTGTTGGAACTGATGTATGGACAGATTTAGCTGTATTGAAAATTAGTGGAGATAATGTGACGACTACAATGGATTTTGCTGATAGTGATAAAATCGCAGTAGGAGAAACAGCCTTTGCTATTGATCTCCTCTGATGTTAACTTATTTACTGTTACAAAGGTATAGTATCTGCTGTAAATAGACAAATTCCTATGGATGTTGAGTGATGGTAAAAATGACTGGAACCAAACGGTAATTCAAACTGATGCTGCTATTAACCTAGGAAACTCAGGTGGAGCATTAATTAATAATGGTAAGCTTATCGGAATTAATGAATCGCATAAAAGCACATCGAATAAGTGCTGAAGGTATAGGATTTGGAATACCGTCTAATGAGGTGAAATAAATTACTGAACAGTTAGAACAATCAGGTAAAGTAATTCGTCCAGCTTTAGGTGTTCAATTAGTATCTGTAAATACAGTTGATAGTGATACATTGAAAATCACATAAACTTTGAAAAGGGCAGGCACGTTAGATTCTGTGAAGATGGCACCCAGCTGCACAAGCAGGGATAGAAAATATGATATTATCACGAAATTGAATGGTGAAGATGTCAAAGATGTTGCTGCAGTTAGAAAATATTTATTTGAAAAAACAAAAATAGGTGATACTGTAAAAGTAACTTACTATAGAAATGGTAAAGAAAATACAACAAGTGGTGCAAGCATTAAACAAGATAAAATAATTAGAACTTGGATAGAATTTTCTGTTTCGAGTTCTATTAAATTTTGTTTGTAAAATGTCTGAAAGGTAACGTTATTTTGGTTTTATATGTTTCAAATTAACATAATATCAATGTTTGAATTAGAGATATCTAAAGAAGCTAAAAATAAAAATGTTATTTATATAGTTTGAAAGTGAAGAAAATCACAAAATAATGAAAATATGTTATTAGTTTTGTAAAATTAAAAGAAAAGAATATAGGTGAATACATGAAAAAGTAAGAAAAGATTATTCCAGCTGCGGATACGGAACACGATTCCTACCTGCAACTAAAGCTTCTACCAAAAGAAATGCTACCAATTATCGATACTCCTACTATTCAATACATAGTGGAAGAAGCGGTAAAGCTGAATTGAAGATATAATTATTGTAACTGGTAAACAAAAGAGCTATTGAAGACCACTTGATAGAAATGTTGAACTAGAGGCAGAACTAGAGGACAAAGTGAGTTAGCGATGTTGGAAAAGGTGACATCCAACCTGCAGTTAGCGAATATTCACTATGTACTGTCAAAAAGAAATGGCTGGTTTAGGGTGATGCGATTTTAACAGCACGTAGCTTCATTGAGACGAAATCACGTCTGCGGTATTACACGGAGATGACGTAGTACTCACGCGAGCATCCACCGGACCACCTTATTGACAAAGCCGAAGAAACAGATGTTCTGTAATCGGCGCACAAACCGTACCAGAAGATCAGACACATAGATATGGTGTTATCGCACCCAAAGGACAAGATGGTCATTTATGACGAAGTTGAGACATTTGTAGAAACCCCAGCCCTAGGAAACTGTAGCTCCATCTAAACCAAGACGATGAAGATGCGCTCATAACCCAGGAATTTTAAACACTTAGCTAAGAAAGACAAGTAGAAAGCTGGTGAGAGGTTCAATTAACTGATGCTATTCAAATGTTAAAATGAAAGAAAATGTTGCAGTGTATGATTTCCAAGGTAAACGTTGTTACGACGTGGTGAAACAACTGATTTTGTTATAAACAGCAATTGATTTTGCCTCAGAGTGATCTAGCATGAGTTAGCACCCGTCCAAAACAAAAATTAGCGACTAGAAGACATAGCCACGAAATGACGCACCGTCGGGTATATGCATCATTTTCATTATGGATTTCAGTAAGGCAGTATGGCGACTAGATGACGTCAGGCAGTGTCTATGGTGTAAAGGTTAAAAGACAGTAGAGTTTTAAGTGGATAGGCAAAGTGCGCTTTAGCAGGTCAGATGTAGACTCTACTTAGGAGGAAATCACTAGTGAGGGATTTACGGATGAAACTTTTTAAAGAGAGATTTCTAGAAGAAACAGGAGAATGCGTAAACTTACAACAATGCAGAGTTTATGATGTGTCGGTAGAAGAGGGAGATAGTTGTACCAGTAGACCTAAAACTTAACAAAGTTCAGTATGAGGAACTCATAGACGCAGTGGGAGTTTATGGACATTTCCAAATTCGCTTTATGTGAGTCTTTTTAGATATCTCAATAAACTTATGCGTCTGACAAAATCGGATGTTTCTGAACTCACGATTTTTGCGTCACCCCATCGCATGATTAGGTCTCTCATGATGTAGAGAGATAGAAACTGTACTGTGTCACAGAGACACAGACATTTTCTAGGTAACAGAGCAAACGATCTCTGTTCTCGGTGTTTACTGGATGCTATATAGTGAATTAAATATTACTAATGCACGCACCACTTCTTCTAAAATTGTTACAGGAAATATTGAATGATGAGGAATATATTATGATAGAATATAAACCTTGGAGAATATTATAAATAATCGTACTGACTTCGAAAAGTTAGAGAAAATCTACCTGCTCACTATGAGTGTCGGTATCTTTTGTAATTGTAATAAATTTTACATACATCTTCTATAATACAGATGGCTATAGTGAAAGTTCAAGTTTGGTAGTATACGTGTATTTATTTAAAGGACAAAAGCAGTGTTTGAAAGTCTTATTTTATAGGTCTCTAGTGTATAGATATAATAGAGTTGACTGGTAATTACTAGATACTTTTATATAATTAATTCAAATGTTGCTAGTATAGCGTAGAAATCGCATACATTGCTATACTATGAGGTCATGTAACCATTGACTAACGCATGTCAATTAGCATAAAAACTAGACTAAATAAAAGCTTTAGTGAATGAAAATATCCTTTCTTCGTCAACATTTTCGTCATGTAGTAATACGTATATGAAAAAGATTTAAATATATATCGTTTCTTTAATAAAATAAACCTTACAAAAGTTACCGTATGCTGTTATGTTGTCAAATAATTGTAGTAGAAGTTTGAACTATCAAGCTTGTAAACAAATTTTAAAGGAAAGGATGAGGAAAATGTACGTTAGAGCGTACCGTTGAAAATCAATATTCCACTACAACACGTCGTGGTCCTGTCAACCACGTGAAATGGTGATGATCATGTTAGAACGTGGTCACTCGTTGCAGTCGTAACTGGGTGAGAGCAAATATTCACACTTTGAAGTTTATCAGGTGTTGTAGAAGAAATTAACGATATGGAAATAATCGGTTACAAACTGATAAAAGAAAGTCAAACTGATAGACTATGCTAGATTAGAGTTGACTGATGGATAAACTTCAAAAATCTAAAGATGCTGGTAACGTTGAGAGTTGCGCAGGACCAACCGGAATTAAAGTGTCTCGCACAAATCCCTGGTGATATGTTGCGAATGCAGCAGAATGCGAAAACCTATCTTAGGCCATCACGTAAAACCAGCGTAAAGATCATCCAGACGTTTTAGTCAGAGGTTTGGATACATAGTTGAATCATCAGCAAAAGAAGGATATATTGCTATTAAAACAAAAATATCGTAAAGCACTAACAGCATTAGGAAAAGGCATGAGACTGAGCCATTACTGGGTATTGTACCTTGCCTAATGATGTATCCTGCCGGTGACGAAACGAGTTATCGTAAGAGAAACACTTGAGTAATCTCAAAACCAGAGACGCTTAAGGTGCCACTAGATGCACTATGCAAATCGTTTGAATGAAACTATCAAACGCGTAGAAGCAATTGAAAGAAGATAAACCACTGATTGAAAGATATTACGTCGTGGTCGTGTCCATCCAGGCGTTTTCTAGACGTCCCAATTGGATTTACCAATAAGCGTATTTGATAGATAAATAGCGGTGGTTAGATTTATCCACACGGGAGAAATAGGTGTGTGGGCTGCACAGGGCGACCCACTAGAAACAGAGCCCACTCAACAAAACAACAGGTGGGATTACTGTGGTATTGCGTTATGCATCCATGAGAAAATAGTAGAATATTTAGAATGTGGAGCAAGAAGAACGCTTGAGACAGATTAGCTGATGGAATGGGTGGTGTTAGACTGTTCAGATGTGTAAACGTATGGAAAACCTGGAGTGAAAATGGTCAGGATTACGCTGTGAATTACTTCCTGGTATTTGGTTCCAGTGACAAGGGAAAAGCATTGAGATGAAAAGATGGTGCGCAGCAGCTCATCACTTCGGTAACTTGTCAGGATTGAACTAACACCGTGAGCAGGTGGAAGCCCTAGGTGCTGGGAGTAAAAGCTTTATCATAGTACCGATCATGCGTGTGCACACTGATCATCATTTATACAGAAGCTATAAAAGCTTTTGAAATTGCATAACACAGTAAATACTAGTTGGAGGCGAGCGCAATGTCAATTAGCAGTAGACGCTGTCAAAAAGAGCACTTAAAATGATAAAGCGTATTTTGGTTGCAGAGCTGAGGCAGCATCGTGAATTAGTCCAGAAAACTTAGAAGATCCAGGTGATTGTTCCTGACGATCTAGTGGATCCAGTTTGACGCCATCACTCCCAGACGATGCATTTATCAATCGGACGAGCATTAGGAGCACTATTAAAAACAACAGACGCTGCTCCCACCTGTACACCAGGCACGCCTGATGCCGCGCGGAGAGGTAAAGTAGAAGAAAAGCAGCAGTAGAAGCACCAGTAGCTGCGAAGCGCACTCGTTGTTGTGCTCTACAGCCGGTCCTGCCACGCTGGTAGCTCAACACAAGCTCCAGCGGGAGCAAACTGATCGGAAACTGGTGAAAAACATTAAACTCTTTAGAAATTCCATTAGCAGCTATCGGTGTGACAAGCGGCTCCAGCAGCACAAGCCCAGTTCAAGCAGGCAGTTTCGAAGCTGCTGAAGCTTGTGCCAGCAGAAGCAGAAATGCTGCATGCGGGAAGAAAACAGTGAAGGAGAACCCCAATCTATCCGTTCTCTACACACCAAACACTCACAAAAATCGATAAAGTAGGAATTTGGTGAAAACAGAAATTAAAGGAAACCACTTTAGTTTCAGAACAGCAGAAGACTGGTGTAGCAGCTGTTGAACTCAGAAGCTTTAGTAGGAGAAAGTAAGCAATTAGAAATTATCACTCCTGATAACATACGACACTACAGTGAAACAACCGCGGACGTTCAACCAGTCGCCGCTGTAAATAGTTGTACAGGAGATCTTGTCACGCATTACCGTGAACTGAAAGGTGTAGTAGTCGTTCTTACAGGAACTGATGTTAACGGAGTTCAAATCGAATCGTTCTTCGAAGGTGAACTAGAACGCAAGATTATGTGGGCCGTCCAGGAGCTCCAGATAAAGCGAGATCTTCACTAAAGGTCGGTTTACAAATGTACAGGTTGCATGGAACGTCCAGGGCAACCAGCAGCCGCAAAGGCATCTGGATCCACACTACAGAAGAAACTGTGTTCTCTTTAAAGAATTAGACGATGAAAGCCTCAGTAGTTGGAAACATCAATATTGAAACAAGATCGTCACCCAGGAAACAAAAAGTATTAATCGTTAAAGAAATCATGGGACAAAGCTGCATGATAACTTAATTCTACCAGTGGGTTGGTACACTTGGTGCTAAACCAAACGTTGACCTTGGTAACCTACCAGTAATGCTTCAACCAACAGAAATCTAGACGGTGGTATCCACGCATTATTGTATTGGACCAGCTTCAGCCTTCGTCACTACCGTGAACCATTAGTACTGAAGCAATGGCTGAGAAGAAATTGACTTAGTAGGGTTATTATTAGTTGATCACCCGCTAACTCAGAAAAATTCCGCGATTCTAAATCGGTATGACTATCGAAGAATGGATATCGATGGTGCTATCGTAACAACTGAAGGATTTGTAACAACCATATCGACTTCGCTTCTCACATTGAAGAAACGGTAAACGTGGAGTATCAGTAGTTGCATGACTTCACTGCTACATGCTCTTTTGTAGGTAACGAACATGACAGTGGTTGATAACAACAACTAAACAGGTATTGAAACGAAATTTTTCAAACAATACATTATGTAAAGAAGATGTCCGTGTTTAGCAATGCTTAAACACAAAATGGGTGGCAGGAACAATTAAAAAGCTGAAAGAAAATGGAACTTAACGTTAAATTAAATAACGGAGAAGTTATTGAAAAACTACAGGACAAAAAGAATTACTTGATAACGAAAAGTGTTACCAAAAATCAAAACAAGAAATCTACGAAAAAGAAGATTAATTTTAAAGAGGATAGAAATAAGTTATGATTGAAATTAAAATATGCATCTACAGAAAGAGTGTTCGAAGGATAGTTGATCATAACGACGCCAGCTGTTACGATAGACATTAAAGGACGCTTAGGGCAATTTAAAATTCCTATGAGAATGTTACACTGATTATCCAGTAAAAATCGGCCAAGAGGTAGATTTTTACTGTTATCCAGTTATTAGCGAAGAACCTGACGAACATTATGTAAATGCAATATTAAATACAAAAAAATTACAAGAAGAAGTAAAAAACAGACTAAATGAAGAATAGTAGGAAGGAGAAATTAGAATGTCATTAACGATATTTGAAGGTTTACAATCAGAAATTTGTACACCTATTACAAACCAGTTTGGCTAGTAACTAAAGAGTTAAAAGATATGAGTAGCATTAGCTACAGCAGCAGGAGTCTACCTAAAAACAGATAAAGATTTAACTTAGCAGGATAATACATTCGAACCAGATACTGTCACAGTACAGATCTTATGGTATCATCACACGGTGGATAAGGATAACGCTGATGCTAACAGAGACATCAACTGTATGTTCCCAATCGATAGATTACACGAACTTGCAAAAGAAGGTTTCATCGGTAGTGTAGCAGAATTCCACTATGGTTTCATAGGTGGTGGTGGAGACCAAGAGGCTTTCACAAACCTACAGACCAGAAATTGCTAAAAAATTAAAAAGAAGAAATGTTGATGCATTATTTTAAATCTGGTTGAGGTAATGCCACAGAACTGCCGTGATCGTGCAGAGAGCAATTGAGGAACAGGTATTCAACAATTCAATAGCACATTACCCAGTAGTGCGTCAAACAATTCTAGAGCTGTTGCACCACTTGTACCAATGGGTGCTAATGCTGGGAACCAAAATGTTGAAACACAAATTTAAAACAAATAGAGCAACTAATTAAAATACCAAGTTCAGGTAAAATGTTCCTCTTCCATTTGAGATACTCACGTGTAGAGAGAATATCGAAGAGGACGGTGTCCTCTTCTTTTAACGAAATATCTGTACTAGTAAACAACTTACATACTGTATTAATACAGTAAATAAAATAGTAAGGATTGATAGTTATGTCAAAAGAGAGATTGCAAATAAAAAGCATTTCACATGAAAAAATGTTGTTTTAGGAAAAAGTCAAAATTGAAAACAATGAACTTATTATTCCAACTGAGATTGAATATGATAAAAATATATTTGAAAGTGTAGAGGTGAAAGTAAAAACCTCGAGAACATGATTTTATTAAATACTATAATGGATATAGTTCCTATATCTACAAAGGTTTTAGGAAGACTTGGTAGGGACATAATTTAACAGGGGTTTATATGTTAACAATAGGTGCGAATACTAAAGGAGAACAAATGCATGAATTTGGTCTCTTCAGTATTTTAAAAGACAACTTGTGCTGAATAAAGCAGGTTTCAGCTGATAATGATTATTTAACATATTGATGTTATTATTAACCAGATGTGATTTCGATAGGGCTTAGCATTTCTATTTTGAATTATCAGATAATTACAAAATATATGAGGATGAAAGTTCTAGCGGACGTGATGCTTATGAAGTTCACGAATTTTATAATCCAAAAATCTGGAAAACCTAAAGTAGCTTTAGTTAAAGAAGGCAGGACAAGGGATGATGTATGATAATCAGTTTCTAATAGAACCTAGTGGAATAGATAGGTATTTCATTATATATGAACAATATGCCAGCTACATAACAGCTAATGAATATCGCGATGGTGCGATAAGAGCAATGGTATAGAAAGAGGTGTTATTATGGGTACGGACCATCTACAAAAGAAACAAGTTACACCACTTTAGAGATCCATTATGATGTGCTAGCAAGGATCCAGATATTGATTTTCAAGGGGTAGTTGTGGAACCCACAGGATAATCGATTAAAACATTGTAGGATGGCGAGCTGACAGGAGCAATGAGAACTGATGGAGCTATTATCTCAGCGGATGGTTTTGGGGAAATAGTGAGTTGATTATGCTAATACTATAAGCCTGAAAATAGGAGAGCGTGGGATTTCTATTCAGGTCTGGGCAAATTTATGGGTACATAAATTTGTGGTTGGAAAATCAATACACGAAGTCTCGTTTTAGATTTTAACAAGTCTCAAGAAGGTGTAGAAACAGTAGCTAGTTTTGTCAAAATACTGTTGATTATACTGGATAGCCAGAAGGCATTAGGATTGATTAAAACCCTAAAAATGAGAGACAAGATGCAAACAATCAAATAAATATAAAGGCAATAATTAAGGAGTGAATTATTATGAAACTAAATAAAATGATTTCTAGTTATCGATGACACATACAGCAGGGGAAGCCGCCTCGTTTAGTTACTGCTGGGATTCCAAAATTCCTGGTAAAGATATGTTGAGACAATAATACTTTATCGAGCATTTAGATGATGTAAGAAAATCAGTAACGTTTTGGAAACCACGAGGACACCAAGAAGATATGTTTCGAGCATTCTTATTACCTCCAAACTAAAAGTGAAGAAGCTGATTTTGGATTGTATTCGCGGATACTGGTGGTTATTTAAACATGGTGATACATGTCACCTATCGCAGCAGTTACAGCAGCCGCAGAAACAGGCATGGTAGATGTTGAAGAAGGTGCTACTGAAAAGTTGAAGTGGTTGTAGAAACACCAGCTGAGCACTTATGGCGCAACGGCTAAAATTAAAAGATGGAGGTGAAAAGTAAAAGAAGTTTCATTTCAGAAATGTTGAGTCATTCTTATATAAACGCGATGTTGAACTTGATGTGGAAGGAGAGAGACATGTTAAATTTTGATATTTCGTTTGCAGGAAGTTTCTCCAGTTATTTCAGCAGACCAATTTCGTGGAAGTTAAACCTGAAAATGCTTCTCTAAGCTAAAAGAGGCTGGCTTGAAAATTCGTGCATGCAATCAATGCGAATATTGAAATCAACACCCAACGCGATATTAGCGCACATTAAAATCTGTAGACTTAGTTGAAAATTTATGATAAACCATCTCACCCAGAAGCCACGTATTCAAAATGTTGTAGGTATTTCGGAGATGGCGAACATTGACCGTTCACCTTGTGGGAACTGGGAACTTCAGCCAAATTGGCTACACTTTTACATGCAAAAGGTGAGCTGAAAACCAGGTGAACCATTTGTTTACGAAAGTATTTCTAGGTACTTTATTCAGCAGGAAGAATCGTTGAACGTACTAGCTGGATCTGATGCTGCTATCCCAGAAATTACGTGTCCTGGAGTTACATCTTAGGATTCAGTAACTATGTTTAGCAGATCCAGACGACTACTTACATACGGATTCTTATTAGGATAGGGAGCGAAAATTATACGGATCTTAGTAACGACTATTATTAATCATCATTAGGTGCTGGAGGGATATTCTTCCGTGCATGTAGTGTTGGACCTTGTAAAAGCTAAAAATGACTTTAGTAAAGAAAGATCCTAGTTAGTAGATTCTTTTATTGGATTTGTAACTGACTTCTTTGATACTTAGGTATCAGGAGTCTTTGCACCAACAACATTATTATTCAAAGTACCAAGATTTTAGAATACGATAGATAAATTCCCAGGTACATTAAACGTTGCTCATACAATTCCAGATTATGGAAGCAGTATTATTCTTAATCAGTTAAAAGTTGAGGTAGTTACTTTATTCTCACTGATGCAGCTGCTAGCTGCAGGCATTAGTAGGTGACGAATAGTAACTAAACTACTGAGATCAAACTTATTCATGGGTGTGTGTTTAATCGTACTGCATTCTCAGGCTTCTGGTCAACTGGGATGGTTAAAAGCGTACTTGGGAGCTAAAGATAGCTGCTGGATTAACAGCATCAAACTTATTATCAGGTGTTGTAGGTAACTTCATCCTTGGAGCATTATGCATGGTAGGTGTAGGATTATATGCACCATGTATGGCTATGGTTTTCATGTTAGGGACTGAGCCCATTAGTAGCGTCCCTAATCATGATGGGATCTTGTGCAGGACTTATAGCTATCGGTTCTCCAGAAGTCATTAAAGCTGGTAACTATTTCCAAGAATTGGTCTCTGGATGCTACTCATCGGTGGTGTTATTGGGGTGTGACACCATATTCATTAGTTAAAGATGCTATACAGTAGCAGACAGTGGCTAATCACCGTGTAGTATTGCTAATCTGGTATTCTATGATTAGACAAGGTACTTCAGTAGCTTAATATGTAGTAAAAAGCGAGGTTTGAGAAATCAAACTCGCTTTAGAAATTTTATTTTGATGACTTTTCTACTAACTCAATTTTGTTTTCATTGATAAAACTGCAGAATAACAGAAGACTGCAACTGCCACCCAAATTATTGAGAATGATATTAATTTTTGCATACTTAATTCTTTCCGTAAACAAAAATTCTATGAAAAATTGCATTGTAGGGTGGTAAATATTGTAAGAATCCCTAAAGATATATAGAGGAGATAGCTAGGCTCCTTTAGCAAATATATTAGAGGTACAGCTGTGATGATACCAGATAGTAAGTAGATTAATGTATCGGTTCCAAAAGTATGGAATGTGATGAGTTATTTGATAGCTAAGTAATCCCATATAGATCTAGTGCTATTGGAGAAACTATTGCAGTTTCAATTAACTAGACTTGCCTTTGGACTAAGTATGATTTTTCTCTTGCACAAACTATATAATCCAAAATGTTAGAGCTAACATAATAGAAATCCAGGGTAATGAACCAAGTGAGATAAATAAATATAATAGAGATCCTCCTACACATGACAAGCAATTGTCTGCTACATGCAGGTTAATCTTTAAAATACTACAGCTAAAAATAATTGTAACAATTGGATTTAAGTAGTATCCAAAACTTGCTTCGCTAATACTGGTCAGTATTTACTGCTATTATATATGTTAACCACTTCCTGTTATTAAAAAGCGAGCTAGTAAATAAGCAAGAATCCTATCTTTCCAAAGATTTTGAAAATTTCTGAGAGAATAGCTTTTTTATTTTTGCAATGCCTACTACTAAAATCATAAAATAAAGAGCATGAATATGCATTGCTAAAACTTCATATGCCCTATGCTTTTTAATAATTTAAAAAGTAAATAGGAAAAGAGTCCCCATGAAAAAGTAACATATTAATATAGCGATTAGACTTTTTGAGTGTTATTCATAATATACCTCCTTATATAATGAATCATCATTTGTGGTAAATTAAAAGTATAACGAAAATATCTGTATTTTTCAATGAAAAATTTTCAAAATAATGAAAATACTCAAAATTTATTATATAGAGTAGGAAGACTATTTAAACAGAGAAGATTATTAGTATAAAAATGTGTAATTGGAATAATTTTCGAATGTTGATAAAATGTATAGTAGCACTCAATTTAATTGGGTTTTTATAAAAGTATAGCTCTATTTTTAAATGGTTAACCCTGTTTTAAGATATGATAAAAATGAAGGAATATTTGAATAAATTAGTTTATGTAGTATAATATAAATAATATTGTTGAACTATTATTTATACTTTTTACTTGAACGCCGGGAAAATTAAGAAATATAGATTGTATTAAAAGGCGATTTAGTGTAAAAAGAATTTAGTATAAACTTTGATTTTATTGAAAAATCTGTTAAGAAAATAAGAATTGAAAATTAGAGATTGAGATAGTAGTAATAATTGGGAAAAAAATTTGAATACAGAAGAGAAAAAGGGTGTTTAGGGTTATCAAAGAAAAATGATTGATATGAAAGGAGATTTATATTTATAAATGCAGATATTTAGAAAAACATTAGTAAGAGTGCTTGGAGAAAGTGGGAAAAAGAGCTTAAGACCAACGCTTAGGACTCTTGATTTAATATTTCGGGATAGGTTCTGTTATGGATCGGGTATATTGGTTTTAACAGGAGAAGTGGCATCAAAATCGGGCCCTTCGGTAATTTTTTCATTCTTAATAGCTGGATTAGCTTGTGGACTTACGGCCTTATGTTACGCAGAATTATCATCTATGATACCATCAAGTGGAAGTGTTTATACATATAGTTATATTACATTGGGTGAGGTTGTTGCTCATTGTATGGGATGGCTTTTAGCTGGAAGTTATATAATTGCAGGAGCCGCGATAGCTAATGGTTGGTCAAGTTATTTTAAATCTTTATTAGAAGGTTTTGGAATAATAATCCCTAAGGAGTTTACAACATTACCTAGCGAAGGTGGATATGGGAATATTTTAGCGATGGCTGTTGTTTTATTAATAATGATAGTCTTGTTTAAAGGGACGAATAGCAGTAAATTTGTCAATAATTTTATGGTTGCTATAAAAATTATAGTGATTTTACTATTTGTTTTTGTTGGTATGTTTTATATTACTCCGACTAATTGGACAGACAATTTTGCACCACAAGGAATATCAGGAATAATGATAGGTGCAACAACAGTGTTTTTTGCGTATTTAGGTTTCGATACAATTTCAACTTCAGCAGAAGAAACGATAAATCCACAAAAAGTGCTACCTAGAGCAATTATTATTACATTGTTTTTATGCACTGTATTTTACATAATTGTTTGTTTAGTTATTACTGGGATGGTTCCATTTACTCAGTTAGGAAAAGGAGACGCTTTAGCTTATGTATTAGGAGAAGTTGGTCAAGGGAAATTAGCAGGAGTGGTTTCTTTAGGAGCGGTAATTGGTCTTTTATCTGGACCTTTAGGGACAATGTTTGCTGCGGTTCGAGTTTTGTATACGATGAGTAGAGATGGTTTATTACCAAAACAATTATCAGTGATAAATAGAAGTGGTATCCCAGGATTAACAACAATTGGTGTTGGTATATTAATGTCTCTTTTAACTGGATTCTTACCATTAGGACAATTAGCTGATTTAGCTAACGTTTCATATATAATAGCATTTGCGTTGGTTAGTTACTCAACATTTGCTATTAGAAGAGATTACCCTAATGTTAAACGTGGGTTTGTAATGCCTGGTATGCCATATTTACCAATTTTATCAATATTATTATTTATTGTATTATTATATGGAATTCAATTATCTACATGGATAATATTTGGATGTTGGATTTTATTAGGCTTAATAATCTATTTTTAGTTATTCAATGAATCATAGTATAGAAAAATAATAATAAAATAATCCTCTAGTATTAGTGATTTAATACTAGGGATTATTTTATAGGAATTGTGAATCATCTTCTATGATTTCTTTAACTTTTTGCATTTGATTATCGAGTTTAGCACTTATCTCTGCACAGAGTTGTAGACGGCGTTCTATTTCTTTTTCTTTCTCTTCGCTCAGATTTTTTTTGTATCTAAGTTTATGTTCTAAGCTAGCCCAGAAATCCATAGCGATTGTTCTGAATTGTACCTCAACAGCCACATGTTCTACTTTGTCTGATAAAAAAATAGGTACTTTAACAATTAGGTGATAACTTCTATAACCATTGTCTTTGTGGTTTTTAATGTAGTCTTTTTCTGCGATTACTGTTAAATCATCTTGTTGTTTTAGAGCATCAACAAGTTTATAGACATCATTTTTAAATGAACATATAACGCGAACTCCAGCAACATCGTATATATTTTCTTTTATTGTGTCTATATCAAAAGGTAAATCTAAGCGTTTTAGTTTATTCATTAGACTAATAGGTGTTTTGAGTCTTGTGTTGACAGATTCGATGGGATTACTCTCACCATGAAGAGAAAATTCTTTGTCAAAGACATTAAGTTTTGTCTCGATTTCAAGCATAGCGCATTCATAATGCATAAATAATTCTATATAAGGTTCTAATTCATTAATTAATAGTGAATTATCATTTTCCATAGAAAATAATTGATCGGTTAGTTTTTTTCAATTTGTGTTTTTCATAGATATTTCTCTTTATTATTTACTTCAATTTTATCATAAATTAGTTTATTAAAATATAGTTTAAGTAACAAAATAATAATTTTTCATATATAGTGAACTTTTTATATCATTTTTGATTAGCTTAATATTAGGAAATAAAAGACTGTATTATAATTTTTAAAAATAAAATAGTAGTACAGAAGTATATGTCAATCTAATAAAACGTTGGTGTTTCAATGTTCTTTTTAAAATGAGTTTTTAGAAACAGAAGAGCCAGAAAAATTCACAATTCATCTAAAAAGGCTAGGTTATAAGGTTTTTTTAGATTTCCCGGAAATATTTCATTGTAGACAGTGATATGATTTTAATATAAGATAGTATTATAATGTTTTTATTTGAGAAAAAAATAATAATGAAATGAGGGATAACATGCAAAAAGGAAATTTGTATTCTTACACAAAAAAATTAAAGTTGATAATCTAACAAAAAAATTTATTAGTGATTAAGAGAGATGGACGTATAGTTAAATTTGATGCTGATAAAAATCTATAAAGCGATAGAAAAAGCTATACATTCAGTATTTGGGAGAAATCACAGTGTAAATATTGCTGGAATTGTTGATAATGTTATTTTAGAGATTTCTAATAGATTTAAGGAAAATATTAAGATTTATGAACTTCAAAATATTGTAGAACATACATTACTTACCTTAGGGAAGAAACGATTTACGAGGAATATGTTGGATATCGAAGTATGCGTGACATAGAGCGTGAGCGTAGTTTAGATATAAATGTAGCGATAGAGAAGTTAGTTAATCGAGATGAAAATGTTGTAAATGAAAATGCTAATAAAGACAGTTTAGTATTTAATACGCACCGTGATTTAACAAGTGGGATTGTGGCAAAAGCAATTGGGCTTAAGATGTTACCAAAACATGTAGCTAATGCGCATCAAAAGGGTGATATTCACTATCATGATCTAGATTATTCTCCTTACCAACCTTTAACAAACTGTTGTTTAATCGATTTCAAAGAGATGCTAACAAAAGGGTTTAAAAATTGAGAATGCAGATGTAGATAGTCCTAAGAGTATTCAAACTGCTACTGCTCAAATGGCTCAGATTATTGCTAATGTTGCTTCGAGTCAGTATGGTGGATGTAGTGCAGATAGAATAGATGAAGTGCTTGCGCCATTCGCTAAGTTAAACTATGAGAAAAATTTAAAAATGGCACAAGAGTGGATTGATGATGAAGAAAAACAAAAGGAATTTGCTAATAAGAAAACTAAAAAAGATATTTTTGATGCGATGCAATCTTTAGAATATGAAATAAATACTTTATATTCATCTCAAGGGCAAACGCCATTTACATCTTTTAGGGATTTGGACTTGGTGAGGGTTACTTTTGAAACGAGAAATACAAAAAGCAATTCTTCAAGTTAGAATAGCTGGATTAGGTAAAGAAAAAAGAACAGCTATTTTCCCTAAGTTGATTTTTGTAATTAAAGACGGATTAAATCTTAAACCGACAGATCCGAACTATGACGTGAAACAACTTGCATTGTCATGTGCAACTCAAAGAATGTATCCGGATGTATTGATGTATGATACTATTACAAAAATAACAGGTAGCTGTAAAACTCCGATGGGATGTAGATCATTCCTTCCTGCATGGAGAAATGAACAAGGTGAGTTAGTCGAGAGTGGACGTATGAATCTTGGAGTAGTAACATTGAATCTTCCAAGGATAGCACTTGAATCAAAAGGGAATAAGGAAGAGTTTTGGGAAATCTTTAAAGAGAGATTAGAAATCTGTAAAGATGCACTAGATTATAGGGCTAAACGCTGTGGAGAGGCCAAACCTCAGAATGCACCTATTCTTTATATGCATGGAGCTTTTGGAAAACGTCTTAAACCTGAAGATAAGGTAAAACAGCTTTTCGATAATAAACGTTCTACTTTATCGTTAGGATATATTGGTTTATATGAAGTGGCAAGTGTCTTTTATGGAGGAGATTGGGAGAAAAATCCTGAGGCAAAAGAATTTACATTGGACATTATGCGTTATATGAAAGAATGCGTGGACAAGTGGACAGAAGAAGGTGATTATTGGTATAGTATCTACTCAACACCTAGTGAATCTCTAACTGATAGATTTTGTCGTATGGATACTGAAAAGTTTGGTATTGTGGAAAATATAACAGATAAGGAATATTATACTAATTCTTATCACTACGATGTAAGAAAAAATCCAACTCCATTTGAAAAGTTAGATTTTGAAAAAGATTATCCATATTATGCTAGCGGAGGATTCATTCATTATTGTGAGTATCCAGTATTAAAACAAAATCCAAAAGCATTAGAAGCGGTTTGGGATTTTGCGTATGATAAGGTAGGGTATCTAGGGACAAATACACCGATTGACCGTTGTTATAAATGTGGGTATGAGGGTGAATTTGAGCCTACTAAAAAAGGATTTAAATGCCCAGAATGTGGTAATAGGGATCCAAAAAGCTGTGATGTGGTCAAGAGAACATGCGGATATTTAGGAAATCCTCAAGCTCGTCCGATGATCAAAGGGCGTCATAAGGAAATAGTAGCAAGGGTAAAACATTTAAAATAAAATAATTTTTAATAGAAGTGATCTTTTGAAATGAGTTCAATTGTCACTTCTATTATTCTTATATTATGAATATTAAAAAAATATAATGTAAAGAAATAAATAACCTTTAAATCTTTACATTGTTTCATTTTTTTCTGATAAAATCAATACTGACAAGAAACTAGGAGGAATTCAAATATGGGTAAAATATTTAAAGGTGCTTTTATTAGGAGCAGTGAGTGCATTAGGAGCTTATTATTATAAAAAAATCCTAAGGAATTAGAAAAACATAAGGATTTACTGAAAGAAAATACTAAAAAATGGTATTGAAAAAAATTAACAGCAATAATTAATGAAAAAAACTCAAGAATTAGGATCTAAAGTACAAGAAGAGCAAGATGTAGCTAAAGAAAAATTAGAAGAGTTAACATCTTCTGAAAAAGTAGAAAAATTAGAAGAAAATTTTGTGGAGTTAGGAGCAAAAGCTGAAGCGGTTAAGGAAGAAGTTGCAACAGAAGTAACTGAAAAAGTAGAAGATGTGAAAGAAGTTGTAGAACCTGTAGTAGAAAAAGCACAAGAAGTAGTAGCGCCAGCTATAGAGAAAGTAGAAGAAGTAAAAGAAACTGTTGTACAAGCTACAGAACCTACTTTTACAGAAGTGGAAGAAGTAGCAGAAGATGCAGAAGAAACAATAGTGGAACATTTCGAAGAAAAAGTGGAACCAACATTTGAAGAAATTCATAAAGCTGTAGCACCAATAATTGAAAAAGCAGAAGAAGTAAAAGAAGACGTAGAAGAAGTAGTTGAAGAAAAACCAAAAACAACTTTAGATTCTATAGTATCTTTATTCGCTTCAAAAAGAAGAAGAAAAAGAAAAATAAATAATAATATAATGTATTCGGAGTAGGATAAAATTTTCTAACTCCGAATTATTTTTCCAAAAAATAACTAGATAATTAAATAATTACCTAGTTATTTTCTTACTATTTTTATAATCTATCTGCGATTGCTTTTCTAATCTCTTCAAATTCAGCAGGCTCAACTTTTTGAGGTGGCCATTTAACTTCTAAATTGTCGAAGTTTACATCTTTATCTTTATATCTTGGTACAATATGGAAGTGTAGGTGAAAAACACTTTGTCCAGCATATTCTTCGTTGTTTTGGAAGATATTTACTCCATCACAACCATATGCTTCTTTTACAGCATTAGCAATTTTTGGGAGAATACGTCCGATATTTGCAGCTGTCTCAGGTTCACAGTCGAAAATATTTCTACTGTGTTTTTTTGGGATTACTAGAGTGTGTCCTTTTGTAATAGGAAATACATCTAAAAAGCTATATACATGCTCATCTTCATATACTTTGTAACTTGGGATTTCTCCATCGATAATTTTTTCGAAAATAGTTTTTTCCATAATTATTACTCCTTATTATTTTAAGTTTTCTAATGTTTCAATTAAAAGTTTTTTCAGGTTTACACTAATTTTTTGTGCAGTTTGTAATACGTGTTCGTGGTCGTGTTTTTTCTCTTGAACACCTGTAGCCATATTAGTAGCACATGCTAACACTGCAACTGGAAGAGAAGCATGGTTTGCAGCGATTACTTCTGGAACTGTAGACATACCTACAAGATCACATCCCATAGTCTTAAATGCACGAATCTCTGCGCGTGTTTCGAAATAAGGACCTTGGAAGAATCCGTAAACACCAGTTTGTAATGTGATGTCTAATTTTTTAGCTGAATTATGTAAGTTTTCTACTAAGTATGGATCGAATGGAGTAGTCATATCAACGAATCTTTCTCCAAGACGTGGTTCGTTTTCTCCCATTAATGGATTATTGCTAACAAGAGAGATGAAGTCGTCAAGACAAACGATATCTCCTTCACTGAAATCAGTGTTGATAGCACCACATGCGTTTGTGATAAATAATCCTTTTACTCCAAGATGCTTAACAACATATGTCATAAAGGCTACATCTTTCATGCTGTATCCTTCATAGTAGTGAAGACGTCCATTTAATACTAGTACATTTTTTCCAGAAATCTTTCCGAAAGTTAGTTTATTAGCGTGTCCTTTTACACGATTGGCATGTTTATTTCCTGGGAAAAGCGGGATAGCTTCATAGCCAAGTTCCTGTTGATTTTCTAATTCTAAAGTGATTCCACTTCCTAATACTACTGCGTAGTCAATTTGTTCTCCAAAATACTTTTTGATGTAGGTTGCCGTCTCTACAATATTTTCATAATATGTCATAATATAAATCCTCCTGAAAATGCTTTATCAAAGTTATTATAGCATAAAACATTCAGAAAAATATATAACTTTATATTATTTATTCTCGATGACTGTATTATTAATATTAATGTGTTTATGTTATTGAAACATAAGAATGAATATTAATAGGTGCTATAATATTATGATTTATTTAATGTTATTTAAATATATTAAATAAATTATTTGCAAAACGTTTTAAAAAAATATTGTATTATGAACTTAGTACATAAAGATTTTTAGGAGGAGATTATGAAAAAGTTACGTACTATATTTGCAATTTTAGTTGCATTATCATTAATTGTTGTTGGTTGTTCTTCAAAGAGTGCTAAGAACGATACGAAATCTGATGGTAAGAATGCCTATAAGATTGGTGTTGTAACTGGTGAAGGTGGAGCAAAAGATAAGAGTTTTAACCAAGCTAACGTAGAGGCGATTCAATCATGGGCAAAAGCAAATGGAGCAAAAGAGCCAGTTGTTATTGAAACGAAGAATCAAGCAGACTTAGCTGCAAACTTACAAAATGCTGCGAAGGTATCTGATATTGTATCTCTAGCTGGATTTGAATTTGAAAAAGAAATTACAAAAACTGCAGAACAATATAAAGATAAAAAGTTCATGTATGTAGATAGTTTTGTAGATGCTCCCAATATTGCTTCATTAATCTTTAAAGAACAAGAAGCAGGTTATTTAGCAGGATATGCAGCGGCTTTACAATCTAAAACAGGAAAAGTAGGATTTATCGGAGGTACTAAAATTCCGCCAGTAGAACGATTTGGAATTGATTTGTACAAGGTGCTAAAAGCAGCTAAAAAGTGATATTAAAGTAATGTACAATTACAGTGGAACATTCTCAGATACAAATAAAGGGAAAACTTTAGCGGCTACTATGTATGATTCAGGAGCAGATGTAATTTTCGTTGCTGCTGGAAATACAGGTAACGGTGTAATCTCAGAAGCTAAAGAACGTGGAATAATCGATATGTCTAAGAGTGGAGAAATTAAACACTGGGTTGTTGGTGTTGATAAAGACCAATATGAAGAAGGTATCTTTAAAGGGAAAGATAAAGATGGCAAAGAATATCAAAAATCTGCTGTTTTAACTTCTGCTGTTAAAAATATTGAAGTAGCTGTAACAAAAATCTTAAATGAAATTAAAGAAGGCAAGTTTACTAAAAGGTGAGCATATCTTTTGGTATTAAAGAAAAATGGGGTAGGAATTCCAAAAAGAAAATCCTAACCTAAGTGAAGAAGCAAAATAAAAATTACTAAAGCTATAGAAGAATTAAAAATCAGGAAAAAGTTGAAGTAGTAGCTACTGGAGATGAACTTAAAGCAAAAGGTGCTGTTACAAATATCGAAGGAGAGCTATAGGGTATAAGTATCTAAAATCTAAATTAATAGGGAATCACTATTGTAGTGATTCCCTATATTTTTCAGATAACGAACATTTTAAAATTAAAAAAATATTTTATTTTTTTAAAAAATATAGACAAAAATTACTCTTTAATAGACAGGAGTGATAGTTCGTTTATAGCTGTTTAAAAACGCTATATAAATTTTAAAAAAATATGGTATTGATTAATGAAGAAAACGTAAAATAGAAAGTCAGAAAAAAATTTAAAATAAAGTATAGTTAAAACTTGGAATAATAGGTATTAAATAAGTTTCATAAAAAAACGAACATTAAATTTATAAAAGATAAAAAAAGATATGAAGAGGTTTGACTTTTGTTTAAAATATATGGTATTATCTTTTTTTAAAAACAATTCTTAATCGTAAGGAGATTAATATTTAATATGAGAAAATTATTTTCATTTGTAGCGATAGTATTATCTGCTATTTTAGTTGTTACAGGTTGTTCGTCTAATCATCAAAAGACAATTCTACTAATAAGTCTAACTTAAAAGTTGTTGTTGTAACTGATGAAGGTGGAGCGAAAGATAAGAGTTTTAACCAGAGTAATGCAGAAGCGTTAACTTCATGGGTAGAAAAAAATGGAGGTAAAGAATTAACTCCAGTTGAAACAAAAAATCATTCGGATTTAGCAGCTAATATGCAAAGTGCATCAAAAGCAGCTGATGTAATTTCATTGGCAGGTTTTTATTTTGAAAAAGAATTACCAAAAATGGCAGATGCATTTCCAGATAAAAAGTATATTTTTATTGATGGTGTAGTAGAAAAGGCTAATGTGGCTTCTGTTACTTTTGCAGAGCAAGAAGCAGGATATTTAGCAGGATATGCAGCAGCATTACAATCTAAAACTGGTAAAGTTGGATTTATCGGTGGAGCAAAAATTCCTACAGTAGCAAGATTTGGAATTGGATTCGTACAAGGTGCAAAAGCAGCAAATAAAGATATTAAAGTAGTATATAACTACAGTGGATCATTTAGTGATACAAATAAAGGTAAAACAATAGCGGCAACTATGTACGATACAGGAGCTGATGTAATCTTCGTGGCTGCAGGTGGAACTGGTAATGGAGCAATTAAAGAAGCACAAGAAAGAGCTACGCAAGACCTTAAAGAAAGTGGAGAAATTAAACATTGGATAGTAGGTGTTGATAAAGATCAATATACTGATGGTGTCTTTAAAGCTAAAGACAAAGATGGAAAAGATGTTGAAAAATCAGTTGTTGTAGCATCAGTTATTAAACGTGTAGATGTTGCAGTAAAAAATGTATTAGATAGTATCAAAGAAGGTAAATTTGAAGGTGGAAAAGAACATGTCTTTACTATTAAAGAAGATGGAATTGAATTAACTTTAGGAAATCCTAATTTAAATGAAGATGCTAAGTCAAAAAAATTAAAAAAATAAAATTGAAGAGTTAAAATCTGGAAAAAGAAACAGTTGTAGCAGAAGTTGATAAATTATCTGATAAAAAAATAATATTGACGGTGAATTATAAAAATAGTTTAAAGAAAAAAATCTCTATAAAATTTTTTTGTTTTGTAGAGATTTTTTTCTATTAATATGATAATGTTACGGAAATAAAGTGAATTAATTTAATGTTCGAGATTTTAAAAAGTTTTAATAACGCTTTAGAAATAAACATTTATGACTACTTCGTAATAATGTGTAATAATTATAAAGATATAATAGTTCGTATAATAAATGAAAACGATATTAATGTTTTGAAAATGCTTTTATTGTTGTTGGTAAGTTACAGATAAAGTATAGAAAAATAGTTATGTTATATTCTATAAATACTATATTAATAAGCTTTTTATAATTAGAAAACGAACATTATGAAAAATGTTAACATTTTCTAAATATAATATTGATGTTTTAAAGATAATGTGGTATTATTTAGTTATAAACAATATACAAATAAAGGGAGACTTTTTATTTATGAAAAAGGTATTTTCATTAATCGCAGTTGTCTTATCAGCAGCATTAATTATTGTTGGATGCTCTTCTAAATCATCTAACGGAAATTCATCTTCAAGCAACTCTGGGTTAAAAATCGGTGTTGTAACTGATGAAGGTGGAGCAAAAGATAAAAGTTTTAACCAAAGTAACGTTGAAACAGTAAAAGCTTGGGCAGAAAAAAATGGTGGAAAAGCACTTAACCCAATCGAAACTAAAAACCAAAGTGATATCGCTGCTAACTTACAAAATGCAGCAAAAGCTTCTGACGTAATTTCATTAGCTGGTTTCTACTTTGAAAAAGAATTACCAAAAGTTGCAGATTCATTTGCAGATAAAAAATTCATTTTCATCGATGGTGTAGTTCAAAATAAAAATGTTGCTTCTGTAACATTCTCAGAACACGAAGCTGGTTACTTAGCTGGATACGCAGCAGCTTTACAATCAAAAACTGGTAAAGTTGGATATATTGGTGGAGCTAAAATTCCTGCAGTAGTTAAATTTGGTGTTGGATTCGTTCAAGGTGCTAAAAGCAGCTAAAAAAGACATCAAAGTTGTTTACAACTACAGTGGTTCATTTAACGACACTAACAAAGGTAAAACTTTAGCAGCAACTATGTATGATGCTGGAGCTGATGTAATCTTCGTAGCAGCAGGTGGTACTGGAAGTGGATCTATTAAAGAAGCTCAAGAAAGAGCAACTAAAGATCTTAAAGAAAGTGGAGAAGTTAAACACTGGATTGTTGGTGTAGATAAAGACCAATATTCTGAAGGTGTATTCAAAGCTAAAGATAAAGATGGAAAAGACGTTGAAAAATCAGTTATCTTAACTTCAGCTGTTAAACGTATCGACGTAGCAGTTGCTAACATCTTAGACGCTATCAAAGCTAACAAATTCGAAGGTGGACAAGCTAAAGTCTTCACTATTAAAGAAGATGGTGTTGGACTTCCAGCAGAAAACCCTAACTTAAGCGATGATATTAAAGGTAAAATTAAAACAGTTGTTGAAGATCTTAAAGCTGGAAAAGCAACAGTTGCAGCAGATGCAGCAGGTGTAGCAGATAAAGCTAATATTGACGGAGAACTTTAATTTTAGAAAATTTATGAAAAAGGCTAGCAGATGCTAGTCTTTTTATTTAATAGTTTCACTTTTATTTTACAACTCATCATAGAAAAAAATAGTATTAAAAAATTCATATGATAATTATTATTATATTAACGTTTTAAAATGAGTATGTTTTTGATATATATAAAAACGAATACACTGTTATTATTATTAAACTTGCAGTATTGTTAACTAATGTTAAATATATATAAAAAAATACCTTAAAAAGCTATACTACTTTTGTCAAAATATATTATAATATATAGTATGTAAGAATATATAAAAGAGAGGTAAAGATATGTACGCTATAGAAATGCTAAACATAACTAAAAAGTTTGGCGACTTCTACGCAAATAAAGATATCACTATTCAAGTAAAGAATAATGAAATTCATGCCTTACTTGGTGAAAATGGTGCTGGAAAATCTACGTTGATGTCGGTTCTTTTTGGTATGTACCATCAAGAAGCCGGTGTTATTAAGTTGAATGGTGCGGAAGTTGATATTAAAGATCCTAAGCATGCGAATAAACTAGGGATTGGTATGGTACACCAACACTTTAAACTTATTAAAAACTTTACAGTTGCTGAAAACATCATTTTAGGTATGGAAGAAGTAAAAGGTGGAAAAATAGATTTAGATAGTGCAGCTGAAAAAATCAGTGAGTTATCTAAAAAATATGGTTTAGAAGTTGACCCTAAAGCGCTAGTTGGAGATATAAGTGTAGGGATGCAACAAAGGGTTGAAATTCTAAAAATGTTATATAGAGATGCAAATATCTTAATTTTCGATGAACCTACTGCAGTTTTAACTCCAGCTGAGATTAAAGAATTCTTAGCTATTCTTAAAAATCTTCAAGCAGAAGGAAAAACTATCTTATTAATCACTCATAAACTTAACGAGATTATGGCAGTTGCAAATCGTTGTAGTATTATTCGCCGTGGTGAGTATTTTGGAACTGTTGAAATAGCAGAAACTACAAAAGAAAAATTAGCTAGTCTTATGATTGGTAAAGATCTAGAAATTATTAAATATGAGCGTTCAAGAGATGGAAAGAAAAATATTCTTGAAGTTTCAGGGGTATATGCAGATACTGCTGAGAAAAAAGATATCCTTCATGACTTCAACTTAAATGTACGTGAGCGTGAAATTCTAGGTATCGCAGGGGTTGATGGAAATGGTCAACAACAATTTGTAGAAGTACTAAATGCTTTACTTAAAGAAACAAAAGGGAAAATTATTTTCGACGGAAAAGAAATCAATTCATTATCTACTGCAAAACGTAAAGAACTTGGACTTGAGATTATTGCAGAAGATAGACACAAAGATGGTCTTGTATTAGACTTTAGTGTTGAAGAAAAACTCAGTTTTAGAAAAATTATTACACAGAAAAAAATTCTCTAACCGTGGATTCTTGAAGAAAAAAATGTTATCTCTAAATTTGCAAAAGAAATCTGTGAAAAATACGATGTTCGTAAAGCTGGAGATGAGACGATTTCTGCACGTAGTATGAGTGGTGGTAACCAACAAAAACTTATCATCGGGCGTGCTTTAGAATTACATCCGAAATTATTAGTAACAACACAACCTACTCGTGGACTTGATGTTGGAGCTATCAATGGTATTCATAAAATGCTAATCGACTACCGTGATAAAGGTAATGGTGTACTTTTAATTTCATTTGACTTAGATGAAATCTTAACATTATCTGATAGAATTGCAGTTATTCACAATGGTAATATTATTGATATCGTGGATAACGATGAGAATGTAACAAAAGAACAACTTGGTCTGCTTATGGCAGGGGTTAAGAAGTAGAGAGGAGAACGTATGTTAAAAAAAGTTTTAACTAATGCGGTGCTACCGATATTAGCTTCATTTATTATTGGGGCGATTCTTATTTCAGCGATAGGGGCAGCACCAGGAGATGTGTTTGGAGTAATTGGAGATATTTTCTCAGACTCAAACAGTATAGCTGAAATTTTCGTATCAACAATTCCACTTATTTGTACTGGATTATCTGTTGCGTTTGCCTTCAGAACAGGTTTATTCAACATCGGTGCAGAAGGTCAATTCATTATGGGCGGTCTTTTCGCTGGGCTTGTTGCGATTAAAATGGAAGGTATGAACTTCTATTTAGTATTAATTACTAGTATTTTAGTTGGGATTGTAGTAGGTGGTCTTTGGGCTGCTATTGCAGGTTACTTAAAAGCTAGATTCAATATTAGTGAAGTAGTTGTAACAATCATGTTAAACTACACAGCTTTATATTTTTGTACAATTTGCTGTACCTAAATATATTAAAGGAACTAATGATATCATTTCTAAACCTATCGTTTCAGCTGATGGAACAGGATACTTACAAAATAGTTTAGTAGAAGGTATTTTCAACAACTATCGTTTAGGAACAGATTTATTCTTAGCTATCTTTAGTGTTATTATTTTCTATATCGTTATGGAAAAAACAGTATTCGGATATGAATTACGTTCTGTAGGATTTAACCCGAATGCATCAAAATTCGTAGGTATGAAAGTTAACAGAAATACTGTATTATCTATGGCTATTTCAGGAGCTTTCGCCGGTCTAGGTGGAGCACTTTACAACATGGGACCTGTAGGACAAGTAGTTGCAGGTTCAACATTCCAAGGATTTGGATACATGGGAATCGCGGTTGCTTTAATCGGAGCTAACACTGCGTTAGGATCACTATTAGGAGCATTATTATTCGGATTCCTAGGAGTATTAACTCCACAATTATCATTCATCGGTATTCCAAAAGATATCGCGAATATTTTAATCGGATTAATCGTATTATTCGTTGCAGCTAAAGCTATCTTTGATAACAAGTTGCTTGATAAATTATTTAGTAGTAAGAAACAGAAAGGAGACAAATAGATGGATACAGTATTATCACTATTAGACTCAATGTTACAATATACTGCACCTATTCTTATAGCTGCCATCGGTGGTTTCTATTCAGAAAAAAGTGGGGTTGTTAACATTGCCCTTGACGGTTTCGTAATTTTTGGATCATTCGTTGCATCACTATTAGCATTATCAGTGTTCGATGGATCTCCAACATTATTCCAATTAGTAATTTGTTTAGTTGTTGCGACACTTGCTGGTGGTTTAATGTCATTAATCCACGCATACATCAGTATTAACTTAAAAGCTGACCAAGTTATTTCAGGTACGGCGATTAACTTAATTACACCAGCTATAGCGTTATTCTTAGTTAACCACTTTAATGGTACATATGAATTATTATTAGCAAGTGGTTTCCCAAGATATACAGTATTTGGTAAATTTACTATTTACCCTACAGTATTTATAGCTGTAATCTTAGTAATTGTAACATATTATGTAATTTACAAACGTCCATTCGGATTACGTCTACGTTCTGTAGGGGAAAACCCACAGGCGAGTGATTCACTTGGATTAAACGTATTTAAATACCGTTACATTGGGGTATTTATCTCAGGATGTTTAGCAGGATTAGCTGGAGCTATCATTGCAACTACATTCTCTCAAGGATTTAACGCAGCAATCACAGTATACGGATTCGGATACTTAGCATTAGCGGCATTAATCTTTGGTAAATATAACCCAATTACAATCACATTAGCTTCGTTATTCTTCGGAGGGACTAAAGTATTCGCTGAGAAAGTTTCTATCTTAGCACCAGATTTACCAATTCCAGTATCATTCTGGAATATGTTCCCATTCGTAGCTACAATCATTGCACTTATCGTATTTTCTAAGAAAACTGCTACACCAGAAGCACTTGGTATTCCATACGATAAAGGTTTAAGATAATAAATACAGTAGTCTTTGAAACTTATAGGTTTCAAGGGCTACTTTTTATTATTAATATATAGTATAATATAGATATGTAAAAATAAAAGGAGATGTATTTATGAATAAAAAGTTATTAATGTTTCTTACGATTGGAGCGCTAGTTATAACAGGTTGTACAGGAAAAGGAAGTTTAAAAACTTCTGATCAGAAAAATAGCCCAGAGCAGAAAGAAAATAAAATAGAAAATAGACAGGAAAATGCAGAAAAAGAAGGTAAAGAGGAAATCCCTAAAAGCAATAAAAAGAGTTTAGACATGATTTAATAGCAGTAGAAAGATTAGCTAATTTAGTTGCTGTTTCAGGAAATGATTTATCAAGGTTAAATAAGCAGACAAATTTATTAGCGTGGATTACTCAACATAAATCTACAGAATTTAATTCACCGGGAGGTGTCTTATTGGCTAAAGTTTCAATACAAGATTTTGTTGATGTAGTTAATGAATTTTCAGATAAAACATATTCTAAAGAAGAAGCGTTAAAGCTATTGCAAAGTCCAACATTTAGAAAGTATGATAGCAAATCTTCGGCAACGACTACATTCCCTAAAGATGGTGAGATATATTACTATAAAGGTGATGATACACTCGTATTTGCGTCTATTGAAAAAGGTCATAACTATCCACAAGAATTAGATAAAAGAAAACTGGAAAATAGAAGGGGATAGCATAAAAGATTAATGTGCTAGATGCTATGACAAAAAAACAAAAATTTCAACAATAACATTGAAATTAAATAATAAAAATTATACAGGTGGACACAGTAAGTCTAAATATTATGTTGCTGAAGTAAAAGTGAGTAATTAAAAAAATAGAAAAAGTATTTTTTTATTAACTTTTTAAAAATGAATATAATTTTTATATTGCTACAATAATAAAAGAATTCAATAAAAAGAGGATGTTTCTGTATTATACAGGGTAACATCCTCTTTTAAAAATATATTTGTGTTAAGAATTTTTATATGTAGTATTTTTCTATGAATTATAAATTGATATACAGTAAGTACTATCGAATCCATTCTCCGTTATAGTTTACATGATAACCATCTGGTGTCATCGTCTTTATAAATTGTTTTTAAAAGAAATATTTTTAATATTTTTCGAATTTATAAGTAGTTACTTTAGTTCCACGTCTAACAATTTTACCAACTTTTTAATTCATAATATGATTTTTGTTTCTAATTCAGTATAATCTGAACTTGTAAGTGATGATGGGTAGTTGTAAGGTGAATAGTTATAAGGCGAGTAATAACTAGCAAATGAAGTATTAGGAGTGGTTGTTATTGATACCCCCAGTCATTCCAAGAGAAACTGAAGCAACTCTAATAGCTAGTTTTCTTATTGAGAAAAATTTTTAATATATATCCGTTCATTTATAGATACTTTCGTTTTACGATATTTTAGATAATAATACAAGGTGCAAAAAGATGGATATCTTTTTAAATTGTGAACAATTAGTCTTATAGCAATAAATATTTGTGGTGATTTAAATATATCTTATTGATAAACTATAAATTTTAACACTTAATAAGAATTTTTTTGATTTTTTTGTTTTTTTAATCATAAATAAAAAGCTTCATTAGTTAACATAAGGTTCATGTAATTACTTCAGTCTTATAAGTAATCTATAAAACTACAGAAAAGAATTATAGATTGTAGAAATTCTTTATGAGTTCTAAAATAATTTCAAAGAAAGTAGTTGTTTATTGGTTATATAATGTTATAATTATAGCAATAACAAAAAGGAGAATTAGTTTGTGAATAAAGTTAAGAATTTTTTGAAGGATTTGAGAAGTAGTAAAAAGTTTTAAAAGAAACTCTAGATATAATTGTAGATTTTAGAGCTAGTAATGGAGAAATGAATATACCTGAAATTATTGAGATGGTAAATATAATATCAGAAAATAGACAAGTATTTGGAGTTCTTAGGCCATGGGATAATGAGAAGTTTATCAAGAATAATGAGGTAAGAGAGTTTATTTCTAAGTATGTAGATATATTGATAAAAAAACAAAAAGGACTTAAATCAAGATACTTTAAATAATTTAAATAAAAGTATTTAGAGCTATTTATTTATCATATTTAAGAGCCGAGAATAATAAAGAAGACGTCTATTTGTATCATGGAAATAGTGTAATTACATCATTAAGTTTTATTTTTAAATAAAAAAATTATTTTCTAGGAAATATGGGAAGACAATGCTATTCCTCAAACATTTCAAAAAAAGTGATGATAAGGATAAAGAACAAGATATATATAACGATATATTTTTGATAATTCCGATATAGGTGAAGTTAATATTTGTGCATATGGTCCAATAACGTTTGTTTTTAGTGCAGAGAAAATATTTCAAGTAGATAGAGAGATAAAGGTGACAAAAGGAAAATCCGATTAAAATAGAAGAAATTAATGATATGTATTTTTCAGGATTATCAGAAATAAAAAGAAATAGATGAAGGAAAGTATAAATTTTATAAACAATTTAATTATCATACAACTATTAAAAAAATTGTGATTATATTGAGTTAACTAAAGAAAATCTAAAATACATAATTATTGAAAAATTGTGAGAATCAAGATGAAGTTATTCAATTGAGTAAGGAATATAAAAGTTCATTCGTCAATAGAATTAAAGAAAATGTTTGAGAGAGCATTAAATAATGTAAATTTAAAATGAAGTAGAAGTATGTATAAGGAATTTTAGAGAAAAATAAATTTATTCCAAATATGGCAACTGATATAGAAGAATTGTGGTCTAGTTTATCTAGAGGTTTTGTTTAGAAAAGATAAGTAGTTATATATGAAATGAATCTGATAAAAGACCCCATCAATAATTTTTGATAGAGTCTTTTTGGAGACACTTTGGAGATAATCCAAAGTGTTTTTAACTTGTTTTTAAGCTATATTTTTAACATATGGACAGTTAGAACTAATAATCTTTTTCCTCACTTTGTTCGTTAAGATTAAAGTTCTTGTTGCATACGCTGTACCTAAGAATTATGTCGTCGTTAAACTCCTAATAATTCAAATGTACACCTCATTATTTCCATTCAATAGAGGGAGAATCTACTCTAAGTAGTTGATATCATAGGGAGTATCAACTTTATTTTTTATATTGGCGGGGGAAAGGGCAGGGGATAAAAAGTATAATTATTTAGTAAAAAGTGTTGATATATTAGTATTTATAAATAGTTGATTATGATAGTTTAATTTGATATAATCAAAACTGGAGAGAGAAGTTAGGGGGCATTAGTTCCCAATAAAGATGGTGGCTACTTCAATAAGAAAGGGGATGGTGCTATGCTCGCATACACTAGAATCTGGATGAAAGGAGTAGCAAATTGTCAGCTTACGAAATTGTACAGACGATTATTGGAATAAATCTATTGATTGTTTCAGTAGTTAGTGCATGTGTTGTAGCATTAAAAAAAGACAATAAAAAATATGATCTGACCCCAAAAAGTTAGACTTAGAATAGCGTAGTAGTTATAATGACTGCTACGCTATCTTTTTTATATTTATACAGTCATATGTTTTTATTCTATATTGCTTAGGACTTAAGCATCCTAGTTTCTCTTTTATTCTTTCTTCATTATAGTATTTTTATATTTTTTTCAATAGCTAATTTCAGCTCCCTATAACTATTATATGTTGTTCCATAGTATATCTCTTGTTTTAATATTCCGAAGAAATTCTCCATTACCGAATTATCCAAACAATTTGCTTTTCTAGACATACTTTGGTAAATACGTTCTTCTTTTAACCTTTTCGAGTATGCCTTCATTTGATAAGCCCATCCTTGATCAGAGTGGAAAGTTCTCCTATAAGGGGATTTAGCTGTGACTTTAATAGCTTTTTCTAGTGCATCCATTATATTTTTAGCTGATGGACTCTCACTTATACTATAGCTTATTATCTCACCATTATACATATCCATAAATGGATCTAAATAAAGTTTCTTTACTACTAATTTACCTCTCTCATTAACTTCATAATATTTAAATTCAGTTGTGTCTGTAGTGATTTTTTGATGTGGAATATTAGTATTGAATCGTCTTCTAATTCTATTCTTAGCTGTTTTTCCCAATTTTTCCTTTATATGAATTGTATTTTTCTACTTTTTCTAGTAAATGATGTAACCTGTAAGCCTAATTTTTTGTATAATTCTTTGAACTTTCTTTTTGTTTATTATATATCCTGAATTACGTAACGCACCATATATACGTCTATAACCATAATCTTTATTATTCTTTCTTATTTCTAATATTTTTCTTCAATTTCTTTATCTGGATTAACTCTATCAAATCTCTTCTGCCAGTACATATATGTTGCTTTTTGGCATTTTCGCATATAAAAAGAAGGTCTTTAAGTATGAATTCTCCTCGGAGACTGCTTATAATTCGCGCCTTCTTTTTCATTTCTGCTTCTTCCGCTAAACGCAGTCTCCTCGCTTCTTTTTAAAAAAATGCATTTTCTATCCTTAGTTGTAGTAATTTATCTTCTAATTCTTTTTACATATTCTTTAGATATATTATCATTTGTGGTTTGACTTGTTGTTTCTTACTTAACTTTTTTTAGTTGATTTAGCCATTAAGATTTTCCGACCTTTCCTTCGTTCTCTCAATGCATCAGGACCAGCTACTCTAAAGCGATTAACCCAGTTACAAATAAGTGCTGGATTATTTATACCTTCTTGTAAAGCTAAGTCATTGTATGAGAGTTCACTTGTTAAGTATAATTCTATAACATATATCTTTTTCGAAAGGATATTCTTCATTTTTTTCTTGAACGATATAATCCTTCATCTCCATATTTCTTATATTTGGCAACCCAAATTTCAATATTATTATGAGATTTTTATAGCATGCTTTTTTTCGCTAACGATCTTATGCTTATGTTTTCATTTATATACTCTAGTACGACTTTCTTTTTAAATTCAAAAATTATATTTAGTCATAAAAATACCGACCTCCAAAAAGTTAGATTTTTTGGTCTAACTTTTTTGGGGTCGGTACAATAACCATCTTTATACTTTGGCTAGGTAAGATGGTTATATAAAAACTATTTCACGAGCCACCGTCTTTAAAACGGCTCTCTCTTTTCATAATTTTATTTTATCATAAACATAATTTAATTGCAATGATTTTGTCAGATTGCAATTGTACAGACGATTATTGGAATAAATCTTTTTGATTGTTTCAGTAGTTAGTGCATGTATTGTAGAATTAAAAAGACAATAAAAATAACCATCTTTAAACTTTGGCATAGGGTAAGATAGTTATTTAATAATTACATATTCGAGCCACCGTCTTTTTAAGTTAGTCGTTTGTTTTTTCAAAGTCAAAGACTGAAGAAAAATATTACGAATAATTTATACTACGACTACTATAATTTCTACGAACGTAGTGAGTTAAGAAAATTATTAGTAAAGTCAGTGCAAACGTCTATTTCCTCCATATCTTACCATATGAAGAAAGAAATCAAAGATTTTAATAAAAATCCCCACCGAAAAATTATTAGTGGGGAAAATGTCAGGGGTATAAATTTGTATTTATTTTTGTATTTAGTTTTTAAAAGTAAACTATATTAAGTTTCTTGGTGAGTATACTACTTCTATTTTTACTAATCGAGCTTTTTAGATACTAAAATATTTTTATAAATAAAAATATTATTGAAGTATTATTCCCTAAATATTTAATATATATTTGACATGGATTCCACTCATCCCATAAGGTAGGGAAACATTCTAATTCTTTATATCCCATTGCGATATAGAATTCATTAGTAATATCATATTCTTTGTAGTGTCCCATTTTTACAGTTTTTACCTGTGAGTAGGAATATCCAAGATTTTTGCCATATTTTTCGAATTCTGTATTTAGTTTTGTTCCAATTCCCCATCCTATGAAATTTTTTTCTTTATACCCATTACAAAAAATATCTGCAGTATCCTTACTTGTTGCGTTTAATACGATAAAAACCTGCAACTTCATTATCTGCATAGCAAGCCAAAAACGGTTTATCTTGTGAATCTTTAATATACTCTTTTGTACTTTCAGGTAGACCAAACCATTCAGGAAGGTCATAAAGGACCTCTTTTGATATTATTTCTTTTTCTTTCTTGTCTATTATTTTTTTAATTATTAAATCCATATTATTTTCCTTTTTAAAATTATAATTCCGTTTAATTATAACACAGATAATAAGTATCATACAAGTGGTCACAAGAAATTGAAATGTTGCTATTTTTGATAAAAATTTGGTGTTGAATGTATTATTCTTGATTATCTATTTTTATATTTATATTTTAGTGTAGATAAGGTAAGAAATCAAAGATTTTTAATCAAAAAGACCTTATCAATAGTTTTTGATAAGGTCTTTTTGGAGACACTTTGGAGACAATTCAAAGTGCTTTTAACTAATTTTTCAATCTATATATTTTAACATATGGACAGTTAGAACTAATAATCTTTTTCCTCACTTTGTTCGTTAAGATTAAAGTTCTTGTTGCATACGTTGTACCTAAGAATTATGTCGTCGTTATACTCCTAATAATTCAAATGTACACCGCATTATTCCCATTCAATAGGGGAAGAATCTATCCTGAGTGGTTGGTATCATAGGAAGTATCGACTTTATTTTTTATATTGGCAGGGGAAATGGCAGGGTATAAAAAGTATAAATATTTAGTAAAAAGTGTTGATATACTAGTATTTATAAATAGTTGATTATGATTGTTTAATTTGATATAATCAAAACTGGAGAGAGAAGTTAGGGAGTGTAAAACTTCCGATAAAGATGGTGGCTACTTCAATATGAAAGGGGATGGTGCTATGCTCGCATACACTAGAATCTGGATGAAAGGAGTAGCAAGTTGTCAGCTTACGAAATTGTACAGACGATTATTGGAATAAATCTATTGATTGTTTCAGTAGTTAGTGCATGTATTGTAGCATTAAAAAAAGACAATAAAAAATAACCATCTTTACACTTTGGCACAGGGTAAGATAGTTATTTAATAATTACATATTCGAGCCACCGTCTTTAAAACGGCTCTCTCTTTTTATATTTATATTTTAGCATAGATAAGGTAAGAAATCAAAGATTTTAATAATAAGACCCTGCCAATAATTTTTGTTGGGGAACCTAATTGAATTAAATAGATTTGCAACATTTATAACAACTAAAAAATGCAGTTAAATTAAGATTCTCCATTCAAATTATATTTGTAATCTATTCCCATTCAACTATTAAGGTGAAAAGGTATAAATGTATTTAGTTGGTTTAATGGGATTTAAAGTTTTTTTGAAATTAATAAATTAGTTATAATTTTGTTTTTATTGGTTGCAAATTAATTATTTATTATTTCGGCTGTTTTTTTCTATTCTAGATAGTAGTTTGTCAGCTGTCTTCATTGAGAGATCATAGCTATAATATGTAGGAAATATACTGTCGTTTTTTTAGCGATAGTACAAGGTTCTTTGAACAAAGAACGAGTTATAAAAGCGTCAATTTCTGAGATAGAAATCCAATAAAACCCTCTATCTCAAAATCAAATTGTTGAGTATATAATTTAAATGCTTCAGAAATTATATCTGTTAAAGTGTCTCTTGCATAATTGCATCTTGATTCATATGTTTTCAGGTCTATTTCATTTTTGAATGATCTAGTGTCGATATCTAAATCAGTTAATATAAACATTATAGATAAATGTAATGATTTTTAACTTTCCTAATGAATCTCTACTTTTTTGTAAATTTTTATTTGTTCTTTATTTAAAGTTAATTGTTTATTTATTAACTTGCTTTGGGCTAAATAGGTAGGAAAGCGCCTAAAAAGCGGTTATAACAGGTATTATAGATTGGAGTATTTCTTTCATAATATATTTTCTCCCAGTTTTTATTGATTTATTTAGTCTTTTAGTATTATCATCTTTTTCTATATATCTTATACTTAGGTAATTTTCGAGCATTTTATTTTTTAATTCTTCAATTATGCTTTGTAATTTTTGCTCTAATAAAACTTCCAATAAAGATGGCGGCTACTTCTATATGAAAGGGGATGGTGCTATGCTCGCATACACTAGAATCTGGATGAAAGGAGTAGAGAATGTCTACGTACGAAGCTATCCAACTAATGATAGATTTTGCGATTTTTGTAATTGCACTTTTGACTTTGGTTGTAGCTATTGTTACTTATACGATGAAAAAATAACCATCTTTATACTTTGGCGAGATAAGATGGTTTTTTAACTATTTAACGAGCCACCGTCTTTAAAAACGGCTCTTCGCTTCCATGCTTTTATTTTAGCATGAATAAAGTAGAAAAGCAACAGGTTCTAGTCAAAATACACTATTGGTATTAGGTAATTGTTATATATCGTTTCTAAATGATATATAATAAGATATAACCTTCGTATATCTTTTTGGAGGATAGTAAGAAGGTTATTTTGTTTTTTATATAGTGTGGGTATCATTTTTGATAGAGGTGCTTTGAAGAGGAGTTTTCATTATTTCGTTAGAGATATATTGATTACCTGTAAAGTTAGATTTTGATTTATTACTGAATTTAATGTTGATATTTCCTGTTATCATATCAGCGATACTTCGATCATTATTCCCCATAGATGAGAGTAGTGTTTTTAGAGTTATCTCTGGACTAGAGTGACCTAATCTTTTTTTGATATTACAAGAATATCTGCATTATGTTCATTTATCAGATAACTTGCATGGCTGTGCCTTAATCCTTTAGCTTGAATTCTATGTATTTTAGCTAAAGACGAGTGTTTATTAATAATTCTGCCAATGATACAACGATGGAGAGGGCTTCCGTCATAACTCATTACAAAATCGCTATTTACTAGTTTTTGTTGTCGTCTTTTCCACTCTTTTAATATTTTTATAGTATCATCATCTAGTGAGATGATACGCTTGCTATTTTCAGTTTTAAGAGTAAGGCTTCTAGTATATTCTTTTTTAGACTTCATATCAAGATTATAATGAACTCTTAATGTTTTCTTTGAAAAATCAATATCAGACCAGTATAGTGCCAGTCCTTCAGAGACCCTAATACCTGTTACATAGTATAACCATAACATTGTAAAGTGAAGGTGTTCTAAGTAATCTGACTTATTAAATGTTGAGATGACTTTCTCAAATTCAAATTTAGTCCAGTAAGGTATAGTGTGTTTTCCCTTAGGAATTGCACGAGTTCTATTTGATATATTTTCATTTAAGAATTGTCTATATACGGCATAATCTAGTGACTTTCTAAATGAACCATATAATTGGGAACAATAAGCTTGAGAGTATCCGCTGTGATTCAGTAAATATATTCTAAAATTTTCACAGTCTGCAAGACTAATATCACGAAGTTTTTTAGCCTTGAATCTATCTATAAAGATAGGGAAAACAGTCTTTCTATTATTCCAAGTATTTTTACATACTGATGCTTTATAGTATGGTAGGTAGACACTATTCATGAATTGTTCATAGGTCATGTTATAATTATGTGCACCACCTCTTGTCTTTTTAAACTCAGCTTTTACCGATACCAACATATCATGACACGATTTAGCTGATTTGAAAGGTAAGCCGTGAGAGTCACGACTTCCTTTCTTCTGAATTCTTTTACCAGTTATCTGATCGATACCAAGCTCTACATTATAGTAAAAAAATAGCCTGTTTTTCGTTCTTATAAACTCCTGGATATTTAGTAGTAGCCATTTATATACCCTCCTTCTTAATAGGAAATTGTATTCCTAATATTTCCTCTACAATTTCTCTTGGTACCGTACCAATACGATTATTCGCATATAACGTTAAACCTCTGTTAACTAATTGTATTTTTGCCTGTTTTATTATTGAACGTGCTGTGTGTCTTGGGAATCCAAGATTCATGATATCTTTGTAGTTAATTGTTATCATTTTTTTTCTCCTTTATATATGAGTTAGTATAATTAATTTCATAAACTTTCCTTATTATTTTAAGATAAATCTAAATCGTCAACCGACTCTGATTCAAAGCTATCAAACATAGAAGAGGGTTTAGTTTTAACGAAATCTTCAGTATCTCTACCAATATTATTAATAATCAAGTTGTAATCTTCTAATGGTACTTTAATTTTTATAGCATTTTTTCTCGCATTTTTGCTATATAGATGCGTGATGCCTTTCTCTTTTATCAGACTCATTAATAATAATTTCTTCATTAATTAATCTGTCGATAGCTAACTTCACATCCTCAAATTTTAGTTCTCTGTGTAGAAATTTCTCAAACTCACCAGTGAATATATAAGCATATGCAGATTGGCTTTCTTTTTATGATTCCTATCTTTCCTGATGACCCTAACAGTGGGTTTATCATAGTAAAAATTTAGTAGCATTTTTTGTGTACAAATTCTATTATTTTTCATATGTACCTTCAGGTATCCCTTTTCTGTTAGGTATTTCTTTTTCTTCTAGTTTAATAAATAATTGAAGTATTTTTTTCTTCATCAAGTTGAATATTTAATAATTCATTTATTAATGATACACTAGCAAGAATAGTTGCATAAGGAATACTTATTCTATCTCTATACTCTGATTCTGGTATTTTCAGTAATTATTTTCTCTCTTGCTTTTTTGAAATGGTCTAATATCAGTTGGCTCCCCCTCTCATGCGCAAATAAACATTCCATAAATTTGTTGGCAAGTAGACCGTAGTTTTTACTAGCTAATTTTTTTATATTATGAGAACTGCTTGCATCTTTTGTCCAAGAATCATTTAATTCTATTTCAATTAGTCTCATTCTTAATCCAGGGTTATCTTTTAGTTTCGAACGGAATCCAATCTCAGATGAGCATATTACATTTGTACTGAAAGTCTTTTGTTCTTTTTGTGTTGCATCAGAGTTTAACCTTTCTTTAGATTTTCCGCCTGCTATTTGATATACTAATGAAGTCATATCTTTTATTGAACTACTGGATAATTCATCTATTACTGTGGCTACTCCGTAATTGTCAGACAATATATTAACTAATGCGTTAGATGTTGAATTAAATGTCTTTAAGTTTTCTATAGGACTACCATAGACGCTCTGTATAAAGTGTAATGCAGTAGTTTTCCCTGTTGAGCTACGTCCCATTAAATTTATAAGAAATGCTCCAAGACCAGGGAATTCGACTTTTGAGATATAACCTAGTACTATCGGAGAAAAACTTACAGCTAAGGCGATTTCCATATTAGTATCTAATATCTCGTTATTAATTAGACTTATAACATGTTTCATAGTCTCCAGAAGATGATAATTTAAAAAAATACTATCCTTATTTAGTACACTTTCTTTATCATCACCATAATTTTTACTGATATTATAAACAAGTTTGTTGTCATATTTAATCCAACCTACACAATTATGGATATTACGTATTTTAGCCTTATTAGCTAGAAGCTGAAGATATGTAAGAAGTTTATACTCGTTGTTAACCATTACTCCTTTTTAGATAAAATATTACGTAATGATAGAGCATTGAGCTGGTTTCCTTTTTAAATAGAAGGTATTTTCTGTTTTGACCTATGCTAAGTGATTGTATTTCATAATCAAATTCTTTAGTGTCTCTGTTGTATATGACATTATTAATAAAAATTGGATTAGAAGAAATCCAAATTGGACCCTTTTTCTTATCTTCAACTATAACACCTGTCTTATCTAGAATATAATCATAGAATTTATATCTCTTTCCATTTTTATACCTTCAAAAGAAGGTGTTTCATCATAATATAAAAGTAGTTCGTGTGGACATGGATATTTGGTGTTGAATGTATGTATATTCTGATTTCCACAGCTATCATGATGACACCCGAAATAACATTTGTTATTTTCTTTTCACTATGAAAATAGTGACCTTTCATCTGGATTATGATGGTGTCTCATTGGACATCTATCAAAACTTATACAGACAGGCTCCATCTAAATCTTTTATCTTATCAACAGTTAGATTGTGAGAGGATAGCCATTCCATAGGATCTTTTACAAGTAAAGTACGGTTTACGAGTCATCAGATTATCAATGTTTATGTCTTCAACTTTGTTTTTACTAATTATACTTTTTGATACTATTGAAATCATTAGTATTACCGTCTGCTTTTATCATATAGAAACTTAGAGATTCTACAATATTCAGATCATTTTGTATCCTTTGGTGTTAAGTGTACCGTATAATCTAGTTATTCTAGCTGGATTATGTACACCTTTATCTACATGAGCTCTTTCTGAAGAAAACTTGCTATCTAAGTGGTATAGTAGCTCTTTAATGATGCTACTGTTCTCTTCAGTACATTCAATATCAATAGGTATCAGTGCATGATACCCATTTCCAGAATCAAATGCATAATAATATTGGATATTATTATCTTCCAAATACTGTAGACAGTTATCAAACACCTTTTTCGCTTCTTCTTTTTGTTCATCGGTAGAAGCAGTCCCACTTGGACGTTCTGGATCTATATCCAGTAAAATAAATTTGATTCTTTTTATATCAATATCACCTACTGATACTTTATTATCTTATGTTGAAATAATTGAATGTAGTGTAGAATATTTCGCTTTGCTATCGATTGATCAATATATTTTCAATATATCTTCCGATTTCGTTTGTAAGGAAGATGAATTAGTTGTTCTTTCTCCTCCAAAACTAGCGGATATTAATTTTATCTACTTTCATGATTATTTAGTATACTTAATATTTTTGTACACTTTCTTTGTGTATGTTTGTGCATCCTTTAGTTGAACCCTCCTGATTTCTACTAGATTTTTTTAGATTACTTTTTGTTCCTATATATCTAGTATATTTGTTTTGAGGAGTACTACCATATTAAAAGCACTGTTTCAAAAATAATTATCATTATAGTCCTGATGTTTTTGATTATCTAGGGTTACCCTAGATAACCCATTGTATTGAAAAAGCACTGTTACATAAAATTTTAATTATTATTTAGTCTACTGTCTTTAATCATCTGAGTTACATAGGTTAACTAGGGTAATCTATTAATTTTTGTAAGAGCATCTTATCGTCTTACAATGTATAGTATAGAGGATTGATAGGAATAAATCATCGGAGTAAACGTACTAAAAATATACTATTAAAAACTTAAAGTACGATTAATAAATTATAAAAATACATACAAGTATTATACTATCAATGAATAATACTTGTATGTATTTATAATATTGAAATTTATGAATGGAAATGGATTGGGATAGTGTTTACTGATTTCCTTATCGATATCGTTTTATTAACTCTAAATAAATGGATTCGATTTCAGGATTAATGATTATCAAGTGAGTCGTAAAATAGAATATTGCTCTAGATTAAATAACTCAACGAATGAAAAGTAGTGTAGTAGTTGCGTTGTCTCGAATTTTTCAGTTTCTTTTCAATTTTTTCTTGTAGAGTAGAAAGATTAGCAGTAGTTATATTTTTCTTCAGAAAGAAATTTAACTATACTTTTTAGTAGAAAGATCTTTAAGGGTATCTTGTTTAGTGTATAAATATTTTTAGTTTTTGAGATATACTTTTTCATATGTGAGGAAGCTATTTTTATATGTGAATTCAATTTTAGAGTTAAGTTCTTTTCTTGAATTAGTATTTTTCAGTTAATAAGAGAATATTTAATACTCTAGATGATGCATTTAATGAATTTATACTGTTTCTTATGTGTTCACGTAATGAATTTATTTTTTTGTTCTTGTATCCGATTTTTATGTTAGTAGGGAAAAATTTTTAATTCTGATCGTAAATCTTTTAGTAAAAATATACAATAATTTTATTTCTTCTATATATTTTAATGTGATTGCTATTGTATCAGTATTACTATAAATATCTTTGCCTTTTGTCTTTATCTGAATTATCATCTTTAGTATACTATATATAGTATGTAGTATATATTTTCAAATGTATTATCAATATTAATAAAGTCTTTCATCAAACTTATTCTTAAGGTGAATATAGGAGTAATCATCTTTTACAGTTTTTAAAAAGTGTGTGTAATTGTCCCCCTGAAAGTTATTTTTAAAGAGATTACATACAATTGTCAACATAAGTGAAATATCACTCTCAGTGAAATCAGAATAATAGTCTTTTTATATCTACGCTATTTTCATATTCAAGAGTAATATCCTTTGTAAATATAGACTCATTAACATTTTTCAATTGAGGAAAATAAATATGAATTGTGGTCAAGCAAGTTCATAAAATTTTCAAAGTAGTTTTTAAATGTAGCTTTTCTAGCCTTTTACAGTAGTATTTTAAGGCAAGATTATATTCTTCGATTAATTTCGTTTATAAAATTATGCTTTAAATTACTCGGTGTTCTTATTAGTTGTATAGCTTTCAGAAGAATATATAGAAACAAGTCATCGATATATAATTGATGTATATTGTAGTCTTTTGTTTTTTCACAAAGTCAAAGTTATCTTCTGTAGAGATTAGATTAGTATGGAGATTATTTATATGAAAGAACGAGGACATAATATAGACTAGGAAAGATATTCTTTTATCTTCTATTTTTAAATTCTGATGTTTTTATATAGTGTAAAGTCTTCACAATCTAATATGGATTTATTAGATTCTTCATATTTTTTACAAAATTTAAGTCTAATACATCTAAATATGAATTATGTACATATATTGTGTATACTGATTTGTCAATTCTATTACTTAATAGGTCTAATCTTTTTGTGATTGATCTGAAAGTCCAATGTAACATTTTTCTCATATTTATCTTCACCAACTTTTTGTATTTCTTTCATTTACATAAATAATATAGTTTTTAAAAATTCCAATCTGTAGTATATGTTTTTCTTTATTATCCATCATTTTCCTCCATACATTTTAATCAAATTATATCACATAAACTCCCATTTTGCTCGTACTTTGAGGTGCTAATGGATGGAAGTTATCTTGTTTATTACTATCAGTAAGGAAGAGAATTTTTCTTAGTTTATTCTTTTGCTAGTAATTCGATAATTGTGTTTAGTCTATTTTTGTACTAATTTATTTGTCTTAGGAAGTGAGCCACAGGCAATTATAATCTTATCAGAGATTTTAGCACATTTTAGTATATAATTATCATTAACTTTAGTATCTTGCTTTTCCAAACTCTCGTTTTCCCGTTGAAATCTTAGAATATAGGTTAACACTATAGAATCCGCCAAAACCACATTTAAATACGTTATTAGTAATAAAATGTAGTTGTAGAATCATTTATAATAAGGTCGCTAGTACTCGGATAAAGAGTGATAATAGTCGCTATTGGTTTCTCTAGTATCCCAAAATCTTTTTTTAATATGTATCTTTCTTTTTGTCATCCGACATAAATATTTCGATTTGAATATTTGATGTTAGTATTTTTGTCATTTTTATAGTCCTCTCTATGCTGTTCTGTATAGTTTAATTATTATTACGGTAATTTCATATATGGCTTTTTAGCCAATCTAATATACCGATTTCCTTTTTTTGAATTGTTTTTATTCATATTTGTAATACACCAACCTTTCATTTTTAAGTATTCCAGTTAAGAGTTTCTTAGTGCAGTCTGAATTATAAAATACATAGATAGTAATGTCATTGTAATAGAAAAAGATAATTAGATATGAAGCGGAAGTCATTACATTATAAAAGTTAGTAGGTAATAGCTCTGAATCTAGTTCATCTGTGCCTAATAGATAGCTTTCAGATGTTAAATAGTCCTCTCTAATATTTAGATTTAGCTGTTCTTGTAGTAAATGAGAAATTTGAGTATTGTCTCACCATAATGTACCTCCCCAGTTATTATTGTCTTTCTTGAGTGATAGAGTAGTCTGTATCACTTTACAATTATATGATCTAATACATTAATACCTAATAATTCTCCAGCTTCTATTAACGCTTTAGTTATCTTAATATCTTCATTACTAGGTTTTAAATTACCAGATACATGGTTATGACTAACGATTATTGAACTTGAATTAGCGAGTATAGCACCTTTAAATATTTCTCTAAAGTGAACAGGTGAGTAATCTAATACCCCAATGTGGCAAATTTCACAGTAAGTTGGTTTATTTTTCACATTCATACCAACAACTGCAAATACCTCTCTATCAAAGTTACCAATATAGTCAATAAAAAAACTCCAGAAACATCGGGAGAGGAGAAGGTAGTATTATTATTGATATGTATTTCTTTTTAATATTTCTTGCTTAAGTTGTACAACTTGTATTTTTGTCATTGTTTTTTGTATGCTCCTTTTTTATAAAGTAAAAACCTAATTAGCTGTAAAACTAATTAGGTTTTTAAATATGTGTTCTTAAGTTTATTCATTATATTTATAACGAGTGATTTCTTTTTAATCCTGCATTTATTATTACAAATAATTCTACCCATACACACACTATAAGAACAGCCATCATTAAATAGCTATTAATAGGTAGATCCATATCCCATAAAGCATGCATTACTATAACTGATGAAAAGAAGAAAAATAAATTGAGATTTTGTAAAATGAGATAATTCTAATTCTTCTGTTCTTTTCGCTATAATTAATGCACCTCCAGCTACAGCAGTCCATGCAAGATGACCACCGATAGAAGTAATAGCACGTAAAATAGTAACGTCCATTGCTTGTTCTGCGTATGATAAAATATACCTAGCAGTTTCAAAAAGCTGCAAATCCAGCTCCAACAGCACCTCCAATTAGTACTCCATTTAGTATATATTTTACATCTAGTCGTTCGATAAAAATAAACAACTATTATAAATTTCCCAACTTCTTCTATTATTCCAATTAGGAATGCATCTGCAACAGTTAAAGTACCAAAAATTTGGCTCTCTAAGTTAAGAGGGAATACTTGTATAAAAGAAGAGCAACTAATAAAGAGAATGCACCTCCTACGAAGAATATTTTAAATGTATTCATAATACTAATATTTTTTTAAATGAATTCAATTCGAAGAAAAATATTAAAAGCTGATAAAGGCATAGCAAATGCTCCTGCAAATATAAAGCCAGGAATTGCATTTTGTGCACTTAGTTTAAATGTACAAAACCAAAAAGCAACAAAAGCAATAAGAAACCATAATAATATTCTAGAAAACAACCATGGTTTTTCCTAAATTTTCTGATATCTGACTTAAAGGTGGTGTAGTCTTTTTAGTTCCTGAAATAAATATTTCTCAGCTTCATCATTAGAGTGGCTTTTTGAATACTTCAGAAAATAATTTTCTTAAATTAATATCTACACTTCTACTCTCCAGTATATCTGTTTTAAATGTTCAGTAGCTGAATCAAAAACTTTTTTTGTTGATTTTGCTAATTGAGCAGAATTAGGAAAAAGTTGATGGACGTTTAGTTTGTTCATTATTATATTGTATATCTTGCTTGATATTATTAGGGTTGTGAATCTCAGGATTGTCTATATTTCTTGATATTTTTAGTTCCACATTCCCCACAAAAATTTGAATCAGTGTTTAATTTATTTCCACAATTTGGGCAAAAATCATATTTGTAGTTTCTTTCTGTTTTGAATTATTATTAGTGCTCATCTTCTTTCCACATGCTTGGCAAAAAATTAGAAGATAAGCTATTTTTCTTTGTGCACAATGCTCACAATATTTCATAGTATATCTCCTTTATTAGTTATTTTATGCTTTGTAGCTATTATAATTTTTACCTGGTAAATCTTTGGAATTCAACATATATCCACTCTCCATTAGCCGAATATGAGAAAATTACCATAGTAAGTTTCATTACCTTGTTGTATTTCTATTCTTAAAGTAGATTCACCTTGTCTATGCCAACTATTAAAATTAACGGCTAACGCACCATTGAAGTCTGATTCAATAGTAGATTTTAAAACGATTGAATTGTTCCTGTATAGTTGGTCTATTTGAATTACTTGTATTGTTAGTAGTATTTGAAGAATTCTCATTGGTATTGTTAGAATCATTTGAATGACTTGAATTTTTCTTGTTTATTCAATGAATCCGATATATGTATCCCAGACTGAATATCTAGAGTCTTACTATCAGCCATATTTTGAAATTTAGGTGTTGTAAATTTGTATTCTTTTAATTTTTTTCTAATTGTTTATTTGCATTATCATTATCTTGATTATTTATATATTTTTTTCAGCTTCTACATATGTTTTTAGAAAATCTAAAAAGTTTTTACTCTCAGTTATAAATGTATCACTAGCTTTTTATTTTTACTGTTGCTACTCTTATAATCTTTTATTAAATTTATCTAACGATTTTTTTCAAGTTCTTCAATTATATCTTCTTCTGTCAAATCTTTAGAACTTACAAAATTTCTAATTCCAAATAGTTGAACGGTCATATCAATATCTTTTTTTAATATCTATACCATCGTATGACTTTCGTATCCTGAAGTTTTTCTAACTCAACTTTGGCTTGAATAAAATTAGCAGTCTCAGTTTTTACAGCTTCATCATATATTTTTAAATATTCATCTTTTTTATTTTACCTTCAGAATTAAATGAAGAAAAAGAAACTTGAAACTACAAATATTAATACTAATACTCGATAACTGCAAAAATAATATTCCTTCTATTTTTACTACTTTTACTATTGTTGTTTTTGAGGTTGTTCTGTAATTACCGACTTTTTTATTTTTTTGCTCACAGTTCTCACAAAAATTGAGAATTTTCATTTACAGGCTTCCCACAATTCTCACAGAATTTCATTTTTTTCTCCTTTATTTAATTTTTTTATTTATTACATATTATATATAGCTGGATAGGTTTTTATATCTTGATCTATACCTCTTATTAATTTACAAATTTTAGTATTTTTGATAATATTTAAGAGTATATGTTCCGCTAGCCTCTATATTACTACCTTGAACAGCGATAGTTATTCCATCACCATCAGAGTCACGACCATTAGGAGTTGCATTTATTAATGTTGCTCCAAATTTTTGAGAAATGTCATTTTTAATATCATTAACGATAGTGTTATAATAATAATTAAAGTTTTTTTCTAAAGCGACATCAAAAGTTAGCCCAGTTTTTCACATCTTTTACTTCTTGAGTTTTATTATCTTCACTTGATTTTTGTTGTATTCGTATTTTCTTTAGTTGATTTGTTTTCACTCAATTTAACTTTTTAAAGCATTGTGATTAAATTTGTATTTATCTAATATAGAACTAGTATCAACAGCTTTAGTATCTTTGATTTCTTTAAGTGCTTTTTCATAATTTGTAATATCTTCTTTTAACCTGTCGATAGCTTTATCAAAATGAATTATCAATAGTTAGAGTGTCTACTTTTTCTAATGATTTTTAGCTGAATCAATATCTTTGTTATCAAGACTACTGTCAGCATTTTTTTCAACTCTTTAGCTATTTTGATTTCTGTTTTTATATTTTTGAACACATTTTGTCCTTTTTCGTTATCAAGGCTTTTCTAATCCTTTGACTCCTTCGTCAAAGTCATGATTATCATTAATAAGTGTTAAATATTTTTCATGGTCTTTTTGTATATTAGTCTTCCCTGAATTTTGATAATAAAAATCCTCCAAATAAAATAATAATGAAGACTAAAATACTAGCTAATAACGGAATAATTTTTTTATTCATTTCTATTTTCTCCTTTTTAAATTATTATCTTTTATTATTCGATTAATATGCCTCATTGAATAACCATACTCTCTAGCCAAGTAAACTACATTATGTCCATCATATTCTGATTTAACAATATTTGTCATCCCTTCTTTAGAAAGTAACTTCATAGGAAAGTTCAATGTTAATCCCCTAAAAATGTTTGTATAACTTTATTGTATTTTTCTTCACCTATTATATTTGCAATATCTTTATATATAGGTCTCCAATTATTTGAATCTTTTTAATGCTTTTATTCTTGGCTAACAAAATAAATCCCTCCTTTACATTATTTATTATAAATTTTTCTTGGATAATATAAGTCTAAGAAGTCTCGGAAAAATACCCAAGACAATTTTACATACAAAATGTCCGAAAAAAATATAATAATTTAATCTTTATTATTTAACTATCAAAGTTATAATATATAAATAAAAAAATAAGTAAATTTCGATAAACAATGCAATAAAAAAATTTAAAGGAAATTATTTCGTTTCTTGATTTCATACACAGTTGACTTTGCTATTCCTACATGTTTTGCAATTGATTGAACAGGTTTTTTCTCTTGGAGCATAGATACCACACTTTCGTATATGAATCTATCTTGAGAGTTCTTAGCATTTGCATGGTATTTTAGGGGACGTCCATTGTAGACACCACGTTTTTTTGCTTGTTCTATTCCTTGACGTTGCCTTTCGAGTATCTTTTCACGTTCATTCTGTGCAATATATCCAAGTAGAGAAAGGAGTATGTCGAACATAGCGATGTCTAGGGTAGAGTTACCAGTATTAAAATTAAGGAATGGAGCATCTACTATTGTTAGGGTTGCTCCTTTATCTTTTATTATTTGTATTATATCTTTTAAATCTTTATAATTTCTGCTAAGTCTATCAAGTGAGGCTATGACAATTTCATCATTTGCACGAATAGAGTTTAGCATTTCATTTAAAATAGGTCTATTTGTATCTTTTCCACTTTCTTGTTCACTGAATAGCAATTCAATATTATTGTCTCTCATAATTTGTTTTTGCCTATCTAGGTTCTGGTCTATGGTTGACGTTCGTATATATCCGATTTTCATTTTTTGTACCTCCTGTAATTTAGTTTTTAGACATGTATAACGGACATTTTGTTTGTTGATTTAATAGAGTTGGATTTTGTCCAGTATGGGTTTACCCATAGTAGTCAATTTGGGCAAAAAATAGTCGCAACCTTAAATTAAAGGTTACGACTATTTTAGTAGTTGAATGGTGTTATTCATTCTTTATTCTGTTTACTTACATACATTGTAAATTTTACTCTTCGGCAGGGGAGTTGGCAGGGTACTTTATGCCTAAAAAGTTTATTTTTGCTTAATTTTTCAAAAAGAAAAAGCCTTAAAAATCAAGGCTTTTATCTATATATTTTACTATAATATTATTCCCACTCAATAGTAGCCGGAGGCTTACTAGTAATATCGTAGACTACACGGTTAACGTGAGCAACTTCGTTTACGATACGAGCTGAGATTTCTTCAAGTACTTCAAATGGAATGTGAGCCCAGCTTGCTGTCATACCGTCGATACTTGTTACGGCACGAACTGCAACTGTGTAGTCATATGTACGGACATCTCCCATAACTCCTACTGAGCGAATATCTGGAAGACATGTGAAGTATTGCCAGATTTCTCCTTCTAATCCACGTTTAGCAATAACATCACGTAAGATGAAGTCACTGTCACGAACGATTTGAAGTTTTTCTTCTGTTACTTCTCCAAGAACACGGATACCAAGTCCTGGTCCTGGGAATGGTTGACGCCAAACGATTTCGTGTGGAAGACCAAGAGCTTCACCTAATGCACGAACCTCATCTTTGAATAGAGTGTTAAGTGGCTCGATTAGAGAAAAACGCATGTCTTCTGGTAATCCACCTACGTTGTGGTGAGATTTGATTGTTTGAGCATTCTTAGTTCCAGATTCGATAACGTCAGTGTAAAGAGTACCTTGAGCTAAGAATGGTACATCGTGAAGTTTAGCACATTCTTCGTCGAATACATAAACGAATTCATTACCGATAATTTTACGTTTTTGTTCTGGATCACTTACACCTTTAAGTTTTCCAAGGAATCTATCTTTGGCATCGACTTTGATTAGATTCATGTTGAATCCACCTTCGATTTCTTTACTGAATGTGTTCATTACAGCTTCAGCTTCACCTTTACGAAGTAAACCGTGATCGATAAACATACAGATTAGTTGATCTCCGATTGCTTTATCTAGTAGGGCTGCAACAACTGATGAGTCTACACCACCAGATAATGCACAAAGAACTTTTTGATCTCCAACTTCTGCACGGATTTCTTCAATTTTTTCATCAATGAAGTTTTGGATAGTCCAGTTTTCAGTACATTTACATACATTACGGATGAAGTTTTTAATTAAGTCATAACCATATTCTGAGTGACGTACTTCTGGGTGGAATTGGAAGCAGTAGAAGTCCTTTTCTACGTTCTCAGCGGCAGCGATTGGGCAGTTATCACTTGTCGCTACTACTTTGAATCCTTCAGCAAGTTCAACAACTTTATCAGAGTGACTCATTAATACTTGTTGAGTCGCAGGAGTACCTTCGAATAATTTAGCTCCTGGAGTTACGTCAACATTGTGAGCTCCGTATTCTCTACTTGTAGCAGATTCTACTTTTCCTCCTAGTTTGTGTTGCATAAGTTGCATTCCGTAACAAATTCCTAATACAGGAATACCTAGGTTGAAAATCTCGTCATCAATTGTAAGAGAGTTTTCTTCATATACTGAGTTAGGTCCACCTGAAAGGATAATTCCTTTAGGGTTCATTTTTTTAATTTCTTCAATAGAAATTTCATTGTCATGTAGCTCAGAATAAACACCAAGTTCACGTACACGACGAGTGATAAGTTGATTATATTGACTACCGAAGTCAAGAACTAATATAAATTCGTGTTTCACGGTTTTCCTCCTAAAATATACTTTTTATTAATATAAACTATTATATCAAGAAGTTGAAGATATGTAAAATCTTAAATGTTAGAATTTTTGTGATGTAGAATATTGATTTTTAACGAAAAACAGTTTAAAAACGAACTTTAAGTTTATGGAAAGGACTAAAAATTCGTGAAATGAGATTTTAACTTTTTAAAAATGATAATTTTGATTTATACGAATTATAGGCGAGAGAAAATTTTTATAAAAATTTTTTGTAAAATGTTATAATAAGTTTATAGAAAGTAGGAGGAAAAAAATAATGGTAAGAGCATATATTGGAACATATACGAAAAGCAACTAGTGAAGGAATATACTTAGTTGAGTTATCTGAAGAAGGAAAAGTACTAGAAGTTAGAAATGTAGCGAAGGTTGATAATCCAACGTATTTAGCATTGTCTAATGATAATAAATATTTATATAGTGTATCAAGAGTAGATGGAAAAGGTGCTGTTACAAGCTTCGAAGTTGAAGAAAATGGTGATTTGAAAGAATTAACATCAGTTGCCCAAGAAGGTAATCCTCCTTGTTATGTAGAGTTAAACTCTGATAAAAGTACTTTGTTATCAGCGAACTATCATTTAGGTACGATTGACAGCTATTCTGTTGAAAATGGTGAGCTTGTAAAACTTTTATCAACAGATCATCACGAAGGAAGTGGAGTACATGAAAGACAAGAGAAACCTCATGTGCATTTTTCAGGGTTTACCCCAAGTGAAAAATATGTTTTCTCTTGTGATTTAGGGACTGATGAAATTACATCATATAAGCTTAATGAAGGAGTCCTAGAAAAAGTAGCTACTTTTAAAGTTAAAGATGGAAGTGGAGTTCGTCATATAGTATTTAGTAGTGATGAAAAACAAGCTTTTGTTATGACAGAACTTACTAGTGAGGTAATTGCTTTTGATTACGATGGAGAAGGGAACTTAACAAATCCAACATATTATCCTACACTACCTGAAGGTTTTTCATTAGAAAATAAAGGTAGTGCGATAAAAATTTCAAATGATAATAGATTTATCTATGTTTCTAATAGGGGACAAGATGCGATAGTTGTTTTTGAAAATACAGAATCAGGTTTAAAACAGCTTCAAACTATTAGTACTGAAGGACAAGGACCAAGAGATTTTGACCTATCAAAAGATAATTCTTTAGCAATTGCGACAAATGAAAATAGTGGAACAGTTACTGTTTATACTGTTAATAAGAAAACAGGAGAGCTAACTGTTGTTGCTTCTGAGGTAGTTGTACCTGAGGCAGTTTGCGCTAAGTTTATATAGAAAAATACCTAAGGTGAGGATGATCTCATCTTAGGTATTTCTTTTATGAATTTCGTTTTTTAGCGACGAAGAATGGTGCCCCGAAATTACAATATTCTAGTATGTAATCTTCAAGGTTGTTTATGTTCTTAGGATTGTTGTTATCCTTTGTTAAAATGAATCCAGTAAGTCGTAGTTTTTCGTGAGAAATATCTCCTACGATATATGGTTTATTTTTTAACACATCTACAAGTTTTTCTTCAAATGTTTCTTTTTGAAAGGCATCTTTGAAGTTGTAAATAAGCTCATAAATTGTACCATCAACTTCGAAAACTAAATTGTTTTGCTCCATATTTAATCCTTTCTAACAACTTGTCTCATAACGTATAGCGCTGCGAAAACAAGTGTGTATATTGCAAGTATACCCGTAGCGAAGTATTTCGTACGATCTATTACAATAGTAGTTTTTCGTAATTATCTTTTCTTATCAAAGTTTTTCATCATTTATGAAGTTTGATTTGATTTTTAGCTAGGTTTCCTGTATTATCGTTAGAACTAAAGTCAGAGAATACTGTTCCTTCATTTGCAGAAATTGTTTCGTATTTTTGGAATAAAAAGTATTTTTTATTCATTAGAAGATAGGTTACATCTTTAATTGAATGTTTTTTTCATAGAATAAGTCGTAAATATCTTCATTAAAGGTAATACGTTCATTGTTTATAGTATATGTTCCTGCTTTTAAGGGCTAGCTTTGTAGTTATAGTTTGAGAATAGGTAATCGTAAGTTTTTGAAGTTTATCAAAATAAGTAGCTTTATCATCGCTTTGGTTTAATACTGTGATAATTAATTTAGTATTACCACTATACGCATAAGTTACACTATTTTTTGTCAGAGTAATCTAAACCTAAAACTCTAAATTTATCTGATTCTTTAAACTCAACACTATTATTAATTTTTTCTCCAGATGCTAAAGTATGTTCTGGATTTTTGTAATTTCTGTAATTTCAGGATAATTTTTTAAGAATTAAACTAGTAAGGTAAGAGATATTCTTCGCAGTACTAGTATTATTCCCATTGTTATCTAGTGATTCTAATTTTGTGTCATGTAGTGACATAGAAGCTAATGTTTCTTTGGCTTTATCAAGAGTTACGTTAAAGTGAGTGAATACAGCTTGGTTAAGACTATTAGAATTTTTCATTTTCTAATAAGAAGATTGCATCTTTAACTGTAATTGACGATTCTATTTTGTATTTAGAAAGAATGTCGTCACCACTAGCAATATTGATTTTTCATCTAATGTTATTTTTTATTTTTTAAGTTGTCAGTAAGTAGGTAAAGTGCAAGGTAGTTTGGTAATTTACCCTACAGATACTTTTTCATTTTCTCCACGTTTAGAAATGATTTTTCCCGTGTTTAATTCCGAAACTACAAGATGAGCATTAACATCGCTTAAATTTGTTACTGCGTTGTTATCTAAAAAGTTATCATCAGCTTTCGAGAAGTTTGGAATTAAAAATACAAGAAGTAAAATCAAAATACTCAATTTTTCAATCTCATTATTTAAAAATCCTTTATTTTAAAAATTGTTTAAAGCATAATACTAATTTAATATTAGAACCTTGTTTAAACACATACCTTTTTAGTATATTACAAAAATAGCGAAAAATTCCATTAAGAAGGAGTGGAAATGGCAATTTAATTTATGAAAATAAGTTTTGAATTCAAATTTTAAAATAAAAAGAAAAATAGCACTTGACATATGAATAATTGTTCATTTATAATTAACACATGAATATTTATTCATATAAAAATAATAGAATGATGATTGAGGAGAATATAATGTTTTTAAGTAACATCTTTTAAGATTATGAAAAAAATCTGAAAATAATAACCGTCAGAACGAAAAAGGACACAACCATAACCATGATCATAGTCACGAACATAATCATGGAAACAACATGGTAAAAATTTTTATTTAGTAGGGCTAATTGCTTTTTGTATTAGGTTATTTGTTAAAAGATAACTATGGTGTTATTTTTAAATATTTTTATTCTTAGGGACGGTAATTTTTGCAGGGAGTCACGTAATAATAGAGGAATAGTAAATACTATCGTAAATAGTAGAAACGAAAAAGAAATTTATGCCTAATATTCATTTTTAATGACTCTAGCAGCTATAGGCTCTATATTAATTGGGGGCTATGAGGAAAGTGCAATGTTAATACTTATTTTTGCAGGAGCTCACTTCTTAGAAGAATATGTGGATGGAAAAAGTAGAAAAGAAATAACTAATTTATTAAAGTTAAATCCTCTAAATGCCAGATTACTTTTAAAGGATAATGCAATTAAAAAGTTCCAGTAGATACGCTTGAAATAGGAGATAAGCTCAAGTTTTAAATGGTGACCAAATACCGATAGATGGTTTCTGTACTTAGTGGAAATGCTCTTGGTTAATGAATCTTCTATAAATGGAGAAAGTTTACCGAAAGAAAAAACAGTAGGAGATAAAGTATTTGCTAGTACCCTAAATGATGGAGAAAGTTTTATAATGGAAGTTACTACGAAGTCTAATGAAACTGCATTTGCTAAAATCTTAAAAATTAGTAAATGACTCTCAAAAATAGTTTAACTAAAACAGCAACTACCCTGCAACGTTTAGAACCAAAATATGTTACATTTGTACTAGCTCTATTTCCATTAGTTTTATTTATGGGGGTATATGTATTTAATTGGGGTTGGCAATTAAGTTTATATGGAGTTTAGTATATTTAATTTCTGTATCGCCTTGTGCACTAGCAGCAAGTGCAATTCCAGTAACATTAGCTACTATTTCTAATCTTTCCAAACAGGGTATACTAGTAAAAGGTGGTTCATACTTATCAGTTCTAAGTGAAATAAAAGCTATAGCATTTGATAAAACTGGTACTTTAACAAAGGGGAAACCGATTGTAACGGATTATTATTTTACTGATGATGAAAACAAATTAATAAGTGTAGTTGTTGCTATGGAAAAACAATCTAATCACCCATTAGCAAGAGCTATTGTTGAAAGGTTTACAGCTAGTGAAGAGTTAGATATTAAAGTTGAGAATAAAAATAGGTGAAGGTGTTGTAGCTGAGTATTTAGGAGATAAGTATAACATAGCTAAACCTACTGTATTTGAAAAATTATAATAATAAATTTTTTTGAAGAAAAAAATAAACTGGAACAAGAAGGTAAAACAGTAGTGTTCGTGTCTAAAAATCAAGAAATTATTGGATTAGTAGCATTTATGGATGTACCAAGGGATGAAGCTAAAAGAGTAATTAATTATTTCAAACAACAAGGAATACACACTACAATGATTACAGGAGATTCTCAAACGACAGGTAAAGAGGTAGGGAAACTAGTTGGTATAAATGAGGTAGAGGCGAATGTTATGCCGGAAAAATAAAGTTAGTGTAATTAATAGAAAAAAACATGAACTAGGAAATGTTGTAATGGTTGGAGATGGAATAAATGATACTCCGTCATTATCAGCAGCAGATGTAGGTATTGCAATGGGTAGTGGTACAGATGCAGCAATAGAAATAGCAGATGTAGTGCTAATGAATAATGATTTAACAAAAATTAACTTATGCACATAAAAATGAGTTTGAAGATGAGAAAAATTACTTATCAAAATATTATTTTCGCGATGTGTGTAATTATTATGTTAGTAATACTAAACTTTTAGGAAGAATGGATATTACATTCGGTGTAATTTTTACATGAGGGTAGTACATTGGTTGTAATATTAAATGCGTTAAGAATGTTAAAAAGGGGTAGATAATTAGTGGGATAAGGATACAAAAAGTATCCTTATTTTTGTGTGTTTCTTGCTTTTAGTGAGTAAATCTAGATATAATAAAGTATGTTATTATGGAGGTTAAGATGAATAATATACCTAAAGAGAAATTAGAAAAATATTAACTCTTTTTCACTTATTAAGAAATGAAAATAGATTTAAGATATTATTATTGCTTATGGAAAAAGAAATGAATGTAAGTGAATTGCAAGAAGAAATAGGTGGGACTCAATCAGCAATTTCCCATCAATTAGCAGAGTTAAGAAAAGCAAATTTAGTAAAAGATCACCAAGAAAAAAAGAATGAGATATTATAGTATTTATGATGAACATGTAATTGAAATTATTCAATCCGCAATAAGTCATATAATGAAGATTGTTAAAGGAGTAGTAAATGAGATATGATGTAATAATAATAGGTCTTGGTAGTGCGGGGCTTATGATAGCGGATAGACTTAATGATAGTGGTTTAAAAGTATTAGTTCTTGAGCAAAAATAGACGTGCGGGAATAAAACTGCTTTTAACAGGAAATGGACGTTGTAATGTAATGAGTAGTGACAATGCAGAAGATTTTGTCGCGGCTGTACATAATGGTAGATTTTTAAGAAGTGCATATCACAAATATAATGTTAAGAAGTTCTTTGATAAGCATAATTTGAAATTAAAACAAGAAAACAGAAGATTATACCCAGCGAGTGAAAAAGTCTAGAGATGTTGTTAATGCGTTTAAAATAGATCACGTAAAGATTAATTATAAAGAGAAAGTCGAAGATTTAGTATTTGAAGATGACAAACTAGTAGGTGTAAAGACAAATGTTGATACGTATTACGGGAAGAATATCGTAGTCTGCGCTGGAGGAAAAACATATCCTCAGAGTGGAAGTGATGGTTCATTACATAGAATTCTGAAAAAAACATGGTGTAAAAATAACTAAAATATATCCCAAGTGAAGTGGCCTTAGTTTTTTTGAAGATTTTAGAGAATTATCTGGGGTTGCTCTGCAAAATGTAAGAATGTTCCATAAGAAAAATGAGAGAACTGGAGACCTTCTGTTTACGCATAAAGGATTAAGTGGTCCATTATCAATTTCTATGGGAGAATTTGTGGCTCGTTATTCAGAAGATAAATTCTATCTAGACTTTTTATCCTGACCTTAATGAGGAGGAACTTTTTGCTAAACTGTGGGAAGATAATAAATTCTTACAAGGAAAAATTACCGAAGAGTTTTTTTATAATTTTATGATTGAGAAACATTTCCCAGAAAAATGTTAGTAAAAAAAGAGTTAAGAAAAATTTGTAACGAAAAATTAAACGTTATGAGTTGGTTGATGTTAAGACGATGCCATTAGAATATGCCTTTACTACGGCAGGAGGAGTAGATCTTAAAGTAGTAAGTCCGAAGACATGCAGTCATAAAAATAGAGAATTTATATTTTGCAGGAGAAATCTTAGACTTACATGGGGAAATCGGAGGTTACAATCTTATGGTTGCCTGGTTCACAGGGATGATAGTGGCAGATGCAATTAAAGAGAAGTATGGAATAGAATAAAAAGATTTTTATTATTTTAATTATATAGATATTGTAAAAATAGTTATATAACACTTTGAAATGATAATTAGAATGTTTACATAAAAATGTTAAAATAATAAAAATTCTAGTGAACTTTGGACAGGTTGAAAGTATCTTTGTTTCTTAGTATAATTTTTGTATAAACTTATAGATAAAGAAAGGATACAATAAATATGAAAAAGAATATTAAAAAGTATTAACTATTATTTTTATCGATTTCTCTAATTTTTATTAGGTTGTGGTCAAAAAAACAAGCAACTGAAAGTAAAAAAAGAAACTAGTAAAATTGATTTCGGTGGTAAAACAATGAATGTTGTTGCTACTTCTGAAAAATACAAAAAACTATTTGATAAGTTCGCGGCTGAAACAAATAGCAAAAGTTGAGTTTTTATCAATGTCTAGTGGAGAAGTAATCTCAAGAACTAAAGCTGAAGGTAAGCCGATGGCAGATCTTTGGTTTGGTGGAGGAATTGATGCTTTTCATGGCTGCTAAAAAAAGATGGTCTTTTAGAGCAATATGAAGCTAAGGGTTCTGACTAAAATTAAAGAAGGATTCAAAGATAGTGAAAATTACTGGTTATCAAAAGGAATTACTGTAGTTGGATTCTTAGTTAATGAAAAGTGTCTTAAAAAGAAAAAGGTTTAGAAGTTCCTAAAAAATGGTCTGATTTAACTATTCCAAAATATAAAGGTACTATTATAATGAGTAACCCTGCAATTTCTGGTACTAACTTCGGTGCTGTGGCAGGAATTTTAGGACAAAAAGGTAATGAAAAAGGATGGGAATACTGGACTGCATTCAACAAAAACGTTGATTTCTATAGCAAACGTGGTAAAGATCCACAAGAAAAAACAGCTGCTGGGGAATTCGGAATTGGTATTATTCCTGTTGATAAATCAGCATTTGATGCAGCTAAAAAACACAATTTAACAGTTATTTATCCTGAAGATGGTATTCCTTGGATTCCCGAAGGTGTAGCAATATTTAAAAATTCTCAAGCTACTGATATAGCTAAAGCATTTGAAGATTTTATCTTGAAACCTGAAAATCAACAATTAATTGCTGAACTTGATGGTAAAGATGGAGCTCAAATGGTAATTGATGGTTCTAAAGGAGCGGATTTAGGATTACCTAAAGATAGACTTCTTAAAGAAGATTTAGCTTCATTTGGTAATGAACGTAGCGCTATTCTTAAAAAATGGAAAGAATTAGTGGGAGATAAATAGAATGGATTGGTGGTAGTAAACTTTGTTTATTATCACCAATTTTAAAAATATTAAAGGAGATAGTATGTTAAAAAATAAACTTTATTTGACAGTATTGTCATAGGACTTATTATTATTTCTTTTTCATACTTTTTGTATTATATCCGTTTGTTGCTGTTTTTTTAATTATGGGTATAAAGGTGAGTTGTTTTCGGAACTATTAACTAATATTGCTAGTTATTCTCATTTATTGGTAAATACTGTAAAAGTAGCCTTAGCGACTACTGTAGTTACTGTCTTTATATCGGTGGCTGTTTCACTTTATTATTTTTATTGGAACATCGAAATTCAAGAAGATAATAGTTCTTATATTTATGATTTCTATGATTTCACCACCTTTTGTGACTTCATTATCGTATATAAATTTATTTGGAAGACGCGGCTTAATAAGTTATAATCTGCTGAAATTAAATTATGATCCTTATGGTTTCTTCGGAATTGTAAGTATGCAGAGTGTGACGCATATTTCCATAAATGTCCTACTTTTAGTTGGGTTTTTAAAAGGAATTGATAAAGGTGTGATTAACTCAGCTAGGTCTTTAGGTGCAAATACGAATAGAATAATACTTGATATTCTTCTTCCGCTCATGAGACCTGTTATTAAAGTAGTTATTCTGTTGACATTCTTAAGAAGTATGGCTGATTTTGCAACACCAGCAATAATAGGAGGTAAGTATAATGTTCTTGCCACTGAAGGTTATTTATCATTTATTGCTGAAGGAAATATTAGTAAAGCTAGTAGTAATGAATTTAATTATTTTAATACCCTTCGCTTCTTATATTTTTGATATTCTTTAAGAGTTTTAGAAATACTTCACTAGGTAGTAAAAATGTTGGTGTATTAGAGGCTAATATTAAGAAATCTGGTATTATTTACTATATTTCTTTAATAGTTACAGTAATTATTGTTTTTGATGTTAGCTAGTTTATATAGCGCGATAGTTATTTCTGCATTTTTCAACTATGGAATATGGGAAATTAATATTTACATTGCAGAATTTTTATAGATGCTAATGATTATATAACCGATGTTTTTTTGTAAGAAGTGTGATTTATTCACTTATTGCTGGATTGATTTCTTCAGTAGTAGGTCATGTTCTTCAATATTATATTTACATAAGAAATGTCAAAGTCTTAAAAATGATTGATTTTGTAGCGACTTTACCTTATATACTACCTGGTACATTTTTTGGGCTAGGTTACGTATTAGCTTTTAACTCATATCCTTTGAAATTAACAGGAACAGCATTAATAGTAATATTGAACTTAGTGTTTAAGCAGATGCCGTTTGCCACAAAAATAGGTTATAGCTCTATAAGTCAAGTGTCTGAAGACCAGTTGAAATCAGTGAGGGACATAGGAGGAAGTAGGTTCAATGAGATTAAGGATGTTGTATTTCCTATGAGTTATGAAGGTTTTTATATAAGCTTTATTAATGGTTTTACGGCAACGATGACAACAATTGGGTCTATTATTTTCTTAATATATCCTAGTCAAAAAGTGGCGACTATAGTTATGTTTGATGTGATAGAAAGTGGAAAATATGACATAGGTTCAGTTGTTGCATTTTTACATAATTATGATATGCTTAGTGATAAATATATCGTATTACTTAATATTAAATAGAAGGAGATAGAGTATGTACTTAAGTTTAAAAAAATATCTCAAAAAGTATAAAGATAAAGAAATTTTTAAAGAATATTACTTTTGATATAAAAAGAGGGAGAGTTGGTCTGTATATTAGGGCCCTCTGGATGTGGAAAAAAACTACGCTATTAAATATTATAGGAGGCTTTCGTATCAGATTATTCAGGTGATGTATTGTTATCTAATGAGAATATTAATAATATCCCACCTGAAAAAAGAGAGATTGCTACGGTATTCCAATCGTATGGTTTATTTACTCATAAAAATGTTATAGACAATGTGAGTTATGGTCTGAAATTATTGAAAATTGATAAGAATATGAGGGAAAAAAGAGCACGAGATATGCTAGAAAAAGTTGGATTAGCAGGTTATGAAAAGAAAAAGATTAAGGAGTTATCTGGAGGAGAACAACAACGCGTCGCTATAGCTAGAAGTATGGTATTGAATCCAAAATTGTTGTTACTAGATGAACCTTTATCGAACTTAGATGTGCATCTTAGGGACGTAATGAGAAAAGAAATTAAAAGAATCCAAAAACAATTTGGTGTTACGATGATAATAGTTACTCATGATCAAGAGGATGCCTTTAAGCTTGCTGATCGAGTAATCGTAATAAATGAAGGACATATAGAGCAAGTAGGTACTCCAGAAGAACTTTATAAAGAGCCTAAGAACAACTTTATCTCGAGTTTTATAGGTGAAAATAATATTATCGATGAAAGCCTGGTAATTAGACCAGAAGAAATATTCATAAAATTAGATAGCTCAGGAGAGGGTAAAGTTGTTGATGTAACTTATCTAGGAGCCACAGTTGAATATTTAGTTGAGACTCCAGATGGGAATACTTTTAAAAGTTCTAACGATGTCAACAGCAGAAAGATTTAACAATGGTGATAAGGTTTTCAATTCAAATTAATTGAAAATAACACTAATAGAGACTTAGAATGTCTCTATTAGTGTTATTTTTTTATTTACTTTTATCAGAAGTGATAGTATAATAGTTTTATTGAATTTAAAGATGAAAGGTAAAAGACAAAGTGAAAAACATTTTTAAAAAAATATTAGCGACACTACTGATTTTAGTAGTTGTTGCATTTGGTTTTGTTGGAAACTATTTTTATAACTTTGGATTGAATCCGAAGGTAGATAAGAGTGCTATCGTTAATCAAGATAGTGATGGAAGTAAAGAGGATAAAACAGCTTTAAACAAGTGGTTTGATGAAACGAAGCAAACTGTTGAGATGGAGTCTGTTACTAAAAACAAACTTGTAGGATATAAATTTGTTAATCCGGATGCTAAAAAATGGATATTTGTAGTTCACGGATACACTAGTGATGCTAAGAAGATGGTTAATTATATCAAAAAAATTCTATGATATGGGTTATAGTGTTTTTGCGCCAGATTTAATAGCTCACGGTAATAGTGAGGGTGAGTTTATTTCTATGGGAGGTTACGACTCTGATGATTTAGTTAATTGGGTAAAGAAAATATCATCAGAAAACAACAATGCTGATACTGCGTTATTCGGGATCAGTATGGGGGCAGCTACAGTAATGAACGCAGTAGGTAAGGATTTACCATCTAACGTAAAAACTTTTATTGAAGATAGTGGTTATGTGAATTTAAAAGTAGAATTCACATATCAGTTGAAAAAATTATTTAATTTACCGAGTTTCCCTGTAATTCCGGCTGCAAATACAGTGACGAAGATAAGAGCTGGATATTTCTTTTGGTGATGTAGATGCAACAAAAGCTTTGAAAGAAACTAAACTTCCAGCATTAGTATTACATGGTGAAGAAGATGGTTTTGTTCCGTTAGAACATGGAAAAGCCGCTTATGATCTAATTACTTCAGAAAAAGAATTTCATAGTTTCCCAGGAATGAAACATGTTCAGGCTGAAAGAAAATTCAGAGAACAATATTGGAATATTGTAGGGGATTTTTTAAAGAAACATTTTGAATAAAAGGAAAAAAAGACGATTGACTTTAAATCAATCGTCTTTTCTTAGGAGTAATTTTATGAAAAGCTTAAATTTAATATGATTAGTTACTCACCGATAATAACTAATTCTTTGTTAAGTTTGTTTAAAACTTCACAACCATCTTCCGTTACTAGGACTAAATCTTCGATACGAACACCGAATTCTCCTGGAAGATAAATACCTGGTTCGATAGAGAAAATCATACCTGGCTCACATTTAGTTTCATTGATGCTAGAGATATCTCCATACTCATGGCATTCTAGTCCAATGTGGTGACCAGTTCGGTGTGTAAAAAATTCTCCATATCCTTTTTCTGTAATATAATCACGACAAGCCGTGTCTATATCGCAGAATCTAACACCTGGTTTAACGGCAGCAACTCCTCGTTTTTGAGCTTCTAATACTATTTCAAACACTTCACGTGCTCTTTCGCTTGGCTGTTTCCAGAATACAGTACGTGTCATATCTGAACAATAATTGTCTTTAATCCCACCCATATCGATAATTATAGCATCTCCTGGTTTTACATATCTATCTCCTACAGTGCCGTGAGGATTAGCTCCGTTAGCACCATAAGCGATAATAGGATCGAATGATAATCCATCTACATTAAGATCTTCGTGAATGTCAAGTAAATCTTTGGCTACATCCTTTTCTGATTTGTTTTCAGAAATACTATTTATAACTCTTTGACAAGCCGCGTCATTTAGAAGAGAAGCACGGCGCATAAGTTCTTTTTCTTCATCATCCTTAATCATGCGAACACGATCGACGATTTGAGATACATCTACAAATTTGTTTTCTGGTAGATGATTCATAAGCGGTAATAGGAATCGAGCAGGAAGAACTTTATCTATACCCACAACAGAACCATTTGGTATGAATTTTGCTAGTAGTTCAATAGGATTATCAGTATCAGTATAGACCACTGTTTCTAATCCTAAATCTTTTTCAAGTGGGAAAAGAGCATTGATGAATAGTTTATGATTACCATTTTTCATCAAGAAGCACTGCAAAAAAATCTTTCGCCTGGATGCTCTAAGTATTCAGTTAGATAGAAAATTGAATAGGGATCGCTAATTAAGGCTTGATTAATCCCTTGTTGTTTCATTTTTTCTAAAATTTTGTTTGTTCTTGAAAGTTTCACTTTTCTCTACTCCTTTTTTTGTCTTATAATCTTTAATATAATTATATCACTAATATTAATCGATTGCAAAATTGTTAGATAGATGATTATTATAGATTTTAAGAAAGTAATTGAATATTAAAAAAAGGTTGAGCTATAATAGAAGAAGAGTATAAAAATCGTTGATTAAGTTTATTTTTTTATAAGTAGAAAATAAAACTGTTATATGATATAAATAAATTGTAAACAAATACACAACAGGAGGTATTATTATGGGGGAATTAAGGAGTTTATATCCTGAGATTAAAGAAAATTTCTCTAAAATGTTAAAGGTCGATGAGACCCATACTATTTATTATGAGGAGAGTGGGAATCCTCAAGGTGTGCCGGTAGTTTTTTTACATGGTGGACCAGGCTGTGGAACATCAGCAAGCGGCAGACAATATTTTGACCCGGAATTTTATCGAATTATATTATTTGATCAAAGAGGAAGTGGAAAGTCTACGCCTCATGCATGCTTAGAGAACAATGATACTTGGCACATTATCGATGACATGGAGAAAATAAGGGAGGATTTAAACATTGATAAATGGCTAGTATTTGGAGGAAGTTGGGGATCTACCCTAGCACTTTGTTATGCTATTAAACATCCGGAGCGCGTATTAGGTTTAGTATTACGTGGTATTTTCCTAGGACGTAGAGAGGATATATTATGGATTTATGAAAAAGGTGGTGCGAGTAATATACACCCAGAAGCATTCGAGAGATATGAAAGTATAATACCTAAAGATGAACGTCGTGATATGGTTCGTGCGTATTATAACCGTCTAACAAGTAAATATAGGGAGATAAGAGAAATCGCGGCAAAAGAGTGGAGTATGTGGGAAGGGAGTCTTGTTACACTTAATCCAGACCCTAACTTGGAACAAAGTTTTGGTGATATTCACTATGCAGTTTCAATGGCGACTATTGAATGCCATTTTTGGATGAATAATATGTTCTGGAATGATGATGATTGGATATTAAATAATATCGATGCTATAAAAGATATTCCTACAACAATAACTCATGGACGCTATGATGTTGACTGTCGTGTTGTAGGTGCTTATGAATTAAGTAAAAAGTTAAATAATTGTAAATTGGATATTGTTGTAGCTGGTCACTCAGGAGGAGAACCGGCGATAGTGGATTCGTTGGTAAAAGCAACTGATTATTTCAAAGATTTATTAAAATAATAACAATAGTATGTAGACTATAGATGTTGATTCTATAGTCTATATTGTTTTTAAGGAGAATGGTTGAATTTTAAAAATCTAGGGCTGGCCCAAAAGATCTAAATTTTAACAAAGTGCATATGAGAACTCATAGACGCAGTGGTTTATTGATATCTAAAATCGCTTTAGAAAAAGCTTTTTAGATATCTAATAAACTGTGCGGGAGTGATTCGACAAAAATCGATTTCTCCGAAATCACGATTTTTGAATCACTCCCTAGTGAAATGAGATTTATAATGTGATAGAATAATAAGTATGATAATTGTGAGGATTATTTATCGATGCATCTTTTTCACGATTAGTTAGAAAATTCATATATAGTTATATATGAAATAATGAAAGGAGTAAGGACAATGGAGATAAAAAGAAAGAGTTTCTAAGTTAAGAGCATTAATGGAAAAGAGAAATGGAATTGATGTCTATATGGTTCCAACAGCTGATTTTCACAACAGTGAATATGTAGGAGAACATTTTAAAGCTCGTGCATTTATGAGTGGATTTACTGGTTCTGCAGGAACACTAATTGTTACTAAAGATTTTGCAGGTTTATGGACAGATGGGAGATATTTCTTACAAGGAGAAAAACAATTAGAAGGAACTGGTATCGAGTTGCAAAAAATGCGTGAACCTGGAGTTCCTACTATTGCGGAGTTTGTCGTTGAAAATACACCTGAGAATGGGGTATTAGGATTCGATGGGCGCGTTGTGACTTTTGGTGAAGGGAAAGACTTAGCTACTAAACTAAAACGTAAAAATGCTACGGTAAAATATGATATTGATTTAGTTGATGAGATTTGGGAAAATCGTCCGGTACTATCAGAGAAACCAGCATTTTATATGAATTTAGAAAGAGCTGGGGAATCTGTAGCTAGTAAGCTTGAGAGAGTTCGTAAAGAAATGCATGAAGTAGGAGCAAATATTCATGTTATCACTACACTTGATGATATTGGGTGGTTATTAAATATTCGTGGTATGGATGTTGATTATGTACCGGTATTATTAAGTTATGCAGTTGTTTATGAAGATAGTGTTGACTTATATGTAGACGAGAGAAAACTATCTGATGAAATCAAAAAACACTTGGCAGACCATAATGTGCACATTAAGCCATATAATGATATTTATGAAGAAGTGAAACAATTTTCAGGTAATGATGTAGTCTTAGTCGATCCAGAGTGCTTAAACTATGCAGTGTTTAACAATATTCCAAAAGAGATAACACTAGTGGAAAGACGAAACCCTACAATTTTTAATGAAAGCTATAAAAATGAAGTTGAATTACAGCATACTATTAAAGCTCATGTGAAAGATGGTATTGCTCATACGAAGTTTATTTATTGGTTAAAACAACTGGTAAAACAAGGTGATAAGTGAACAAGAGGATGAACTTTCGGCATCTGCGAAACTTGTAGAATTTAGAAAAGAACAAGGTGGATTTATCTGTCCAAGTTTTTCTCCGATTTGCGGTCATGGTGAAAATGGAGCTATTGTGCACTATTCATCTTCTAAAGAAACTTCTATTCCACTACGTACAGGTACTTTCTTCTTAACTGACACTGGGGCACACTTTGAAGAAGGTTCAACTGACATCACGCGTACTACAGCGATGGGAGAAGTTAGCGATAAATTAAAATACGATTATACACGAGTGCTTCAATGTCACTTACGTTTATCAAGATTAAAATTCATGGAAGGTGTGTCTGGAGCTAATGTGGACTTATTTCGCTCGTGCTCCTTTATGGCAAGATTATGAAAACTTCAACCACGGAACAGGTCATGGTGTAGGTTACTTAGGTAATATTCATGAAGGACCTCATGGTATTCACTGGGGAATCTACCGTGCAGCTGAACCATTTAAACACGGTATGGTAGTTACTAATGAACCTGGGATTATACATCTCAGGATCTCATGGTATTCGTTTAGAGAATGAACTTATCGTTAGAAAAACAGTAAAAAAATGAATATGGTCAATTTATGGAATTTGAAGTAATGACATTTCGTACCATGGGATTTAGAGGCTATTAATCTAGATATGCTTACAATTGAAGATAAATATGAATTGAAATAAATATCATGCAAAAAGTATTCGAAGTATTTAGCTCCACACTTTGAAGGTGAAGAGTTAGAATGGTTAAAAACAAGCAACTAGAGAAGTCTAATTTCTATGAAGAGGATAACCTAGATGTTATAAATTATAAACAAGTTCAGATAGAATTTATAGACGAAGCGGTTATTATATCTGAATTCCTATTATAAAAAGCTTTTTTTAGATAACTGATAAACTTTGTGAAGGCGACTCAATAAAATATATTTTTCTGAAATCATGATTTTTGGGTCAACCTGCTACTAATATTATCTAAGAAAAAAAGTGATATAATAGATTATGTTCAATTAAAGAAATAGTTATTTGTTTAATTTGCAAATTAAAAAGAAGAAGTCGAGGGAAAATCAAATGGATTTAAATACACAATTAAAAAAATATGCTCAACTTATTGCGAAAGTTGGATTAAATGTTCAAGAAGGGTCAACCGGTATTAGTTCGTGCTAGTACTGAAACACGTGAGTTTGTAGCGAAAGTTGTAGAAGCTTGCTATGAATTAGGGAGCAAAAAGAGTATCAGTAGAATGGCGTGATCAAGAATTAACAAAACTAAATTTAAAATATCAAAGTGAAGAGTCATTAAGTACAGTTGGTCAATGGTACATTGATAAGTATCAAGAAGAATTAGATGAAGGTGCAGCGTTCTTATCTATTATCGGAGATGATCCAGATGGATTAGCAGGTGTAGATAGTGCGAAATTAAAAGCGTCTATGGTAGGTCGTTCAAAAAGCTATGCGTAACTACATGAAATCAATTATGAGCGATGAATGTCCATGGTGCGTAGTTAGTGCTTCAACTGTTGGATGGGCGAAGAGATTATATCCTGAATTAAACGATGAAGAAGCTTATTTAAAACTTTGGGATCAAATTTTAAGTGCTTGTCGTTCAACTGGAGATGACCCTGTAGCTGAATGGGAAGAACACATTAAAGTTTTAGATGAAAAAGCGAAATTCTTACACGAAAATGAATTAGTTAAATTACATATCACAAATGACTTAGGAACTGATTTATATGTAGGATTACCTAAAAATCATATTTGGCAAAGTGCAGGAAGTTATGCTAAAAAAGCTGATCGTTTCGTAGCTAATATCCCTACAGAGGAAGTATTTACAATGCCTCATAAAGATGAGACAAGTGGTATTGTTTATAATGCTAAACCTCTAAACTACAGTGGAGTATTAATTGATAACTTCTGGTTGAAATTTGAAGATGGTAAAGTCGTAGACTTCGGGGCTGAGCGTGGTTATGATGTTCTTAAAAACTTATTAGAAACTGATGAAGGTTCAAGAAGAATAGGAGAAATGGCATTAGTACCTTATGATTCACCAATCTCAAATACAAAAAAATTCTATTCTTAGAAACATTATTTGATGAGAATGCAGCGTGTCACATTGCTCTTGGTAAAGCATACCCAACATGTGTGCAAGGTGGACCAGAAATGACTGATGAACAATTAGCAGAAGTTGGTGCTAATGATAGTTTAGTTCACGTTGACTTTATGATTGGAGAAGCGACAACGAATATTACTGGTTATACAGCAGATGGTAAAGAAGTAGCAATTTTCAAAGATGGAAATTGGGCTTAATAATATAAAAGATACACAGTTGAAAAAGTTCTTCAGCTGTGTATCTTTTGTAATATGAATCATAGAAGTTTTTCAAAAATACATAGATTATCGTGGATTTTTATTTGCGAAAAAGAGGATAAATATGTGATAATAGATTGTACTAATATTTAGGGGTGATTAAATGCGTTTGGATAAATTTTTAAAAGTATCAAGAATTATAAAAAGAGAAGAACAGTTGCTAATGAAATATCATCAGAAGGTCATATTGCGATTAATGGTAAGAAAGCTAAACCTTCGAGTACTTTGAAAATAGGGGATGAAATCACTATTTACTTTGCAAAAAAAGAAGTTGTTTATGAGGTGCTAGAATTAAAAGATAGCACAAAGAAAGAAGATGCAACAAAAATGTTTAAAATCTTATCGGAGAAAATCAAGAGAAGTAGAAAGATGAGAGAACAGAATAGCCAATTTAAAAAAAGATGTCTTAAAAAGCAAAGGCTAAGTACAGAAAACGTCGTAAGTTTATTATATTAGCTATAATGACTTTTGCTTTAGCTGTAACTCTACTGCAAACATTTTTATATATCCGAGATAAGAAACAAATCAATGCTCAATTAGCTGAACAAAATCAGATGATTGAAAAATCTTGATAAAAGAGAATAAAGTAAATGAATTGGTTATAGATAAATTAAAAGATCCCATACTTTTATAACGGATTTGGTAAGACAAGAATATGGATCTAAGTTATCAAGGTGAGTTGATTTTTTTAATATTCCATTACAAGAGAATTTTCTTACAAGCGACGATAAAAGTCTATAATGGATGGGAAATTTAGAAAAAAATCTGAAGATAATAATGGTAGAATTGATGATAGTAAAGATACCTGAGCTAGCGAAAAAAAGATGATAAAAACAAAATCATCTTCTAAAAAAGGGATCTGAGAAAGCTACAGACAAGCAAAATACTAATAAAAATCTAGTGATGAAAAAAAAACAGAAGATAATACATCAGAAAAAGAAGATGATGATAAACAAGAGATAATCAGACCCTCAAAAGAGCAACTAACAACACAAAAGATTCAAACACTAATAATCAGAGAAGTAACAGAGGTTAACCTACAGTTACTTCTTTTTGAATAATATTTAAAATTAAAAAGATTTCATTATAAAAAAATACTTTTTAAGTATTAATAAAATAAATTGTTGATTTGTATTGATTGATGTGTATTAATAAAAAAATCAGTAGTATTAAATTTAATATATTTAAGTTTTAAATATTTGTTAAAAAGATGTATTAAAATGTTAATATAATAGGTAACAAATTTAATTATTATACATAAATCGGAGGAGATTATGAATAAATATCTAGGTGATGCTTTGCATACCGACCTTTATCAAATTAATATGGGATATGCTTATTTTTAAAGATGGGAGTACACGAAAGAAAATCATATTTTTGATGTGTATTTTAGAAAAATACCGTTTTGGAGGAGGGATATGCAGTATTTGCTGGACTAGCTAAAATTATAGATTATGTTAAATTCATTTGAATTTTTCAAAATCTGATATAGAATTTTTTTACGTGAATTAGGATATGAAGAAGACTTTTTCTAGAAATATCTAAGTGATATGAAATTTCACAGGGAGTATTCGTTCAGTAAAAGAGGGAGAAATTATTTTTTGCTAATGAGCCACTTTATTAAGAATTGAAGCTCCGCTTATTCAAGCACAAATAATGGAAACTGCTATTTTAAATATTGTTAACTATCAAATACTAATAGCTACAAAAAGCAGCTAGAATCAAACATCTTATGTCCAGATGAAGTTTGCATGGAATTTGGTACTCGTCGAGCTCATGAATTTGATGCGGCTATATGGGGGACGAGAGCTTCTATTATCGGTGGATTTGATGCTACTAGTAACGTAAAAGCTGCAAAATTGTTTAATATTCCATGTAGCGGAACACATGCTCACTCATTTGTTCAGGCTTATGAAGATGAAGAAGTTGCATTTAAGAAATATGCAGCTGCGCATAAAGATTGTTATTTCTTAGTTGATACTTATGATACATTGCGCTCTGGAATTCCTACTGCTATTAAAGTAGCTGATGAATTAAAAGATAAGATTAATTTCCATGGTATTAGATTGGATTCAGGGAGATATAGCATACCTATCAAAAGAAGCAAGAAAAAAATGTTAGATGAAGCGGGATATCCTAAATGCGAAAAATAGTTGCATCAAATGATTTAGATGAAGACACTATTACTCATTTAAAAACAAGAAGGTGCATGTATTGATGCGTGGGGTGTAGGTACAAAAGCTTTAATAACTGCTTATGATAATCCTGCATTAGGTGCTGTGTATAAACTTGCATGTTTAGAAAATGATAATGGTGAGATGATTGACAGACTAAAAAGTCTCAGAAAAACCCTGCAAAATTAACTATTCCTGGAGTAAAAAAAGAGTTTATAGAATAATAAATACAGATACAGGTATGGCAGCTGGAGATTACATTGCATTGAGAAAAGAAGATGTGAAATGCAGAACAAAGTATAAAAACTTTTTCCATCCAACCCATACTTACTTTAGCTAAAGGAAGTGGAGAACTTTTGAAAGCAATAGATATTCATGAAGATATTTTTTTGTTAAATGGTAAGCAAGTATATGAAGTACCAACAGTACATGAAAGTGCTAAGTACTTCCAACAGAATAAAGGATTATTATGGAATGAGTATCTTCGTTTATTAAATCCAGAATTTCTATCCAGTAGACTTAAGTACTACAGTGTTGGGAAAAATAGAAAAGAAATTTCTGGAAAAGAGTAACAAAAAAATCAAAAATAAATTAGGTGATAAAATGACATTACAACAGGAAGTAATAAAAAAATTAAGATGTAAACCTGAAATCAATGTAGAAGAGGAAATAAGATTAACAATCAATTTTTCTAAAAGGATTATGTGAAAGAAAAAAATAACTTTTATAAAAAAAGTTTAGTATTAGGAATATCAGGTGGGCAAGATTCTACACTTTGCGGAAAACTATGTCAAATGGCAATTACAGAATTGAGGGAAGAAACAGGTGAAGAGTATAACTTTATAGCTGTTAGATTACCATATGGAAAACAATTTGATGAAGATGATTGTAACGACGCATTAAAATTTATTAATCCGGACAAAGTATATACTGTTAATATAAAAGACGCGGTAGATGCTAGTGTAAATTCTTTAAAACTAGCAGGAGTAGAAATTACTGATTTTGCGAAAGGTAATGAGAAAGCACGAGAAAGAATGAAAGTTCAGTATTCTATTGCTACTATGAATAAAGGTATAGTAGTTGGTACTGACCACGCTGCAGAAGCTATCACTGGATTCTTTACAAAACATGGAGACGGTGGAGCGGATATTGTCCCACTATATAGATTAAATAAAAGACAAGGAAAAGCATTATTAAAAATGTTAGATTGTCCAGAACACTTATATCTTAAAAACAAACCAACTGCAGACTTAGAAGAAGATCGTCCCTGCTTTTAGAAGATGAAGTTGCACTTGGGAGTAACATATAATGACATAGATGATTACTTAGAAGGGAAAGAAGTTCCTAGATAAACGTAAAAAGAAATAATAGAAGGACATTATCTTAAAGATCAGAACATAAGAGAAATCTACCAGTTACTGTGTTTGATTTTTTTATAATATTTAATAGAAAAGAAAGAAGAGAGGATAAGAAACTATTCTCTTTTTTTACAATAATTTATAGAAGAAATAACATTAGAAGGAAAAAAATAAAAAAAATAAAATTTTAAAAAAATGTGTTGACATAATCTAGAAGTAATGATAGAATAGTAAAAAGTCTTCTGATAGAGAAGACGAACAATAAAGAATTTCTAAAGAACTAATGTTAAGAAAAAAAACTTGACAAAAAGATAAATTAGAAATGCTAAAATAATTACAGTCTTATAAAGACTACTATCATCAAAATAAAGTTTTTAGAAATAGTTTTTCTAAAAAAATAAAAAAACTATTGACAAAGATCATAAAAACAGATGATAGAATAGTAAAAAGTCTTCTCAAGAAGAAGACGAACAATCAAACATTTCAAAATATTAAATGTTAAGAAATTATAAAAAAAGTTCTTGACAAAATATAAAAGAAATGATAAACTTATAAAAAGTCTTGAAGAAAGACAAAAGTCAATTATTTCAACGAAGTAAACGGTTTTCAAAAAAAGTTTTTAAAAAAATATAAAAAAACTTCTTGACAAACATTCGAAGAAATGATAGAATAATAAAAAGTCTTCTGAAGAAGATGAAAAAAACATTTTTAAAAAAAGTTTTTAAAAAAAGACTTGACAAAGAAAATTTAAAAAAATGTTAAAATATAAAAAGTTGTTAATCGCAACGATTTGAACATTGAAAACTAAAACGAATTAAGTCAACGTTAATTCCAAAAAAAGGACAGTTTTTAAAAAAAGAAACTATAAAACTTTTTTTAATGAGCTAATCAAGCTAACAAATTTATTTGGAGAGTTTGATCCTGGCTCAGGACGAACGCTGGCGGCGTGCCTAATACATGCAAGTCGAGCGAAGTTTTTTTCTGGTGCTTGCACTAGAAAAACTTAGCGGCGAACGGGTGAGTAACACGTAAAGAACCTGCCTCATAGACTGGGACAACTATTGGAAACGATAGCTAATACCGGATAACAGCATTAACTGCATGGTTGATGTTTAAAAGTTGGTTTTGCTAACACTATGAGATGGCTTTTGCGGTGCATTAGCTAGTTGGTGGGGTAAAGGCCTACCAAGGCGACGATGCATAGCCGACCTGAGAGGGTGATCGGCCACACTGGGACTGGAGACACGGCCCAGACTCCTACGGGAGGCAGCAGTAGGGAATCTTCCGCAATGGGCGAAAGCCTGACGGAGCAACGCCGCGTGAGTGAAGAAGGATTTCGGTTCGTAAAGCTCTGTTGTTAGGGAAGAATGATTGTGTAGTAACTATACACAGTAGAGACGGTACCTAACCAGAAAGCCACGGCTAACTACGTGCCAGCAGCCGCGGTAATACGTAGGTGGCAAGCGTTGTCCGGAATTATTGGGCGTAAAGCGCGCGCAGGTGGTTTAATAAGTCTGATGTGAAAGCCCACGGCTCAACCGTGGAGGGTCATTGGAAACTGTTAAACTTGAGTGCAGGAGAGAAAAGTGGAATTCCTAGTGTAGCGGTGAAATGCGTAGAGATTAGGAGGAACACCAGTGGCGAAGGCGGCTTTTTGGCCTGTAACTGACACTGAGGCGCGAAAGCGTGGGGAGCAAACAGGATTAGATACCCTGGTAGTCCACGCCGTAAACGATGAGTGCTAAGTGTTGGTCTCATAAGAGATCAGTGCTGCAGCTAACGCATTAAGCACTCCGCCTGGGGAGTACGACCGCAAGGTTGAAACTCAAAGGAATTGACGGGGACCCGCACAAGCGGTGGAGCATGTGGTTTAATTCGAAGCAACGCGAAGAACCTTACCAAGTCTTGACATACTGTGAGGACACAAGAGATTGTGTTGTTCTGACCTTTGGTTAGACACAGATACAGGTGGTGCATGGTTGTCGTCAGCTCGTGTCGTGAGATGTTGGGTTAAGTCCCGCAACGAGCGCAACCCTTATATCTAGTTGCCAGCAGTAAGATGGGGACTCTAGATAGACTGCCAGTGATAAACTGGAGGAAGGTGGGGATGACGTCAAATCATCATGCCCCTTATGACTTGGGCTACACACGTGCTACAATGGATAGGAACAAAGAG
>BNJS01000692.1_pt1:82500-179917 | contig 179917 bp, 237 predicted proteins | sample 8540461 | NCBI WGS metagenome assembly BNJS01 (sample SAMD00202454, study PRJDB9452) | human saliva metagenome | isolation source: human saliva | place: Japan
TAGAGCAACTGACTTGTAATCAGTAGGTCGGGGGTTCAAGTCCTCTGGCCGGCATTTTTTTATATTTTGGGAAGATAGCGAAGAGGCTAAACGCGGCGGACTGTAAATCCGCTCCTTCGGGTTCAGTGGTTCGAATCCACTTCTTCCCACCATTCTTAGGGACGTAGTTTAACGGTAGAACAAAGGTCTCCAAAACCTTTGGTGTGGGTTCGATTCCTGCCGTCCCTGTTCAAGGTGTAATCATTTATGATTACACTTTTTTTATTGTCTTTAAAAAAATATTTACTTTTACTTTCGGAAATATTCTTTTAAAAGTACTGTTTTCATAAGCTTTATTAGATAGTATATATCGGGAAATATTTTTGACAATTATTTTAAAGTATGATATTGTATTAGTGTATATAAAGTTATAGGAGGTAAAATATGTCAGAGAGTGTAAAACCATTTAGTAAGCTATATGATTTAACACAGAGAGCAGAAAAAGTAGGTATTTCTGATGATGATGTACTTAGAGAGATTTTAGTTGAAAAGATTGTTCCGAATAAATATCAACCACGACGTGAATTTACTGAAGAAAAAATCAAAGAACTTGCTGAATCAATCAAGCAAAATGGTTTACTTCAATCTATTACAGTTCGTGATATGGGAAATGGTTTCTATGAACTTATTGCTGGGGAAAGACGTTTAAGAGCTATTAAGTATTTACAATATGCTACTACCAAGGCCATTGTTAAGGAGTTAACCGATGAACAGATGGCTACATTAGCTTTAATTGAAAATATTCAAAGAGAAGAGTTAACACCAATTGAAGAGGCACATGCATATCAGGAGTTACTTAGAATTAATAAACTTACTCAAGATGAGCTGGCTAAATCTTTAGGGAAAACACAAGCAACTGTAGCAAATAAACTTCGTTTATTAAAGCTTAGTAAAAAAGTTATAGATGCGATAAATACAAAGAAAATAACAGAACGTCATGGACGTGCTATGGTCAAATTAGAACCGGCAGCTCAAGAAAAGTTATTGATTCAGATTTTTATCTCAGAATCTGAACGTTTCTCAAACTGAAGAAAAAAATAGATACATATTTAAAAAAATTAAAAAAAGATACAAAAGTATTTTAACTCTACAGTTAAATTATGATGGTCAAAAAGGTTATAGCTAAACTTGTAAAAGAAATAGCTAAATTGGAAGAAAAAAATATAATATAAATCTTAATAAAGAAGAAGAAGAAAAATATGGATAGTGTGGTTATCAAAGTTACTGTTCCACGTTATGTAAAAAAAGAGGTAAATGATGAAAATATTAGCGATATGTAATCAAAAAGGTGGAGTAGGAAAAACTACTACTTCAATTAATTTAGCAGCTTCTTTAGCTTATCTTAAAAAGAAAGTATTATTAATTGATACTGATCCACAGGCGAATGCAACAAGTGGAGTTGGGATAGATAAAGCAGCTATAAGTCAATCAATTTATAATATCCTTGTAGATGAAGTTAATATTAATGATGTAATAATTAAAACAGCTTATGAAAATCTGGATATTGTGCCTTCTAGTATTGCATTAGCGGGTGCAGAAGTTGAGCTTGTCTCAGCAATTAGCCGTGAGCAACGCATGAAAAATGCAATATCTGAAATTAAAGAAGAGTATGATTATGTAGTAATCGATTGTCCCTCCATCTTTAGGACTTATTACATTAAATTCATTAACTGCAGCTGATGGGGTAATTATCCCTGTACAGACAGAATATTATGCCTTAGAAGGGCTTAGTCAGCTTATGAATACATTCAATATAGTAAGAAAACATCTTAATTCTAAATTAGATATTTTTGGTGTATTACTTACTATGACTGATAGTAGAACAAATATATCTAATCAAGTAGCAGAGCAGGTAAGAGAGCATTTTAAAGATAAAGCATTTGAAACAGTTATAGCAAGAACTGTACGTTTAAGTGAAGCCCCAAGTTTTGGTGAACCAATTATTGAATATGCGAAAAATTCTAATGGAGCAAAACAATATTTATCATTAGCTAAAGAGGTGATTGAACGTGGCTAAGAAATTAGGTAAAGGTTTAGGACGTGGACTTGATGCTATTTTCGCTACAGAAAATGTTGAGTTAGTTACAGATAATGATAAAATAGTGGAAATTGCACTTGATGAGATTAAAAAGAATCCATATCAACCACGTACTTATTTTAATGAAGAAAAATTAAACGAATTAAAAGAATCTATCGAAAAAAATGGTTTATTACAACCTATTATTGTAAAAAAAGCTGTAAAAGGTTATTACATTATAGCAGGGTGAGCGTCGTTATAGAGCATTTGAACTGCTAGGTAAGAAAGCAAATCCCTAGCTATTATTAAAGAGATGACAGATGAAGAAATGATGGTCTTTGCAGTACTAGAAAACTTACAACGTGAAGATTTATCTGCTTTAGAAGAATCAGAAAGTTATAAAAATCTGATGGATAAGATGTCATTAACTCAAGAGGAATTAGCTAAGAAACTAGGAAAAAGTAGACCGTATATAGCAAATAGTTTACGATTTATTAAAGTTACCAACAGAAATTAAAAATAAACTTGAGCAAGGGGTTATAAGTACGGCGCATGCCCGAACGTTACTTTCATTAAAAACAAAAAAAGCTATGGAAGAAGTCTGCGCTTTAGTAATTGAAAGAAAAATGTCTGTTCGTGAATTAGAAGAATATGTAGCGAAGTTATTGAAACCGAAAGAGGTTAAGAAACCAAAGGCTAAGGATATTTTTATAGAAGAGCAAGAAAACATTCTTAAAAAACGTCTTGGAACTTCTGTAACGATTAAACAAGGTCGCAATAAAAAAGGTAAGATTGAAATTGAGTTCAAAGATAATGATGAATTTGAACGTATTATTTCATTATTCAAGGATGAATAATTATGAACATTATTGAAAAAAAGTCAAAAACTTCATTAAGTAACACTGATTTATTTATTGCAGTTTTAGAAAAACTATTACTTATAATTGGAATTTTTATTATTGCATCAATTCTAGTTCGTATCTTTAATAAAATTATTGATTATGTGATGACAACGAGTGATAATGCCAATAAGAAATTTAATATAAAGTTTAATGAGAAAAGATCAGAAACGTTACACAAACTCGTTAAAAAGTGCAGTTCGTTATACAATCTACTTTATTGCATTTTTTCAAGTTTTATCAATCTTAGGAGTTAATACTACGAGTATTGTGGCCAGTGCAGGTATAGCATCGGTAGCTATTGGTTTTGGTGCACAGAGTTTAGTTAAAGATATTATATCTGGATTTTTTATCATTCTTGAAGGACAATTTGATGTAGGTGATAATGTCAAGATTTATAATCAAGCAGCCTTTATTGCTGGAGGTTATGTAATGTCACTTGGATTACGTTCTACAAAAATTCGTTCTAAAGATGGTGAAGTATATTTTCATTCCCTAATGGGACTATTAATCAAGTAGTAAACTATTCTTTTAATGTATAACTTAGCATTAGTAGAACTACCAATTAAGATTGATGAGTCTATTGAAAAAAATTGAAGAGAGAGTTAATAAAGTAATAGGTAATGCTAATAACTCTAAAGAATATCATGATTTATTATATAAAAAAATGATAAATTACACATCGATTATATAGAAAAAAATTGAAGATAATGTTGTTACGATACATGTTATTGGAAAAGCTAAAGTCGGGAAAGAAAAAAATGAAATTGAAACGAGATTACGACGTGATTTCTATAAAGAGTTTAAATCTTTATTAACATCAAATGAAGAAAAAAATAGGAGGTTGGATTATGGAATATGAATTAAATGACATAGTTGAAATGAAAAAAACAACACCCTTGTGGCACAAATAGATGGCAAATTACACGTATGGGGGCAGATATAAAGATAAAATGCCTAAAGTGTGATAATAACATAATGATGCCAAGACGTGAGTTTAACAAAGAAAAATTAAAAAAATAGTTGAAAAAAATTCATAAATATGAAAAAGCTAGTGAATCTTTAAATAGAATCACTAGCTTTTTTATATTTATTAAATCTTTTTGATACTTTTGAGCTTATAAAACATAAAAGGCCAAAACAATAATTATTCCATATAAAAATTCCATACTTCCAATATTATTTAGAGTAGTACCAAAAGTGTAACCAGATCATTTTTCCAGGAATAAGCCCTATAATGTTACCGATGAAATATTTTTTTAAAAAGATATTCTAGTTAAACCATATGAGTAACAAATAACACTGTTTGGAAGAACTGGGATTAATCTATAGATTATTAGAAAATATCGTTAGTTTATTTTTCACTTATACCGAAAAATTGTATCGTATTGTTTTTCGATAGTTTTTTTAGCTAAGTATTTTTTTCAACGTAGTCACTTGCGAAAAGTATCTTGAGATAAGAAACATCACACTAGTATAGATTATCGATGAAATTATCGAAAGGATAAAAACCATGAGTAAAACCAAATAAATAACCACCAATTGCAGAGAATATCCCTGGTGGGAATAAAAAAATATTGGTAATACAGATGCTAGTATTAAAAAAATACTATAGGTGCAAAAGCTACCAAATTGTGCTATAAAAATCCTGCATAGTTCCTCCTTCTGATAAAAATAATATTCTTATTATATCATAAAAGCTAGGGAAATAAGCGAATAAAAACTAAAAGTGAGTGACTCGAAAATTTGTGATTTCAAAGAAATCGATTTTTGATGAGTCACCCCATGTAAAAGATTTTTAAATATTATACTTCTTTTATTAAATGAATTTCAATTCCATTAGGATCATTAATAATAATCTTATTATCATATTCAGAGATGATTTTTAGTGTTATTATTTTTTTATATTTTTCCACAATTTTGTTGTAAGCAACATCATCAATAAATAGAATTTCAAAAATGATCTAAACCTGGAGTACCTTTTTTTGTCTAAGACTTTAGATTAGGACCTCCCCAGTGATTAACAGCTAGATGGTGGTGATAATTTGCCGTAAGCAATCCAACTAGCACTAGCCACGGTGAATTTATCACTAAATCCTAGTACTTCTTGATAGAAGTTAGAAGAAATGGTAGAGTTTTGAACACTTAGATGAACGTGCCCAATAATAGTTCCTACTGGTAAAGTATAAGGCACTACAGTTTTTGAAATATCAAGTAGGTGAGTAGCATCGATAGGTTCTGTTACTCCTATGATTCTACCATCTTCTTTTATATCCCAAGTACTTTCATCTTTATCATAATATACTTCTATTCCATTACCTTCGATATCACTTAGATAAAGGGCATTACTATAACCGTGATCAGATCCGCCATCTAAAGGTATATTAGAATCTATAAAGTGGCGTAAGTATGATTTGCTAGACTTTGTTCATCTGGAACTAGGTAGGCTATGTGATATAGTCCGTAAGAACGTACTAGAGGTCCATCGACTTTTTTTATGTGAAGAAGCGGAGTATTATCAGAAGTACCTAAAGTAGCTTCAGTTTTCGTTTTTAGAAATTACAGTCATACCCATAGCTTCTGTGTAGAATTTAAGCTGTCTTTCAAAGTTTACAACATTAAGTGTTGCAGTTCCAAGTTTAATATTTGAATTATATTTTTTTCATAGTTAATTATCATCCTTTTAATTTTTCATAGAAATTTATATCTTGTAATATATTTTACATACCAAAAATAATTTTTGTAAAGTACGTACTTTTTTTATAATAGTTAGTATCTTTTTAATATACTAATGAATAAAGATTAGTGATTATTAACAAAAATATTTTTTTAAATAGCATAATATTAAATGATAAGTTTTGTGTTTTATGTTATAATAGTTAAGTTGAGTAGGCAAGGCCTAAGTAATATAAGAAATTAATGAAGAAAAGGAGTGATTAATACTATGGCATTAACAGCCGGAATAGTAGGATTACCAAACGTAGGAAAAAGTACACTTTTTAACGCAATTACAAAAGCAGGAGCATTAGCAGCGAACTATCCTTTCGCAACAATTGATCCAAACGTAGGAATTGTAGAAGTACCAGACCACAGATTAAATAAATTAACAGAATTAGTAGAACCTAAAAAAACAGTACCAACATCATTTGAATTTACAGATATTGCTGGTATCGTAAAAGGTGCATCTAAAGGAGAAGGACTAGGAAATAAATTCTTAAGTCACATCCGTGAAGTAGATGCAATTTGTCAAGTTGTTAGATGTTTTGAAGATGAAAACATTACTCACGTTGCTGGTGGAGTAGATCCATTATACGATATTGAAGTTATTAACTTAGAGTTAATCTTAGCTGACTTAGAAAGTGTTGAAAAACGTATCGGACGTGTTGAAAAACAAGCTAAACAAAAAGATAAAGATGCTGTTGCAGAATTTGCAGTACTTTCTAAAGTTCGCGACATTCTTAAAGAAGAAAAACCAGCTAGACTTTTAGAATTCGATAAAGAAGAGCAAAAAATCGCAAAAGGATTACATTTATTAACAATGAAACCTATGCTTTATGTTGCTAACGTAAGTGAAGATGATTTACTAGACGTTGATTCTAACAAACACGTAGCAAGTGTACGTGAATTTGCTGCAAGTGAAGGAAGCCAAGTAATCGTAGTTTGTGCAAAAATCGAAGAAGAAATGGCTTCATTAGAAGATGAAGAAAAAGCAATGTTCCTTAGAAGAGTTAGGAATTGATGAAAGTGGATTAGATAAATTAATCTAAAGCAAGTTACAGCCTTCTAGGATTAGCAACATACTTCACAGCTGGTGTCCAAGAAGTACGTGCATGGACATTCAAAAAGGTATGTTAGCACCTGAATGTGCTGGAATTATCCACTCTGATTTCGAACGTGGATTTATCCGTGCTGAAACTGTAAGTTATGATGATTTAGTTGAATACGGAAGTATGCCAAAAGCTAAAGAAGCTGGTCGTGTTCGTCTTGAAGGTAAAGAATACGAAGTAAAAGACGGCGACATCATGTTATTTAGATTTAACGTATAATATATAATAAAATTCTATATTTTTCTCATTACATGGGAAGATATAGAATTTTTTTATATTCTCTATAAAATATGTTATAATTATTTTTTTATATAAAAGAGGTGATTTGACTATGTTAAGATTTTTTTCCATAATCCATTACTCGTAGCTAAAATTAACAGAGTATGAGTATTTAATTAAAGGAAATAAGAAACAGAGTACAGCAGAATATAAAATAAAAAGAATTATAAAAGATGTTACTGGAGAAAGTTTTTCGAGAGATGTTGAAGTATACAATAGTGGAATATCAATTCCAAAAGATTACGAAAAAAATGGATTTCAAGCTACAGCAATCTATATTCCAGAACTTAAAGAACTTCTTGTTATTTATAGAGGTAGTGAGAGTGAAGATATTAGTGACTGGTTTTTACAATTATACAGGGAATAGTTTCTGGTGAAAATACTAGTCAAATTGATTCTGCGTGTAAATTTACTATGTTTTTTTAAAAAAAGGAAAAATTGTAGATTTTGATGTCTTGTTATAAAGTAGCTGCAGGTCATTCTCTTGGGGGACATATAGCTATTACAGTAGAATTGCTTAAAACAAACATATCAACGAGTTTATACATTCAATACAGCATTACCACAGTTAAAAACAACTTAGAAAATATGATAAAAAAATATAACAAAAAAATTAGAGGAGTATTTTTTTAAAAAAGATTTAGAGGAGACTAATAAACTCCAAGAATTTACTTCTAATTATTATGCAAAAAAATGCTCATCATATATATAATTTTGTAAGAAAAAAATGATTTTTATTCAATCATTAAATATGACGGTAGGGACATTTCATGTAGGAAAAGACTATAGAATTTCCTGCGATAATTAAAAATTTTGTAGCACCTGAAGAGTATCTGACAGAAGAAGATACGTATGAATTAGATAAAATTTTTCTGTGACTTTTTTTATAATAGATTATTGGAGAAAAAAATATCACTCCCAGATGATGTTGTGGAGAATCAAAAAAACAGGTAACAGATGAATTTATAGGATTACTTGATTGAAAAAAATTAAAAATCCAATTCAACAACAAATCAGTAATTTCTCTTATAAAAAAAGTAATAAAAAGCATCTAGTGAAGTAGGAATTACAGATTCATATAGAACATTTAAGGCTGTTTATAATTACTTATTGTACTTGGCGCATGCGGGTATTATACCTGATGATGTAATAAATTGCACGGATAGTAAAACTGCTACAACTCTTTATGAGAAGCTAATGTGCGATGTAAATAAATCAAATCTTAAGAATTTATTAAAACCATTACAGGAGTTTTATACATTAACTAAAGTTATTTATACTGTAACTCATGCAAATGGTTTAGATGATGTAGGAAATTGGGGAGAAATAGCTAAAGCACACGATCTTCCAGCTTTATACGATGTGCTAGGTGAGTAAGATACGCTTAAATAATAAAAATAAATAAAAAAGAGGATTGAACTTTATATGCTCAAACCTCTTTTTTTGTTATTCTTCGTCTTCCTCTGTAATAACAGTTGGTTTTAAGATTGGAGGAGGGGAAGTTTCAGTAATTGTTACTGTACGCTCTTCTTTCTCTTCTTTTTTATCCTTTTTGTCTTTGTCGTCTTTCTTCTCTTCTTTTTGAACAGGTTTTTTACAGCAACTTTTGAAGGATCGTTAAATGAAATACTCTTATCGATATTATAACCAAACTTCGCCAATGTTTTTTCTTTAGAAAGTTCTTTAAAGCCATTTGGAACTATATCTTTTGTACCACCTTTTGCATTGTTATAACCGTTGATACTTTGCAGTCAACGACTGATTTAGGTCGACTAAAGGCAGTATCTGGAGCGATTAAGTTTTTATCAAGTGCATAAATGGCATTCATAACTGCAACCCAGCTTCTTTGAGCATAGTCATAACTTGGTACTTTTGCCGGACTATCGTATCCATTCCATAGACCAACAGTTATTTTTGTAGAACCACCAACCACCCATAGGTCTTTATAGTACTCAGAAGTCCCTGTTTTTACAAATAAGGTTTTTAGAATTGAATTTAAGTTTACTTGGCATATCATGAGATAAACCATAACTCTTATTGATTACATCTCCAAGCATATCGACGATTAGATAACTTGTAGATTCTTCGAATACTTTAACTGGTGAGAAATCAGCTTTATAAATTAGTTCTCCATTATTATTTTCGATTTCTTCGATAATATGTGCCTTTTTGTGTTCACCTTTATTTGCAAAAGTAGAAAAGGCACTAGTATTCTCAGTAACAGATAGACCATATGTCATACCACCAATGGCAGTAGCTAAGTTAGTTTTATCACTTTCTGTAAGGCCTTCAACACCCATTTTCTCTAGGTAATTTGTGACAGGATCCTCTTTATAAAATGCAGAGTATAGCCTTACAGTAGGTAAGTTAAGAGATCTAGCTAAAGCTTCTCTAGCAGGTAGATATCCACGCTCAGACATGTCATAGTTCTCAGGTTTCCAACCATAGTGGTTAAATCTCTTATCTAAAACTGTTGAGTTAGGAGTAATGTAACCTTTATCGATAGCTGGTCCATAAACTAATAGTGGTTTGATTGTAGAACCTGGTGAACGACGAGTTCTTGTAGCGTGGTTAAGTTGTTGTTTTTTGTAGTCCATACCACCGATAAACGCCAATACTTTACCAGTACTGTTTTCAATAACCGATGCTCCAATTTCTAATGGATAAACAACACCACCCTGAGTGTACGTTGGATAAGAAGCGAATTGTTTTTTCGTTTCTTGAAGTGTATCGTAAAAGTTTTCTTATCAAGTGTAGTTTTTTTACTTTATAACCACCAGTTATGAATTTAATTCTACTTTTTTTCGATTAGTTCATTTCTGTAGTCAGAATCATTTTTTAAATTCTTCTTCTCTATTATTTTTTTAGCAGTTTGCTCAGCTAATATCTCTGCAACTGAACTTGTTACCTCATCACGAATATAAGGGTAATCAGTATATTCTGAATATTTTTTTGTTTAGTATAAGCACCCTTTAATATCGAAATTTCTTCGCTTCTTCAAATTGTTCTTTAGTAATAAAATCATTTGAAAGCATACGTTCTAATACATATTGCTGTCTTTCAAATCCCGCTTGAAGCTCTTCGTCAGGACGGATATTTCCAGCTGAGTCAAATGGTGTATATGTATATGGTGATTGTACAAAACCAACAAGATAAGCTGCTTGAGCTATATTCAAGTCTTTAGAATGAACTCCAAAAACACCTTGTGCTGCAGTTTCGATACCGCTAATGTTTTGTCCTAAACTATTCTTTCCGAAAGGAGCGACATTTAGATAATTTTCAAGAATTTCATTTTTAGAAAAATGACTATCAACACGAAGTGCTAGTAATATTTCTTTTGCTTTTCTTTCATAAGATCTTGAATTATCAAGAAGCTGATTTTTTACCAATTGCTGAGTGATAGTACTTCCACCAGTTGTTCTAGCGCCAGTCGCTTCACTATGTGTAGCTCTTAAAACAGCCCAAATATCAATTCCACTGTTAGAATAGAAATTAGAGTCTTCACTTGCGATAATAGCATTTTTAACATTATCACCGATGTTTTCGTAAGTAACAGTTTTTCTAATTAATTCGGAGTTGATTGTACCTAATTTTTCACCACTTCCGAAAATAAACTTCACTGTTCTTACTAATGTTATTTATTTGTTCTTTCATTTCTTTTTGGGTTAAGACAGGTTGATCTTTAACTAAGCCACCCACATACCCGATAGCAAGCCCCGCACCTAAACTAATTAGTAATCCAATAGAAAGAAGTACGGCTTGCGTCATAGAAGTTAGTATCTTCTTAATTTTCATTGTAATCTCCTTAGATTGCATACTATTAGGTACATTATACCATAATTTAATATGAAATAGTAAATTATATGCAAAGGCTTAGAATAGAATTTATCGTTAAAAATATTAGAAAAAGATAAAACAAAAAAATAAAAAAATATGTTATAATTGAAGTAAGTGTATAAAAAAATTGATATGGAGGCATTTTAATGAGTAAATTATTAGAAGATTTAAAAATATAGAGATTTAGTTTATCAACAAACAGACGAAGAAGGAATAAAAGAATTATTAGAAAAAGAAAGTGTATCTATTTACTGTGGAACAGACCCAACTGGTAACTCATTACACATTGGACACTTATTACCATTTTTAACATTAAAAAGATTTCAACAACATGGACATAAACCTGTTATTTTAGTAGGTGGAGGAACTGGTATTATCGGAGATCCATCAGGAAGAAGTGAAGAACGTCAATTACAAAGTCTTGAAGTAATTGAAGATAACGCTCGTCGTCTTGAAGGACAACTTCGTAATATTTTCCGCGGAGATGACAATATCGAATTCGTAAACAACCGTGACTGGTTAGGAAAACTCTCTATGATCGAATTTTTACGTGACTACGGAAAATTAGTAAACATCAACTACTTACTAGCGAAGGATTCAATTTCAAGCCGTCTAGATAATGGATTATCATTTACAGAATTCAGTTATACTATTTTGCAAGGTATTGACTATGCATACTTAAATGAACACCACAATGTAAAATTACAAATTGGTGGTTCTGACCAATGGGGTAACATTACTACTGGTCTAGAAATAATGAGAAAACTTCGTGGAGATGTTGAGGCATATGGATTTACTATTCCACTGATGCTTAAATCTGATGGAACTAAATTTGGTAAATCTACTGGTGGGAGCAGTATGGTTAGATCCAGAACAAACAACACCATATGAATTCTACCAATTCTGGTTCAACACTGCGGATACAGAAGTAGTACCTGCTCTTAAAAAATTCACATTCTTAGAAAAAGACCAAATTGAAGCATTAAGAGAAAGTTCAGAAAAAGAACCACACTTACGTCTAGCTCAAAAAGCATTAGCAGAAGAAATGGTGAAAATTGTTCATGGTGAAAAAGCGTTAGAAAGTGCATTAAACATTACAAAAGCATTATTCTCAGGAAACATTAAAGAACTAACTCACGATGAATTAAAAAGCAGCTGTTAAAGGGTATGCCAAAATCTGAATTAGAGAAAAAAGAATACAATATCGTTGATTTCCTAGTTGAAAAGTAATCTAGTTCAATCAAAACGTCAAGCACGTGAAGATGTAAACAATGGTGCTGTTTATGTGAATGGGGATAAAGTTACAGACTTAGAATATGTTGTAGAAGCTAAAGACAGACTAGAAGATGGATTTACAGTACTTAGACGTGGTAAAAAGAAATATCTATTAGTAGAATATAAATAATTTAAAAAGTAATATATACATAAAGAGGGGAACCGAAATGAATCTAAAAGAAGTTGTTGGTAAAAAGGCTGTAGAATATGTAAAAGATGGTATGATCGTTGGGTTTAGGGACAGGTTCAACTGTATTCTATTTTGTTCATGCACTAGCTGATAGAGTAAAAGAAGGATTGAATGTTGAAATGGTATCAACATCGATTCAAACGGTTGAACTAGCTAAAAGCCTGGGGTCTTTCAATTAAAGAATTAGAAGAGATTGATCATATTGATCTTGCTGTTGATGGAGTAGATGAAATCGATAAGGATTTTAATGCGATAAAAGGTGGAGGAGCAGCATTATTTAGAGAAAAAATAGTTGCTGATATTGCTCGTGAAGTAATCTGGATCTATGACGAAAGTAAAGATGTAGAAAAAAACTTGGGAAATTTCAACCTACCTGTAGAAATCTTGCCATTTGGTTATAGTCATACTATAAGAAAAATGGAAGAAGCGGGCTTAAAACCAGTGTTAAGGTTAAAAGATGGCACTACTCTTATAACAGACAACAATAATTATATTGTAGATTTACACTTAGGCTATGGATTTGATATTAAAGCTGTAAAAAGAAAAAAACTAGAAAGCATAGTTGGAGTAGTAGAGCATGGTTTATTTTTTAAATATGTGTAAACTATGCATAAAAGGGAACAGAAACATGGAGCTGTAATTATAGAAAATCCAAATAATTAAGGACGTGAAGGAAAGTTATGAGGAAGAGTTATTTGAGAGGAACATGGCTAACATTATTCTTTGCAATATTGTTCGTTCTGTGAGTATCGGAGGGACCCAAAGCCTTTTATGATGATAGAACGAAATCAGCAGAAGTGCAGTATAAAGAAGGAAAAACAATTCCAAAAATCTAGTGGTTATACTTTTTATTAAGGTAGAAGCCCTTGAAGAGTTAGATATTACAGATGATAGCTTAAAAGATAATCAAAAATTCTATATGCTCCAGCATGAACATGGATTTGTAATGTTAAAAGCTTCTAAGGAAGATGTTAAGAAATTAATACAAAGTAATGATATATCAAATGAAAAATTAATAGATTTAAAGGATAAAGATATTTACTCTCGTGTTGATGCCATCTTTGAAAGAGGAAGTAGAGGGAAGAATATCTCTCCAGAATTGAAAGAAAAATTTAAAAATGCTGCAGAGCATAGTTCACTAATTAGAGCAAGAGTTTCAGATATAGTTAATGAAATTGTAATAAAGAAAAGTGTAGATGATTATTCAAGTAAATTACGAGAAAAACCATTTACTTCACAGTTTTATTTAACAGTGCCTGGTAAAGGATATTATATTGTAACTTATGGAATGGAAGTGCTAATTCTTCTTATTACATTTTTCTTAATTAAATCTGTAATAAAAATATTAGAAAAATAAAGCTGAATACGAAGAATTATTCATTAAATATCCGGAGACAGAACGAGATTTAGATATTTTTAAGTACGAGAAGCAAAATATATAAATAAAAATTAAAAGGCCTAATATACAAAGATGCATTAATATTATACGGCAAAGGGTTCAATTTTCAATTATTATCAGGATTTTTCAAAGGTAACTTTTGGTAGAGAAATCCGAAAAGGTAGAGTTAGCAGCTATATAGCACACTTCCACAATAATTTTGAAACAGATGAAAAAGTAAAAATCTGTTCGAACTATAAAAATTCAAGAGAAGATATTGACGAATTAGGAAAAACATTAAAACAAACCTTTGGAAAAACAGTAAGATATAATTATTGATAAAAATGTATAATATTAGAAAACTAAGGCAATACACGTAAATACGGTATAAAGAGTATTTTAAAAAATATATAAAGAAAACAAAAAGTATAATTATACAAAATCTAAATAATTAAGGACGTAAAGAAAAGTTATGAAGAAGATATTTAAGAGGAACAAGGTTAAAAATATTCTTTGCAATATTGTTTGTTTTGGTTTAGCATCGCAGCAACCCTATAGGACTATATAAAAGATCATATAAGATCGGCAGAAGTTCAGTATAAAGAAGGAAAAACAATTCCCAAAAAGTTAGTTGGTATACTATTATTAAGGTAGAGGCCCTTGAAGAATTAGATATTACAGATGAGTAGCTTAAAGGATAATAAAAATTCTATATGCTTCAGCATGAACATGGATTTGTAATGTTAAAAGCTTCTAAGGATGATGTTAAGAAATTAATACAAAGTAATGATATACCAAATGACAAAATAATAGATTTAAAGGATAAAAATATTTACTCTCATGTTGATGCTAAATTTGAAAGAGAAAGTAAGTGGGAAAAATTAAATATCTCCAGAATTAAAAAGAAAAAAATTTGAAAATGCTGCTGAGCACAGTTTAATATTTAGAGAGAGGTGTCAGATGATAATTCAAGTAAATTACGAGAAAAACCATTTCTTTCTAACTATTATTTAACAGTACCTGTTAAAGGATCTGATGTTGGAGCTTATGCAATGGAAGTAGTATTTCTTCTTATTCCGTTTTTCTTAATTAAATCTGTAATAAAAATATTAGAAAAAAATAAAGCTGAGTACGAAGAATTATTCATTGAATATCCGGAGACAGAAGGAGATTTAGATATTTTTAGTACGAGAAGCAAAATATATAAACAAAAACTAAAGGTTCTAATATACAAAGATGCATTAATATTATATGGTAGAGGGTTTAATTTCAATTATTATCAGGTTTTTCAAAGGTAACTTTTGATAGGGAAATTCGAAAAAGGTGAGGTATGCTATATATAGCATATTTCATAATAATTTTTGAAACAGACGAAAAAGTAAAAAGTCTGTTCGAACTATAAAAATTTAAGAGAAGATATTGACGAACTAGGGAAAAACATTAAAAAGAAACTTTCGGAAAAACAGTAAGATATAATTTTTGATAAAAACATAAAAACATTAGAACGTTAAGAGAATACCTGAAATAGCGAATAGAGGGTATTTCAAAAATTTATAAAGAAAACAAAAAGTATAATTATAGAAAATCCAAATAATTAAGGACGAAAAAGGAAAAGTTATGAAGAAGAGAAACCAAGAGGTATAAGGTTAAAATTATTTTTGCTATAATGTTTATTTTTGTTAGTATTGTAGCTGTTGGATCAACATATAATGACACCATACAATCTTCTGAAAGGTCATATGAAAAAGGCGATCAATTTGAAGGTGAAAGTATAGGAATTACATATGTTAAATTGGAAGCTCTTGAGGAACTAGATATAGTTGATAAAGAACTAGACGAAGATGAAAAATTTTATATGGTTGAACACGAAAATGGTTTTGTAATATTAAAAGCTACACAAGATGATATTAAGAAACTAATTCTACAGTAGTGATGTACCAGAGAAAATAATAAATCTAAAAAGATAAGAATATTTATTCTCGTGTTGATGTAAAAAGAAAAAGGAAGTAGTAGAGGGAAGAGTTCATATTTCTTTTTGAATTATTAGATAAATTCAATGATGCAGCAAAAACATAGTTCTTTGATTAAGAACAGAGTTTCAGATGTATTAAAAGAAGAGGGCTCAAATAAAACAGAAGCTTACTATAAAAATTACAAGAAAAACCTTTTTGTTTCTAACGTATATCTAACAGTACCTGGTTATTTATATTACATAGGCACTTATGTATTTACTACGATTTTTGTTCTGGGTACATTATTTTTGATAACTTCTATAATAAAAGATGTTAGAAAATCTGGAGGTTAATATGAAAAACTTATCATTGAATATATAAAGACAGAATATGTTATAAAAATATCTTAGTGTGTAAAAAGTCTAAATAGGAAGTGAAGTTATGAAGAAGAGTTATTTAAGAGGAACAAGGTTAAAAATATTCATTGCTATAAACTTGATTTTTGTTAGTTTGATTGCTACTATAGCTTCGTATAATAGCTATACAAAGTCTGCTGAAACATTATATAATGAAGGTGATCAATTCACGGGGAATTATTCCGGAATTACTTATATTAAATTAGAAGCAATCGAAAAACTTGATATAGTAGATGAAAAAAATTAGCTGACGATGAAAATTTTATATGGTTCAACATGAAAATGGTTTTTGTAATATTAGAAGGCTACACAAAAGATATTAAGAAATTAATCCAAAGTAGTGATGTTCAGAAGGCAAGATTATAAATCTGAAAGATAAAAATCTTTATTCTATTATCGATGTAATAGAAAAAAGGAAGCAAAGGAAAAACTAATATTTCTTCTGAATTGTTAGATAAATTCAATACTGCTGCAGACCATAGTACTTTTGATTAAAGTTAGAATCCTAGAGGTAATTAAAGACCTTGGATTAGATAAGACAGAAGCTAATTATAAAAAGTAAATTACAAGAAAAACCTTTTTATTTCAAATGTCTATATAAAGTACCTGGAACTATATATTACCCAGGTATTTATGGATTTCCTGCTGCTATTGTTTTGGCTATGCATTATTGTTAATTAGATCTATAATAAAAGGTATTAGAAAATCTAAAAGCGGAATATGAAGAATTATTCATTGAATATCCAGAGACAGAATATGATGTGAATATTTTAGTGCGAGATGCAAAAATATATAAATAAAAAAATTTAAGAGTTTTAATATATAAAGACGCATTGGTATTTTATGGAGGGTGTTTAATTTCAATTATTATCAGGATTTTTCGAAGATTACTTTTAGTGATATAAATGATTCGAAAAATAATATCCAGTACTATACAGCGGAAATTCATGAGAATTTGAATCAAATGAAGTAATAAAAATGTGTTCATATTATAAAAGATGCAACAGCAGAAATTACTGAATTAGGAAAAATATTAAAAAGAAGAATACGGAAAAAGAAGTAGAATATGATTTTTAAGAATAAGAGAAGAGGTAGAATAAATGGAAACATTAAAAGATAGAGTAATAGAAGCATTAGAAAATGTAATAGACCCTGAGCTTGGTATCGATACTAATGAACCTAGGACTAGTATGCATGATGTTAAGATGAGTGATGATAATAAGCACGCTATCGTCGATATGACATTAACATCTATGGGTTGTCCTCTAGCTCCTATTATCATCGAGCAAGTTGAGACAGCAATGTTAGGTGTTGATGAGATAGAGAAAGTGAGATGTAAATATGGTTTGGGAACCAGCATGGACAAAAGATAAAATGTCACGATATGCTAAGATTGCTCTTGGGTGATAGATTACGAATAGAATATAAATACAAAAAGCAATTTCAAAATTGAATTTTAAGAAAAAAATTTTTGAAGTTGCTTTTCTAATATTATTATAGAAAATGATAGAGAAATTTATAAAAATTGTTATTAGAGTAGAATGAAATATATTAAATATGTTATAATTAAAAAGACATTAAAAAGAGAATGAAAAGGAGGCACTATGTACAGAGGAGAAAGACCTAAAAAGGGCGATGTAGTAAAAATAATAGCATATAAACATGATGGCTCTATTCATAGAATTTGGCATAAAAATGTTGTACTAGAAGCGGATGAACAAGTTCTGATTTTTAGCTAACAACAGGACACTTGTTACTGAAAATGATGGAAGAACATGGGTTACTAAAGAAGTAGCTTTAGTATATTTTCACAATGAATGTTGGTTTAATATAATTTGTATGTTTAGGGAAGATGGAGTTCATTATTATTCAAATTTAAGTAGTCCATTTGCATATGATGTAGATGGGGTAAAATATATTGATTATGACTTAGATATAAAGAAATATCCTGATGGAAAATATTTCTTATTAGATGAAGATGAATATAATCAGAATAAAAGTACGTTATAAGTACGGCGAAAAATTGATAAAATCTTAAAATATAATGTGAATAAACTTCAAGAATGGATTGATAAAAATCATGGAGCACTTGCACCAGATTTTGCTGATGTATGGTTAGAAAACTATGAAAAAATAATGGGTGAAGATCAAAATGTTAAAAGGAAAATTTAGTGTCAGTAAGACAGGGATGAGATTTCAGAAAAATAGGTTTGCAATTAAAAGAATTTTTATTATCTAGTCATCTGACAGAAGATGTGGAAAATCCAGATTATGTTTTTGCAATTGGTGGAGATGGAACTGTTCTTCGTACTTTTAATAAATATATGGATAAGTTAGACACGGTAAAATTTTTATCAATTCATACAGGCCATTTAGGTTTTTATACTGACTATTCAGCACAAAACTATGAAAAAATATTCTTTGATATGTTAGCGTTGACGCCAAAAATCGAGGAATATCCATTGTTAAGAGTCAAAAGCATACTGCTCTAATGGAGATTTAGTTTCAGATTATTATTCTTTAAATGAAGTAACTGTAAATAATCATACAGGTGTAACTTATGCTGCGAAAGTTTATATAAATGGTGTTCATTTCGAGAGTTTTTAGAGGTGATGGTTTATGTATTAGTACGCCGACTGGTTCAACTGCTTATAATAAGAGCTTAGGTGGCGCTGTAATTCATCCACAATTACCATTGTATCAGGTAACAGAAATAGCAGCCTTAAATAATCTTGTTTATAGAACACTGGGAATCCATTAATCTTATCTCAAGATGATGAGCTGATGATTAAACCTATAAAACCGGAAAAATCATCGTATTACTGTAGATCACATGCATTATAATTATGATAGTGTAGCTAAAAATAAAAATAACTTTGTCGAAAAGGAAGAAGGTTTCATTTATTCGTTATAACGAAGATAGCTTCTGGCAAAGAGTAAAAGAGATCGTTTATAAAAATGACTAATATTGTTTTTAAAAATATACTATTAAAGAAGAACAAATTTTTAAAGGGAGTTTTTATTAGAAAATAGCATTTCTAGAAAAACTTTAACAAGAATAAAGTTTGATAGTGATGGAAGTATAAAAAGTAAACGGTAGAGAAGAGAATGTTAGATATCTTCTGAAAAATGATATCGTAGAAATTACTTTTACCGAGTGAAAAATTTTAGTGAATTTGTTAGATTTATTGATAGAGATATTAATATTGTTTACGAGGATCCTTATTTTTTAATTGTAAATAAAGAGATTAACCTACCTTCAATACCATCTAGAAAACCTTGAAGACGAGATCACTTCTTGAGATAGTAAAATTACTATTTTCAAAAAGAAAAAAATATTAATACAATTCCTCATATTGTAACACGTCTTGATAAGAATACGTCAGGATTAGTGTTAATAGCTAAACATAGACATATCCATGCATTGTTTAGTAATATGGAGATAGATAAGTTTTATACTGCCTTGGTAAGTGGAAAAGTAAAAAATAATGAAATTATTGAAGCTCCTATCCGACGAGTTAGTTCTAGCATTATAGAGCGTGAAGTAGGAGAAGGTGGAGAATTCGCTAAGACTGAATATTGGCTAGAAGAGTATATTTCAGAAGAAGATATCAGTGTTGTTAAACTAAAGCTTTATACTGGAAGAACGCATCAAATAAGAGTGCATATGAAATATAAAGGTTATCCTCTCCTTGGTGATGAATTATATGGTGGAGATGTAAGCAATATATCTAGACAAGCTCTCCATTGTACGAATTTGAAATTTATTCATCCTATTACAGACGAAGTAGTGAATGTAAGAGCAGATTTACCAGAAGATATGATTAACATAATTAAACATAATGAGTAATTATTTACTTGTTATGTTTTTATTAATTTTTAGTGATTTATTTTGGAAATATTGTAGTAATTTATATAAAGAATTATTCATACAAAGTGCAATAAAAATTAGAATTTTTATAATTTGTTATATTAGTATTATCATATTTTTTAAAAATATAATTGTATTTACGTTTATGTAAACGTTAAAAGGTTAGTTTAATTACTTTTATTTTCAGTAAGAAAATATGATATAATCAAAATCAAATAATAAAGTTATTTTTTAATAAGTCAGAAGAGGAGGGATTTTATGATTTCAACATCATTAAAATTCGTGGTAATACACCCGTATATCAACTAGATAACACAAATATTTTTGTGAAATTAGAGAAATATAACTTAGGAGGAAGTGTAAAGACAGAGCTGTACTAGGTATGTTAGAAGAAGCTATGTCTCAAGGTGCTATTAATAAAGATACTATTATAGTAGAACCGACTAGTGGAAATACTGGTATAGCTGTGGCTATTTTAGCTTCAGTTTTAGGTTTAAAAGCTGTTATAATCATGCCTGAGAGTATGAGTATTGAAAAGACGTAATATTATCAAGGCTTATGGAGCACAATTAATTTTAACTCCTAAAGAACAAGGAATTAAAGGTTCAATCGAAAAAGCTGCAGAAATTAGAGAAAAATACAGCAATGCAATTTCTTTAAGTCAATTTGATAATCCTGCTAACCCAGCGTATCACCACAAAACAACAGGAAGTGAAATTTTAGAACAAGTTCCAAATATTGATGTCTTTGTTGCAGGTGTTGGTACTGGAGGAACATTTACTGGTGTAGCAAGATATCTGAAAGAACAAAAACCTGAAGTTGTAGCAATCGCTGTAGAGCCAGCAGAGTCACCAGCTATTAGTGAAGGACGTGGAGGAGCACACAAAATCCAAGGTATTGGGACAGGATTTATTCCAGAAAACTTCCGAAAAGAGTACATGGATGATGTATACACTGTTACAAGTGAAGAAGCAATCGAGGAAACTAAAAACTTCTTACGCTCTACAGGTATAGGTATAGGTATTTCTTCAGGTGCAGCAATAGTTGGAGCTAAGAAAGCTGCTGAGAAATATCCAGGCAAAAATATTGTAACAATCTTACCAGATGGAGTAGATAAGTATTTATCAGTACTTGATTTCGAGGATGTTACACACGTAGAAGTGTAATGGGTTATTTTGAAAATTTAAATTATAATTTGAATCGAGTTTTGAAAGATGATCCTGCAGCTGAGTCTAAACTTATGATATACCTTACATATCCTCATATAAAAGCTCTTAATTATCATTTCTTTGCACATAAGTTATATAAAAAGGGCTGGCATACAACTGCTCGTTTAATATCGAAAAGAGCGCGTCGAAAGACAGGTATAGAAATACATCCAGGAGCAAAAATAGGTAAAGGTTTATTTATTGATCATGGAATGGGTGTAGTGATAGGAGAAACAGCAGTAATAGGTGATAATGTAACAATGTATCATGGTACAACGTTAGGTGGAACAACATTGGATCCAATTAAAAGGCATCCAACGATAGGTGATAATGTTATGATAGGTGCTGGAGCAAAAGTTTTAGGAAATATTACAATCGGTAAAAATTCTAAAATAGGTGCAAATGCAGTTGTTAAGCATAGTATTCCTGATGGGACAATTGTCTATGAAGCAAGACCAGCTGTAAAGTATCTAGAATCTGAGCAAACTAAGATTTAAAAATAAAAACAATAGAAGTATCTGCAGTTGCTTACTTTTTAAATTATAAGAACTCAATAATTAAATATTTAATAATGGAAGAATAAAGGAGCTATTCAATAAATTGAATTTTTTTAAAAATTATGATTTTAGAAATGAGCTCCTTTTATTTTTTTATTATTATGTTATAATAATATTGAGAATGTATATAAATAGTTAACATGAATTTTTAATAAGGGAGGTGGAAATTGATGTCTACGATAAAAAAATTTAATTTTTGATTTAGATAATACTTTATATGATTTTAGTACTATTTGGAAAGAATCTAACAAACTGGTATATAAATATTTAAAATATGACAAAATTGCAAGTTATGAAGAGTTTTTCAGACACTACAAAGCTATCAACAATATACTGGTTGATGAGGTTTTTAAAAGGGAAATATGAAGCTAAGAGAAAATCAGGAATAAACGATTAAAGCTAACCTTGGAGGAAATTTTGGAATTATTCTTACTGAAGAAGATTGTAATATTTATTATGAGAAACAGTTTGATTTTTATAATAGAATCAATAAAACCTAATGAAAGAAGTAAATTTATGGTTAAGTCGTTTAGTAAAAATATAAAATGATATTATTAACAAATGGGAAATCTTACGAACAGAGGAGAAAATTAGCTAAGTTAGGTTTAGAAAATTTATTCGAACTGTATATTTCTGGTGAAACCCATATTAGTAAAACCTAAAGCAGAAGCATTTATTAATGTTTTAGAGAAGGAAAACATAGTGGCTAGCGAGACTATGATGATTGGTGATTCTCTATATTATGATATAAATCCAGCGAATAAACTAGGAATGAAAAACTTGTTTAGTAGAAAGAAAATGGCATTTTGATGACGAGTTACAAAAATTATACTGGGATACAAAGTTAAAAATATTATACAGTTTTTTTACAGAGTTAGAAACTAATAAACTGTAAAAATATTATTATTTTTTCTGAATATAACGAAAGTATAAAAATAAGTGTATAATAAAGGTTATAATTACTAGTGAATTATGACCTTTTATTATATTTTTATGTAAATTAAAAATACAATGTAAAAAGTAAAATAATTATTTCAGTTATCTTGGGAAGTGCTGTTGATTGAATTTATTGAATTTGTTATACTATTTATGAAAACTATTACAAAGGAGATAAATTTATGAAAAAAAGAACAAATTATTAGTTGTCAGTATGGCTGCTGTATTATCTTTATCATTAGCAGGGTGTTCTTCAGCTTCAAATAGTACTTCGACCAGCAGTAATGGAACTGTTGCAGTAAAAAGAGCTTAAAGGGGAGGAACTGAATAAAAATAGAAAAAGATGACAAAGAAAAAAAGAAAAATATCTTGTTATCGATGTAAGGGATGCTAATGAATATAAAGAAGGGCATGTAAAACACGCTATTAATATCCCATTGGCAGATATTGAAAAACATGCGGAGCATTTAAGTGCATGGAAAGATAAAGAAGTGGTAACAATATGCAATACTGGTAAGAAAAGTAAAGAAGCTGCTGATAAACTTGTAAAAGCAGGATTTAAAAAAGTTTCTAATGCTCAAGGTGTAAAAGACTATAAAGACTATGAAATAGTTAAATTCACTACTTTACTTGCTCATGAATTCCAGGCAGCAATTGATAAAAAAGAGGGGACATTTATCGATGTTCGTGAAGCAAAAGACTATGAAAAAGGGCACGTAGCTGGTGCTAAAAATATCGATGTTAAAAATATTGATAAAGATTTAGTGGCATTATTACCAGCAGATAAGAATGCACCAGTTTACACATATTGTTATAGTGGTAATCGTTCATCTAAAGCTGCCCAAAAAGCTGTAGAACTAGGATACACAAATGTATACAATGCTTTTGATGGTGCTAAAGAACACGAATACAAAATTTTAAGAAAATATTATAAAAATGAGTAAAATATAATATAATTTATTAGAAAAACGCTTTTTTAAGTTATACTAATAAAGGACAGGGTTCTACGTAAAATGTATGAGAAATTTAGATTACCACCTTGTCTTTTTATTAAATAAGGAGAGGAAGAAAAATAAATGAAATATAATAAATTTTTAGCTGTAAGTATGTCAGCAGTCTTATCATTGACTTTAGTAGGGATGTTCAACTACTTCATCTGCAAAAGAATTAAAAAGGTGAGGAGTTAAACAAAATTCAAAAAGACGATAAGGAAAAAAAGAAAACTATCTAGTAATAGATATTAGGGATGAAGCGTCTTATAAAGAAGGTCACCTTAAACACGCAATTAACATTCCATTATCCAAAAATTAGATAAGAGTATTGAAGAAATCCGTAAATGGAGAGAAAAAAAGTTGTTGTTTATAGTGATAAATCTGATAAAACTAAAGATGCTATAGATAAACTTACAAAACAAGGATTTAAAGATGTATCTGGAGCTCAAAATATAAAAAGATTTTAGCTACGATCTTGTAAAATATACGTCACTAAGTGGAAGTAAATTCCAGGATGCATTATTAGATACTGCAGCAAATAATGTATTTTTAGATGTAAGAGATAAAGCTGAGTTTGAAAAAGGACATGGTGCAGGGGCTAAAAATATCGATGTAAACAAATTAGATAGTTTACAGTCGGTTTTACCTGAGAATAAAGAGGTTCCTATATATGTTTATAGTAATACTGGAAACAGTTCATCTGTGGTAGCTCAAAAACTAATTGACTTAGGATATAAAAATGTCTTTAATGCAATTGACGGAACTAAAGAATTTAGTTATAAATTTGAAATTGCTGACTGTTGTAAAGATCCAAGTGATGCAGTAAAAGGTTCAGAGAAACATGAGGGACATGAAGGACACAGTCATTCTTCAGAAAAAAAGAAGACCATGCTGACATACTCATTCTGCAGAAAAGAAAGATGATCATGCTGGACATAAACACTAATATATAAAGTAAAAGGTGACTCAAAATAGTAATTTCAATTAGAGATATTGTATATTGAGTCTCCCTTTTATATGTACTATCGATCTGACTTTAGAATAATTTCTAGAGGTTAAATTAAAGGAAAATTTCAGAGATGAAAAACAGAATAATATTTTTACAAGAGGTACCGAAGGTAGGCACAACAAAAACAAGGTTAGTATGGACTTTGTACTCCGGATACTGCTGTGGAAATACAAAAAGAAATTAATGATTATAATGTTTTTAAAAGAAAGTAGAGAAGAAATAGTCAGTCTATCATGATGGTCAAAAGCATTGATGATAAAGTGATGGAGAATATTTTAGAATATAGAGAATTTTCTTATCAAGTAGGTGAAACACTTGGTGATAAAAATGTATAACGCAATTGAAGAAGAGCTAAAAGTCTAGTGATAAGGTGATTTTATTAGGTTCAGATATCTATAATCTTCAAGAAAAATATGATTCATACTGCGTTTTTCAAAAATTAGATGAGTATGATATTGTTATAAATCCAAGTATAGATGGTAGGTTATTTCTTAATTGGGTATGAAAAAGCTATTAAAGAAGTTTTTCGATCTTCCAAGTTATGGGGATAACACTGTTCTAGAAATTTGCTTACTGTATGTAATGAACAAAAAGCTAAGTTATTATTTAGGAGAAGCTGGCTTAGATATTGATACTAAAGAAGACCTTTTATTAGCAGACAGGTTTTAGTAATATTAAGTTATTAGTGCAGGAGAGTATAATATTAACTTTACCTTTGATGAAAGAGATTTGAAAAAGGTTCTCAGAATAAATATGAAGAGCCAGATGAATCTTGAAAATCAAATAGAATATGAATACGAAACGTTACAATTGTTGAAAGACAGTGGAGTTACACCAAAACCTTATGATCTAGTAACATCAGACAAATTTATTACCGTATAAATATTTAACAATGGAATTCTTAAAAAGGAAGACCACTTAATTACAAAAATAGATATGCATATTGCAGCTTATTTATTAAAGTAAGGTTCATAATACACCATATGGGGATAATAATTTAATCAATGCAACCAATCCATTCCAACTCATGTTTGATGAATGTAAACAGATGGCAGGTGAGTATTTAGCCTGGGAGAAGCTGATGAGAAAGTTAGTTCTTATATTAATAGATTTTTAGAAAAGTGCCTGACACTTATACCTGAAAAGTATAGTATTGCTAATCCATGTATTATAAACATAGAACTAAATTCAGGAATTTCTTAATAGGTGAAGGAAAAAGAGACAGCTATGTTATTGATTGGGAGAAGGCATTAATAGGAGAATGTGAACAAGATTTAGCCCATTTTTCTAGCACCAACGACGACATTTTTTGGAAAACTGATATTATTTTTATCAGAAAATGAAATTAATGAGTTTTTAGAAGAATATAGTAATTATAGAAATTTCGATAGAAAGAGATTCGAGAGGTATTTAATATTTAATTGTTCTAAGAGGAGTTACTTGGTGTAGTATGGCATTTAGACAGTATAGTGAAAATGACAAAATGCTGATGGATGACACTACATTTAAAAAAATAGCGTCATATATTGAATTAGAATTTTTAGAAAAAGTATCAGCGTACTTTAAATAGGAGGAGAGTAATGACTGAGTTTATTCAAAGTTTTGGTGTCCTAGCACCGATAATTTATGTATTAATGTTTATGTTCTTACCAGTATTTTTCTTTCCGGTTCCGATACTAGCTGTTGCTGGAGGAGTAGCGTTTGGTTTTGTAGAAGGAAGCTTATTAACCTTTGTTGGAGCTTCATTGAATTGCTATATTATGTTTGTGATATCACGTCGTTTCGGTCGTGAATGGGTGAAAAACTACCTTAAGAAAAAAATGACCCCTAAGCAACACGATAGAATTTTTAATGTTAGTGATGAAAAGTTGATGATGAGTTTAGTAATACTGAGACTTATTCCTTTAGTACCATATAATATGATAAACTATGGATATGGTTTAACTAATATCAGTTTATCAAAAATATATGATAGCGAGTGTGCTTGGTATTATCCCTGGAACAGTAGTATTCTTAAACTTCGGAGCTACTAGTACAAATATCTTTAGTAAAGAATTTTTAATTGCTTCATTATTAGTAATATTATTAACTGTTGGGTTCTATCTACTTATCTAAGCTAGTTGAGAAAAAGGGAACAACAAAAAGAAATCAGAAAACAACTGAAAAATAAAACTCTCAAGAGCTTTTGAATATCTTGAGAGTTATTTTTTTATACATGAATTATTTCAACTTCTCCAAATGTTACTGAACCATTTAGGATAATTTTAACATCTTTACCGATGCTGTGAGTATGTTTTTGAACTTTTCCAAGGAAGTTATTTGTATTATTCTCGATTGCCCATTCTTTTGGAACATACACTTTTAGATTACCAAAAGAAATAGAAACATTAAGGTCAAAGTTCTTAATAGGATAAGTATCTAATTTTTCAAAGTAGATAGTAGTAGTTCTGAATGTTGTAGAAAGCAGAGAATGAATCAGATTTAGTTATGTCTACATACTGGACATTTTCTCCGAATGTCACATCAGAAAAATCATTACCATTTTTTATTTTTGATGTTTTTACTTTGTAAAAACTTTTTAAATTCTCTATATTTATATTTTCTAGGGAACAAACATAGAGATACCTAGACTAAGGAAAACAGCAACAAAGAATATTTTTCCAGCCTGATATATCAGCAAGTGATAATTTTTATTGTATACATAGAATAATAGTGCTAGAGGAAAGATAGTTCCAAAATGAATCAAAATCCATTAAGCCACGAATAGCGAAAAATCCTAGTACAACAGTACATATAGTAAGGAAAGATTGATCCGTTTGGGAAAAATACTAAATCCATCAAGTAAAGTAGTTACCGCAAGGATTATAAAAAAATAATCCAATAAAACTTCTTCTCATTTATTTTTACCTCATTTCTTTTTAATTTATCTTTTAATATTTTGTAGTAATGTCTTGAAATATGAACCTGCTTCTTTGAATTAGAAAAAAAGAAGCGGTACTTGAACTCAGAAAAAGATTTTTCTAGCGAATATATTGCTTTTGTATTTATAATTGAACTCTTAGAAATTCGACAATAGTAAAAAAGGAATAAGTTGCTCTAATTCGTATAATTTGAATTTAACCTCGAAAAATTCATCGGTAGTGTGAGCATAGACTTTATTATCGTCAGTTTCAAAAATAAAATAGATTCTAGAGGAATGAAATATTCAGAATCACCTTTATAGAAAAACTATTTTTTTGCGAATTTAACTATAGCTTTTTCAACTAATTCTTTAATTAAGATGACATCACTATTTAAGTCTGGGGTCTTAATAACTAGTTCAATTTCTTTTAAGATTTGAATCTAGTTCGATATTAATTTTCATATTGTCTCCTTTCTAAATGTTTATAGTTATATTATATATTATTTCAGATTAAAAATTAATAGCTTTTTAGGTAAGTGGTAAAAAAATAGGAAGCAAGTGGTTAATAATTTAATTGTTTCTTTTGGAATATTCGATAGAAGCTAAATTAGAAATGAAAAAGTAAAGCACTATGGATGCGTTAACATATCATCTTGATTTTTATTGTATTTATTGTATAATATAAACATACATGGGAGTGGATGAGTTCTGGTGTGCTCTCTAGTCTTCAAAACTAGTATGAGGGGTTAAGAGCCTCTTGGGTGGGTTCGATTCCCACATTCCCGCCAGTTTTTATTTTTTTGAACATAGTGATGCCATCATGGGTTTTTATCCATGATGGCATCTTTTATTTATTTATGATTAATAAAAGTATTAATAGTATTGAGAAAAGTACTATAATAAAAGAAACTTTTTGATTTTATCGATAGTGTATTTATTATAGTGTGTTCAGCTTTGAAGTCTTCATAAGCATGGATCGTCATCGCCTCGGATATTTGAGGTTGCCAAGTTAATGCGATAAATATGGCTTTAGCATAGTAATAAGGTGACCAAAATGGTAAAAATATACCACGAAGACGACTTGATTTTGTAATCATTTGAGTTTCATATTGTATTCTTGGTAATGCTTGAATTACTACTAAGAGTCCGTATACGATATTTGAAGAAAGTCCATGTTGTTCAAAATATTTTTAGTAATTCTACAAGTGAAATATATGTTGCCAAGATTAATCCTAAGGATGCAAAAGCTATATGTCCTAGTGAAAATTAAAAGAGCATATTTATAATTAGAACTATGAACAATGATAGCTCAAAGCAGAACCTATAGCAGGAAGGAGAGGTAGAAAAAAATAAAAATTAGAAGTTTATTCCAATATTTTGATAAAAAGTAAAAAATATTGTTGTAGCGATTATAATAATATTTGAGTACTAATAGCTTGCTAAATGAAATCCAGATAGTTAATATCATTATAATAAAGTAGAGTAGGACTAATTATTTTCTTTTTTCATAACAATCCTCCTTTATATAATGTAGCGTATTATTTGAAATTTCAATATGATAATCGCTCCTATTATTTAGTGGCTCTAATCTATGACTTACAATAATAAATGATTGTCCAGTAAGTCTTTTATTTTCTTCAATCCAATCCATTATAAACGAACATGCTCTTTTATCAAGATGGGTAAAGGGTTCATCAAGAAGCAATAGCTCAGTTTTTTTGGCTTAATAAACACATAAGTTGAATAAGTTTTCGCTAGCCACCACTATAATAATATAGACTTTTATCAAGTTCTTTTTCTAAATCAAATTCTTTTAAAAGTCTCTCTTGCCATAATGTAGCGTGATTCCAAATATCTTTTTGCATTGAGATCTCTTCACGAGGCATTAAGCTAATAAACTGTTGAAAGGCATCTTGTAAACAAGTACTTATTTTTTATACAACTTCCTTGATTTCTTTACCTTTTTCTTCATTAAAAATATATCTTTCCATCGTATTTTTTTAATTGTGAAATAGCGTGTAATAATGTTGTTTTTCCTGTTCCATTATCTCCCGTTAAAGTCGTAATGCCTTTTAAATATATGAAAAGCATCGACATTTAATAATTCTTTTTCCTTGTTGTATAGAAATATTTTTCTAGTCTTAAGATTTGTTCAGAATGAGTGTTGTTGTACAATTTCACATTAGAATTTTTTAGAGGTTGGATTTGTTACTAACTCTAAATTTCCCATCAGAAAAGATAAGTAAAAGGTATCAGCATAGTCCAAATATAGTTGGTACTCATGATCACATACGATTATAGTTACACCATGGTTGTTTAAGTCTTTTAGAAGAGTTAATAGAGAATTACGAGTCTTCTTATCGACATTTGCAAAAGGTTCATCTAAAATTAGAACTTCACTTCCCATTGCTAATGCTACTGCAAAAGCAGCTCGTTGACGTTCTCCTCCAGACAATGTATGGATATGCTTTGTAGAAATTTCACGAGTATTTGTAATAGATAAAGCATAATCCAGTTTTTTGTTAATAACCTGTGGTTCTAAACATAGATTCTCTAATGCAAAGATTATCTCTTCTTCCAAAGTAGGCATAACAAACTGATTAATTGCATGCTGCATGACATAGCCAATATTTTTAACGTGTTCTTGCATAGGAATATCAACAATGTTTTTCCCTTTGTAAGTAATTACTCCCTCATAATGTTCTTTATTTAATTTACAAATAGTACGAAGCAGGGTAGACTTACCACTACCAATATTTCCGGTTAAGACTAACCAACTATGTTCTTTATTTTTTAAAACTAACGTTATCAAATAAGACTTTATCTTTAATTTTTCAAAGAAAAATTATCGATTTCTATGATATTCATTATTTACTACCGCTGTTTTTGTACTTTATTTACGATGTTCAAGATTAGTTTAACGCAGATAACTCCGAAAACTACTACAGAAATAAAACGAACAACAAACAACGCTATAATCATACCTGTAGAGTATGCTTCATAACCAAGTTTGAAATATTCATATACAAAGCTGAAGACAGTAATACCTATTGCAGAAAGAAATAGGGATTTTGAATCATAACGTTTGTATTTAGTGATGAAAAATCCAAACTCAGATCTAATCCTGAACCAAACCTGAAACAAGAACTGCAGCTCCAAAAAAATGAACCATATAGCATTTCTGCCAAAGCACCTAGAACTTCTCCAAGGGTAGCACTACCAGGTTTTTTGATTAATACTGCAGCAACGGGTGCGGCCATAACCCATAACCCAAATAAAATTGAATTTGCGAAAGGTTCATATCCCTAATGGAGTAAGCGCTGTTTCTAAAACAGCATAAACCCAACCAGCGGCAAGGAATATCCCTCCGAATAAGAAACCTATTAAAGCTAAAATAATAATGTCCTTTGTAGACCATTTTTTTCATAAGAAAAACCTCCTGTTATTTTTTTATTCATTAAAAACAACAAGAGGTACTTTTTAAATTATATATATACTTTAAAATAGACTTGATAAAAAAATAAACATTTTTCCTACGGCTGTACTAACAACATCAGGTTCTATGGGTATATTCTCAGCTTAAAAAGCACCCCCAAATGTTTTAATGATTTGTTAAAATTATAACACGAGTTGATAACGGTGTCAAAAAGTAGCTTACAAAAATAACTTTATTTAATTTTTTTAGCTAGCATAGTAGCAAAACGTAGTTTAAACCTATTCCCATTAGCATCAGTCTTTATGAAGTTGTCCAAAATCTTCATTATATTTAATAAATTCCCAGTCTCTATAATATTCTTTAAGTTCATTTTCTTTAAAAAGTAAAAGGGAAAGGTAGAGGGCAAGGCGCATCATCAGTAGACATTGCGGCTACTATTAGATTATATCCGCCGATATTAGTTTGGTCTTGCATATTTTTTAATAACTTTAGGAATAGATTCTTCTTCGATAAACATTAAGACTACTGTTGAAAGAATAAAGTCATAGGTATTTCTAAGAGCTGCTGTATTTATATCATAGCTTCTATTTTTAATATCTAAATTTTTCAATTTTAGATGTCTCCATTAAAAAAATTCTAGAGCAGGAATATTGTTGTCTACGGCAGTCACTTCAAAACCAAGTTTAGAAAGAAATAAAGAGTTGCGTCCTTGTCCAGATCCTAAGTCCAATGTTTTACAAGGTTTAATAGTCTCCAGGGCTTCTACTACTTCAGAATGAGCAGGGTTAATATCGTATTTGTTCTTGAAATAATTTTTTGGTTCGCAATAAAATTCTAAGAAACATTCTAAATCATCAGATAAAGGTGCAACACGGTGCCATGCTTGTGGTTCCACGAATGGAATATAACTCTCAGAAGTGAAAATATGTTCAGCTATTACTTCATTATCTTCAGTTAATTCTGTGAATTGTAGTTGTCCTTTAAGAATAGTTAATTTTGCCCAGACATCTTTTCTAGTATTATGTTTTTGTCTAAAAGGTTTAGGAAGTGTTTCGGCTGTCCAATTTGGTAATCGTTTATAGCATACTAAGTTTTTTGTCATACTAATCTCCTTACTAGCGGTTGAGTTTAATTTCATTATATCATGTAAAAATATAAAAATAAAACAATGGGAGTGACTCAAAAATCGTGATTTCGAAGAAATCGGTTTTGTCGAGTCATCCCACACAGTTTATTAGATATCTAAAAAGCTTTTCTAAAAGCGATTTTTAGATATCAATAAACCACTGCGTCTATGAGTTCTCATATACACGTTGTTAAAATTTAGGTCTTTTGGGAAACCCTTGTCTTTATTATGTTGAATTAATCTCTTTGTGTTATAATAATATAGATAATAAATATAAGTGAGGAAATGAGAAAATGGTAAAAGTGTTATTCGTGTGTTTAGGAAATATTTGTCGTTCACCCTATGGCAGAAGCAATATTTAGAGATATGGTAGAAAAAGAAGGATTAAGTGAAAAATTCAAATAGATTCAGCAGCAACAAGTAGTTGGGGAACACGGTAATCCTGTTCACAGTGGAACTAGAAAAGAACTTGCGAAAGTTGGAATTGGGGTAGAAGGAATGTATTCTCGTATCCTTAATGATAATGACTTAGATGCAGATTATATCGTAGGAATGGATGATAGCAATATAGAAAACATTAAGAAAATTTATCGCAGGGAAGAAAAAAACTGGTGAGGTCAAAAATTATTAGAATACGCAGGAGAAGATAGAATTATCGATGATCCGTGGTATACAGGAGACTTCAAAACAACATTTAATGATGTAACTAAGGGATGTACGGCTTTATTAGATAAAATCAAGAAAGATAATCTTTAATAGGGTAAAATGTGATATGTACTAATATTATATTAGATACAAGGAGAAAATAGAGTAGGAAAAGTTTTAGAGGGCTCAACAAGAAGATGCTACTAAAAGCAATTATTGAGTTTGTAAAAGGAAATATTTAAGGAGAAAATCATGATAAATGTAAGAACGGTTGAACTAGAAGATGCTGAGAAGTTGGTAAATATTTATAGACCATATGTAGAGCATACAGCCATTACCTTTTGATTATACAGTACCGAGTGTACATGAATTTGAAGAGAAAAATTTCGAAATCTATTCAAAGTTATCCATTTTTAGTAGCAACAGAAGGGCAGGACATACTAGGATATGCGTATGCTAGTGAGTTTTACCCAAAAGATGCATACAAATGGACGGCTGAGATTACAATCTATCTAGATGAAAAAGCACGTGGTAAAGGTGTTGGAGAAAAGTTGTATTCCGAACTTGAAAAACAACTTTATGATAGAGGAATATGTAGATTGACATCTTGTATTGCCTATCCAGACGAAGGAAGTATTTCTTTCCATGAAAAAAGAGGATTTAGAAAAGTAGCTCACTTTGAAAAAGTAGGTTATAAATTTAATCGTTGGTATGATGTAGTTTGGTACCAAAAAGATATTAGAGAAAATATTGAATAAATGAAAGCCCCACAAGAAAATTAAAAATCTTGTGGGGTTTAGGTTTATTCTGACACTTTTTGGGCAAGTATCATAGCATATGGATAAGGAGAAGCTGTAATATTCTCAGAATAACTGATGATTTTCCAATCTTTATAATATTCCTTAAGTTCTCCTTCAATAAATGTGAAAGGAAGTGGCATTAGAGGGCGACCGTGATTTGTCGCATTTAATGCACTGACAATTAAGTTGTAACCGTTAAAGGTGTGTTTGTTGTTTTATGTTGGTAATAATACTTTGAATTCTTGTTGGATTCAAATACATGAAAACATCAGTGGAAAAAATAAAATCATAACTTCCTTTAATATTAGCTTTTGCAATGTCATGGTCAATTACATTTATATCTAGTTGTTCTCTAATAGAGATATCTATTAATTCGTGTAAAAAACTCAGCGTTGTAATCTATTGCTGTAACATTAAAGTTTAATGATGAAAGATATAGAAATTTCGCCCTTTTACCAGCACCAAGATCTAATGTTTTACATGGATCTATGAATTTCGTTGCTTTTAACAACCTCTAGATGAGGGAATTAAAATTATATTTATTATAGAAATAGTCTTCACGCGAACAATAAAAGTCTAATTTTAATTGTAAATCCGTAGAGTTAGGTGTGATTTTGAAAAACACTAAGAGGTTTAATAAGTTCAACCTCACTTTTTGAGATTTGAGTGAATATTGTCTAATAATTTCATTTTCTAAATTAAGAAAAAGCAAATTTCATTTTTACCTTTTTATGATTGTTAATTTTGTCCAAACACCATCATCAGCGAAAAATCCCTCTTTATAAATTTTTGGTAAAGAGAGGCAGTAAGCTTTAGATGTGCTTTTTAAAACAAAAGTAAATTATTTTCCATATGCTACTCCTTTCTGGATAATTTACTAACATTATATCATGTGAAAAGCTTGATTAAAAATGATATCCGAAAGAAATAATAATTAATATTAGAATATTAGAATAAGAGATTAGTATAGTTGAAAGATTGCTATTTACAATGTTGTAATTTTGCATTATTATAGAAATAAGAGATAAATAAAGTAGGTGTTTTTATGAGAATAATAGTAATTTCAGATATTCATGGTAGCTTTTATACGATGAAGAAACTATTAGATGAAATAAATTTTAATAGAAAGAATGATAAACTTATTTGTTTAGGTGATATGTGTGATAGGGAAGAATACAAAAGTTGGTTTGGGAGTTTTTCTATAACCTTCAACAAGAAAAATCCACAGCATGTAGTGTTATTAGGAAATCATGAAGATATGTTTAATCTAGCAATAAAAGAGGCGAGATATAGTAATAATATTTCTGTAAGACAAGATCATTATTTTTAGGAATAGTGGATTAACAACATTGCAATCATTCTATCCGGAAGCTACTGTAGAAACTAGAGGTATTTATTTTAAAAAATTTGCTGATGAACATAAAAATTTTGAGAAAATGGATAAAGAATCTTCCAACTAGGTACGAAAGTTCAGATTATTATTTTCGTTCATGCCGGTGTAGATTTCACGAAGAATTTTTGGAATCAAACACATAGAGATATGATTTGGATAAGAGAACCATTTTTTAAGTAGTAATGAAAATATAATAAAAAGGTATTTCACGGACATAGCCCTGTAAAAAGAAGAGCCATATTACGAAGAAAAAAAGTAATAGAATAAATATAGATGGAGGTTGTGTTTACGGAGGAAAACTAAATATTGTAGTAATAGAAGAAGGAAATATAAAGGTAAAACAAAGTTCTATTCTAAAAGAAGATATTTATGAGAAATAAAAAGGCAGATATAGCTAAAATGCTAGTATCTGCCTTTTTAAACTAAAAAAGAACCGAGCACATTTGTCTCGGTCTCTTATAGAAAAGGAAAAGTTTATGAAGTTTATAACTATTTACTAGTTATGGATTAATTATAATCTTTGAAACCTTAAATATACTTTAAATTTAATTTTAAGTAAAAAAGATGTAATTTTAAATAAAAGCTAATTTTAATAGTCTTTAGAAAGATTAATTATATTTTAAAGTTAAAATTCTTATTTTAAGTAAATAACAAAACTAAGGAAATTAAAATTACATAAACGTTTCCAAATATTTCTAAATTGTTACAAAATGTATTTTGTATTACAAAATTGAAAATCTATTGATTATGATTTAGAAAATGAATTATAATATAGAGAAGTAATTATTAAAGAATTATTAATAAGGAGAAAATACCTATGAAAAACAGGGATTAAAAATTAACTGGTAAGGTTCTAGCAGGACTAGTGTTATTTTTCAGGAATAACTGCAGTACCTACTAAAGCTATAGATGTAAAACCTGCCGCTGTGGATGTAAACGTAAAAATGTAAAAAGCAAGTGTATATGAAAAAGAAGGACACTTTTTATGCTAAACTAGTAGCTGATAAAGAAGTTGCGAATGTTGTAGCGCGTATAACAACTGAAAACAAAGCTCAATTTTTAATTAAAAAGAGATATTATCAAAGCTGGAGAAGAAGTTGTTGTAGAATTAGATATGAAAGCAGAAGTTCCAACTAGAAAATTACCTCATACAGGGGTGAAAAAGAATCATTCAATACTGTAACTGAGTTAGCAGGGCACACATTCAAAATTGCAGTTAGTTGTGAAGTAGCTACAGACGAAGTGAAAGCTCAACAAAAAGCTAACAATGATCAAAAAAATAGAATAAACGAAGAAAAAAACAATAAACCAACAAATGTTCCAAGTATTGACGATCTGAAAAAAGATGAGAATGCTAAAGCTGAACAATCAAAATCTTCAGTACCTGCTACAGAAACTAAAAAACCAGCTGAGCAAACAAAAACCAGCTGAAACTGCTAAACCTGCAGACCAACCCAAAAACTGCAGAAACTACAAAAACAGCTGAGACATCAAAAACTAGTGAAACAGTAGCCAAACCGAACACACCGGTAAATGCAGTGCCGACAAATACACCAGGAGTATTGAACGCAGTTGCACCATCAGGTGAATCACGAAGTGTTATGTTAAATAATCCAAAAACAGAAGTAAAAACTGAAGTGAAAACAGAAACAAAAACTGAAGTGAAAACTGAAGCGACTAAAACAAACTACTCAAGCTGCAGCTACAACACCAGTTGCTGCAAGTAAAGAAGAACAAATTAAACAATCGTTTATTAGACAATTAAATCAATTACGTAGTAATAATAATAAAAAAACTGTTAGCAGAAAATGCAGCATTAAATACAGCAACGACAGCTCGTGCTAACTACATGTGGCAAATAATGGTGGAGTGCATGCGGGAGTTCATGGAATAGCGACTAACTTAGAAAAGAAGCTGCAAGAAAATGCAGGTTTCCCAGGTGCAGACAATATCCTATATAATGTAGTTCAAGTAGGAGATTCTGGAACGATTGATGAAATTGCTTATAATTTATTAAAAGAATTGTTCACTGAAGAGCATAACGTAACACCAGCTCATAAATACGGACACAGAAATACACTTCTTTCGAGATACTTCATCATTAGTAGGTGTGAGGAGTTAAAATAGTTAATGGTCAAGTATTCTTAGTACAACATCAAGATAACACAGGAGGGTATAACAGTTCAACTCCAACCCCTGGAAAAATTCTTGAACAACAAGACTTATATTTAATAATTAATTTGAATATTTATTAACAGCTAATTAAGTAATCTTAGTTAGCTGTTTTTTTATATTACAAGTTTGTTATTTTTTTAAATAGTATTATGAGTGGAAATTGTGTTGAGTAAATAATTTAATACGTATGAATACAAGAAATAGGCTTCGAGTAAGTTATTAAAGTCCTTATAATCTTTATGTAACAAAGGAATTACCAATATTACAAATTAAATATTGTATTGCTTGAATTGTGAGAATTGTGTATAATTAATTGATTATAGAGTCATAGGAAGATTTTAATGAAAAAAATCGAAATTAATAAGAATAATACTAACAGGTTTAGTATTATTAGTTGGAGCATTAGGTGCAATCACTGTTGCTAATAAGATTAATAATGCTGCAATAGATATTAATTCGAAAAAAATATAAAAGCAAACTATTGTAGAAAAATGGTCATTATTATGTTCAACTTATAACTGATAAAAATTTAAAAAAATGTAGTAGATAGAATTACAACAGGAGATAAAAAGAATATCTGACTAAAAAAATATGAATGAATTAGGTGTATATATATTATCTGGAAACAAAGATTCTATATGCCACAATCTAACATCTATGGATCAGCAAACACATGGAATTTAATGCCAGATCGTGGTGGTCTAACTGTAAATCACTATGATCACGTACATGTGAGTTTTGTAAAATAAAAATATAAAAATTATAGACAACTAACAGATGAAATTGATTCTAAGTTAGTTGTCTATTTTTACATTAAAAACTAAATAATGCTTTTTAAAAAAATGTTTTGAAGTAGTATAATTATAGGTAAGTAATAGTATAATTGGAGGTAAATATGTCAGAGAAAAAAATGAACATGATAGTTTGTGGAGGGTGAAACTCGAAAATAGGGCCGGGAGCCTTATCAGATATACTTCGAGACCTTCCAAAAAAAGAAGATAAAAATCTAATAGTAGGATACGAATCTTCGGATGACGCAGCAGTTTATAAAATATCCGAAGATAAGGCGATTATTCAAACTTTAGATTTCTTTACAACAATGATTAATGATCCATATTTATATGGTCAAATTGCAGCGACTAATGCACTTAGTGATGTGTATGCAATGGGTGGAGAAGTTATTTCAGCATTAAACATCGTTGCCTTTCCAGAAAATATGGACTTAGAAATATTACATCAAATATTAAAAGGTGGAGCTGAGAAAGTTCATGAAGCAGGGGGAGTGCTTGCTGGAGGGCACTCTATTCATGATGCTACACCAAAATATGGTTTATCAGTAACAGGAATTGTTCATCCTGATAAAATATTACAAAATAACAATTGTAAAAGTAGGGGATTTACTAATAGTAACAAAAACCTTTAGGTGTAAGTATTATTAATACAGCTCACATGGTTAAAGAGTGTTCTGAAGAAGCATTTGCTCAAAGTGTTAAACAAATGACAACACTTAATAAATACTCTGCTCAAATGATGAAAGATTTTAACGTAAATAGTTGTACAGATATCACAGGATTTGGTTTTCTAGGACATCTTGTAGAGATGTTAGATGGTAAATATTCTGCAGAAGTATATACAAAAGATATCCCGTATATTGAAGAAGCATATAAATGTGCTAATGAATTTGTTATTACTGCAGGAGGACAATTAAACAGAACGTTTGTTGAACCAAATGTAGAATATCAAGTTAAAGACTTCGCATTAGAAGAAATTATGTATGATCCACAAACTTCAGGTGGGTTATTAATAAGCTTACCAGAGAACGAAGCACACGAACTATTAGAAAAACTTAATACTCTTTGAAAATTAAGAGTGCTATCGTAGGAAAAGTTATAGAAAAACAAGAAAAAGCAGTTATTGTTAAATAAAACTGTTATAAAAGGAGAATATAAGTATGAAAAAAGAAGTATTTGATGCTCAAGGTTTGGCATGCCCAATGCCGGTTATCCAAACAAAAAAATTGTTAGTGGATAATGACGTAGTTGAAACTATTGTAGATAATGTGATTGCTACACAAAATTTAGAAAAAATGGCAACTCAATTAGGATATAACTTTGCGGTGAAAGAGGAAGCAAAAGATAAATATATCGTTACAATCTCTAAAGGAGAGGTGACTGAAGGTGTAGTTGTTGATACATTATGTGATACATGCGTTGTACCTGTAACTCAAGCTATACGTGTATTAGAAGAAGAAACAAAAAGTTACGTTATTAGTAAAAACTGAAGACAGCGTTGAAAGTCTTAGAAAATTTGCTGATAAAAATGGTTATGAATTTAAAGTTTCTGATATTGAAGGTGGATTTAAAGTAGAAATTACTAAAGAAGAAGCACCTCAATTAGAATCTGTACCAGTTGTTAAGGATGATAGTTATATTGTAGTAATTAACAAAGATCAAATGGGACATGGTAGTGAAGAACTAGGTAAAAGATTAATAAAAGCTTATCTATATGCTTTAGGGGAACAAGAAGTATTACCTAAAAAAATTATTTTCTACAATAATGGAGGGGTTTTAGTAGATAAAACTCGTAGTCATGTAATTGAAGAATTAAAAACACTAGAAGACGCTGGTGTAGAAATAGTTTGTTGTGGAGCATGTATTGACTATCATAAGATTGACTTAGCAGTTGGTAATCCAACAAACATGTACTTCATCGTAGAAGATATGAGAAAAGCGAACAAAGTAGTTCAACCATAGGAGGAAATAGCGTGGAAGAAGGTTTAATTGTTTTTAATAGTACGCATGATTCAATAAAGGCTGACAATATTTGTTTAGAAAGAAAACTTGCAGCATCCTTAATCCCTACTCACCCATCAATAAGTGTAGGGTGTGGTTTTATGCTAAAAACAGCATGGGATAATTTTGATAACATTGTAAGAATGTTACAAGAAGAAAATATTGAATATCGTGGATTATACTATTCTAAAAAACTGGAATCAAGAGAGAAATAAAAAGAATTAGAAGATTATAAAAATTAAATAAAATTTTGAATAGAGATTAACATATAGAAAGTTTAAAATGTTTAATTTAATTTTTCTTAAATAATCTCTATTCTTAATATAGTGTAAAGGTGAAATATATGAATAACAATGTAATTATTGGTACGGCAGGGCATATCGACCACGGAAGACTACGTTGATCAAGGCTCTGAGCGGAATTGAGACAGATACTACTCAAGAAGAGAAAGACAGGGGGATGTCTATTAACCTTGGGTTCGCATATTTTGACTTGCCGAGTGGAAAAAGATGTGGAGTTGTCGATGTTCCTGGCCATGAGAGGTTTATTAAAAATATGCTTGCTGGAGTTAGTGGTATAAACTTAGTTTTACTATTAGTTGATTCTAGAGAGGAATCATGCCACAAACAAAAAGAACATATTGATATTTTAACGTTATTAGGGATAGAAAAATTATATCATCGTATGACGAAAAATAGATTTAGTTGAAGAAGAATATAGAGAATTAGTAAAAGAAGATATCCAAGAATTTATCTCAGGTACAGTTCTTGAAAATTCTCCAATAATTGAAGTTGACTCAATTAGTAAAAAAGGACTTGATACATTATTAGCTACAATCGATAAGAAAACAGAAGATATCGCAGCTAAAAATGTTGAGAAAAATGCTAGAATTAACATCGACCGTTCATTCCAAGTAAAAGGATTTGGAACTGTTGTAACAGGGACTCTTACAGAAGGTGTTATAAATGTGGGAGATGAATTAGTAATTTATCCAAAAGAAGTAAAAGCAAAAGTTAGGAATATTCAAGTTCATTCAAAAGATGTAGAAACTGCTTATGCAGGACAAAGAACAGCTATAAACCTAGCGAATATTAAATTTGATGATGTAAAACGTGGTGATACATTAGCCACTGCAGGTTCATTAACAAAAACATACATGCTTGATACTGAAATCAAACTAATAAATGATGAGAGAGCAAATCTTGAATTATGGGATAGAGTACGTGTTTATATTGGTACTGAGGAAGTAATGGCACGTGTTGTTCCACTTGGAACAGATTTATTAAAAGCTGGAGAAAGTAGTTTTGCGCAGCTTCGCCTTGAAGAAGAAATTGCTGTTAAAAACTATGATAAATTCATTATCTGTACATACTCACCTATGATCACAATAGGTGGAGGGTAATATTAGATGCTAATCCTAGAAAACACAGTAGATTTAACGAAGAAATCTTTAGAAAAACTGAAAGTTCAGCTTGAAGGCAATACAACTGATTTAATTGCTAACTATTTATTATCGCATACAGATTACTTAAATTCTAAAGAGAATATTTTAAAAAGAACTTCAACTTCCTAAAGAAGAGGTTGAGGAGTCACTAACACAATTAGTAGAAAACACTACAATCTATGAAACAAAATTAGGTTATATTCATAAGAAAAAGTATGATGAAGTGTTAGAAAAACTGAAAAATTATTAAGTGATTACCACAATAGATATAAATTAAAAAGTAGGTATTCCTAAGATTGAAGTACTTTCTAAGTTTAAAATTTCTCAAAAAGAAATGCTAGAGTTGTTAGATTTATTCATACTAAATAACGAAATTCGCTTAGAAGGTAATTTAGTTGCGGAAAAAGATTTCGAAGTTAACTATGATAAGAAACAACTGGCAGAAAAAGAAAGAATAGAAAAAGCATTATTAGAAGGAGGATTTACACCTCCAAGTGTTAAAGAACTAACAAAATGGTGAAAAACCAAAAAGTTGAGTTGTTAGAATCTCTAATAGATAATACGGTAGTAAGACTAGATGCTGATTTAGTTTTGCATGAAAAAGTATTTAAAGACGCTGTTCAAAAAGTAGAAGATCATTTTAAAAACTAATGATCAAATAGGACTTGCAGAATTTAGAGATATAACAGGTTCTAGTAGAAAAGTACTCTATGGCTATTTTTAGAGTATATGGATAAAATTGGCATAACTAGACGTATAGAAAATTATAGAGTTTTAGTTAAGAAATAAATATTGAAGGAAGATAGGTTGTTTTAACTTAGACGGGGTAAGTAATATGAGTTATTATTTTGATTACGGTGCAACATCACTAAAAAAACCAAAAGAAGTAGCTGATAAAGTCTATGAGGTATTGTCATCGGCAAAGTATGCTAATGCTTCAAGAGGTAGTTATTATGAAGCGAATAATGCATTCCGTGAAGTTTTTGAAGCGAGAAGTGACATTGCAAAATTTTTCGGTATGAAGGAAGAAGATAGGGTTGTCTTTACTAGTAATTCTACAGAAAGTTTAAATATTGCGATTTTAGGACTGTTAGAAAAAGAAGATCACGTTATTACGACTTCTATGGAGCATAATTCAGTTTTAAGACCGATATATTTAGCACATGAAACAATAGGATGTGAATACACTATTGTTAAAGCTGGTAAAACAGGACTAATTGAGTATGATGATCTAGAAAAAGCTATTAAACCTAATACTAAAATGATTGCTATACACATAGTTCTAACGTAACAGGAAGTATAGTGGATTTAGAAAAAGTTGTGGATATTTGTAAAAAGACATAACATTATTTCAGTTGTAGATGCTTCACAAACAGCAGGAGTAGTGCCTATTAATATGGATGAATTGGGAATAGATGTATTATGTTTTACTGGACACAAAAAGTTTATATGGACCGTAGGGAATCGGTGGTCTATACGTGAGACTTAAAGAACCAGAGATTAAGAGATTTAAAGTTGGTGGAAGTGGTGTTAGAACATTCGATGAGAAACACCCTGGGAATATCCACTGCGTTTAGAAGCGGGTACTTTGAATACTTCTGGAATTCTAGGTTTACATGAAGGAATAAAATATATAAATAAGCATGGAATTGAAAATCTTTATAAAAAACAAATCGACTTTGCTGATAGATTCTATAATGAATTAAAAGACTTAGAGTGTTTAGATTTTTATGGGGATTTCTCAAAAGATCGTACTGCGGTAGTAGCATTAAACTTCAAAGGAATATCAGCCTCAGACGTTGCAGATGTTCTTGCTGAAGAATACGATATTGCAGTTAGACCCGGAGCACATTGTGCACCTTTAATGCATGAAGTATTGGGAACAAAAGAACAAGGGATAGTAAGGTTCTCATTTTCAAGTATGAATACAGATGAGGAAGTAGACTACGCTATTAACGCTATTAAAAACATTAGCAAAAAGAGATTTAGGAGAAATATTATGTCAAAAACAATTATTATCACAAATTCCTGCAATAAATAGATTTTATTATTAGATGAAGTGAAATCATTAATTCAAGAGTATAGTGAAGTTGGTGTGAAATCAGCGATAAAAACTATATTGATGGAATTAAACAAGAAATACTAAAATGAAGAATTACATGAAGTTCCAAGTTTAGAGAAAATTGTAGAAGAAGTTACACAAATAGTGAAAAGTGAAGACAAGAATTCTTTACGTCGAGTTATTAATGCGACTGGAACAATTTTACACACAAATTTAGGACGTAGTTTGCTAAGCCAGAAGATTAAAGAAAACATTGAAAGTGTAGCATTTAATTATTCTAACCTTGAGTTTGATATTGATAATAAAAAACGCGGTAGTCGTTATGTCCACCTTATTGATATTATCAAAAAGAAATTAACAGGTGCAGAAGATGTACTTGTTGTTAATAACAACGCTGCGGCAGTATTATTAACATTAAATACTCTAGTTAAAGATAAAGAAATAGTAGTTTCTCGTGGAGAGCTAGTAGAAATCGGTGGAGCATTTAGAATTCCTGAGATTATTAAATTAAGTGGTGGTACTCCTGTTGAAGTAGGGACTACTAATAAAACACACTTAAAAGACTACGAGAACGCAATTACTGATAACACAGGAGCATTACTAAAAGTTCATACTAGTAACTATAAGATTGTAGGATTTACTAAAGAAGTATCTAATGAGGAAATTTCTTATCTTGCTCGTGAGAATGAACTAGTATCGATAAATGACTTAGGAAGCGGTCAGTTCGTAGATTTCTCTAGATTTGGCTTACCTTATGAACCAACTGTAAAAGAAGTGCTTGATAGTGGTATTGATATCGTAACATTTAGTGGTGATAAACTTCTTGGAGGACCACAGGCAGGTATTATTGTTGGTAAAAAAGAATATATCGAACAAATGAAGAAGAACCAACTTACTCGTGCATTACGTGTAGATAAGATGACTTTAGCAGCTCTGGAAGCTACATTGAAATTATATCTAGATGAAAAAGAAGCGTTGGAACACATCCCTACATTACACATGATTTCATTATCAAAAGAACGTTTATTTGCTAAAGCAGACGTATTTAAAACAAGACTTAGTGACTTAGACTTCAAGGTTACAGTAGCTGAAGATAAAGCAGAAGTAGGTGGAGGAAGCTATCCAGCAAGTTATTTAGATAGTGTTGTAGTTAAGTTGGAACATCCAAGATTAAGTGCGACAGATATCGAACGCCGTTTATTAGAAGTAGAAATTCCAATTATTACACGTATTAAAGATAACGAGCTTATCTTTGATATGAGAACACTTCGTACTAGAGAATTTGATTTAGTAAAACAAGCTTTAATAGAAGTTGCGAAGTAAAGATAGAATTTAAGTTGCAGTAAGTTGCAGGTTAAAGTAAAAATCTAGCTGTGAAAAAGTAAAAAGTTTGATATATCAGCATTCTTAGAAGATAAAGTAGAATAATTTAAGTTGCAGTAAGTTGCACGTTAAAGGAAAAATCTGGCTGTAAAAAGTAAAAAGCTTGATACATCAGTGTTCTTAGATGATAAAATAGAATGATTTAAGTTGCAGTAAGTTGCACATTAAATAATATTTGATAAAAATCAGAAGGTGAGTATATGTTTAGAGAAATAAATACAGCAGATGCACCGGAAGTTACGGAGATTTGTAAATCAGCATTAGGGTTATGATATAAATGTTGAAAGTGTAAAAAGACAAATAGCGAAGTTAACTAATGATAAAAATCAACATATTATTATCGGTTATGAAGATAAGGAAACTAGAAAAATTATAGGTTTTATTCATGCTCAAATGTATGAAAGTTTCTATAGTGATCTAGGATTAAATATTCTAGGACTCGCTGTTAATCCTGACTTTCAGGGTAGAGGAATAGGTAGAAAACTTATGAATAAGTTAGAGCAGTATGCTGTAGAAAAATAGAATTAGTTTTATCAGGCTAAATTCTGCCATGAAACTGAAGAAGATCATAAATTTTTATGAACATATTGGTTATTCTTGTGATAAGGTTCAAAAAGATTTATTAAGACATTTAAGTAATTATGTTGAAAAAGAAGTTTTTGACGTTTTAACTTACTTTTTGAAAGTTTAAAAATAAGATTTATATAATCAAGTGTAGTTATTATTTCCTAGGAAATCCTTGGTGATACTGATTAAAGTTGATTGTATAAATCTTTCTTTTGCTTAGTTTTCTTCAACTTGTTTGTACAAAAAAAGTATGATAATATAAAGTAGACTTATATAGAGAAGAGGTTTAGGGAATGGATTTATGTAAAGAATACAACGGTATTGATGGATTGTTAGTTCTAACAAGTCCACTTCATCACGATGATAGAGGATATTTTCTAGAAAACTGGAAGAAAAATGATTTAATAGAATTTGGAGTGCCAGAAGAGTTCTTCAATAATGATCTGCAAAAATAATGTTTCAGTATCGAATAAAGGAACTCTAAGAGGTATGCACTGCCAAGCGATGAGCGAAACTAATGACTGTTGCGTGGGGAACATTTAGAATGTGTTTTGTAGATTTACGCCGTGAATCTTCTACATATAAAAAGGTAATGTCACTTGATGTGAAACCTGGTATGGCAGTATTTGTACCAGAAGGTGTTGCTAACGGTGCACAATCTTTAGTAGAAAAATGGAATATTAAATTATATCGTAACTGGTTATTACAATCCTACTGAAAAATATTTAGGAATTACTCCATTAGATTCAAAACTTAACTTACCTTGGGATATGACTACAACGCCGATAATTTCCAGAAAAAGATAAGGGAAGTCTAACTTATGACGAAGTGATAGCTATTATAGAAAGCGATGTGAAATAATGAAAAATATTGCTTTAATAGGATCAACTGGCTCAATAGGTCAGGAAATATTTATTCAGTTATCTCAAAAAGATAAGGTACGTGTTGATACTTTCACTAGAAAAAATATTGAGGATTTACTGAATAGTGAATACGATATTGTTATTGTGCAGCACTGTCTTCCAGGGAAGTTAAAAACAAATTTAGGACTTGATAACAGTGATAAAGATTTAGAAAAATTATGTAATGCAATTAAAGAAGTAAAAACAGAAAGATTTATTCTAATATCATCACAAGCAGCTATTTATGAAGCTGAGAAACCCTATGGAAAAGTTCAAAAAAATGGTGCTAGAGAGTGTTCTGACTCATCATAGTAATCACACTGCTTATTTAGTTGATACTCTATATGGAACTAGTTTAAATAAAGGTTTTATCAGTGATATTATTACTAAACGATGGAGTTTCTATCTGATGAAACTATTCAAGAGATACCAAAGTTAATGGATTATTATAAAAGATAGAAAAATACTAATTTTTTGGAAGGGTATAATGATTTACCAAAAGAATTTACTGAGAAGTTACCGAATATGTAGATATTTATCCAGATGATAAAATTTATCAGGTTACTCCGATTTCGAATTATCTAGAATCATTGTAGAAAATATGGAAGTATCACAAGGGTTGAAAACTAGTATAGCTGAGACTGAGGTATTTACTGAAAAGAGATAAAAGATCTCTATGAGAATCAAAATGAAGACATATTTTTAGGGTAGATATTTTATAAAAACTAAAAGTATAGGAAAGGAAATTTAGAATGAAAGTTTATTATAACGATAGAGGATTCCAACTGGTAATCTACTATTTCTATTAATGCAAGCACATAAAAGATAGATTAGCTGGTGTAGAAGAAAGCTATGTTCTAAGAACAGGTTATTTTAAATTCGCCCAAAGTTTCTTTCCGAAAACAGCTGAGTTATTTGGAAAAAGCACAAGGATGTGAGTTGGAGCCATTCGGTTACTATCAAAACATCAGGGCAAGATTATGACGCAGAGGTATTAGACTCATTTTGCAAGGAATATCTTCTAGAAAGAACGGAAGAATTATCTAGTCAATTTGACAATAAAAATATAACAATAGCGATAAGAAGAACAGACTTTTTAGATGGTGATAGAGCAGAGAAATATGGATATGACACGGTTAAATATGTTATTGATTGTTTAGAAATAATTAAAGAAAGAAAGAAGGAGATATTTCTGATTTAACAATAAGAATAACTTCAGATGATACCACATGGTGTAAGAAGAAATTAGCTCCAAAATTAAAAAGTATTATTTAGTTTTTTCGAATGAAATAGTAGTCGAAGAGCAAGATATTCAAGATAATTTCTTACAATTGTACGCAACAGATAAATACTTTTATAACGCCAAATCCCTACATACGGATACTGGGTAGGATATGTGTTAAGAGTGAGCGAAAGAAACGTTCAAACTTTTGCACCTAACTCTCAATACAACACTAATCGAAGACGGACGACAAATAGCTGATACAAGAGTTGGATATTGGTTAATGTGGATAGGAGTATGTATGAGGAAAAATAATTAATTACAAAAATATTCACTCTTTTTGTAATATTAGGTTATAATAGTAAAGTGTTAGAATTATAAATAGATATTGATATAGGAGGAATCATGTCAGATTTAGAAAAAATTATTTTTTTAAGATAGATAAACAGGTAGAAGAGAACAAAGGTGAAGGATTGTATCTGATTCTTTAGTGAATTACTTAACTTTGGAGAATGATGAAGATTATTTTGATATTGTCGACAATTTCTAAAGAGGATATTAAAAAAAGCTTATCAGTTTTTACTATTAAAAGCTCTTAAAGAGTTGAATAATCCTAGTTATGATATTACACCAGAAGTTATAACTATGTATGTGTCTCATATTTTTAGAGTGTTTATACAATAATGAGAAGATTTCTGCAGCCGATTTTTGCTAGTGGGAGTGGAAATTTCTTAATTAACCTATCAGCTTTTATCAAAAGGTGATTACGAGTTAACTTCTGTTGATGTTGACAATAACTATGCTAGATTACAACAAAAATATTTTCAATTTATTAGAAACTAATGTTGAAATCATTAATCAAGATGCTCTTAAGCCTTTTAAATATTAAGAAGCAAGATATTATCATAAGTGATGTGCCTTTTGGATATTATGCTGATGAGGATAATAGTTTAAACTATAAACTTTGCAGTGCTGAAGGATATAGCTTAAATGCTTTTACTATTCATTGAACAAGCGGCTAATTACTTAAATGATAATGGTGTGGGGGTATTAGTAGTACCTAAGAAAGTTCTTGAGCTTGAAGATAATTTCAAAAATTCTTAGAAGAAGATATTAATTTAAATGCAGTAATTACTTTACCTGATGAGATGTTCAAAAATGCTTCTCAACAAAAAGCTATTATTTTAATAACTAAAAAGAACAAACTAAATTACTGAATCAAGTATTCTTAGCACAAGTACCTAGTCACAAAAATAAAGAAGGTTATGCTAATTTTATTGAAGAATTTAAAAACTGGTTATCTGAAAAATAGTTTAATTAATATATAAATGAAAAGATTGTTTTCTTTTGAAAATATGTTAATAAATTGCTACTAAAAAGGTTGACAAGAACGTAAGAATATAATACAATATGTAAGTAGAATTGCTTTAAAGAGCGGTCTTAATGATTGAATGTTTGTATTTATTTTTACATTTTAAACATTTAATTAAGTATTAAATTAAGATTTTGTAGTATCGGAGGGAGGAAATCCAATGTCAAAAACTGTAGTTCGTAAAAATGAATCACTAGAAGATGCACTACGTCGTTTCAAACGTGCTGTTTCTAAAAACGGAACTATCCAAGAAGTTCGTAAACGTGAGTTTTTATGAAAAACCAAGCGTTCGTCGTAAGAAAAATCTGAAGCGGCTAGAAAAACGTAAATATTAATAATTGGTAATTAACACGCACTTATTAATAAAAATCTAAAAAAATTTTCCCTTTTAGATTTATTTAGAAATAATGACCTCATCGTAAGATGAGGTTTTTTTATTAATGGTTTTAGCCAGTTGAGGAGGAGAAGTCTCCGAAACAAAAACCACCCGCTATGCGGGTGCGAGATAAAAGTTAAACAATTGAAAAATCATCCTTTCTTGATAAAAACAAGAGTAGTTCAAGCTCTAAAATAAAGAAAGGATGATTTTTAATTATGGCAAATAAACATAATAGTTTATCGCATAAAAGTGGTTATGTAAATACCATATTGTATTTACCCCTAAGTATAGACGAAAAATAGAATTTAATCAATACAAACGAGATATAGTAGATATAATAAAAGGTTATGTAAGTATAAAGGATGGAAATAATAGAAGGACATATAATGCCAGATCATATACATTTGCTATTACCAATACCACCGAAATATAGTGTATCAAGTTTTATGGGGTATTTGAAAGGAAAAAGTTCACTGATGATATTTGATATGCATGCAAACTTGAAATATAAGTATGGGAATAGAAAATTTTGGGCAGAAGGATACTATGTAAGTACTGTAGGTTTGAATGAAAGTACAATAAGAAAATATATCAGAGAACAAGAAACGCATGACATTTCAATAGACAAATTGACAACAAAAGAATATACAAATCCATTTGGAAGTAAGAAAAAATAGATAAACCCGTTTGACGGGTAGCGGGCGTTAATATACAATAGGGCTTGAACGAATGTGAAAGCCAGCGCCTTGAGGTGCGTGTTAGTAACAAAGGGTTATACCCGAAGAGAAAACCACCCCTTTTCAGGGGTGGTCATTATTTCTATTATTAATTACTAGAGCATCTCTTGTTAAAAAGAGAAATTGTGTTATTCTAATTTTTAATTATAATCATTAGGAGAATGGTATGTTTGCAATAATTTGTTTAAATGTTATGTTACTAATTTCATGTTGGTATTTAATTGCTGAAAATCAAAAGAATAAATCTAAAATTAATAGTTTAGAAGATGATTTTAAATAAAAGCGATTAAAAGATTAGCAGCATTAGAAGAAGAGGGAGTGACTCAAAAATCGTGATTTCGTAGAAATCAATTTTTGTCGAGTCACTCCCCGCAAAAGTTTATTAGATATCTAAAAAGCTTTTTATAAAAGCGAATTTAGATATCAATAAACCACTGCGTCTATGAGTTATCATATATACACTTTGTTAAAATTTAGGTCTTTTTGGATCAATCCCAAAGAAATATAGTATAATCAAAAATAAGATTCCATCCAGACGGACGGAATCTTATTTATTTTAAAATTCTATTTTTCTTATTTTTATCTAATTCAGCGATTGTTCTGGCATTCATTAAGATCATTAAGAATTTAACTTCTTTTCCATTTTTTCAATCTCTTGAATTAGTGCATCTTTTCCTTCGTTCACAAGAATTTCTAAGAATATTTTAGAAACACCAACTGCTTTAGCACCTAAAGCTAGACATTTCACAACATCTAGAGGATTACGAATACCACCACTTGCGATAATATCAATTTTATCTTTATAAGGATAGGCGATTTCTAGACTTTCTGCGGTAGTGTAGCCAATTGCTTCTAGGTAAGTTGATTTATCAGTTCTTCGGCCATTTTCGATTCTTGCGAAGTTTGTTCCACCCATACCGCTAATGTCCACAGCTGGGATATTTAAGTCGATAGCTAGTTTAATAGTTGCTTCGTTCATACCAAATCCTGTTTCTTTTAAGATTACAGGAATAGGAGACCTAGAGCTGACTTCTTTTAGGTTAGCGTACCAACTTTCGAAGTTGTGGTCTCCTTCTGGCATAACGATTTCTTGAAGAGGATTAGTATGAAGTTGAATGTATATTGCTTGCGATTTTTCGATTGCTTGTAGAACAAGTTCTGGATCTTTATCTAATCCTAAATTTACTGAATAACCTTTTGGATAAGCTTCTTCATCCTCTTTACTCTTAAGAGCAGGAGAATATGATCCTGGGAAAAATTTAATTTCACATTTTTTACTAACTTCCATAAAGTCTTGATTAATCTTATTACAATCTTCACCACCAGCAGTAATGGCATTGATGAAGAATGGATATTCCCAACGGTCCCCACAAACTGATGTAGAAGTATCAACATCGTCTAATCCAAATAGGGGGATACTATTGTAATCAATTGCGTATGAGTCTAAGCTAGTTACTTTTTGTTTTATCAGCAAGCGCCAATCTGATATGGTCTTTCTCATAATTAATCCTTTCGTAATATATTATAATTTTTCTAAGTTCAGCTGTAGCTGATACTTATCGTTATTTTTTTCTCAAATCCTAATACAATGTCACCACTGCCTGAACCACTTTTGTTTACCTGCTGAATGTGATTCAATATAGTTTTTCATTGCTTTTTGTTTCCATTGGTATTTTTGAGAAACTTTCAAATATAGTAGGTTTTTCTCTAAGTTTTTCGTATAGTACTTAAAAGCAGGTGTAGCATCTTTTTCTTCCAAATTCTCTTTTAAAGTTTTTAACTAATGCATTAGAAGTTTCAACAAAAACTTTAAATTCTTCTTTTGTAATTATCTTTTATGTTCTTTCCAAAGTTTTACGTGTTCTTTCGTATCTACAGCTTCTCCAGTCCAACGAGCTAGTATGCTTAAATCAGCTTTTGGATGAACTTTTCAATACGAAGACCATCCCAATCTGTGTTTATAATTTCTTTAACAGACTTGTCTTGACGAATCATGTTATTAACGAATTGAGCGTTGAATTTTTCATAATATGTAATACCATCATTAATGCTGGCAGCAACGTCACCCATAGATCCACTTAGATTGTGTCTTTTATATTAAATAGGGCAACTAATTTGAAAAATAGTTAAATCGTTATAAGTTATATTTTTCGAATGATAATATAGCACGAGCTATAGCTACAAGTACAGCGCCAGAAGAACCTAGACCATATTTTTTTATCATCATTGTGAGTTCATTGAAAATAGTAAGTGAAAAATTCTTATCACTATTTGTATATTCTGTTAAAAATAGAATAAATTGTTGAACAAGTGTAAAGTTACTATTTTCTTCTAATAATCCAACTTTGGTTTTTATTGATTGTATCGAAGATAGTAGTCTCATTACTGTTTTCTACAAATACTGTAATTTTTAGGAACACTTGTTATTAGTGCAGAAGCGTAATCCTCTAAAATCGCATATTCTCCAGCGAGATAGAGTTTACCATAGGCTACTCCATGCACAAAAATGATCTTCCATAATTTTGAAATTTCCTCATATAATTTGTCTTGGTCTTCCCTTAGTAAAAGTACTTTCACATTCGGACCAGCATCCATTGTGAAGTAACATTTATAACCTTTAGAACGTAGTTCTTTTACAATATCCATCGCCATGTGACTCTCTTCTGTTAAGAATGAAAAGCTAGGAGTAGATGTAGATGTAGTGCCATGCATAGCTAAAGCATTACTTTCTGTAATTTCTCCAATTTTTTCGAAATTAGCTTCCTTTAAAGCTTCTTTTCATTAATATAAAATCACCTTTAGCTTTTAACCCAAGCATCAAAAGTTGTTGATGTTTGAACGCAACGTTCCATAGCAACACGACTAGAAATTTTCTTTCTATCCTCGTTAACTACAAGAACCATCATTCCAAAATCTAAAGAACATTCTAATTCTTCAACACTTCCATCTTCAAGCCATGCAGCAAGTTTATAGAAACTTCGACACGAAGAACCAGATCCTTCTTTAGCTATTTCAACTAATTCTTTAGTAGTTTTTGTTTAATTTAAAATATTCATTACAAGCAAGAACTAAAGCCATAGTACCACTAGAACTTGAAGAAAAGTCCTGCAGCAGTTGGTACGGTATTATAACTTCTAATAGTTATGGCTTCACGATTTGTTGGTGTGAATTTAGAGATGAATTTAATCATTTTATCTACTTCTTCTTGACTTTGTTTTTCGTCATTGATATAAAATTCATCAATATTATTATCATTTTTCTCAATTTTGTTTTTGATAAAAGATTGTCTAATCTTAAAGAAATATTAGGATTATAAGGTAAGACAGGATCTTTAGATTTTTCCCCAGTACTTTACTAGGGCAATATTAGCATAACCTAAACTGTAACTATCCATGATGAATATCCTTTCTCTTTTAATGCATTTTGAATTTCTAATGCATTTTCTTTTGTTTTGCTAAGACTAATGCAACATCCACCAGCGCCACCACCAGTTAGTTTAGCACCGACTGCATTATTATTTTTACAAATTTCCACAACCTCATCGTTGCTAGCGTGACTTACTCCAAGTTTTTGTAATAAGTCGTGAGCTTTGTACATATATTGTCCGACAAGATCGATGTCTTTATTTTTTAGCGGTTCAACTACTAAATCAGTGATTCCTCCTAATTCAGCAATGTAATTTTTCATACTTATCATAATTATCCGCTATATGCTTTAGAGTTTCTTTAGTAATTCCAACAACTCCTGTGTCGATAATTAGTAAATAACTATTTAAGTCAAAATCTAATTCACTAGCCCCTTCTTTTTTGGAAAATAAAAGGGGAGTATCGCTAAGTACTTGATTAACATCAATACCACTAGGATTACCGTGAATAAATTTTTCACATTTATTTGCAATTTCTCTTACATTTGGGAGTTTTTTTAGCACGTGCAATAGCGATACTTAGCGCAGCAGAAGACCCTAGCCCACGTCCAACTGGAATAGTGCTAGTTATATTAATTTTTGTTTTTATCAATTCCACATGTATCAGCGATAAAACTTAAAAATTTCATCATGTTGTTGAATTGTCTTTGTGTCTTCTAATGTAACTTCGACGTTCATTTGTGGAAGGGGGATAGTTATTCCTTTGTATCCATAAACGACGGCATGCTCACCGAAGAATATTGCTTTTTGCGTGTGTCATAAATTTAAAAACTCCAATTTTTATTTAAGTATTATTTTTAAGCTATTTAATTAAAAATAATTAAGACTAAAAATACTTTTTATATGTACAATAATTATACTTTTAGTATTAGTTTTTGTCAAACGTACGGACAATAAAAAGATGAAAATATACTTGAAATAACAGGCGTTATAGTGAGTATAATTTCATCAAAAATAAATTTAATATGTATGACATGGAATACCATGCGGTTCTAAGTGCACTAAAGTTTCACAATAATAGAATTCTTTAGAGAGTGCTTTTTCAATATTAACAGTAATATCGTGACTTTGTTTAACATTTAGAGAAGGATCAACTGTAACAGTAATGTCGATAAAGTATAATAAGCCATGAGTTCTACCTTTCGTATCGACTATAGAAGTTACACCGTTAATGTCATTTACAATATCGTTAACTTTGTCTATCACTTCAGTATCAACACCATCGGTAAGAACATGTGTAGATTCTTTGAAGATGCTAACGGATGTGTAAATAATAAGTAATCCGACTATAATGGCTACTATTGAATCAGCAATAGGAATACCAATATAAGTGGCAATAATACCGACTAATGTTCCTATAGAAACAAATGCATCGCTTAGATTATCAAGTGCGGCAGCTTTAAGTGATTTACTGCCAATTTTTTTAGTAAGACGAATATTATAGAAATATACACAAAGCATAATTACACTTGCTATAAATGCTACAACTGCTGATAGTATACTAGGTTGTTCAATCGTTCCTGAGATAATTTTTTTAATTGCGTACATTACTACTTCAATTCCAGCGTATAGCATAATAAATGAGGCTATTAATGTAGATATAAGCTCGGCTCTAAAGTGACCATAAAGGTGGTCTTCATCTGCTGGTTTTCTAGAAATCTTTAAACCGATAAGAACACAAACTGATGAAATTACATCGGTAGCGTGTTACATACCATCGGCAACAAGGGCTGATGATTTAAAGAATATACCAGCACTAAGTTTTAATACTGTAAGTAGTAAATATGATAAAAATACTAAGTTTAGCGCCTTGTTCAGCATGTTTTAATTTATCGAAAAATCGAATTATTCATGGCTTCCTCCTAAAAATAATGTTTTTACCATTATAACAGGTTTATTATTCAATAGAAAAAAATGTTATTTTTAAATTAAAAATTATTTCACTGAGTAGAACTTATAGTAAAAACTAGCTCGACAAATAGAATAGTCGAGCTAGTTTACTATATCTTTTTAGAATAGTATTTTTGAAAGTTAAAAATGTATATGCACGAAAGTGCACTCAAAAATTCCATAGAGGTATAAGATGTTAGTTGATACTGATACTTCTAGAGAAAGAAAGTCTGGAATTATTTTTAATTTATCTAGAATGGGTATTAGGAGAAATGATAATTCAAAAGATAATTAGTGATGATATATAAATAAACCATTTATTTTTCTCTGTTTTTATAAATTAGTATGTATAAACAAATCAATGAACCTAACACCCATAAGATTATAGATAATATTGTTAAAATTGGTTTGATAGTTTTAGTAAATATAAAAAGGAGTTAAAGAACTAATAATTAAAAATTAAAAAGATAAACTAGAGAAAAATCTAAATATTTTTCATTTTGTTTTCCCTTCGGAAGTTCAGCGATTATTGATGAAGATAATTTGTTTATATCATTTCCAAAAACATCGGTAAAGTTTTTCCTTGTTTTTGATATAGAATCAAATCTTGTAATATTTCTAGCAATTGAATTTCTAGAGCAGATTCATTTTTGTATTATTTTTCATTCGACAAGTGACTAAAAAGCTCTTCATAATATTTCTTATTATTTTATTAAGTTGAGGTCTAAGTTCGTTATTTTGTTTTATTAAATCAGCGATGTTCATAATAATTTCTCCTGTATACGTTATTTATTTTCTAAAAATTTTTTGTTATTGTAGTACTTATATTTCTCATACATTTTTTAAATGAGTTTATATATTCTTCACCATTTTTGGTAATTGAATAATATTTTTCTAGGAGGTCCAGAGCTACTTTCTTTTAAATAACTAGTGACCATATTTTCCTTTTCTAATTTTAAAAAGTAGAGGATAGATAGTTCCTTGAGCAACCATATCAAGTCCATAATTTGAAAGTTGCTCAGTTATTTGCAGCCGTACATTTCTTTATTTTTTATTAGCTGTAAATAGCATGCTTCTAAGGTCCCTTTTTAATATTTGGGAAGTGTTTATCTCCATTTTGTTCCTCCTTTCTTTAAATATCTTGTTGAGATTATCTAAAGTAAAAGATGTTCTTGACAAAACTATTTTGAAATAATTTTCAGTTTTTAGGCTTCACTATCTTGTTATACATAATAGTATCATAAACAAAGTATCTTGTAAAAAGCAAAATAGTAAATTAGCTTACTTGTTTAATGAAATAAAAAGACTCGAAAATAATCTCGAGTCTTTTTAAAAATTGTAAAATACCAGCAGCTGAGGTTGAACCGACACGATGTTGCCATCGCTGAATTTTTGAGGTTTTAATTAATAGTAATCAAAAATATAATGTTAATTTAATAAAAGCTAGAAAATATATTTAATTTTCGAACTTATTATAATTTAAAAATTGAGAGTATTTTTCTTTTAAAAAGTTAATTTATATTTATAAGAAGATATATCTACATTTCCGTTATAACCGTTATTATTAAATGTATATTCACAAGTTCCCCTTTACTAGTTTCATTTTACTTTCAAATTAGGAATTGTTTCAGGTACTATAGTTTTTAATCAATAAACTATAATTATTTATTAAATTATTTTTAGTATATAATAGTTCGTCTTCAATTAATTTTTCATCAAATTTTAATGAGAAAACCCTCTATTTTTTTATATCTACATTTTAGGATAAATCAAGAATAGATCTGTGTGAGCTTCTGTTTATTATATGTTCGTATTCATAAATATAGTGAAACTCTGAGTTTAACTCCTCGAGATTATCTGGATTAATTTTCTTAATTCTAACATTATCTATATAATTATCATAATGGTTAATCTTTAATATAAGAACTATAAATGTAATGATTTGTACAATACGTAAAAAACCAGTCTATTGATAATGTTAATATTGATACATAATCTATATTATTCATACATATTACTCCTTTATCACGATTTTTCATTGGAATAAAAATTCTTTATTAAATTAAACGACAAAGACACTTTTAAACTAGACCGACCCCAAAAAGTTAGATTTTTTGGTCTAACTTTTTGGGGTCGGTACAAAACCTTGTCTTATTCATTATACCAGCAGCTGAGGTCGAACCGGCACGATGTTGCCATCGCTGGATTTTTGAGTTTTGTACTTAGAATTTTATAAGTATATAAAGCCTTTCAAATAAACTTTTTCAAGAAGCTATCTCTATCAAAAATGATAGTTTTTATTTTTTAGTAACTTTTTAGTATAGTTTTTTGAAAAAGTGTAGGTTTCTATTGATATACTTATCAGAATATAATAAATATAAATAGAAGAAATCTATGTTTAATCAAATTTTTATATAAAAAAGTAAAGGATAGTATCTTGATAACCTTTATACACAGGCAAAAAGAATGATTAAAATAAGGTGTTGCCTTTTTAATCATTCTTTTAACTTTTCTAAGCAGTAGCGCGGAAGGAGGATATATCTTTTTGTTTTTAAGGGCTTTTTCGTTATTTTTAATTGATAATTTAGGGACATTTTACCTGAGCGTTTAAACGGGAGATTATTCAACAATTAGGGGAGTGCTTACTTTTATAGCCGATTAAAGAAAATAATCCAAAATTATCGAAATATACTCTTGACACTTTTTTAAGATAATGCTACAATATAAATATCAACATGACAATATCAACTAAACAATGACTTACAGGAGGGAAAATGAACGAGTTAGAGCTTTATCGAAAGCCTGTCACGTAACAATAATTTAAGTAAATCAGAAATGAATGTCGTTATTTTTGTTACAAAAAGAACATACTTCAAAAGAAATTGCTGAATATTTAGATTGGCAAGCTCCTAATGTGGCACGACTATTAATAGCAATGTTTAATAAAGGTATGTTGAGTAGGCGCCAACTAGACGATAAAAACGTATATCTATACTACGAGATGTAACTAATCCGTTACTTGGAATAAAATGATAGCAATGCTATCATTAAATTTCCACTATATTAATATCAACTATACATTATATTGATAACAACTTAAGGAAGGAGGAGAATGTTTTGATAAGAGCATCACCGAGCAAGATATACGTGCAAGATATAATTTCAAAAATAAAACTAAAACAAAACCATATTTAATTTTAAAATTTAAAGGAGGTACTTTTATGTACAAAGACTTAGAAAAATTTATTAGATACTCAGCAACGCTTGAGCAAATCAAAGCTTTACAGGTTAAAAGCAATCGCACTAACAGGGGATGTTTCCATCCCAGTAAATGTGACTGCTATTACTGACGCTTTAAAAATATCGTCTAGGATTAAAAACAGTCCAGACAACTCTAGCTCGTAAACTAATGTACGCCGCAGAGCGACGTCACTATAAATATAACACGACAATGATGGAAGACATCCTAGCCGGTCGAACACGTCGCCATGCCAATAGCTATGTCTAAGCCAATATCTTATATAATTTTTAGGGGAGTACCCACTCTCCTTTTTAGAAAAATCGATAAAGAAATTTATGTTTAATCAAATTTTTATTTAAAAATATTTGAGTTTGGAGGAAAAATAGATATGATAAATTACTATAAACCATTGTTTATAATCTCATTTCTATCATTATTAGTGGAAACGTTTTTCATTTTGAAATTAAGTGATAGCAATTCTAATCCATTAGTCAGCACAGCCATTATTGCTTCTTCTTTTTGCTGTATCATTTTTTTATTTATAGTTTTAGAAGAATGCTTTTAAAGAGAATGGGGTGGAAAAAGAAAATGATAAAACTAAAGAAAAACAGTGCTAATTGAAAATAAACCCCCTTTTTGATAACTAGACAGAAATTAAAACAAGTGCAAATTATAACTAATATAATCTTTTATTTTAATGCTTATTTATTATGGTAGTGTTATGCAGACCACGTTATTCATTCGTATCGTTGTACTTTCCTTTATTTTTGGATTGATTTTTCATCACGAATAAAGGTTTGATAACATTTAAAAGGCGTACAGAAAAATTCTTATTTGTAAGAGAGAGGTTATGGTATATTTTTGGAAAGCTTAAAAATGTATGAATCTAAAGGTGATAGAGTGACCAATACTGCTATTTTATCCTTTGAAATAAATTCTGATGATATTGTGACAGTACAAGCTCCATTATTTGGAGACAAATATACTAAACAGCTTAAGAATTTAGACGATAATTTAGTTGTGGGTTTAGGTCTCCCTCAATTTCTAAAAATGAACTTCCAAATTGTGTTATCTATACGTTGGGAAATATAGAAGAAGTTGAGCAATACGTCTTCAATAGTAATACATTAACAAGAAAATTTTTGAAGATATTCCTAAGTCAATAATTAAATTATCTAATACCCAGCAATTCAGCTTGAAATCCAATACAAATATAGGTATATATGGACGAACGGGAACAGGGAAGACAATTGCCTTACAATGGTACCTGTTCAATGCCCTTTCTAAAGGCTGTGGTACTGATGATGATACTTATTTAGGTATCGTAGATGGTAAAGGAGCTGATTTATATGCTTTAGGTAATATGTTGAAAGATGAACTGGGTGAGAAAGTTTCTGTAGGTTCCTCTCCCACTTCACTAGCAAAACTATCAAGACAGTTTGTAGAAATTATGAATGAACGTTTTGAAATTATCAAGCAAAACAGCTCACTAAATGCGGATGCTTACGATTTAGGGATGACACCTAATTTTCTATTTGTAGATGAACTTGCTTCTATTCGCGATAGTTGTGGAGCAAGTAAGCAAGGTAAAGACTTATGGAATGAAATTTTACAAAATTTGGGATTAATTGCTAGGAAAGGAAGACAAGCTGGTTGTCACTTACTATTATCTACGCAAGACCCTAATGCTGAGAATATTCCAGTAGAATTGAGAAACCAAATATCTGCGGTATTATATCTTGGAAATCCAGGAAGTGACCGTTTAAGAATGGCTTTTTCTATGTGTGAGTTGGAAAAATGTTCCTACTGTATCCGATAGAAAAAGGAGAAGCTTTTATTTTATGCTGATGGACTTAATGCAGTAGAACCAGTAGCTAACAATTGTACCATTTGTTGATATTAAAAACTAAAAATGAATTTTTTACAGGTGGTTAGAAGTATCTTACCAATTCATTAATATTACATAGAAAATAGATTTGTTAAATAGTTTAATCTATTTTAGTTATTTAAATAAATGAGAGGAAAAATAATTATGAAATTAAATGATTTTTAAAACCAGAATTTTTAGGAAATAAATTTATTGCTGTAAAAGGATATACTGGAGTTGTTGATTCGGAAACAGAAACAGCTCTGCGTTTAAATGTTTCAATTCAAGATGAAACTAGTGATTTTTATGGAAATGATAACGGTAAAAAGTAAAAACATTAAATCCAACTATATCAGTTTCACAAATGGAAAGTAACAAAACTTGTCCAGTAATTTTAAAAAGATTTAAATGTGAGTCAATACAATGGAAATTTATGGTTTTTCTTTGTACTGATGTATTACCTGTAAGCAAATAACTACTTCAGCATGTACCTAAGCAAAAACTACTGACTTTAGTCGGTAAGCAGGAAAGTGTGTTTAGTGGAGCGGTGCTTAGGATCACATGATAGAAGTGAGGAGGAGCTTTGCTCCTCCTAGTTTATTTATTATATAGACAATCTTTTGGCGAAAAGCCAAACCCAAAAAGGAACTATTATATATGATTTCATATAATAAAAAAATAGTCTGTACTAGTTCCTATATTGAAATTTGGGAATATGAAAAGCCGATATATTCCAAAGGGAAATCTCTTTTAGAAATTGATACTAATATTAATACTAAGAAAAAAACACAAAAAGTTTGATGAACTTACATCTGAAGAACAAGAAAAACGCCTTGAACGTATGAAAAACTCGCTTAGAAGCAAAGTGGAATTTACTTCGTTTAGTTGATTGTAATTACGATGATACGACTTCATTTTTAACATTAACCACTAAAGAAAAATATTAGCGATAGAAATTATTTTAAAGACTTACTTAAAACATTTATTAAAACGATTTAATTATCATATTTTTAATACTAAGAAAAGTGTACTTAAATATATAGCTGTATTAGAAAAACAAAAAGAGGGGCATGGCATGCTCATATTCTGTTATTTAGCGTCCCTTATGTACCACATAGTCAACTTTTAGAATTATAGGGGGCATGGAGCAGTACGGATAAATAAAGTTGATGTTGATAGTAAAGAAAATCGTGGTCGATATGTTACTAAATATTTTTGAAAAAGGTATAGGTCAAGAATTATTAGAAAATTTTTGGGAAGCAAGCTTATTTATCTTCTAGAAATTTAAAAACCGGATGAACAAAAATTCTATACTTATAAAGATTTAGATTTTTAATGATTCTACAGTTTTATATGAGACAGAATATATTAGTAAATCGTATAGAGACGGACGATATTTTGATAATAGAGTTAAATATAAAAAATAAAAGTTAGATTAAAAGGAGTATTTAAAATGATAGCAACAATAAATAAAAACGACTTAATAGCTCTTGGATTTTCTGAAGGTACTTCAAAACGTATTATTAGACAAGGGAAAGAACTTCTTGTTTCAAGAGGATTTGAAGTTTATAAGAATAAACGAATAGGTACTATTCCTACAACAATAGCGACTGAATTACTTGGATTTAATGTTCAAGATATTGTACTATTAAGAGGGTAAAATAATGGCTATTAGAAAAGATAAAGGTGGTAGTTGGCTTGTTGATATTAGTAATGGATTTGATCCAATAACTTTTAAAGCAACGTAGAATAGTGAGGAAGGGATTCAAAACAAAAAAAGAAGCTACTGAAGCAGAACATTATTTTACGAACTGTGGAATTAAAAGAAAATTTCCATAAAGCTAAAATCACGATAGCTATGCTTTATGAAATGTTGAAAAGAAGAGGATATCATAAATCATAGAAAGATAAGTTATATAAATACTCAGGAAAATAATTATAATAGACATATTAAAGATTATTTTTAAAAGTTGAGAATGTCAGCAAAATTAACGTATGATGATATTTATAGATTTAGAGAGGAGTTACGACAGAAAAATCAAAAATAAAAAAATGAAGATTTGAGTTCAAATACTGTAAATAAAATTTTAATATTACTAAAAGAAAAATTATAGATGTAGGTGTGAGGAAAGGTTACTATACCAGTAATCCTGTCAAGCATTTAAAATTACCAATCCAAAAAGTTAAAATTGAATTTTTGGACGATACAAGAGTTTCAAAAATTTTTAAGCTTTATTTAAGAATGATGAATACAATATAAAAATTATTGTTTATAGTACTTTTCTTTACAGGACTACGACTAGGAGAAGCTTTGGCTTTAACGTGGAAAGATATAGATTTTTCATGTAATGCTATTTTATGTTACAAAAGTCAGTGTATGAAAATAAAGGTAAACGTTATGTGAGTTCAACTAAGACAAAGGCAGGAACTAGAAGAATTATTATTAATAAAAATTAAGTTCCGAATTATTATCTTGGCACAAAAATTATTATTACAGAAATTCACAGATGATATTTTCATACTGCAGATTTTTCAAGATAGTCCAATTATTATGACTAAAGGTTCGATTCAAAAGAAATATGCAAGAATTTTGAACGAGATAAGAGTTTAAAAAGATAAGAATACATGATTTTAGACACTCTCATGCTTCGTTATTAATAAATAATGGAGAGGATTATTTTAGTTGTTAAAGAACGTTTGGGGCATGCTTCTATAACGACTACGATAGATACATATTCTCATTTGTATCCAAGTAAACAAAAAGATTTAGCAGATAAATTAGATGAGTTATTATAAAAGTAGTAATTTTTAGTAACTTTTATTCTGAAAAAGTATAAATAACAAAAAGACAAGGTTTAAAAACCTTGTCTTATTAATTATACCAGCAGCTGTCGAACCGGCACGATGTTGCCATCGCTGGATTTTGAGTCAGTGCGTCTGCCAATTCCGCCATGCTGGCATATTTATATGATATCATACATAAAAGGCATTGTCAATTTAGCTATGTTTTTAAAAACTTGAAAATTTATAGATAATATTTAATTTAAATTTTAATTACAAAGTTTATAATAAGATAGTAAGACTATGTAAAGTAGTATTGGAGTGTATTATTATATAATTTAATTTATCTTACAAAGTAAAAATGTAAGGGTAGAACATAAAGGCTGTGTTCTACAAGGATAGTCAACTGTAAAACAATGTAAAAATAAGTGTTTTTTAGTTGACAAATTAAAAATATTTTTTTCAATAGTATATTGTAAAAACTATAATATATGTAGTATAATTATAGAAGTATATAGAATTATAAAAATATTAATGTTATTTTTATAAAGGAGTGTGAGTGCTGGTGGTAGTTACGTTGTTTACATCGCCAAGTTGTACTTCTTGTAGAAAAGCGAAAGCTTGGCTTTATTGAAAATGGAATAGACTTTGTGGAAAGAAATATTTTTCAGAAGCTCTGACAACAAATGAGATTAAAGACATTTTGTCTATCACGGAGCACGGTACAGAAGATATAATCTCATTCAGATCGAAAACTTTCCAAAAATTGAATTTGGATATTGAAAGTATGTCAATTCAAGAATTATACAAAGTTATTCAAGATAATCCAGGAATGCTTAGAAGACCTATCATTGTCGATGATAAGAGATTACAAGTTGGGTATAATGAAGATGAAATAAGAAGATTCCTTCCAAAGGAAATAAGAGTAAATCAATTAAAACAAATAAAAATATGGTTAAGTAAAGTACGCCCTGATACTACTTTTTCCGATTAATTTAAAGGTTGATATTAGGTATCAACCTTTTTATGGAGATGAAAATTTAGTAACAATGCTGTAAGAAGTTATACAATAAATAAAAGAAAGAGGTACTTGATGGAAAGAGAAGATATAAAATTTATTACTGGAGAAATCCATTTTTTTAGAGCTAGTAGAAAAGAAAAAGTTCATCATTAGTTTTTAAAGGACCGAATGAAGAAGAAATTAGCTGTAATGAATCTGACGTAGAAAGTTTAGATGATTACGAAATTGGAGAAGAATATTCAATGTTCGTATACCCTTCACGTAGTGGAAAATTATTCGCAACACCGAATATTCCAGAAGTGACATATGGAGATTATGCTTTTAGTAAGGTTGTAAAAGTTGAAGAAGATAGAGTAGGTCTTGATATTGGTTTCTCTCGTGAAATTTCGCTTTTAGGTGAAGATTTACCAAAATTAAGAAGTGTTTGGCCTAAAGAAGGTGACGAACTATTTATTACATTACGTCGTGACTTTAGTGGACAACTATTTGCACGTTTAGCAACAGAAACAATCGTAGCATCACTTTATTCTAAAGCAACTAGAAATATGAAAAACAAAGATATTGAAGCTTATCCATACCGTTTAATGCGAGTTGGGACATTTCTATTAACAAAAGATGGTTATAAAGTGTTCGTTCATGAAAGTGAACGTGAAAAAGAGCCACGTTTAGGAGAAAAAGTTACTCTACGTGTTATTGGTGTTAAAGATAACGGAGAAATTAATGGTTCATTCTTACCACGTGCTCATGAAAGAATGGATAGTGATGGTCAAGCAATCATGGATTACATTGAAAACAATGGATATTGTGAATTTACTGATAAATCAGATCCAGAAGAAATTAAAGCAGTGTTTGGAATGAGTAAGGGAAGTTTCAAAAGAGCTGTTGGAAGATTATTCAAGAATAAACTTATTATGATCGAAGAAGATGGGTTATATAAACGTAAGGAAGATAAGATTATGAAAAAGTAAAATTAGATAAAAACGCACTTTTTAGGCGGTATCGTATTAGAAAATGATAAATATCAAGTAGTACATATGAATCTAAAAAGTGAGGAATCAAACAGACTCATATAGCAATGATAAAAATATTTTTATTATTGAATATTAGCGGAAAGGTTACAGTTTCTTTTGAAGAAGAGGTTGAGACTGTAAATGAATTTGAACTATTAGAAATTCCAGCAGGGGTAGAGCATGTAATAACTTGCTTACAAGATGCACAGATTTTTGTAGTAAAACTATAACTTACATAAGGTGGCTTAAATGGAATATCTTTTTAGGCCACCATTATTAATTTTAAAGTAGAGGAACACGATGGAAGTACAATTTTTAGGAACTGGAGCTGGGCTTCCAGCAAAATTTAGAAATACGCAGAGCTTTGTTTTTAATTTTATGCAAGAATTAAAAGAGTGTTGGATGTTTGATTGTGGGGAAGCAACTCAGCATCAGATTTTGAAAACAAACATTAAGCCAACCAAAATAACTAAAATATTTATTAGTCATCTTCACGCTGATCATGTATTAGGGTTAATTGGTTTTTTATCTTCTAGAAGTTTTCTTTTAGATACGAATGCTTCAAAGGTTACTATTTATGGTCCAGTAGGGATTAAAGATTTTATAGAAAAGAACATGATGTTCACACATTGTTCACTTTCTTATAGCGTGGAATATATTGAAATTTCTAGTGAACAGTGTATAATAGATAATAAAACTGCTTTACTGTTTTAGCTATCCATTAGCCCATAATGTTGAGATGTTTTGGATATAAAATTATATTTAAAAACACAAAAGGGAGCTTAGATGCAGATAAGTTAAGAGAATTAGGAATTATGCCAGGGGCCGTTTTTATGAGAAATAAAGGAATCAGATACTTTCGAATTTAATGGCAAGGTGTATGAATTCAAGTGAATTTTATCTGAAGATAAACCTGGAAAGAAATCTCGATTATACCAGATACAAGATACTTTGAAGAATTGGATGAATTTTGTTAAAAATAGTAATATCATTATTACAGAGTGCACCTACTTATTAAAAAGAAGCATGCACACCATGCGAGAAAAATTATCATTTGAGCATTTTTAGATGTTGAGAAGATGATAGAAAATAGTAAGGGTTGAAAATTTATATTTAACACATATTAGTGCAAGATACGATAGAAATATTGAAAAAGATGTTGTAGAATCGCTATGCGATAAATGTAGTGTGAAGATTGCACATGATTAAGACGAATATACTTTGTAAAGAGATGGAGGAAATTATGAAAATAGATTTAGAAGAAAAAACTATTGAAGTTGAGAAAATATTCAAAGGTAAAGTTCTTGATTTAGAAGTACATACTGTAACTTTGCCAAATGGAGAAACTTCAACACGTGAACTGATAAATCATAGAGGAGCAGTGCGATATTAGCACTTACTAAAGATGATGAGGTAATTCTGGTTGAGCAATATAGAAAAGCTATCGAAGCTGTAACTTTAGAAATTCCTGCAGGTAAGTTAGAGCCTGGAGAAGATAATAAGAAATTAGCTGCTATTCGTGAACTACAAGAAGAAACAGGATATGTGGTTGAAGAAGAAAAACTAGAGAAACTATGTGACGTGCATGTAGCTCTTGGATATAGTTCAGAATTAATCACTATATATTATGTTGATAATTTAGAATAGCTGGAGAACAAAAACCCAGATGATGATGAATTCATTAATTTACGAAAAATACAAAGTTGAAGAAAGCATTCAAACTTTTAGATAACAATGTTATAACTCGAGTAGTAAGACTATGCTTGCATTATCTTACTTAAAAATAGGAAAGGTGCAAAAATAATATATGAATATTTATGATGAGATAATTAAAATAATTCAAAACAATCACCATATAAACTGACACCTCAAAGGGAAAAATCGTTGAGATTTTAGTAGAAAATGATGAACAGCATCATAGTGCAGAAGAATTATACTTTATTTTTAAAAGAGAAAAACACGAGATATCGGTATTGCTACAGTTTATAGAACTTTAGATATTTTCTATGAATTAAAAATCTTAGATTTCTTTTTAACAATGGTGTTTCTAAATATCATTTAAGACAATCTGTAGATGATGAACTTCATCATCATTTAATATGTACTAACTGTAATAACATGAAAGTATCAAATCCTATATTTAATCAAAAGCTTATTGAATATATAGAAAAGAATACTCATTTTGAGTACAAGATAACTCTCTATCATTTTATGGTACTTGCGCTAAGTGTAAGGATAAAGGTGGAAATTAATGCATTTTGACAAATTAGAGAAAATATTATTACTTATCTCTAGTGAGTTTATGTTGCATATATCGGATTTGTTGGTAGTATGATCAACCTATTTCGAGAATATGTAGGAAATGAGTGTTAAGAACTAAAATTGTTGATCAGATTCGTGAACAAACGCGCCTTACTCAAGATAATTACGAATGTCTCTACGAAAAGATATGCATTTTATCTTTCAAATTATGGGACAACTTGCATGGGTATACTTTGCACTACTAGTAGTATTATTTTATTATTACTTTTTGTGATTTTAAAAAGGGATAAATCACAATATAGTGGCATTTCTATTTTAGTGTATAGTATATTATCTATTAATCTTTAGTTTAGGTATATTATTTATTAGTTGCATAATATATTTCTTCTTAGGGTTAAGAATAATATTAATAAGAAATTCAGAGAAAATGTAAAAAGTGAATTATAGCTTTCGGAGAAAGTCAGTTTCTTCGGAAATTTTTATAAAATTTCCATAAAAATATAAGTCTTTTGCAGTGACATGATAGTAAAATATTAAAAACTCACTGATAAGAAAAACTTATTATTGGGAGAATAGTAAAGTTATAATGTATTCTCTCAATATGAGTTAGTATTTTTAGAGATATGAGGTATCTATCAAATAATAATTATTAAATAAAAGCGAAAAATACTATACTTATTTAAAGTTTTTAAGAAATATCAGTTTGCAAAAGTGGATAAAGCTAATATAATTCATAGTATAATTTATTTTTAGGAGGACTTATGAAAAATAAAAAGTTATTAAGATTTTAAAAACGATTAGCGATAGTATTAGTAACCTTGCTATTGTTGGTAGGAGGTTATGGGTATTATTTTGTTCATAAATCTTTACCAACAGTAGAAGGAAGACGGAATTAAAGATTTTTAAACAATAGTGTGAAGATATCGCGAGATAAAATGGAATTCCTAGCAGTTGAGGCTGAAAATGAGTAGTGATTTATATAAAGCTCAGGGTTATATTCATGCTCAGGATAGATTATTTCAGATGGATTTGGCGAGAAGACAAGCGAGTGGTCGACTTTCTGAAGTAGTTGGTGAAAGTAGCACTAGAAAAATGATAAGAAATTTCTAGTTTTCTCTTTAAGAAAAGCAGCAGAAAAAGAATCTTATAAGGATTATTCAGAAGAAGCTAAAATATTAGAAAATTATGCTCAAGGAGTAAATGCATTTATTGAAGAGGCTAAAAAGAGATAATAAATTACCTTATGAATTTTCTTTTATTAGGATATTCTCCGGAAAATTGGAGTCCTATTGATTCTTTAACAGTTGGAAAATACATGGCTTATGATTTAGGTGGACACTGGGATCATTTAGGATTTAATAATTGGATTTTAAATAATTTAGGTGAAGAAAATCTAAAACAGTTACTTCCTGATAGTTTTTCAAAAATAAGATAATGAAGAAATTATAAAAGCGAATCAAGGTATAGATGTTGGTATAGATAAGAATACAGCTAAGACTGAGCGACCACCGATGGAAAATGGTAGCAATGACTGGGTTGTTTCTGGTAAGAAAACTAAATCTGGTAAGCCGTTATTGGCAGATGATCCTCATTTAGGGCTAGGTACTCCATCAGTTTGGTATCAGATGTCACTTTCAACACCAAATAATAAAGTTTCAGGTGTCATTTTTCCAGGAGTAGCCGGTATAATTCTTGGTCATAATGAACACATAGCATGGGGAGTTACGAATTTTGGACCAGATGTTCAAGATCTTTATATTGAAAAACGACAAGAGAATAAATCCATATAAATTTAAATATGATAATGAATACTATGATGCTAAAGTTGATAAGTATTCAATAAAAGTAAAAGGAAAAGCCGATGTTGATTTCGAGGTGGTTAATACGAAGCACGGTCCAATAATTGATCAACTACTAAAAACCATTAGGAAATAAAAGATACAAGTTTTTCAATGCGGTGGACAGCACTCGAATCTACACAAGAACTAGAAGCTATCTTAAATATAGATAAAAGCAAAAATTGGCAGAAATTTGAGAAATCATTGGAAAAATTCAAAAGCACCAGCTCAAAAACTTTGTTTTTGCAGACAATGAAGGAAATATTGCTTATAAATCAAATGGGAATAGTACCGATTAGGAAAAAGGTGATGGTAATCTTCCTGTTCCAGGATATAGTAGTGATTATGGTTGGAGTGGATATATCTCTTATGATAAATTGCCAAAAACTTGTTAATCAGAAGAAGGTTTTTATAGCAACAGCAAACACTGAAACTGTTAAAACGGATTATCATATCATCAAATGTTGGGCACAACCATATGAAAAGCACGAAATCAATGAGGTATTATCAAGAAAAATAATTTAACAGTTGATGATATGAAGAAACTTCAAATGGATACAAAAATCTATATGCACAAGAGTTTTTACCAAACTTCTTAAAAATATAAATGTTGATAAAAATTTCTAAAAAGAAATAGTTGATAAACTAAAATCATGGAATAATGTAGACGAGAAAGATGATGCAGCTCCTTTAATTTTTGATCTGTGGATGATCCAATCTATATACTAAAAGATAAGATGGATGCAGATGTTTACAAATTTATGCCTCATAAAGAGAGTTATGTAGATAAGGTACTTAGAGACAGTTTAAACGGTAAAAAAGTAAATCTTATTGAGGAGAAAAATGGACTACAAGAAGTATTAACAAACAGTTTAAATGAAACTATAACTGAATTAGAAGGTAAATATGGGAATGACGTATCTAAATGGAAGTGGGGAAAAGCTCATACATTAGGATTTAGGCATCCATTATCTAAATCATCTGCATTGTTAGCATATTTCTTAAATCCCAAAGAATATCCTATTTCAGGTTCTAAAGTTACAGTTCAAGCGGCTAGACAAAATGATGAGGGATTAGTTAATCACGGCGCATCATGGAGATTTGTTTATGATTTTGAGACTAAAACAGGACATCATATTGTAGGACCTGGTCAAAGTGGACACTTCTTAAGTGATAATTATGATGATCAAATAGAAAAATGGATAAAAGGAGAATATACGAGTGAATCTATAGGAAATATTCCTAAGGATAGAGTATTGGAACTAGTACCTGGAAAATAAGAAAAATAATGGAAAGTAATAGGGTTTCTTGTTACTTTCCATATTTTAACTAGAAAAATATAGAATACTATAAAATAATTTGAATAAAAGAAAAATCTGAGTATAATGGGTGTAACAGTAGGGCAGTGGTTTGAAGAAGAATACGCTCTGAAAAGAGAAATGGCGAGTGCGAATCGTCCGACTACTTGTTATGACATCTATTTAAATAGATGTCTCAGATTGTTGACAAAACGACCAAAATATCAATGAACATATTGATGTTTTGGTCGTTTTTCAAAAATAAGCCTTATGACTAAAAGCATCAGTAGTATTAAGAGATGATTATACCTCTCTTAGTGCTATTGTTTTTCATATTTTTGAACGCAACAAGACAACCAAGCGTACGACTGTACTTTGGCTTTACCTCTATATTGTGCATATCTGTATCCATGATTTTGTTTTGAATCTGCAAAAGCTACGTTCTATTGTTTCTTTTCTTCTCTTATACAATAGTTTTTCCTTCTTTTGATATACGTCTTAATCTAGCTTCATCATAATAATCCGCATTTATATGGCGTCTTACTATTTTTCTTCTCGTTTTTATCATCACTTTTTATATTGTTTTATATCAGTTCTATCTATATTTCTGTATCTAAATATTTCTCCTGTTCGTTTATCCACATATATATCTTTTTCTGGTAAATATTTGAAATATTTTTATCTTTTTGATCTTGAGAATCTTCTATATCCTATTACTGAAAATATATTTTTTATCTAACTGTTTTTAGTATGTCTAGAGAATAATATCCGCTATCTAACAGCAACTTTTCCTGAGTGTTAATCCGAAATTTTTCTATCTGATTTAATCTATCTATATATGGACCACTATCATGAACGTTTCCTGGAGTTATGTGACAATCCATGATTATATTATTTTTCCCATCTACTGTTCTATGGTCTAAATACATAAAACCTTCTTCTTTATGATCTCTGTGATAATAACCGCTATCCGGATCAGTTGTGTTAACTCGTTGTCTTTTTAGTTCTTCTTTTTCTTTATATTCAAAAGGCTTTTTCCTATTTTTTTCTCTCTTCGTTTATTTCTTTTTCTAAATCTAATTTTTCTATTTTTTTGTAGTTACTTCAACTTTGAATTTCTTTTTTTATTTGCGTTAGCTTTTATATGTGTTGAATCAGTAAAAAAACTCAGTGCCTCCAACTAATTTTTTATCAATTGCTTGGTTCACTATATTTATAAATATTTGTTCGAATACATCAGTTCCTTGGAATCGTCGAATATAGTTTTGTGAAAATGTAGAGTAGTGTGGAACTGGTTTAGAAAATGGTATCCCTAAAAACCATCTAAATGCAGCATCTGTTTCTATTCTTTTTATTGTTTCTCTCATTGATTTTATTCCATAGAAATCTTTTTAAAAACACTAATTTGAATAATACTACAGGGTCTAAACAATTTCTACCTGATGTGTGGCTATAGTATTCTTCTGTCAAATCATAAATAAATTTAAAATCAATTGCTTCGGCTACTTTTTCTTAAAAAGTGATTTGTAGGAACTAGTTCTGATAACGTCATTAATATTATTTCATCTTTGATATTTTTCTTTTTATTAAACATACTAAAAACCCCCTCTATATACTTATATTATAACATTTTCAGCACTTTTTCTCATTAAAATAGGCTGCTGACTCATGCAGTTTCTGCATTTGTCAACAGCCTGTGACATCTATTTAAATAGATGTCTTTTTTTATTTAATTAATAACAAAATAATAAGCATCATGTTATAATAAAAATTAGAAATAGTTTAAAGAAAATAAGCAGGAGAGAAAATGAACGTTAGAGAGAATTTTGAAAACAATAACAAAAGAAATTGCTGAAACCTAGAAAAAGGTAGGAAGAAATGTTGATGAAGTAAAAATTAATAGCAGTAACTCAAATATGTTACCGATGCTAGAGTGGAAGAAGCTATAGAAGCAGGTATTACAGATTTTGCTGAGAATCGTCCGCAAAATTATGTTGAAAGAAAGGGGAAATATTCTAATAAGATTTGGCATTTAATTGGAAGTTTGCAAACACGAAAAGTGCGTGACGTAATTAATGAGGTTGATTATTTCACGCATTGGATAGAGATAGCTTAGCTAAAGAAATCGAAAAACGTGCTGATAAGGAAGTTAAATGCTTTGTGCAGGTGAATGTCTCTGGAGAAGAGAGTAAACATGGTTTAACTTCAGAAGAAGCTATTGACTTTATTAAATCATTGGAACAATATTCAAAAATAAAAGTTGTCGGACTTATGACTATGGCACCTTTTGTTGAAGATGAAGATATACTACGTAATTGCTTTAGAAGATTAAGACAGTTACGTGATGAAGTAAAAGAACTGAATTTAGCATATGCACCATGTGAGTTTTTATCTATGGGTATGAGTAACGACTATAAAATTGCAATTGAAGAAGGAGCGACTCATATAAGAGTTGGAACTGCCTTAGTAGGTTGTGAGTTGAAATAATAAAATATAGAGGAGGGTAATATGCAAAGAGTAATAACTGTAGGTGATTTAATCGTCACTGATTAAAATACAGAAGAAAATGAAAAAAACATCTATTTAAAAGTTGAAAAGAATGCTGATGTAATAGTAAGTGCCCCTCCAAGAACACCTAACTATATTATAAAAAAACTTGTTCAAGAAAATATAGATGAGATAAAATTTAGAAGAAATAATATCTTGAAGAATGGTCATGCTGTTAAAAATTATGTAACAGGTGAAAAACATTATGTTTTTGGGAAAGAATTGACTTTAGAAGTTAGAACTTGGAGATAAAACAAGGTAACTATTTCAATGATAAAGTTAATTCTAAGTGTGAAAAGATAAATATCAAGATAGAGAACAAATAGTAACCAAGGAACTTTGAGGAAAAGATTCTTTATAATAAATGCTTGGAGTTTCTTAGTAAAGTATGAAAAGATTATGAATGTTCATGCTGAACAACTTTAGAATTAAAAAGATGAAAAACACGTTGGGGAACATGTAATATCGAAGCGAAAAGAATCTGGATAAATTACGAACTTGTAAAATATCCAATTGAGTGTTTGGAACATACTATTGTTCACGAACTTACTCACTTGTTGAAACAAATCATACACCAAAATTTTACACATTGTTAGGAAAAATACTATCCCTAATTACAGAAAATGATAAATTAATAAAAGAATTTAGTAAAACTAGATCGAGTAGATAGAAAAAGTATAGAAGTATTACAATTTTTGAAATTTAGTATTAAATGGGAGTAAGTTAGATAATTTTTTTGAAACTATTTAACTTACTCTTAAAAACAATAATTTGAATATGTAACGATTGACTTTTTACGCTATTTACTATATAATTAATCAAAGAGTTTTTAGTATTTTTATACTAACATTTTTGATGATACTTAAAAGTATTTTTGGAGGAAAAATAAATGTCACAAATTTTAAATAAAGAAGATGGAAAAGTAGTTATCGCTTTTTCAGCAACAAAAGAAGAATTTGCGAAAGGATTAGACCAAGCATTCAAACGTGCAGTTAAACGTGTTAACGCACCTGGATTCAGAAAAGGTAAATTACCAAGAGCCGTATTCAACAAAATGTACGGTGAAGAAGCATTATTCCAAGATGCAGTAGATTTCGTATTACCAGCAGCTTATACAAAAGCTATCGATGAATTAGAAGTTTCACCATTAGCTATGCCTGATATCGATGTTAAAGAAATCAGCAAAGAAGAAGGTGTTAAATTCGAAGCAGTTGTTACTGTTAAACCAAACGTTGAATTAGGTGAATACAAAAATCTTGGATTAGAAAAAGAATCAGTAGAAGTTACAGATGCTGATGTAGAAGAAAGATTAGATAGCTTATTAAGCCGTCAAGCTGAATGGCAAATCAAAGAAGGAGAATCTAAAAAAGGTGATATCGTAGTTATCGACTTTAAAGGATTCATCGGAGACGAAGCTTTTGAAGGTGGAGAAGCTAAAGGTTATGAATTAGAATTAGGTTCAGGTTCATTCATCCCTGGATTTGAAGAACAATTAGAAGGAAAAGTTGCACCAGTTGACACAGAAGTTAACGTAACATTCCCAGAAAACTACCAAGTAGCTGACCTTGCAGGGTAAAGCAGCTAGATTCAAGTTACAGTTCACGATGTAAAAAGAAAAAGTTTTACCAGAACTAACTGACGAATTCGTTAAAAGAATTTTTCTAAAGAAGCAGCTCAACTGTAGCTGAATACAAAGAAAAAAATTAAAAGAAGAAATCAAATTAGAAAAAGAAAACTTAGCAGAAAAATCTTACTCTGATAAAGTAATTTCTACAGCTGTAGAAAACGCAAAAGTTTCTGTACCAGAAAAATTAGTAGAACAAGAAGTTAACTCAATGTTCGAACAATTCACTGGAAACTTATCTCGTCAAGGATTATCATTCGACTTATATGAGCAATTCACTGGAAAAGGTGAAGCTGATCTTAAAGCTGAAATGAAATCAGATGCTGAAAATAAAATCAAAACTTCATTCGTACTAGGTGAAATCGCTGAAGTAGAAAAAGTTGAAGTAACAGATGCTGACATCGATGCTGAAGTTAAAGAACTTGCTACTATGTACAACATGACTGAAGAAGGAATCAAACAACGTATTAGTGTTGAAGACTTACGTGGTGAGTTAGTAATCCAAAAAACTGTTGATTTCTTAAAAGCTAACAACTAATTTTAGCAAATCATCCTTAAGCATATAGAGTGTCTAACATTCTATATGCTTTTTATGATAATAAGGTGGTGACTTTAGTTGAAAGAATATATTAAAAGCTTAGAACAAGAATTTTCTTTAATAAAGAATGGATTTAAGGAAGAAGAGAAAAGAGCGTTAGATGATTATAAATCTAATGATAAAGAGTATGTTAAAAGATTAGCTTTCTTGTCATATGAATCAAAAGTATATCAAGTTAGAATGTACGGTGTATTTCTTTTTGGATATTTATCAAGTGATACTGGTATTCTTAAGTTCATGCGTGATGAGGTATCTAAAGATGATAATTGGAGAGTACAAGAGGTATTAGCGAAAGCATTTGATGAATATTGTAAAAATAAAGGTTATGAAAATTCAATCTCTGTAATTGATGAGTGGCTAAGGTCTGATAATCCGAATACGAAAAGAGCTGTCACAGAAGGTTTGCGAATATGGACTAGCAGATCATACTTTAAAGAAAATCCACAAGAAGCAATAAAAAGACTAGCCGCATTGAAAGAAGACGCTAGTGAATATGTAAGAAAACCAGTAGGGAATGCATTAAGGGATATTAGTAGAAAATTTCCAGAACTGCTAAAAGAAGAATTAAAAACTTGGAATTTAGAAACTAAGGAAATCAAACAAGTGTATAAATTAGCTAGTAGGTTTGTTGAGAAGTAAAAGATTTTTGGAATAAGGTTTATTGTATTTTTGTAAGTTTCTGAAAGTATGAAACTAACGAGAGATGTCTATCCTCCTCCCCGTTTTTATGGGGAGGGGTCGACATCTCTTTTTATTTTCGGGGAGTGACTCAAAAATCGTGATTTCGGAGAAATAAGATTTTGTCGAGTCACCTCGCATAGTTTATTAGATATCTAAAAAGCTTTTTATAAAGCGAATTTAGATATCAATAAACCACTGCGTCTATGAGTTCTCATATGAACTTTATTACATTTTAGGACTTTTGGATCAGCCACATTTATGTACGTGATATATGCTATAATAAAGTTGATATTAATTGATTTCATATTAGGAGAAGGATATGTTTAAGAAATGTTGTAGTAGTAGAAGTGAAAAAATTATAAAATACACCACAGCCCTAGACCAATTAAGCTTTTCAGAAGAAATGGATACTGTAATAAAAAATTACTTTGGTATACTCGAATATTGATTCATACCAATCAGATAAAAAAATGAATTAATTTCTGATAAAATATATGATGAATTTTCATTTACCTACCTTATGAGATCAAATGGGAATGAATGAAAGTCGTGATGTGAAGTGGATAGGTTCGAAGGATGTTATAAGTAATGATGAATGGAGATTTTTGAGGGGAATATTTGTTCTAATTGTCAAAAATAATAGTTGCGAAATATACTACATTTTTCAAAAAAATAAATGCTTTATTAACTGCCATTAGAAACTGTATAGCACATGGTCATTTTGCCATAGTGGAGGATTATATTATTGGATTTAATAGGAAATTATTAACAAAAGATCCTGAGGGATTAAAGAAATCTGTTATTAAGATTAAACCTAAACCATTACTTGCAGCTTTAGAGAAGTTGACTTTCACCAATAGGTAAAGAACTATTACTTGCATATGCTTTTAAAAATGTTGGTTATAAAGTTACGGAACCAAAAAAATAGAAGTGCAGACTTTGATTTATGTCTTGAGAAAAAAGGAAAAGAAATATGTAGTAGAAATAAAAGTCATATAAAGGTCAGACATATTTACATCCTGAGCATGTTATGAGATTTCTTAGAGAGCAGAAGAAAAAGTACCTGACTATGAAAAGATATTACTTATTGATACATCGAGGGTGACCAAGTCAGTAAGACAACTGGAATCAAAGATTAAAGGCTTTTAGAATTGTTGACATTAATGATGTAAAACTGTTACTAGGTGAAGAACCTGTAGATATATTGGCAAAAATAAATAATTAATAATTATGAGCGATTCCAAAAATAATAACTTTGAATCGCTCATATTTTATTTCATCTGTTCACTTATGCTACTTACTTTTTCTAGAATTTCATCTAGACTGAAGTAGCCACTTTTTCTGAATTGATAGTCTTCCTTCGATATATACTTCTACAGTTGGTGAAGAAAGAATACCACGCTGTGCAGCAATTTCCATATTTTTCTTCTAATGAGATGTAGTATGCTGACAACGTCTTTTATGATCTTCTTGCTACGTAGTAATTCTGTTTTTTATTGAGTGACATGGCATACATGTGGCAGTTCCATATTGAATAATTGCTATGTCATTGTCACTGATAATTTTATTTAAGTCGTCATTTTTGTAAAGTCAATCATATTTTATCTTCCTTTAATTTTTATATAAGAAGTAGTGTAGTATGCTGTCTTCTTTTTAATATGTGTATATTATAGTTGTTTTAAAAGTTAATTACAACTATTATAAATTGTGTATATACATGGGTCAAAAACTAGAGTATTATAAAAATTTTCTGAAAACTATTGACAATAATTTTAAAACGTGATATTATTTTATACAACGTAAATAGATAAGTATTATAAAAAGAGGCCGCGATGACTAATTTAAAAGGTAGCATCGCCGAAGTGATTAAATTTGTCACTGGGGTTATGTCGAATAGGCATAACACTGTCATTAGAAAAATGCCCATTTTCTTCATGGTGAGCTTTTTATAATAAGGGCAAGAGGAATAGGATAGAATTATAAGCTAGACTACAAGGACCTTTTTGTTCTTGTAGTCTATTTTTTTATAAACTTATTTGAAGGAGAAAGTCAAATGAGATTATTTGATGGTATGACGGTAGAAAATAGTGAACTGAATATTTCAGGGTGTTGGAGTAAGTGAGTTAAAAGCTCAATATGGGACACCACTTTATGTTTATGATGAAAATATGTTAGAGAACCAATGTAGAACATTTTATCTAATAATTTTAAAAAGTTCGAAAAGTTTCAATACAGAAGTTCTTTACGCATCAAAAGCTTTTAGTTGTTTAGAGGTGTTTAAGAATCGCTAACGTGAGAGGGCTTAGGTGTAGATGTGGTTTCACTTGGAGAGATTCATACAGCATATAAAGCTGGATATGATATGAGTCAGAGCTTATTTCCACGGAAAATAATAAAAACTCGTGAGGAATTACAAATATGCCATTGAAGTTGGAGTAGGAACTATCGTTATAGATAACGACTATGAATATGAAATGATTAATGATAAACGTAAGAGAGAGTGAAATACTGTAGATGTACTATTAAGAATTAATACTGGTATCGATGCTCATACTCATGAGTATATCAAAACAGCAAAAGATGATTCAAAATTTGGTTACTCAGTATATGATGAAACGATTTATGATTTAATCGCAGATATTAATAGCAAAAGTAATCTTAAACTTTTGTAGGATTCCACTCTCATATCGGATCACAAATTTTTGAGAAAAACTTCATTTTTTTCGAAGCTGTAAAAGTAGTAATGGAATTTACGAGAAGAGTTCAAGAAAGATTAGGATTTAACTATAAGTGTTCTTAACCTAGGTGGAGGTTTTGGTGTTTACTATACTGAAGAGGATAGACCTTTTGAACTTGCTGAATTTTTTAAGAGAGTATATCAAAAGTAGTTGAAACGTGAGAGTGACAAACTTTCGGTTTAGATTTAGACTAAAGTAGTTATTGAACCTGGTAGAAGTTTAACATGTAATGCTGGTAGTACATTATATACAGTTGGTGGAGTTAAGAAGACTTTTGCCGGACGTGAGTATATCTTCGTAGATGGAGGTATGGCAGATAACCCTCGTTATGCATTATAAAAGCAAAAATATGAAGCAGCATCTAGCTAAACAAGATGAATGAAGAAGCAGATACAACTTTATACAGTTGCTGGTAAATGCTGTGAATCTGGAGATATGCTAGTAATGGATACTAAATTACCTAAGGCTGAGCAAGGTGATTTACTGATAGTACCATCTACAGGAGCATATAATTACAGTATGAGTAGTAATTACAATAGATTACCAAAGTTACCAGTAGTTTTTGTTAAAGATGGAACTAGTAGACTGGTAATTAAAGGCGAAACATTAGAAGATTTAATTAGACAAGATATTTAATAAAGAAATAACAAGACATTTTAAAAAATAAAAAAAATAAAATGAAACAAGGAGACAAGATTATGACAATTTATACAGGAAGCGGAGTAGCAATAGTAACACCATTTTTTGAAGATGGAAGTGTAGATTATAATACGTTTGGAGAACTAATAGAATTTCAAATTGCTGAAGGAACTGATGCGATTATCGTAGCGGGTACAACTGGAGAAAGCTCAACTATGCCAGATGATGAACAAGTAGCAGTTATTGATTTCGCTATTAAAAAAGTAGCAGGACGTATACCAGTAATCGCTGGTAGTGGGGTTAACGATACAGCACACTCAATAAGATTAAGTAAAGAAATAGAAAAATTAGGACCAGATGCACTATTAGTAGTAACACCTTACTATATTAAAACTAGTCAACAAGGTTTAATTGAACACTTTGAAGCAATAGCTAATAGTGTCGACTTACCGATTGTATTATATAATGTACCAGGAAGAACTGGTCAAGTAATGGCACCAGAGACAATCTTACATTTATCTCAACATAAAAATATCGTAGCTTATAAAGATGCAGTGGGAGATATCGCTCATACTTTAGCTGTTAGAAATTTAGTAGGAGATAAAATAGATATCTACTCTGGTAATGATGATATTAATGTACCTATTATTTTAGCTGGAGGTAAAGGAACTATTTCAGTTTTAGCAAATGTTTATCCAAAAGCAACACATGAAATGTGTAAATATGCTTTAGAAAGACAAGTAGATAAAGCTTTTGCTTTACAACTAAAATATTTAGACTTTATTCACATGTTATTTGCTGAACCTAATCCAATGCCAGTTAAAAAATGTGTAGAGTTAATTGGTAAATCAGCTTGTCACTATCGTCTACCAATGACACATGTAGCCCCAACGTTAGCTACAAAACTTGAACAAGAGATTGCAAGACTTAATTCATTACAAGGAGAATAAATATGCGCGTAATATTAAGTGGATATAATGGAACAATGGGTCAAGTATTAAAAAATTATATCCAAGAAAGTACTGATATAGAAATAGTTGCAGGTGTCGGACAACATGCTTTAGAAGAAGTTTTTCCAACTTATACAAGTTATACAGACTTAGAGAAAGTTGCTGATGTGATTATAGATTTTTCACATCATGCAGGAACTGCTGATTTAGTAGAGTATGCTTCTAGAACACTAACAAAAGTAGTAGTAGCTACAACTGGACATACACCAGAAGAATTAGTATTTAATAGATGAGCTAGCACACAAAGTGGGGTAGTTTATGCTAGTAAATTATAGTTTAGGTGTTAATGTCTTTAGTAGAATTAGTAAAAAGCTAGTGAACTTATTACTAGGATATGATATCGAAGTTATGAGAAAAACACCATAATAAAAAGGTAGATGCTCCAAGTGGAACTGCTAAAAAATGTTAGTAGATGCTGTTAAAGACGTGATAGACTACAATAGAGTATATGGACGTCATGGGATATGAAACGTGATGAAAAAGAAATTGGAATTCATGCAGTTCGTGGTGGAACTATAGTAGGTGAACATGAAGTGATTTTTGCTGGAGAAGATGAAGGTAATTGAGATTAAAACATACAGCTCTAAGTAAAAAATGTTCGCTAAAAGGATCTGTTACTGCAGCTAATGGCTTAACACTGTATGAAGAACCTAAATTATATTCTATGAAAGATGTACTAGGTATAAAAATAATAAAGTCAGGAGCGATTCAAGAGACTCTGTATAGAGTTTTAATTGATCACCTCACTCAGTTTAAAAATATCAATATACACGGGGCTGCGCTAAAAGGTCCTAAATTTTTAACAAAGTGTATGTGATAACTCATAGACGCAGTGGTTTATTGATATCTAAAATCGCTTTATAAAAGCTTTTTAGATATCTAATAAACTGTGCGGGGTGACTCGACAAAATCGATTTCTACGAAATCGCGATTTTTGAAGTCACTCCTATACTATAATAAAGTTAGATTGACATATGTAAAAATTAGATATAAAATAGATTGTATAGATAATAGGAGAAAGAAATGAAATCAACAGAAGAGATTATTAAATTTATAGCAACATCAAAAAAGAAAACACCGGTAAAAGTTTACGTTAATTTTAACGCTGATGTAGAATTTCCAGAAACTTTAGAAGTTTATGGTGAAGGAAATTCAAGAGTAATTTTTGCAGATTTCGCTGATTGGGTGGAATTTTACGAAGCTAACAAAGCTGTGGTAGTAAATCACCGTGTAGAAAATGATCGCCGTAATAGTGGTGTACCGATGATTGATTTAACTCAGTTTAATGCTCGTATCGAACCAGGATGTTCTATCCGTGAACACGTTAGTATTGGGGATAATGCGGTTATCATGATGGGTGCTGTTATTAATATCGGAGCTAAAATTGGTAAAAATACTATGATCGATATGAATGCTATTTTAGGTGGACGTGCGGAAGTTGGAGAGAACTCTCATGTTGGTGCTGGATCTGTCTTATCAGGTGTTATTGAGACCAGCCAATGCTACACCAGTACGAGTAGGTAACAATGTTCTTATCGGTGCTAATGCTGTAGTATTAGAAGGTGTTCAAATCGGAGACAATGCCGTTGTTGCAGCAGGAAGTGTAGTAACAAAAGATGTAGCTAGTGGAGATGTAGTAGCGGGTGTTCCTGCACGAGTAATCAAAACACGTAGTGAAGTTGCAGAAGAAAAAGTAGACATTATTGCAGAATTAAGAAACTTATAATAAAGTAGGAAGAGAAGATGAAAGTAATTACTGAAGAGAATTTAACATCATGGCGTAGACATCTGCACCAAAATCCAGAGTTATCTTTGGAAGAGTATAAAACAAAAAGAATTTATTGCTAGTGTTTAAAAAGAATACAGTATAGAATATCAAGAGACACTTGATACAGGACTAGTAGTGATTTTTAAAGCTAGTGTGAAACTAAAGATACGATTTTATTTAGAGCGGATATTGATGCACTTCCTATTTCAGAGGAAAATGATGTTGATTTTAAATCAAATAATGATGGTGTAATGCACGCGTGTGGTCATGATGGACATACGACTATGCTTTTAGGAAGTGTTATAGAAGCGGCTGATTATTATAAAAATAATGATACGAAGGTAAATAGTATTTTTGTATTCAACCTGCTGAAGAAACTTTTCGGTGGTGGAAATTTATTAATCAATGATTTTGACTTTTTCACCATATAATATTTTATCGAGTTATGCCCTGCATATGAATCCAGATTATCCAGAAGGGCATATAGTTTCTAAACGAAAAGAAATTATGGCTAGTGCTAATGAATATAGAATTTATATCAAAGGACGTGCAGCTCACGTTGGTTTAAAAAATACTGGAATCGATGCCCTTAACGTAGCTACAATGTTCTTTCCAAGAGATGTTAAAACTTAATGCATTACATACTAAAGCACGTATACCTAACATTATTCATATTGGTAAAATGTACGGTGGAGATGCGATGAATGTCGTTGCTGAGAATGCATATCTGGAAGGAACGATTAGAACCTACAGTATGGAAGATTTGGCGACAATCAAAACTGCGATTGAAAATACGCGTGTAGGTCTTGAGCATCTAACTGGTGCAAGTATTCGTGTTGATTTTTGCTGAAGGATATCCAGCGGTAATTAATGATGAACTTCCTTATCAGGTGATTAGAAAAGTTATTGAAAAAGAAAAGTATTGACTATATTGAGTTAGAAGAAGCTTATCTATACGGAGAAGATTTCTCATTCTTCAGTAGACTTTCTCCTATAAACTATAGCTTTTTAGGTTTAAGAAACGAAGAGAAAAACTATGTTTCAGGATTACATACACCAACTTTCAACTTTGATGAAAAAAATATTAAAAAGTAGGGGTTCAATATTACCTAGGTATATTGAATTATTATAACGAGTAATTTTTGATTTTTTAGTGAGATAAACGGGAGTGATTTAAAAATCGCGATTTTTGAGTCACTCCCGTTTAATTAAGAAAGGATTATTATGGCAACAATTGAGTTAAATTATAATAATATACGACAAAATGCTAATAATTTAAAAGAACAGGCTAGGATATAATAGCTGTAGTTAAAAATAATGCGTATAATTTAGATTTAAGAGAATGTGTAAAATTATACTCGGAAGTAGGGATAATTACTTTGCAACGACAAAAGAAGAAGAGTGTAAAGTAATAAGGGAAAGCACTTGGTAGAAGATGCTAATATTTTCTTTTTAAATCCAACTTATGACTTTGAGCTAGCTAGAGAGTACAATATCGAGATAAATATAGCGAGTCTTGAATATTTAAAAAGAAAATCTTGAAAGATTGAAAAGATTTAACATTGCAGTTGGAATTCGCTGGTAGTATGAGACGTGCAGGGCAAAAATCTGGAAGAAGTGATAGAAATTATAAATTTTCTGTAAAAAAATCATTTGAAAATTAAAAGGATTTTTGGTCTCATTTTTCATTTGCGGATGAATTTGATGGTTTTTATGAGAAAGAAAAAGAATTGGTGTTAACATGTTCTTGATGAGGCAGAAAGTTTATGATTTTGAAGTAGTTCATCTGCAAAAATAGTGCTTCATTTTTACGTGATGGTACTTTGAAAAAAAACAACACATCAGAGATTAGGGTATTATTCTTTTATGGAGCTATGCCTTATAATGTTAAAGGAAAATCCAGTTAGCTCTTAAGAAATTTAGTTATTAAAAATCCGATTACTGTTTATGGTGAAATAATTAATATAGTAAACATTAAATAAAGGTGAGTGCATTGGATATTCTAATTCATATATAGCTGATGTTACAAAAAAAGTAGGAGTTGTTAATATTGGCTATGGCGATGGAATACTGAGAGATAGATTAAAAGGAAAACTTGTATAATTAATGATAAAGAAAGAAATATTTATTCGACTATGATGAGTCACTTAGTAGTAGAAATAGGTGATGAAGAAACACAGTATGGAGATAGGTTTATATTTATGATGATAAACAACAACTTCATGATTATACTAAGTATTTTGGACCAAATTCTGTGCAACTTGCCGCATTTGAATTATAATAGTTTGAAAGTGAAGAAGATATATCTAAAAATAAAGTTTTGAGAGTGATTCGAAAAATCGATTTCTTACGAAATCATGATTTTTTGATTCACTCTCTTTTGTTTGTGAAATTTTATAAAGAATAAAAGAAAGAAATGACTCATGATAAATGCATGTGTCATTTCTTTTAAAAAGGAAAAATTTTAAATGAATTTAAATTAACAAACATTAATCTAAATATATTAGAGATACTTATTCTTATTTTTTTCTTGTTCTTCTTGGAATTTTTAGCAATTTCTGCTTCAAAAATCTTGAGGGATAGAACTTTGTTTAATTACGATTACGTCAGATTTAGCGTATCTTACAATACCTTCAGAAACTGATCCCATAAGCATACGTTTGAATCCAGTTAAATCCTGAAGAACCACAAACTACAAGGTCAATACCTTTTTCATCAACGATGTCTTCACTAAGAACAATTTTTAGGAATACCTTGTTCAACAATACCGAATACTTTTGTTAGTCCCAGCTTCTTTTAGCAGCGTCCGCATAACTATCAACTAATTCTTTAGTACGTTTGTAGAATGAGTTGAAAAATATATGGGATCTGATAAACCAGAAGTTGCGATTGTCGCATCAATAACAGAAGCGATATATAATTCTGCATCCTCATTTCTTAATGCTATAGCTACAGCATTTGTGAATGCCCATCCAGCTTGTTTAGAACCATCTACTGCGACTAAAAATTTTTAGAATATTTGTTTTCCATGATCAGAACCTCCGACTTTCTATTTTCTATACTTATATTATACCATATTTACAAAAAAGTAAACGTTATTTTCATAAAAACAGTATTAATTTTTAAAAATAAAGTAAAGAAAAAAACCTACAAGACTATACAACTTTGTATTTTCCCTATAGGTTTAATTTTTTAATTTTTATGAATATTGATTATACGTTTTCATCAATCACAGTGATAAGACTTTTTCTCTTGTGTTCTTTTATCATCTATTGTTACTTTTTATACACTAGTTCATATGTTCCAGGCTTTAGTATTGTCTACCTCTCCTTCGATAATAAGATCGTCAAGGTAAGACTTCCCAGCTTTACGAGCAATTATTCCATCTTTACCTAGATCAACATCTTCTCCTACTTTAATAGTAGCATTCTCAGGGATAATAAAGTAAAAAGTACGCTCAAGACGACGCTCCAGACGTTTTCTGTATTTTTTTCTTCATCTTCTGCACTCATACGATCTCTAAGTTTTTCATCAACTAAAGGCATTAGTTCGACTTCAGTATCAGCAATACAAATTCTACTATTAACAAGTGTGAAAGTTTGTGTTCTTCCAGGTCCACAATAAGATTGACATCCTATGATGAAATTCAGCATTAGGTGCTTTCTTTTTCAATTTTAGGAATTAGAGTTTTAAGATTAACACCCAAGACAGTCATCACATAATCTAAATGTTACTTTTATCTTCAGTAACAAATATTTTTATCATTTTGAGCCATAATTTATCCTTTCGTATTTTATTTATTTTGAAACTAAAATTTATTATATCACATAATTTCTTATAAATAACATTTTTAAATATACACTAAGATTAAATATTTCTAAACTTCTTTTTGAATATGTTATTTAAAACAAAAAGTGCGATAAATAGTAATAATATGTGTAAAAATTATCGTTGTAATTAGACTGATAAAAATTTTTCAGGGAACCATTTTTATAAGGTTAGATTCATCAGGACTTAATAACCATAGGTCATTAGAAAATAGTAATTGATGGAATTTAATCCAGAAATGAATTGAAATTGTATGAAATTATACCCAGCTAAAACTATTATTAATATAATGAATGCTAATAATGTTTTTATTGAATGTTTAGTGATATAAAGAACATTGTATGATTTTTATATAATATACTTATTAGAAATAGTAGAAATAATAAATATAGCTAATAAAAGAATATCATAGATATGAAAACTTACATTATAAAGTGTTCTAACATCTTTCATATGAAGAATATCTTTTTCAGAAAACCAAGTTGTATTTAGTTCAGCTTTTACTATTAAGATAATCTAGAAAGATTGATGTATTATTTATTAATTCATCACTCTGTTGTATTGATATTAGGGAGCTAAATTTTCCTTTCTGAGATAGAAATTTTTATAAAAAGTCTAGGTTAAAACAATTGTAAAATATTATACCCAGTATTGCACTAATAAATAGTGAAAAATTTTTGAATAACAATTAGTGTTTTGTCGTATATATTTATTCATAAAAGTACCTCCGTTAAATATTATAGCACATGAAATAGTAGAGAAGATAAGAGGTTTGCTAAAAATTTTGGTTTACATATTTACAGAAATTTAACAAAAATGATAAAATTTTATAAAAAGTTTTTGAGTAAAAAAATATTTAATATTTATGTGAATTATGTTAAAATATATGTATATAGTTATTTATTTTGGGGAAATCATGAATAAGTTTTTTTAAGATCTATTTAGAGTTAAGAGAAAAAAATAGAAAATAGGCAATATAGGTCTAATTCGCTTTTGCCAAGTGAAAATGAACTTGCTAAGAGAATATGATGTTTCTAGGAAACTATAAGAAAGGCATTTGTTATTATTATTAGAAAATGGATATATCCATAAAATTCAAGGTAAAGGGATCTATTGTTCTTGATGTTCATAGATATAGATTACCAGTAACAGGGACTTTTTAAGTTTTAAAGAACGTCAGACAGTTTCAAGATGTTGAAGCAACTACTAAGGTATTAGTAAAATGAAGAAGTTGATGCTCCTGATTTTTCTAGTACGCCTTAGGATCTTGTGAAACGAGAGAAAAAGCTAATTTATTTGGTTCGTCAGAGAATTTGTTGATGGTGAAGCAGTAATATTAGATAAAGATTATATTAGAAAGAGTGCAATTGGAGAATTACCTACAGCTCGAGTGGAGGAATCACTGTATGAATATTTGGAAAATGATTTAGGGTATAAAAATTTCATATGGAAATAAAGATTTTTAAAAATCGAGCCTATTAGTGAAGAAGATTCTACATATATTGACTTAAATGGTCATAAACATATCGCAGTACTAAGAAGTGATGTATATACGGAAGGAACTGATTTTCTTCATTATACAGAAAGTCGTCATAGAGTCGATAAATTTCATTTCTCAGAATTTGCTAGAAGAAAATCTAATAGAATAAATTAAAATATTTGATAGAAGAGAACTTTGAACAATATTATTTGTTCTGGAGTTCTTTTTGAAAAATTTCAAGTGAAAAAAATTCTTAAGTAATACTATAATATTTTTCACTATAATTTTGTCTAAAAGTTAATAAATGAACTAATGAAATATTAAATAAAGTATAGAAATTTTTGAAAAATATTTTCATGGATTTTTCAAAGCGAAAAATAATCGTTGAAAAATCATAAAAATAGAGTGTATAATAAATATATATTTGAAATTTCCGGGAAATAACTTTTGGAAATATTTTTATGGGAGTGTGAGGAAATAATGAAGATTATTGTTTATTCATTGACTGAAATTGTAAAAGATTTGTAGACATGTGTGAGATTCCCGAAGAAGATGTAATTTATTTACAGGATATTGATTACGATGTAGATTTCGATTATATCCCTTATAACACCAACATTTGGCTTTTGGAGAAGTACCAGTTGTAGTCTCTAAGTTTTTTTAGAAAGAGAACCATAAACCATTTAAAAGGTGTTGTTGGTAGTGGGAAATAAAAATTGGGGTGAACGATTTGCCAATGCTGCTGAAATTATTAGCAGTGAATATAATATTCCGTTACTAATGAAAATCTGAATTACATGGTAATAAAAAGATATAAGTGATTTTAAAAATATATTTGGAGAGTGTAGAGAATGGAGAAATTTAACCATATTGAATTAAATAATGAAGTAACAAAAAGAGGCGATAATGGCTTTTTCAAATTAGAAAAAGACGTGGAAGCTATTGAAGAATTTCTTCGTGAAGTAGACTTTCGTACAAAAGAAATTTAGTTCAGAAATTAAAGAGACTTAGATATTTAGTAGAGGAGAATTTCTACTATAATATCTTTTGATAAATATATTGAAGATGAAATTTTTAGAATGTTTAGAATTAGCTGCGAACTTCAAGTTTGAATTTAAAGAGTTATATGGCAGCAAGTAAGTTCTATAAGGACTATGCATTAAAAACAAATGATAAAAAAACAATATTTAGAGAAACTTTAACCAACACGTATTTATCGTAGCTATGTACTTAGCTGATGGTGATGTTGCTTTAGCTAAAGAGCTTATGATTGCGATGCTTGAGCAAAGATTACAACCTGCTACACCAACATTCCTAAATTCAGGAAGAAGTCGTCGTGGTGAGTTAGTATCATGTTTCTTATTAGAAGTAGGTGATTCACTTAACTCTATTAACTACATCGATTCAACAGCTAAACAACTTTCAAAAAATTGGTGGAGGAGTTGCGATTAACTTTATCAAAACTACGTGCACGTGGTGAAAGTATTAAAGGTACTAAAAGGAGTAGCTAAGGGTGTTATTCCTGTTGCTAAATCTTTAGAACAAGGTTTTGCATATGCCGATCAACTTGGACAACGTCCAGGAGCAGGAGCTGTTTACTTAAATATCTTCCACTATGATGTATTAGAATTCCTAGATACTAAGAAGGTTAATGCCGATGAAGAATTACGTCTTCCAACGATTTCTACAGGAATTATCAGTACCATCATTATTTTTTCGATTTAGCTCGTGAGAATAAAAGATTTCTATATGTTTGGACCATCATTCGATCTATGAAGAATATGGTTTAGTATTAGATGATATCGATATTGCCAAATACTATGATGAATTTGTAGCGAATGAAAATATCATGAAGCGTAAATTTGATGCTCGTGATATGCTTAATTTAATAGCTCAAACTCAATTACAATCAGGATATCCATACTTAATGTTCAAAAGATAATGCGAACAAAAATCATGCACTTCGTGAAATTGGACAAGTTAAGATGAGTAATCTATGTACTGAGATTTTCCAATTACAAGAAACTTCAGTAATTAAAGATTATGGTGAAGGAGATATTATTAAACGTGATATTTCTTGTAACTTAGCATCATTAAATATTGTTAATGTAATGGAAAGCATTAGAGAATCTATTTACTCAGGTATGGATGCATTAACATTTGTGAGTAATTCTACTAAGATTAAAAATGCGCCAGGTGTAGTAAAAGCTAATGATGAATTCCACTCTGTTGGATTAGGAGCTATGAACCTTAATGGATATTTAGCTAAGAACTTGATTGCTTTATGAGAGTGAAGAAGCAAAAGATTTTGCTAATGTCTTCTTCATGATGATGAACTACTATACATTAGAACGTTCAATGCAAATTGCTAAAAACGTAATGAAACATTTAAAGACTTTGAAAAATCAGATTACTATAATGGAAGTTACTTTCACAAAATATATTGAAAATGATTACTACCTGTAACTGAAAAAGTAAAAGCATTATTTGAAGGAATTTCATATTCCAACAAGAGAAGACTGGAAGAGTTAAAAATAGAGTAAAAGAAAATGGTCTATATCACGCATATAGAATGGCTATTGCACCAACTCAGAGTATTTCTTATGTTCAAAACTCAACATCAAGTGTATTACCAATTGTTGATAAAATTGAACGTAGAAGTTACGGGAAATGCGAAACATTCTATCCAATGCCATACTTAAGTCCAAAAACTCAATGGTTCTATAAATCTGCATTTACTATGGACCAAATGAAACTTATTGACTTAATGTCAGTTATTCAAGAACACTAGACCAAAAGGTATTTCTGTGATTTTATTCTAAATTCTGATATAACAACAGAGAACTTGCAAGATATTATATTTACGCACATCACAAAGGATTGAAATCACTATATTACACAAGAAACAAACTACTTTCAGTAGAAGAATGTACTTCTTGTTCTATATAGAAAAGAGAGGAAAAATTACTAATTATGAAAGCTGTAAACTGGAATAAACAAGATGACTTAACTTTTCATGTATTGGCGTCAAAAATATTGCACAATTTTTGGGTTGATACTGAGTTTAAAGTGTCAAAAGATATTAAAAGCTGGAATGAAGATTTAAACGATAAAGAACAGTGAAAGCTTATAAAAAGTATTAGCTGGGTTTAACTGGTACTTGATACTCAACAAGGAGATAAAGGTATGCCACTTGTATCTTTACATACTGAAGATATGAGAAAACAAGCTGTTTATAGTTTTATGGGAATGATGGAGCAAATTCACGCGAAAAGTTATTCAACAATATTCTACATCTTTAATTCCCTTCACAAGAAACAGACTACTTACTAGATGAATGGGTTCCTAAGTAATCCAGAACTTCAATATAAAGCAAAAATTAATCGAAGACTATTACATGAAGTTATTTAAGCCAGAAGTGCCTACGTACGACTTATATATGGCTCGTGTTGCGTCAGTATTCTTAGAAAGTTATATTTTCTACAGTGGGATTCTTCTATCCATTATATTTAGCTGGATCAAGGTAAAGTAACAACTCTGGAGAGGTTATTCGTAAAAATTTTTATTAGATGAAACTATTCATGGAAGTTTTACAGGATTTGATGCTCAAGAAGTCATTTAAAACTCTTACTAAAGAAGAGCAGAACGTGCTGAAAAAGAAATGTATAAATTATTATTAGATTTATATGAAAATGAGTTGAAATATACTAAAGATATATATGATGAAATTGGTTTATATGAAGAAGTAAAAGATTATGTTGAATATAATGCTAACCGTGCATTAGCTAACTTAGGATATCCTGGATACTTCGAAGATAAAAGAAATCAATTATTGAAAAATGCGATGAATACAAATACTAAGAACCATGACTTTCTTTCAGTGTTAAAGGTGATGGATATGTAGTTAGTATGAATGTTGAATCAATTGAAGATGAGGATTTCATTTTTGAATAGGTAAGTGATATGAAAATTTTATTAGTTGGACATGCGAAACAGACTATAATAAAAATAGATTAATCCAAGGTCACAGCGACATTGAATTAAATGAAACTGGTAGAAATCAAGCGACTTCTGCGGGAGAAAAGCTAAGTGATCACAATATCGATTATGCTTTTAGTAGCCCTTTAAAAAGAGCAGTAGAGACTGCGAGACTTATGCTTGATAACTCTAATAATAGTCAAAAATATTTCTAAAGAAATAACTACTGATGAGCGTTTAATCGAAAAATTCTTTGGAGATTTTTGAAGGTAGTACATTTGATGAGTATTTTTCTGCACTTGAATCTGAACAAGGATTAGAATCGGTAGAAAAAGATGAAGATGTTTATGAGAGAGCTAGTTCATTTTTACTGAAAAATACTTAAATCATAAAGATGATACAATTTTAGTGGTTTGTCATGGTGCGTTAATTCGTGTATTTTTAAGAACATTAGGATTCATATCCTGAGTCTAATATACTAGTGATAATACTGCATTAAATATGGTACATTATGATGGACAAGAGTTCATATTAGAAATTTAATATATAGATAAAACAAGGGAGGCTTAGAGATTGTGATTTAGTAAAAATCAATTTCTATAAGTTTTTCCTTATTTTAATAAAGGAGAAAATATATGCGTATAATTTTAGCGCTGACATGGAGAAACAGATTATAATAAAAATAAAATGGTTCAAGGGCATACAGATATTCCTCTAAATGAAGAAGGAATTCGTCAAGGAATTGCAGCAGGAAAGAAAATTGAAGGATATAAGATTGATATAGCTTATAGTAGTGTTTTAGGTAGAGCATACGATACAGTCAAGATATATGCTTGATAATTCAAATAGTGAAGATAATAAAAATTAGAAGTAATTAAAGATAAAAAGATTAATAGAAGTCATACAGGAGTATGAAGGAGCTTTCTTTTTACCGAGTATGGAGCAGGAATGAAGGCTGGTGAAACGAGAGGAATGGAACTAGATTCTGATGCTAGCTGATAGAGTGGAGGCATTCTTTAAAGAAAAAGTATGAAGAACACCCAGATAAAAGACAATATTAGCAGTATGTCATGGTGGTTTAATTCGTTCTTTTCTTAACTCAAAAGGGTATTAAAGAAGTAGGACGAGGAGTTATAGTAAATACTTGCAGTTAGCGTCCTTGACTTGATGTAATAATTCAAACTTATTGAATTTAACAAATAAATTTATAGATAATAGAGAGACAAGATTGCTTTTATAAGATTTTGAGATGCTTTCTATTGACAAATAGTGTTAAATTCTTTATACTATTAGAAGTAAATTAATATGTAAAACATTGAAGAGAGATAAGTAGATTATAATTGATTCAAAAACAGAGGCTTTCGGTCGGGTGTGAGAAAGTAAGAAGAGATATAATTGAAAATGGTCTCAGGAGTAATAATTATCTAATAGTAGTACGATGAGTGCGCGATATGACGTACAGCAGTATGAACACGTACCGATTAAGGTGGATATTTATATCCATAAACATGGGTGGTAACACGATAAACTCGTCCCTATTGCATTAGTTTTATGTAATAGTGGCGAGTTTTTATTAAGATAAAGAATAGTTAAGAGATATACAATGCCAATATGTATTCAAAATGAATTACCGGTAAAAATAAATTATTAGAGAAGAAGTAGATTTATAATGAGAAAATAGAGCTAAGAATCCAAGATATACGACCATTAAGAATCTTAATTTTGAAATCTAATGCCTAAAAAGAGAAGAAACTGAACGTCAATTATTAAGACTTTTAGGAAACTCTCCGCTTCAAATAACGTGTAGAATTTCTTCATATGACTAGTCACATTGCCAAAGCATACAGCTGCAGTCATTATTTAGAAAATTCTATAAAACATTTGATGAAGTGAAGATAAATACTATGATGGACTTAGTATTACAGGTGCGCCTGTTGAACAATTAGGAATTTGAGATGTAGAAATTACTGGGAGGAACTGAATAGTATTTTTGACTGGAGTAAGACTCATGTCTTTTCAACATTAAATATTTGGGCAGCTCAGGCTGAGTTTTATACTATCACTTCGGTGTCAAAAGAACAGGTAGATGATAAGATATTTGGAGTATTTGAACATGATGTTCTTATGAAAAATCATACACTAACAGAGGATTTACAGACACTTTCTTAGCTCCTCATTCAAACTACTGAAGATAGAAGAAAACTCTACTATTTCTGAACTTGATGTATTAGCGAGATCAGAAGAGGTTGGAACATTAATCGCTGCGACTAAAGATCTTAGAAAGATTTTGTAACGAACATATTGAATATGATGCAGATACACTTCATAATGAATATGTACGTGATAAGAATAGTAATCTTCAATCAAAGTTCCTGTGAATTATTACCCAGGAAATGATGATGCCAAAAGGCACCCTAAAAATAGATGGCGTGGGTGAGCACTTGTTCTATCATAACTGGTTAAACCAAGTTTATCAACAAACACCGTATGATTTAACTGAATTGTCAAAATAAGAAAGAAAAAGACTTTAGATATGCTTAAAACATGATGTCAAAAGTCTACTTTTTCTATTATCTTTTCTCGTCTTTATCAGGTTTCCTCTTCTGATTAATCCCGAAATTGAGTAAATGATGTGAGATCCGATTGATTCTCCAAGTTCAGGTAGACGTTTAGGACCAAAGATTATCTGAGCACTATAATAAGTGCTATAGCACTCCAGGAGCTCTATATCACGTAAAAATCCCATTACTTTTCACCTCTTTTTGTTGTAAATATACTTGCTAATAATCAAATGCTAATTTCATAAATTAATATTAATGGTATAGACATAACGATATCACTTATAAAGTCAGCAGGGGTAATGACTACTGCTATTACAATTAGTATAAAATATGCATATCTCTCATATTTCTAGTTAAAGGTAGGTGTTAATATACCTAATGATGTTAAGAATGCAACAATAACAGGGAAACTCAGTATCAGCTATCGGTATTGTCGTATTAATGACAAATGATAGATAGTTTTTGAGCTGTTAATTGAGTATTGAATAAAGTCATCTCCGATAGAAAAAACACATTTAAGATAGCAGGAGTTACTAGAAAAAGAACGCAAAGCTAATCCCTACTGAAAAACAAATGAATACCACTTTCGTATATAAGCTAGTAATGCAGACTTCTCTTTCTTCTAATGAGGCTTTTATAAATGCCAGATTTGATAACAAAATAAATGGTATTGAAAATGTGAATGCACAAAAAGATCCTGCAAAGAGTTAGATATATCCATAGCATATCATTGGGTCCAAGAACAATCAATTTATTATTAAAATTACTAGTTAAAAATTTATAAATATCCGCTGACCATAATAAACTAACTATGAAAGAGACAATAAAAACACAAGGCTAGTATTAGTCTCTTTCAAGTTCAGATTAGATGATCACAGTAGAAATTTTTATCTCCATATTTCATCATTGAGTTACCTATTTATAGATTTTTCATAGAATATACTAATGGCTACAACAATGAGTATAAATTAGTTGAGCTATTACTACTTCAAAACTGGGGATAAATTCCTAAAATTTCAATAGTAGGTAGAATAATCTATAATGTGATTTGATAGGATGTCAGTTATTTGATAAAGCATGTATACTTACTCCAAGCATTTTTGAATCCTAGAATGTATATTAACCAAGATAATAGTAGGGAATACTTTCTGACTGATAGGTAATTTTCCAGAAGCTTTACCATGATTATGACCGATAATTATTAAAGCGACAATGACAGACTGTTCTCTGGAGTTAATTGGGTTAGCTTGTAAGTGATTAATGGCATAATACGCATAGAATAGTATAGTTTGACTGCCTTCACGGAAATACTGCCAGGAAGCTAAAGATGTGAAACATGAATGTAAAAGCTTTCCAGTGGAAAGGCCACTCGATTAACTTTGTGCCATCCATATATTTCTTTCCGTGCTTGTATGCTCTTTACTGTGCAGCCAGGTCGATGCCTATCATCATGACTACTGCGAAGATACCAACTACACCTTCGATGTTCACGAAGTTGGTACCAGATGATAGAGGCAGGGAATGAGTATTTTAAAATAACTGACTGCACAAGTATACTAGAAAGTGGATACCTACTAAAGGCGCATAAATCCAAGATCCAACCCTCTCTTTCTGCTTTGGCGCTTTTAATGCACTGGCTAAAAGATGAGACGATAGTGTAATGGCCTTCTAGCTTCACGAGATAAAAATTAAGCACAGATCTAGCAGCTGTATAGTGAGATTTTGTATCGATTTTGACAGCTCTGAGAGTCAGTTCTTCCGGCTGATCTTGATGCTGTTCTCCTGCTTTAACCATAATGATAGGAGTTTCGCTCTACTTTTGTATATGAAGTGAAGCGTTTCAGTGTCGAACTATCCTCCTGCTTCAATCACAAGGCCCAGAACTTCTGAGATCGTTTCCTGACAGACAACGCTTGAGCTGTTTCCATCTTTAAAAGGCTGCAAGGCTATCTTCAAGAAGTTTATCCCTTGCTCGAGTGTTTTTAACCTCTGAATTTTGTTCTGGTCCGGCATAGGAAATCATCTGAGGTAAGTTTTTAAATCTGTTAGATATAGTGTAGTTTGATAGTCATGAGCTCAACTTCCGCTTAGAACTGCGTGAGGTGACATTTGTTGTTTCTACTTTTTCCGTAATAAAGCAGGTTCAAGTGTCGCGTACGTGTCGTTGCAGTACCAAGCAGCATTGTATTTAACATGTTCTGCTTTCATCTGGTCTCCAACGTCTTTTGAGTGTCGATTGCTTTTCTAATTTATCAAAAGCTTGGGGTAAGTTTTCGTTTAAAAGCTTTTCTCGGCTTCGACGTCCTAAGGATTTTGCGTTCATTTTCAAAAGCAGTGAGTAGGCGGTTTGATTGACAATTCTCTAAGTTGTCCTTCATTAATATGTTTTGATTTTAATGTTTTGTTTAACTCTCCAGCTTCAGAATCTAAGATTCTTCACGTTGCTTCAAATTCTGCTTTTAAATTCTTTCGATTAATAGCTTTATGCTTGTGGTTATATTATTGTTGCAGTATTAGCGTCGTAATTTTTATAAAAGATTACTGCATGATTCTTTGCTACGATATGGTAGAAATGCAGGCTAAAACTGAAAAGAGTACTATAAAAGCTAAAATAATCTTAGTCAAAGCGGTTTTTGGCCGTATATTCTCCCTCCTGATTTCCTCCAAAACACGCTTGAATAGACCACTGCCGATATGAGTTGTGTATTCATTCATCTTATCTTCATTTCCTAGAGCTATTTTGGATAGTGATAAATTGTTTTGGAATCTTTTAAGGAATAGAGATAAATAGTAGAGCCCTGAGTCGGGTGTCCCTGTAGTCTCATTTATGCCGTCCGGAATAAGAATCATGAACGTCTGTAATAATTCCTGCACCGTTTTGTGTGCTACAAAGTGGACGTGAGAAGTTACAGGAGTAAGGTTTGCCCATCTGGCCCTGTTAAGATCAATCGGTGCGAGATTCATCGGTTTCTCCGAGAGGAGCACGCTATCTTTATATCTTCGAAAGGTATTCTCCCTGTTCGTCTACAGACTTGTCCATATCCCATGTCTCAGGGTGCATTTGGATACGTCTTACAGCGTGTGATCTCCTGCATCTCATCCAGTTGATCGCCATCGCACCATACAATTTTCTCAGTGATTCTTCTTTGAGTTGCGTTAGCGATTACCGTCTTTCAAAATCCGATAGGTTACGCGGTGTTTCAAGACGGTTACCGATAGCAGCAAAAACCAGATTGGCTCCACTTCATAGTTACGGTGGGGCGAGCTTTTTCTAACTAAGGTTACAGACTGCGTGGAAGCTATATTTCATGAAA